>Ga0080004_1085792_pt1 | contig 45197 bp, 44 predicted proteins | sample WasSprMetagenome_FD_69207 | JGI IMG/M metagenome (GOLD analysis project Ga0080004, IMG submission 69207) | Sulfidic aquatic microbial communities from Washburn Spring, Yellowstone National Park, USA - WS (SPADES assembly) (version 2) | ecosystem: Environmental > Aquatic > Thermal springs > Hot...
CTTCAGTTATATGTTTTGCAACTGTTTTTGCCATTTCAGCCCAATGTGTTGGTGTTAGGTTTTCGCTGAAGATGCTGAAGAGTATGTGCGCGTCTATTCGGGCTATGCTGCTTAATTCGGGAACTACGCTGTATAGGTCACTTGCCGATAATGCTGGGCGAACTGCACCAGTCCTATAATCTACGCGGCTGGCTATTGTTCCACCAGTGCTAATTATGACAACTTTTGGAAGCGCTGGGTTTTGTTCTGGAAGCGGCGGCGCAGCAAAAGTGGGTTTTGCCCCGACGCCTATCTTCTCTATTTTTGTGGTGGATGTTATGCGGACGCCTATGTTGTAGCCGCTCCTCAACTTTATAACAATGTGCCTTTCATCGCCGTATTCTGAACGGGGGATGAGAATTCCCTCATAAACCACATCATCTTTTGTTATGCGTACAACATCGCCGATTTCAGCACCAGCCCTTTTAATGGCTTCTAATGCTTCGCCTCTATAACCAGAAAACTTTTCTTCTTCGCCCATTTTTGTTTCTCCAAACTTTAATTGAAAAGAAAAGCATTTACAGTCTTTAACTTTATCGTATCAATAGATTCTTGAATGCTTGAGGAAACATTAAAAATATTATAAGTAATTTCGGCATATTTTATTCTATGTTATGGGAAGAACGTACAAGAAAACCCATACCAATGAGGGTGAAACGTCAAGTTTACAAGAGGGCTAGAGGCAAATGTGAAAAATGCGGAATAAAGTTGAAGATGAGTGAAGGAGATTTCCACCACATTAGAGACCCAACGGTCACTCCAAGACCCTCAAGTGTACGTTTTCTATGCCCGCTCTGCCATAGAAAGTATGGTCATAAAATTATTGTGAGAAGGGTTAATGCAGACACATTCTGGGAGACAAAAAAGGTAAAAATTGTTCCCAAAGATATTGTAAAGGTTAAAAAGAAAAAGCCAAAGGTTAAGAAAAAGGCAATCCGAGATTTTTGGGGAAACATAATAGGATATAGAACGGTTAAATCAAGAAAACGCAAAGCGACCAGAAAGAGAAGAAGCAAAACAAAGTAAAAGGTTGTGGTTGAAATCACAAAATTTACCTAAAGGGAAAAACATAATTAAATTTGATGCCATATGCCGAAATGCGAACATTGTGGAAAAGAAGTGGCGCTTCCCTATGAATGCAGTTTTTGTAGACGCTATTTTTGTATTGAACATAGACTTCCCGAAAATCACAACTGCCCAAATCTTCCAGCTAGAACCCCGCTGGAATGGAAAGTTGAAGAAAAACCAGTTGAAAAAGAGAGAAAGGCTCCAGAGGGCGAACTACACTCTGTTAAAGAATCCGGAGAAGAACCTAAACCAAAAGGAAAAATGAAATATCTTATTCCTCTTTTTTGCATACTCTTAATTCTCGTAGGCTATGCAAGTTATAATCTTGGTTATAATAACGGCTCTGATGCTTCGTTTAATACAGGCTATGATTTAGGATTTCAATATGGCAACTTAACTGGTTATGATTTAGGGTATGATGATGGCTATCTTAAGGGAGTAATAGACGGGGTGGGAACAGGCTACAATATTAGAGACCCCACATATCGAGAGATGCTCGATTTTATAGCCTCAGATAGAACAGATGAAAACGAATATTCTGAAAACTACACATGTTTTCACTTTACCAGAGACGTTAAAAGCCACGCTTTTAATGAAGGATATCGCTGCGGGTTCGTTTACGTCGAATTTCCAAATTCTGCTCACGCAATAGTCTGCTTCAACACCACAGACTACGGGCTTGATCTTATAGAACCTCAATCGGATGAAATAGTAACCTTAACAATTGGGCAACCATACTGGGACAGAACAAAATATCAACCAGACTACAACGATACAATCATCAGCTTTACTATAATCTGGTAACAGAATGCTTATCACTCATAACATTTTTGACATGTAGGCTCCGTCATAGTCGTAACCAAACCGTTTATAATATTGCTTTGTTCCCAATGCGCTTATGACTAAAATTTTCTCCAAACCATAATCTTCGCTTGTTATGCGCTCCGCCTCACTCAACAAAATTCCACCATAGCCTTTATGTTGCCAAGCTTTAGCCAAATGCTTACCAACTGGCACTAATGGTCCATAAACATGCAATTCCCGCACAATAGCGCACGGTATCGCTTTAATTTCTGGTCTGTGCGCTTTCTCTGATGGGATGCGCAAACGCAAATACCCTATTAAAACATCATTCTCCATGTCTTCTGCTGAAATGAAAATTTCTTCACCCTCAGAAGCCTCATATTTTACGGTTAAAATTCTTATTTTATCCGGGTCCGGCTTAACACCATCAACCGCCATTCTGTGACCTGACTCTCTGCAACGAATACACCTACACCTTAAACCGTTCTCCTTCAGTTTCTGCTGAACCAACTGACGCAAATTACTACGCTTAACGCCAGCAACAATTAACGGCGCTGGAATATCCCTCTGAACACGCATAATCCTAACCCAACGCGGAACAATCTTCTTAACCTCAACAATAAGCTCAGCAGCCTCCTCGTTAGTGTAAGGCTTATAATTGCCCCTCAAAAACCACTCATAAGCCTTCGTGCCCTTCAAAACAAGACAAGGATAAATCTTAATCATATCTGGCTTAAAGACGGGATTCTCAAAAATCTCCCTAAAAGCTTCCAAATCTTTCTCAAAATTTGAACCGGGCAAACCGGGCATCATGTGATAAACAACCTTCAAACCAGCATCCTTCAAGATGCGCGTAGCCTCAACCACATCCGCAACACTGTGCCTCCTACCCACTAGGCGATAAATCTCGTCACTTGGATTCTGCACACCCAACTCAACACGCGTAACACCCATACCAAGCATAAGGTCAACATGCACTTCCTTAGCCCAGTCCGGACGCGTCTCAACAGTAATCCCAACATTACGGATGCGGCTAGTTTCCGCGTTCCCCCTCGCCTCCTCAAGGCTATTAGACTCCTTTCCCGTAATCGCGTCCAAACACCGCTGCACAAACCACCTTTGATAATCAACTGGTGTTGCTGGAAAAGTTCCACCCATAACAATCAACTCCACCTTATCCACAGCATGCCCAATAGCCCTCAACTGCTCAATGCGGCTCTTAACCTGCAAAAACGGGTCAAACATGTTCTGCAAACCCCGCATGGCGGCAGGCTCAAAACCCGTATAGCTCTGAGGCACACCATAAGGCGGACCACCCGGACAGTAGGCACACGGCTCAGACTGAGGACAAGGATAGGGACGCGTCATGACAGCAACAACAGTAACACCCGAAATCGTCCGCGTGGCTTTCCTACGCAAAATCGGCAAAAGCCTACGCCTCTCCTCAGCCCTCAAAACACTTATTATCTCAGGGTTAGAGGGAATCTTGTCAAGCTGATATTTTGCAGCCACCTCCATTTTAGCGCGATTAACATCCTCTCGAGTAGGAGAAGGAACACGCATTAAGGCTTCAACAATTTCCCTCAACGCACTTTCCAAGCTCAATTCTGCAACCATGAAAACTAAAACAAGAACACTAGCTTATGCATTTTGCTTGTGTTTGCGTTCGTAAACGACCTTCCCATCAACAACAGTCATCTCAACCACAACATCCTTAATTGCCTCAGGCGAAACTTTCAGCGGATCATCCGACAAAATCGTTAGGTCAGCAAGCTTTCCAACCTCAATGGTTCCCCGCTTAAACTCATCAAAAGAGGCATAAGCAGCATTAACAGTGTAAGTTTTCAAAACCTCCTCTGGGCTGAGACGCTCTTCAAAAAAGCCTTCCCTATTCACAGCCGCCCAAATGCCCAACAACGGGTTTATGGACTCCACTGGACAGTCTGAGCCAGAAGCAACAACAACCCCTTCCCTCATAAGCGTCTTGAAAGGGTAAACCCAACGAGCCCTCTCCACGCCCAATCGCCTTGCAACCCAAAAATCTGAAACAACAAAATGAGGCTGAACAGAAGCCACCAAACCCAGACGCTTCATACGCCTAATCAAATTCGGGTTAAGAACAGAACAATGCTCAACCCTATGCCTATGATCTTCACGCGGAAACCTTTTCAAAGCTTTCTCAAAAGCCTTCAGCACACACTCCACAGCATGATCGCCGGTAGCGTGGACAGCCAACTGTAAACCAGCCCTATGCGCCTTCAAAACAAGCTTATTCAACTCCCTCTGAGCGTAAAGCATCATGCCCCTCGTTTTAGGCGCGTCCAAATATGGTTCTTTCAAGGCAGCGGTGTGACCGCCGAGCGAACCGTCCGCCAAAATCTTCACGAAGCCGACTTTAAGCATTTCATTTCCAAAACCAGTACACAAACCAAGACTGACAAGCTCATCCAAAAGCTCCACAGGAAACCCCAAATAAACCCTTAAAGGAAGCCTACCATCCAGAAGAAGTTTTTGCAAAACACGAAGCTCATCCGTGGAACCCAAAATCCAATGCACACACGTAAGCCCAGCCTCAACAGCCTTCTCACACGCCAAAAGACAAGATTTTTCAAGTTCGTCAAGACTTGGCTTTGGAACATCTTTCCAAACGAGTTCAAGGGCATTCTCCCTAAGAACACCATTAGGTTCGCCAGAGGCTTCATCCAAATCAACCTTTCCACCATAAACCCTCGTTTCCCTCGTTATTCCTGCAAGTTGCAAAGCTTTGCTGTTGGCAACGCCAACATGACCACAAACGCGAACAAGAAAAACTGGCTTGTCCGCCACAGCCAAGTCTAAATCCCAACGGGTTGGATAACGCTTTTCAACGAACGTTTCATGGTCCCACCTTCCGCCCAGAATCCAGCTCCTATCCGGATTTTCCTCCGCAAACTTTCTTAGTCTCTGCTGCAATTCTCCAATGGACTTCACGTTTCTAAGGTCTAACGTTTGTAAAAAATGCCCAAAACTGCTCATGTGCACATGGCAGTCAGCCAAACCCGGAACAACAGTCTTGCCCTCAGCGTCAATAACAACTGTTTTGTTACCAACATATTTGCAGATTTCCTCATTTGAGCCTACAGCAACTATCTCACCGTCGTATACGGCTAAGGCTTCAGCTCGCGGCTGCTTCGGATTTAAAGTTACCACACTAGCATTCAAAATTGCAAGCGTAGCCCACAACATACACTGCAATTAACTAACAAAAGATAAAAGCTTTAAAAGCCTTCCCCTAAACCCAGTTCTGCCCAGGCTTCCGCTGCAAAACAACCCTCTTCTCATAATTGCGCCTATTCCTAAACTTTGGACCAGGCTTCTTCTTCCCCAAAGGCTGAATCTTAGGAGTCTGAGACCTAACCTTCCCAGCTTTCGAAAGCGAACCATGAGTAGGCATACAACCACCAAACCATAGCAAACACACAGTAACTCTTAAACATTTCCATAACAAAGCTAATCATGACGCGGGGGTCGCCGAGCCTGGCCAAAGGCGCAGGCTTCAGGAGCCTGTCCCGTAGGGGTTCGTGGGTTCAAATCCCACCCCCCGCATCAAAACAAAACCTTATAAAAGCGTATTTTAAAGAAATAAGCCAAATTGAAGGCAATGTTAGTGGGGCTGAAATTTCAACACAAAATTACCAGTAAACGCCAACAGAAATCATAAGTCTAAGGAATTGGTTTTTGGCGTTGAAAAGTGATGTTTTAGTTGGAAGGCTTATTTAATTTCGCTTTAGGCGTGGTTTTCTAAAATTAGTTTTAGTTTTTCAGCTATGTCCTTAGATATTGGGAGTATGACGTTTTGGGAGGCTTTCCATATTTCTATGCCCACGAGATTTCCATCTTTGTCCGCGCGCGCATTCTTCAGTGACTGTATTTTACTGGTAAATTTATGCGTAAATCCCACACCTGCATTAATTATAGGCTTCACTTTGGAGAGGCCGGTAAGTGTATGTTCAACGTACGGAAATGTACATTAATGTTTAAATATGGCGTTTGATGTAAATTTGTGGCGAAGGGATGTTTGCATGAGGAATTGCCTTTGGTTTATCAAGTTTTCCGAACACTCAGCCTTGTAAACCAAAAATTGTGAAAATTAGGGGTGAAAACTCCCCTATCGACTTTTTTGCGAAGATCTGTGAACATTATGATTATGCTTACATTTTGGAGTCTGCGGAAGGACCTGAAAAACTCGCAGAATACTCATTTATAGGGTTCGACCCGCGTCTAATTGTAACAGTGAAAGATGGAAATGTTGAAGTTTGCGACAGAGTCGAGGATGAAAAAGCTGTCTGCAAGACTAACAACCCATTACTTTTGGTGAATAAGCTTGTTAGCGCGTTTTCTTTTTCTCTAAAAAGTTACAGATTCGTTGGAGGAGCAGTTGGTTACATATCCTACGACGCGATTCGTTACTGGGAGAAGCTGCCCGAAAACGCTGTTGACGACTTAAAATTTCCAGACTTCGAGATGGGACTGTTCAACGACGGAGTAATTTTCGATCATAAAAGTGGGGAAGTGTTTTATTACCATCTTGGTGAAAACCGCCTCTGCGAAGTCGCCGGTTTAATGAAAAATTATTGCGATCAAGAGCCGCTATCATGCACTACGCCTAGGGTAAATATCCCCAAAGAAAGGTTCCAGGAAATGGTTGTTAAAGCTAAGGAATACATAGCCTCAGGCGACATTTTCCAAGTTGTTCTCTCAAAGCGTTATGAGTTTAGGTTTAATGGAAGCTTAATCAAATTTTATAGGTCTCTGAGGCAGGTTAATCCTTCGCCGTACATGTATTTCCTAAAAATGGGGTCGCGGCAAATTGTTGGATCTAGCCCGGAAATGCTTGTGAGGGTGGAAGGAGGTATTGTTGAAACTTTTCCGATAGCTGGAACTAGACCGCGCGTTGAAAATCCTCGTAGGAACGAGGCTTTAACGCAGGAGTTAGTTTTAGACCCGAAAGAACGTGCAGAACACGTCATGCTTGTTGATTTGGCTAGAAATGACATCGGCAAAGTTTCCGAGTTCGGGACTGTTTCCGTGCCGGAGTTCATGAAAGTCTATCAGTACAGCCATGTTCAACATATGGTTTCAAGGGTTTCTGGAAAACTTAGGAAAGGCTGCGACTGTTATGATGCGCTGAGGGCTGTTTTTCCGGCTGGTACAGTTTCAGGCGCTCCAAAGGTTAGGGCAATGGAAATAATTGAAGAATCTGAGCCGTGCCGGAGAGGCCCCTACGCCGGAGCTTTAGGCTACTTTTCCTACAATGGAAATGCAGATTTCGCCATAACAATTCGAGCGCTTGTTGCAAAAGAAAATAAGGGATATATTCAGGTTGGGGCCGGAGTTGTTGCGGACTCCGTTCCGGAAAGGGAGTGGTTTGAAACTGAGCATAAAGCTAAAGCCTTGCTGAAAGCCTTGGAGTTTTCTTCCGAGGAGGAATGACATATGAGGGTTTTGGTCATCGACAACTATGATTCTTTTGTGTATAATCTGGTGCAATACATTGGGAATCTTGGAGCAAAACCTATTGTATATCGAAACGACAAAATAACATTAGAAAAAGCTTTAGAGTTAAAACCTGAAAGAATAGTTATTTCCCCAGGTCCAGGCACCCCTGAGGAAAACCGGTATTTTGGAGTATGCTCCAGCATATTGCGGTTTATGAGCCGAGAAATTCCCACTTTGGGAGTTTGCCTTGGGCATCAAGGAATAATCTTCACTTTTGGTGGAAAAATTGTTCGTGCAAAAAGGTTGATGCATGGAAAGACAAGTCGTATAATGCATGATGAAGAAGGGATTTTTAAAGGTGTTAAGAATCCTCTTTGCGCCACGAGGTATCATTCTCTTGTTGCCGATAAAAATGCCCTACCAAAATGCCTCAAGATAACTGCAGTTTCGCTCGACGACGGCGAAGTTATGGGTGTTCGCCACACTGCCTATCCTATTGAAGGTGTCCAGTTTCATCCCGAATCAATTCTAACGGAGTCAGGCAAAAAAATTATAAAAAATTTCCTCTACGGATGGTGATGGCTTGATTAAAGAGGGAATTGCAAAGCTGATTGATAAGCAGAATTTGACTCGTGAGGAAGCACGGGAAATCATGAAGGAGATAATGTCCGGAGAGGCAACGCCAGCGCAGATATCCGCCTTTATAACCGCGCTAAGAATGAAGGGGGAAACAGCAGAAGAACTCAGCGCATTCGCCACTGTTATGAAGGATTTCTGCAACAAAATCCATCCCAAGGTTAATGGGCGCCTTGTTGACACTTGTGGAACCGGTGGAGACAAGATAAAAACCTTTAACATAAGCACTACTGTGGCTTTTGTTGTTGCCGGGGCAGGAGTTGCTGTTGCTAAACATGGAAATCGTTCAGTCACAAGCAAAAGTGGCAGTGCAGATGTCCTAGAAGAGTTAGGCCTTAACCTGAATGTAGAACCAAAAACAGTCGAAAGAACAATTGAGGCTGTCGGCATAGGTTTCATGTTCGCTCCCGCGTTCCATCCGGCCATGAAGCATGCGATAGGCCCAAGAAAGGAAATTGGCATAAGAACAATCTTTAACGTTCTGGGACCTCTAACAAACCCTGCAAGCGCAGATGCACAGATAATCGGTGTTTACGATGGTTCGCTTGTAAACAAAATTGCCAATGTGCTCAAAAACCTCAGTCTAGAGGAAGCCATGGTGGTTCATGGATTGGATGGTCTTGACGAAATTTCCACAATTGGAGAAACTTTGGTTGCATGGCTTAGGAAAGGGGAAATTAAGACTTTGAAGATGACCCCCAAAGATTTTGGCGTAAAAAAGACGGTGCCCGCTGAAATCACGGGGACTAGTCCAAAAGAAAGCGCCGAGCTCACCTTCAAGATAGTTAATAATCGCCTACAAAGGAATGACCCAAAAAGGGACATAGTGCTGGTGAACGCTGCCGCTGGGATTATAGTTGGTGGAAAAGCAGACGACTTCCAATATGGGATGGAGCTTGCCCAAGAATCCATTGAAAGCGGAGCAGCCTACAAAAAATTGAAGGAGCTAGTTAAATCTTATGAAGGAAGTGACCTTTCTAGGCTAGAGGAGTTAGAGTTGAAATATGGCTGACTTTCTTGATGTTTTGGTAAAAGATGCTGAAAGAACCATAAAGGAAGGATACTATGAAATTGAAGTGAGCGGCACCGCTAGAAAAATTATCAGCCTAAAAAGGTCTATTTTAAAGTGTGAGCACGCGCCAGTAATAGCTGAAATCAAGCCTACCTCTCCGTCCAAAGGCAAGTTAAGGAATATTCTAAGTTTAAGGGATGTTGCTGAAGCCATAGAAAGGGGAGGAGCTGCTGGAATATCAATTCTCACCGAGCCAAAGCATTTCCAAGGCTCCCTTAATTCAATTATTGAAGCGCGGAAACACGTTAACATTCCAATTCTAATGAAAGACATTGTAATTGACCCAGTTCAGATAGAAGCTGCATCGAAAACTGGAGCGAACGTTGTTCTGCTGATTTCCTCAGTGTTCGAGCGGGGTTACACAAGTTACTCAATTCATGAAATGATTAGGCTTGCGCATTCTAAAGGGCTTGAAGTACTTCTAGAAACGCATGATGAAAGCCAATTTTTGTCGGCGCTGAAAACAGACGCGGATTTGGTGGGCATCAACAATAGGGATTTGAAGACGTTGAGTGTTGACCTAAAGGTGACAGAGCGAGTTTTGCACAGCGTGGGGAAATGTGGGAAGGTGGTTGTTAGTGAAAGTGGAGTTAATGATTCTGCGGACATACGGTTCTTACGCGGCTGTGGCGCTCAGGCTTTCTTAGTTGGTTCAGCTATTATGCTTGCTGACAATTTAGAAGAAAAGGTTAGGGAGCTTGTGATGGCTATATGAAAACTGTTAGGGTTAAAATTTGCGGAGTAACCCGTGAGGAAGATTTGCGGATGATTTGCGACATGGGTGCTGACGCCGTAGGCTTCGTTGTGAACGTGCCGTCTTCTCCAAGAAATTTGACAATAGAAACCGCTAAGAAGCTCATTAGACATGTTCCCGTATTTGTAAAAAGCGTTATAGTCACTGTCCCAAAAAGTGTCAACGAAATCATGAACCTTCATGGAAAGTTAAAGCCAGACGTAATTCAAATTCACGGAGACAACATACGGAACATTTTGGCTTTGAGAGAAAAATTGCCCAATATACCACTAGTTAAGGCTGTAACTGTCAAGTCCGAAGAAGTTGTTAATGCCTCCATCAAAGAATTAGAGTTTTTTGACGCTGTCCTTTTAGATTCTTATTCTCCTAGAAAACATGGAGGAACGGGGGTAACTCACAACTGGAGTCTAAGCAAGCGTGTTAGGGAGGTCATACATCCAAAGCCACTCATATTAGCTGGTGGGTTAAATCCAGAGAATGTGAAAGATGCTATTCGAGCTGTTAAACCCTACGCCGTAGATGTTTCCACCGGGGTGGAGTCAGAGCCCGGAGTGAAAGATGCTGGGAAAGTTGAAGCTTTCATAAAAAATGCAAAAGAGACCAAGTTAAACGAAGATTGACAATTCAAAACTTGTATAGGAGAACCTTTCATGAAAAAGGGAAGATTTGGGAAGTACGGTGGACAGTACGTGAGTGAAATTCTGATGCACGCCCTCATAGAATTAGAGGAAGCTTTTGAAAAAGTTTACCCAACCCAAGAGTTTCAAGAGGAATTTAAAGCGTTGCTTAGAGATTACGGCGGGAGACCAACGCCGCTATATTACGCAAGGAACTTCAGCAAGTTAGTGGGGTTCAAAGTTTACTTGAAGAGGGAGGACTTGCTCTGCGGGGGCTCCCATAAACTTAACAACGCCCTAGGACAGGCGTTGCTGGCTAAGAAAATGGGTAAAACCCGTTTAATAACAGAAACAGCTGCGGGGCAGCATGGCTTGGCAACGGTCATGGCGGGCAACATCTGCGGATTAAAAACTGAGATTTTCATGGGAATAAAAGACATAGAACGCCAAGCCACCAACGTCAAAAAAATGAAGCTTCTTGGAGCTAAAATAAAACCTGTAAATACAGGCGCTGGTGTTTTAAAAGATGCGGTTTCAGAAACCCTAAGAGAATGGGCAATGTGCTCAAGAACAGCCCACTACCTTATAGGGTCAACCGTTGGCCCGCACCCATTTCCAACAATCGTTGCAACCTTCCAAAGCGTAATAGGCAACGAAATTAAACAGCAGATAATTGATAAGGAGAAAAGACTTCCCGACGCCATAGTGGCTTGCGGAAGCGGAGGAAGTAATGCTCTAGGAGCCTTTAAGCCCTTCATAGACGAAAAAAATGTTAGGCTATACTTTGTTGAGGGAGGCGGGGAAAGCCTAGAAGCGGAAAACAGCGCTGCCGCCTTCCAGCTTGGCAAGCCCGGGATTCTCCACGGAAGCCTAATGCGTGTCATGCAAGACGGCTACGGCCAAATTAGGCCTTCAAAAACTCGGGCTGCTGGTTTAAACTACCCTGGGAGAGGACCAGAAATATCTTACTTATGTGAAATTGGTAGGGTTAAGCCTTGCTACGCTTTTGACAAGGATGTCTTTGAGGCTGTGAAAGTCATGTGCAGGACAGAAGGGCTTATTCCAGCCCTCGAAACAGCCCATGCGATAGCCTTCGTCTTAAACAATAGGGAGGAGTTCAGCGAAGACGAGTTAGTTGTTATAAACTACTCGGGCAGAGGAGACAAAGACATAGAGACAATTTTGAGGTATTTTTATGGGGGTAATTGAAAGAAAATTCCGCGAACTGAAGGAAAGGAACGAGGGGGCACATATGGCTCACGTGTACTATGGTGATCCGAATGAAGAGTTCTCCATAAGGCTTATTAAAACATTGGCTGAGAATGGGGCGGACATTATAGAGTTTGGATTTCCTTTTTCAGACCCAATAGCCGATGGAGCCACTTTCCAAGCTGCTTGCGAAAGAGCTTTAAAAGGCGGAGTGACGCCAGTCAAATGCATCGAGGGAATTAGAAGGCTTAGGAAGGAAGGCTTAAGCACTCCCTTAGTTGTGACCACATATTCCAACATCCCTTATGTGATGGGTTTTGAGCGCTTCATAAGCGAAGTAAAAGAGGCAGGGGCTCAAGCCATTATAATTCCTGACCTTCCAGTAGAGGAGGCTGAACCATTAATGAAGCGCGTTGAGGAGGTGGGGTTGCATCTGATACTCCAAGTAGCGCCTACAACATCCAAAGATAGGCTTGGCAAAATATTGGAAAATGCATCTGGTTTCATTTACCTCATAGGAGTTGAAGGAGTCACTGGCGCAAGAAAAAAACTTGATACTTCAACTTTGAAGCTTATACAGAGAGTTAGAGGAAAAACCGACATCCCCATAATGGTTGGGTTCGGCATTTCAAAGAGGGAACACGCAGAAGCCATAGTATCAGCCGGGGCAGACGGTGTAGTTGTTGGAAGCGCCTACGCAAGGATATACTCAGAAAATCTGGAGAACCCTCTTCAAAAACTGTCCGAAATAGCTAAACTTGCAAACGAAATAAAGTGCGGCTGCACGAACGGGTACAGAAACCGGTAAACAAAAATGTCAAGTGATAATGCATGAAATCTTAGAAGATACGTTGGAAAAAACGGAAAGAAAAAGGAATAACGGTTAATTTCAAGCGGTTCCTAGGAGAATTCAAAGGTAATAACCATAAGGTTGTACGTGGACGTTTCGGGAACGAGAACCTCAAGATAGGCGTGAATTTGGGAGAATCCGACACTGGAGGTAGAAACTGTTAAGGCAATGTAGACAGTGCCTAAACTGGCAAGGTCATACCATGATCCATATTGCTGGTTATACTCTCCGTTAAGAATATATATTTGGTTGGAAACTCCACCGCCGTTGTAGAAGTAAATCGTGCAACTGGAGAAGCGCTCAATGTTTGATTGGCTGTATGCCCTAAGCCGAACTTTCCATGCGTTCGTAACTTGATTTGCAATTTTGAGCACGTAGTCGTAGCTGGCCAGCTTGGGAAATGAGAGAATTAGGAGCTGCCTATGGGAAATCGTTACAGTAAACCCCATGTTGTTGGTGAAAAATCTCCCTTTAATGATATGGAAGCTGGCCGCTAGTTGTTCGCACCATAAGGATGTAACCGAATCTGCGTAGTTGTTACTGTAGGGAGACTGCCACGAAACAGAGTTTGATTTATCGATGTCGTCAATTTGAAGCTGAACTCCTTTACCCCGATAGTTCTCAGATGCGCCGTGGGGGTTCCCTCCAACATACATAATAAGACTGTCTGAATCCTCTGTCAATACATGGCTCAAAACTGCTTGTGCGTCATCAATCGGAGTACTTGAGTATGTAGATACAGAAGTCGTTGACTGAATAAACCCGTATGTAATTAGGCTGGCTGGAAAACAAAAAACCATCAGCTGCCGCTCGTTTATGGTCGTTGTTGAACCTGCAGCGTTTGAAAAGAACCTGCCCTTAACAGTATGGTAACCGGCTTTAAGAGAACATGCATAAGCTATCGTAACAGAATTAGCGTAATTACCGCTATAGGGGGACTGCCATTGCCGCGTGGCAACATCTGCCCCATCTACATTTATGGTTATCCCCTTTCCCCTTGCAGGCTCGGTGGAAGCGTGTCTGTTTCCAACATTATACACGATGAACGCTATTGAGTCGCTACTTGGTGTAACGGTTAAAACTGCCTGTGGATCATCAACTGGCGTGCCCGAATTGGTTGCAGATGCTGTTGTTGACCTTATGTACTGTGCTACCACGTTTGGAAACCAGAAAGCCACAATCTGCCTTATGTCAATTCCAACGGTGGCGCCCGCAGAATTCGCGAAGAACCTGCCTTTAATGGTGTGGAAGCCAGCCGTTAGATTAGCCGCACAAATCACAGTCACCGAGTTGGCTGTATTACTGCTGTACGGAGATTGCCATGAAAAGGCTACATCCACACCATCGATGTTAATGGCACACCCCTTCCCCCTATAATCCTCTATGGAACCATGCATGTTTCCAGCATTGTAAATCGCAAAAACAGTTGAATCCGCAGCTAAAGTGATGTTTAATACAGCCTCAGAATCATCGACAGGGGCGCCTGATGTGGTTGAAACCCTTACATTAGATGTTTTGAACGCCTTACCATAATCTAGGCCTAAAGGTGTTGAAACGCTGATCTTGGCGCTGGTGCTGTTTGTGTAAATTATGCTTGTGCCAGCACTTCCCTGTTGCAAAATCGCTTTCGGTGTTTCGACTGAAATTGGGGCTGCCTGTCCGTAATGCTGATTATATACGTTACCGTATGCGCAAACCGTTAGGGTTACCAATAGAACAATGTACAGAATTAAGGTATTCAGGCGCGTTCCCCTCATAAATCACCCTCTACTTCAAATTTAATGGAAGAAAAAGGGCTGTTGGCAAATGATTGTTTATTCGCCTGTCACGACTAGTTGCAACGTCACAGTCACAGAATCGCTTGATAATGCTCCAGCCTTCCACTTTATGTTCCACTCCACAACCCATGTTACACCGGCTGGAATGTCAATTGGTCCTGTTGTCGAGCCCTGTGTACCAACATTTACTGCTGAGCCTTGCTGGGTGCCCCCGGCGCTGTCGCGTACTATGACGGTGATGTAGTCTATGTTTGCTGTGTTCCCGCTCCATGAATCAAATTTGAGCTCAATAGTTCGCGGCGCTGAATCTAAATTTCGTATTCCTACGGCAGCCTCGTAAACTCTTGTTGCATTCGGCCAGCCTGCCATGCTGCCGAAGCTTACGTATGTGCCGTTAGTTCCAATTGAGGCTCCTGCGGCTGAGCTGTCGGCAGCAGTTACGAACTGGACTTTGGCGGTTTCAGCTGGTATCGGCGAGGCTTGCATGTATAAGAGGTTGTATATGGTTGCGCCTGCAGTTACTATTAATGAGCCGCTAAGAAATAGGAGGAAGACCCTTAACAGCCGCTTTCTAAATTGCTTCTCCAAATTTTCACCTCCCTTTTTTCTTCTTATTTTCCTCAGAGTCATCCCTCGGGACTGAAATGGTGGAATCAAGCAATCTAACGGTATTTTGATTTTTTCGATTCATCTTCAGCATTCTTTTTAGAGCGTTGGGCTCGTAATACATGATGACGCTTAACCCTAGGATGACTATGCAAAGGACAAAAACGATGTATAGACCTTCTACAGGAACCATTGGCAACGGCGGAATAGAAACTGCTACTCCATTAACATAACTGGAAATGAAAAAGTAAGAGACGGAAGTTACTGGGATGGTAAAAGCTCCCAGAAAAAACCCTGCAGCACCTAAAAGCCTTTTTTTGAAGGCGATGTAAAAGTTAACAGCTAAAACGGTAATTAGAGCAATAGTCAAGTAAAGCATGCCACACCAAAAACGCAGTTCAACAGAGGAAGACAAAACCGAGTAATTCACCCACATTTGACCAAAACCAGCTAGAGCGGCAATCTGCAAAACATAAGGAACAGCCTTCGGAAAAATTTCGTCAAAAATCGCAGTTAGCAAACTCAGAATCACAAAGACGTTTAACCCCGATATCACGAATAATTCTGGAGGGAACACCAAAGGTCAATTCTCCGTGAAACACTACTAATTCTAGCCCTTTTCAGAATCCAATTCAGATACAAATAACTTATGAACCCACAATATTAATCACAAATACAGTCCAAAACCAGCAATCCTTGATGTTCATCGTATGCGGGCGGGGTGGGATTTGAACCCACGACCACAAGCTTAGGAGGCTTGCGCCCTATCCGTACTAGGCTACCCGCCCCACGCACCATTAAAATAATTGGAATTCCAACTTAAATATATCCTAGAAAAACTTAAAGCAATCCAAGACTCTTCAAAATCGAGGAATTGCGGGGGTACCCGAGCTAGGTCTAAATAGGCTGTTGAAGGGTGCCAGACAAGCCTAAGATAAGGGGGAGGACTTAAGATCCTCTGGCGTAGGCCTCCGCGGGTTCAAATCCCGCCCCCCGCACTGAATCTCGATTAAAGGTTTAAAACTGTCAACTTCACCAAAATAATATCGAAACTATGTAGGGGTTGCTGTTCAAGTCCTAAAAATCGCGGGTCCTTTAAATCATGAAAAATGATAAATACAGAGTTGCCCCTTCTTAAGTTTGAGATTCTGCTAGAAGGTAACTGGTAGTCGCTTCTAGTGATATAAGCCAGCTCCGAGGTGGGGAGCTATACAAGTACCAAGAAGAAAAGGGAGGTGGAAAAATGGCTGAAGAGGTTCGTAAGGCTATTGAAAAGGCGAATCTCAAATTTGGTGAGGGGTTACGCCGGGGTGATGCTGTAGCCGTCGCTGCCTTATACACAGATGATGCAATTCTCTTGCCACCGAATAGCGAGATGATTCGGGGAAGACAAGGAATCGAGAAATTCTGGGGAGCAGCTATCCAGATGGGAGTGAAGGATGCAGTTTTGACCACAATGGAATTATCTGGAGGTGGTGACACAATTCACGAAATCGGCAGTTATACTCTCAAAATTCACCCAAAAGGGCAAAACCCCGGTGAGGACAAAGGGAAATATATCGTCATCTGGAAACATGCCGCCTCTGGCTGGAAGTTGCACAGGGATATTTGGAACAGCAATATGCCGCCACAAAAATGAACTTTGTCAGAAAATGAAGAAATAGCCTAAAGCGTCACCAAATGCCTCTGAAAACTCGTAGCGTGACAGTTTTAAACGACAGTGTAAACCTAACCCCCCGACACCACAGAAACCGAAATTTTGGCTTTTTTAATAAATAGGGTATTCTGATGATTATTTGATGAAGTTTTAGGTAAAGGCGTTATATGCATCATAGCAACGTTTATATTTTGTGCTGTTGTAGCTGGTGCGAGGGATAGGGGGATGAAGGGGCAGGGAGCCGTAGTCTTTTTGGCGGTTTTCATAATTTTTCTTATGGCTACAATAGTTGTTTCCAGCATACCTCCAGGACAAGCTTTTTACAGCTTTCTTGGCGTGCCAGAAACAGATTATCCGGTGCTTGGTGTTCCCACGACGATTCTGGTTATAGCGGTGTTTAACGGAGTTTTCTATGGCGTAATTGTGTGGCTGGTCTTTACTTTTGGTAAAAAGTTCGTTAAGTCAAAGTAGTGTTTGGGGATTAAACTTTTAACTTTTCGAGAAGTATGGCGGGACAGATTTTTTTGACGCCTTCTATTGTTCCGATTTTCTCTGATATTATTCGCGATAGTTCTTTTCCGTCTCTTGCCCAGATTTCAGTCATTATCATGTGGTCTCCCGTGGATGTTGCTACATATTTTGCTTCTGGGATTTTGCAGAGTTTTTCCGCTACTTCTAGAAGTTTTGGTGGGTCAACATCCACGCCTACTATTGCAATTGTGCCGAAGCCTATTTTTGACGGTTCAACGATTACTGTGAATTTTCTGATGACTCCCTCTTTTTGGAGAGTTGCAACCCGCTTCCTTACTGTGGACTCGTTTAGCTTCAGCTTTCTGGCTATTTCCGTGAAGGGTAGGCTTCCGTTTTCTTGGAGGAATTCGAGGATTTTTAGGTCAAGCTCGTCAACCATTACTTTAGCCTTCTAATCCGATTTTATGGGTGGTTCGTTGTTTTTTATCCGATTTTCGGACATAAAACTTATAAATTCAGACGGATTTATAAGGTTATCGTAAAGAAATAAAGGCATTAACCTTAAAATGTGGAGGTAAACGCATGTACGAACCGAAAAATTTTGACCATCTCCTTGGTTTGAAGGGTTTCAGCGATCAACTTCTAAAAAACCACTTCACGCTTTATCAAGGTTACGTCGCCAACACAAATAAACTGGCAGATATGCTTAATGCGTTGTTAAAAGAAGGAAAAACAGGAACTCCAGAGTATGCTGAAATAAAGCGAAGATTCGGATGGGAATTCAATGGAATGAGGCTCCACGAGTACTATTTTGGCAATATGACTAAAGCCGCTGTGGAACTTGACAAGAACTCAAGTTTAGCCAGAAAGATTGTGGAGGATTTTGGGTCACTTGAAAATTGGGAGAGGGATTTTAGGGCTACTGGAGCGTTGCGGGGCATAGGTTGGGTGATACTTTACTATGATAGTGCGGCTGGGCGGCTGTTTAATGTTTGGGTGAATGAGCATGATGTTGGGCATCTTTCGGGCGCATTTCCAATACTTGTTATGGACGTTTTTGAGCACGCGTTCATGATTGATTACGGACTGAAGCGAGCTGACTACATTGAGGCGTTCTTTAAAGCCATTGACTGGTCTTCTGTTGCCAAAAGGTTTAGCGAAGCAATTAAAGGGAAATAGCTGATACTATAGTTTCCTCTTTTTATGATTCATATTCTAATTCGAAATCCGAATTTCGATTAATTAAAATAAATATTTTGTTATTTTATTTATTATTAATAAACTATTTATCAGTAGCTGTTTTATTTTTCAACGCATAAAAGTTTGGAGGGATTAAAATCAAGAAAATTTGCAGTGCATTGTTGATGCTATTGCTGCTTATGATGGCAAGCATTGGTATTGCACAGCGAATTAGCTTATGCAAAGCTGAAACCCAATACTCGTCCAACATGATTGCCGAGCTTGGCGAAGCCGCCACTGTGCTCATTTACTCGCAGATCGACGCGAACATAAAAGTGTATTACCCCGACGTAAACTGGGTGCCAACAACCCTCTACTTTACTGTCCCAGTGAGCGTGGCTGCTTTGGGCTCTGGGTTCTTTGTAACTGCAGATGGCTACATTGTGACCGCTGGTCACGTTATCTTCTGTTTCACCCACAAAGACATAACTCAAGACTTGTACACTAAGTATTTCCTAGTGGAAAACGCATTTGAAGTGATAGTTCAGGAGTTGGCTGATGCTGGCTACATTCTCACGCCTGAAGAGCAAGCGCTGCTTTGGGACTATGTTATGACTTATGGCGAGATCAAAGATTCCCTTAGACAAGTATATGCTGTTCTCGGAGAAGTTAGGCCTACATTAACAGAGGTCAAGAGCAAGGGGTGGACTGCGCGGATAATAGATGTCAGCCCCTTCTTTGAGAGGGACATAGCTTTGTTGAAGATTGAGCCGCCGTCCAACTATTGTCCAGTGCTGCTTATGGGCGACTCTTCTAAGGTTTCAACTGGCTCTAACGTGTATTCTTTTGGTTTTGCTGACGTGACTGTTTTTGCAGAGGAATTAGGTGTTGAAACCTTGCTTGCGCCTTCCATGAAGGAGGGCAAGATAAGCCAGAAAAGGTTGACAAGCCAACAGACGCCTTGCTTTGAAACGAGTGCAAGCCTAACTTACGGAATGAGCGGTGGACCAGGATTAAATGATAAAGGAGAAGTCATAGGGATTTGCAGCATGGGCGCAGTAAGACAAGGGATTCAAGTGGCGGGCTTCAACTTTCTGATTGAGAGCAACGTTGCCAACAGCATTTTAAGCGAAGCAAACGTTAAGAACAACAATGTTTTAGGTCCAGTTGATCAAGCGTTTATTCAAGGCTTACAGTATTTCTATGCTGGGCGTTATTCTGCTGCGAAGCAAAAGTTTGAGATTTGCACTGGATTGTTTGACTATCACTGGCGTGCCCAAGCCTTGATAAAAGAATGCAACGCGGCAATTGCACGCGGCGAGGATGTGGCTCTTCCAAGTGTTTCCATAACTTCTTCAGCAACATCTACAACTGTGGGACAAGCGGTGATGTTTTCTTCTTCGGTCAGTGGCGGAAAAACGCCGATAACTTACAGTTGGTACTTGAATGGTGCGGCGGTTTCTGGCGCGACTTCAAGCACTTGGGCCTTTACGCCGACCAGCGAGGGTAGCTATCAAGTGTATGTTGTTGTCACGGACGCTGATGGTTTCACGGCAACATCTTCAACAGCGAACATAATTGTTCTGCCAGCTCAAGGCTTGTCAGTTGGTGGCGTTTGGATACTAGTCATCGTTTTGGTTGCTGTTGTAGCGGTGGCTGTGGCGGCGATGGTCATGTTCCAGAAACGCAAGGCGCATCAAGCACCAGCAGAATAGCATCTCTTAAACTCCCTTTTTCTCAACATCTAATGCTTGGAAAACCAACCAATACGAGACCTACCCCTCTAGGTTTTCTGCTGAGAAGATAAATAGGACGAGGCAAGATTTGAACCAGTGCAAAATCCTTAATAGTTTTTATACTGCTTACTCTGTCGAGGGCCGGTAGATCAGTTTGGTATGATCGCCACGTTGGCATCGTGGAGGTCGCGGGTTCAAATCCCGCCCGGTCCATTAACGGTAGGGTGTCATCTGTTGTCGCTAATTTGTGTTCCTTTAAGATTTTTGCGTGCGAAAACTTGAGTGTGTGCGTATCTAATACTCTCCATACCAGTTTTAATTGTTAATAAGTATAGTTATGTCTTCACATGGATATGTTTTGAGGATTCGCTACCTTTATTTATAAAGAAGGGTATTGAATACCTTGAACAAAAAGGGATAGAAGCCATGTCAAAGAAGCCTCCATCCAAGGATGAAGCCCTAGAAGCCTTAGACTTCATAGTTAGCGTCCTAAAGGAGCATGAGAAGGACTTGGACAGGTTGATAAACGAGTTGGGCAACATAACTGAAAGGCTTGGAGATGCTGGCGAAATAAGCGGGAAGGTTGAAAAGGTCGAGGAAAGGCTGACCACGTTACAGAACGAGATAACAAACCTAATATCGTATTTATCGGCTCCTCGCGAAACCCCAGCAGCACAAGTACATCTGCAAACGCAGCAAGCGCAACCTCCAACAGTGGAGAAAACCGAAACGATGCAAATTCGGGAGGTTAGGGGTCCACCAGTTATACTGCGCTGCAAACAGTGGGAGGATTTCCAGACATTGGCCTATCAGCCTCAGACATTATCCTTTCTTTACAGGGAGGCTGAGAAGACGTTTCAGGTGGACGCGTTAAAGGGCAATCAGATTATAACGTATAGTGGTGAGCTTCCGAAGCCAGCTGCCCTCCTAAAGACTTGGCTTTCGAAGCAGTTGGAAATTTCAGAGAAGAAGATTTTGGAAGGTATATTGGCTATAGGCTGAGCGTGCGTTTGCGTTTGTATGTTCTTTTTATTCAGTAACGCTTTTATAGCTGCTTGTGTAGTAAGTCTTACGATGCGGTATGGAGGGCTAAGGTTGAAGGCGAACCACAGCGGCCAAGAATCGGTTTTTCCGTTTTCGAAGCCTTCTCCTTTCTCCTCGATGACGGAATGGCTGTGTGGTTGGCCAAAAAACGATGAAAGCCCTCACCCCCTAGCCAAGCATTGAGATGAAAATAATGGACAGCTCCGAGCGTTTTCTGCTGAAAATCCGAGAAGAGTTCGCAAAATTCGAAAGAACCATGGAGGAACTTTACTTTCTAAAACGCGTAGCCCAAGACCTAAAGAACTTTAGGGAAATGCTGAAAATCAAAAAATACGACTAAATTTTGACCGGGTAAAATCCTTAAATATTCTTCACAGCATCTTTTAGTCGAAAGCAGCATGAAAACCCAAAAGGAAAACGGCATATACTTCTTTAACACGCTAACGCGGAAAAAGGAAAAGTTTGTCCCCTTAGAAAAGGGCAAAGTTAAAATGTACACTTGCGGCCCAACAGTCTACGATTTCGCCCATATCGGAAACTTTCGAGCCTTCATCTTCGAGGATATTCTCAGAAGATGGCTTGAATACCGCGGATTCAAAGTAACCCAAGTCATGAACTTAACAGACGTAGACGACCGTACAATAGAGGCTTCAAGAAAGCTTGGGATACCACTCCAAAAGCATACAGCCCGCTACATAAAAGCATTCTTCGAAGACATAACCGCGCTAAACATTGAAAGGGCAGAATATTATCCGAGGGCAACAGAGCACATTCCAGAAATGGTCGAATTAATAAAGAAACTCATCGAGAAAGGCTACGCCTACAAGAGCGAGGACGGCTCAATATACTATGACATTTCCAAATTCAAGGACTATGGCAAACTCTCGAAAATTAAAGTTAAAGAACTTAAGCCAGGCGCAAGAGTGAAAGTGCAAGAATACGCGAAAGAAGAAGCCTGCGACTTCGTTCTCTGGAAGGCATGGGACGAAGAGGACGGAAATGTCTTCTGGGAAACAGAAATAGGCAAGGGAAGACCAGGGTGGCACATTGAATGTTCAACAATGGCTATGAAGTATCTGGGCGAAACCTTGGACATCCACAGCGGAGGCGTAGACCTAATTTTTCCACATCACGAAAACGAGATTGCACAAAGCGAGGCGGCAACAGGCAAAAAATTCGTCAATTATTGGCTTCATAATGAGCATTTGCTCGTCGAAGGTCGTCGGATGGCAAAAAGGTTTGGAAACTACTATACGCTAAGAGACTTAATCAGAATGGGGCATGACCCGATAGCCGTTCGATACCTTCTAATGTCAACCCATTACAGACAGCAGCTGAACTTCACCTTTGAAGGATTAGGAGCCGCGAAAAACGCTGTAGAGCGCCTAAGAAACTTTGTTCACCGACTTCTAGAAGCAGATGGAAAAGGTTGCGGAGAAAAAATAAAGCAGCTAATGAACATTGTACAAGGGGAGTTCTGCAAAGCCATGGATGACGACCTAAACATAGGCGTCGCCTTGGCCGCGCTTTTTGACTTTGTTAGAGAAGTAAACAACCTTTTGGACAACAACATGCTAAGCAGGGAAGAAGCAAAAGAAGTCTACAACTTAATGATGGATTTCGACAAAGTTCTCGGTGTCATCGGCGAAGTTAAAAAAGAGGAAAAATTGCCAAAAGAAGCTGAAGAACTCATCCGAAAAAGGGAGGAAGCCAGAAAAGCCAAAGACTGGGAAAAAGCGGACAAAATAAGGGAACAGCTCAAAGCTATGGGCATAATAGTTGAGGATACTCCAAGAGGCGTAAGATGGAAAATTGTTAAGCGTTTAGAAGGTCAAGATGAAAGCTAACAAGGTTCTTTGTCTATTATAATCCATTAGGGTTTTCAGCACCAAAAATTATTTCTAAGCAATAGTCAAATAGTGAGTCTACTTAGCAATAATGGTTGAAGGTGTAGGCTTATGTCTTCTAAACTTAGAAGCCGAAAAGTGTATGGGGGAGTCGAAGGCTACAGTCGAAGAAGCATAATAAAAGCATGCGGCTTAACCGACGAAGAACTTGACCGCCCCCTAGTGGCTATCGTCAACAGCTGGACCAACATCGTGCCAGGCCATGTTAACCTTGACAAGGTAGCCGAGGCTGCCGAAGCTGGAGTAAGAATGGCTGGTGGAACACCCTTTCAGTTCCACACAATCGCAGTCTGTGATGGAGTAGCCATGGGACACGAGGGAATGCGGTACTCCCTCCCAAGCAGAGACATAATCGCGGCTTCGATAGAAATTATGATTGAAGCCCACAAGTTCGACGGCATGGTCTTAATAGGCTCATGCGACAAAATAGTGCCCGGAATGATGATGGCTGCAGCTCGCCTAAACATCCCAACAATATTCATTAATGGCGGGCCGATGCTGCCTGGTTACCATGAAGGACAGAAGCTGACGGTGTCAAAGGGTTTGGAGATGATGTTTGGAACCATGATGTTAGGCTTACCAGAAGAAATGACTAGAGAAATTTCAAACTACGTATGTCCCGGAGCGGGCTCCTGCCAAGGCATGTACACCGCAAACACTATGGGATGTCTATGCGAAGCGCTTGGAATGTCCCTTCCGGGTTCCGCCACAGTCCCAGCTGTTGATGCGCGAAGGTTAAGGTTAGCCAAATATTCTGGAATGCAAATAGTGAAGCTCATAGAAAGGGACATTAAAGCCCGCGACATCATGGTTTACGAAGCTTTCGAAAACGCCATCAGGGTTGACATGGCTCTTGGAGGCTCAACAAACACTGTTTTACATCTTCCAGCAATAGCCTCACAGCTGGGAATGGAACTCCCGCTCGAATTGTTTGACAAATTAGGTAGGGAAACGCCCCACCTATGCGACATGGACCCAGCTGGACCATACACTGTGAAGGATTTAGATGAAGCCGGAGGGATACCAGCAGTCCTTAAAGAACTAGGAGAAAGCATACATCAAAACGTATTAACTGTCACGGGAAAAACTCTCGGAGAAAACCTGAAGGACGCCAAGGTGCTAAACAGGGAAGTAATCAAGCCTAAGGGTAACCCCGTCCACAGGGAGGGCGGAATCGCAATTTTAAAGGGGACACTAGCGCCAGAAGGCGCAGTGGTTAAACAGTCAGCCGTAAACCCAAAAATGCTGAAATTTGAGGGGCCAGCCAGAGCTTTTGACTCGGAGGAAGAAGCGTTGAAGGCAATAATGGATCGGAAAATAAGCTCAGGCGAAATCATCGTAATAAGATATGAAGGGCCCAGAGGGGGCCCGGGCATGAGGGAGATGCTTTGGCCAACAGCAGCCCTCATAGGGACCGGACTCGGTGATGAGGTTGCGCTGATTACGGATGGAAGGTTTTCCGGCGCTACAAGAGGTCCATGCATAGGGCATGTTAGCCCAGAAGCCATGAGCGGCGGGCCAATAGCCTTAGTCCGAGACGGCGACGTTGTTTCCATAGATATACCGAATAGGAAACTCGATTTGAAGGTTTCAGCGGAAGAATTGCGGGATAGATTAAAGCGGTGGAAGCCTCCGAAGCCAAAGGCTGAAAGGGGGATACTCGCTGTCTATTCAAGGATGGTGGAGCCAACAAGCAAAGGTGCAGTTTTCTTGTCCTAACAAATTCTTCTAGCGTTCAAAATTCCATTCGCGGGTGGCGTATTTCCAGTTGCAAAGTTTTTCGGCGAGTTCACGTTCATAAGATGTTAATTCGCCATTCACAAGTTCTATGTTCAGGGCTTTTTGGAATCCTTCCACTAAGGCTTGAGAAACCTCTTTTACCGAGATGTTCCTTCCAAGCTCCTTCTTTATTGAAGTAATCTTGTCTTTTGCAATGCAAACTATTTCCATACATGTCTTAGCCCATGGGACTCTTAGGAAAGTGAACATTTTCTCTAAATCAACATCTAGGAGAACCGTGCCATGTTGTAGGAAGCAGCCGCCCTTGTGAGATTGGGCGCTTCCAGAGATTTTCTTGCCTTTCACAGTCATGTTTGGACAATTTTTAGCGTCGCCTTTGTTGAAGTCAGCATTTATTCCCAAAATTTTGAGGGCTTCAGCTAATCCGCCATAAATTTTAGCGTAGACTTCTCCTATGTCCTTAGCCTCTAAATCATCCTTAGCGGCGACTACGCTGTAGGTGATTTCGCCTTCCGAGTCATGGTAAACAGCACCGCCGCCAGTTATGCGCCTTACAACATCAACTCCATGAGCCTTGCAGTTTTCCAGTTGAACCTCATTTTCTATTTTTTGAAATCTCCCAATGGAAACAGCGGATGGCTTCCAACAGAAAAGCCTCAAAGTGTTTGGAACAAGCTTTTGAACACGCGCCGTCAGGATGGCTTCGTCTACTGCCATGTTGATGAAGGCGTTGTGTGTTTCAATGTTGAGTAAGCGCCAAGTCTTCATTGTGAGGCAACCGTTAAAGGGAAAATTGAATCATGCTTAAATACGTGACGCAATCAACATATTTTATAGGTGTGAGCTTGGTCATATCTCAACCTTTATTTGAAGTCACGTTCTGGGCTGTTTTTGTAATAACCCTATTGTTCTTTGTAGTTTGGTTTATCGCCTTTATAATAAAAATCATAAAGACGCGGGGGGAAATTGGTTGGCAAACGACATCTGCAAATCCGCCAGTGGTCAAAGAGAAGGAGATAATACGCGAAATAGTGAAAATAAGGTGTCCATACTGCGGAAACCTTTACGATGAGAAACTTGATAAATGTCCCCACTGCGGCGGCAAAAAAGCCTAAAATACGCCTAAAGAATTTTCGTCCAGTTCATGTTACAGTTTAAATATTAGAATTGTGATTAGACGTTAGCAAGAGGAAAATCGAGGCTATGGGTTCAAAATCTCCAAGAGGCGAGTTCGCCGCAAGAAAGCTGGTTGAGAAACGGAAGAAGTTCCGTTGGAGTAGCATGTACTATAAACGGCGAATGTTAATGCTGGATGTAAAGGCGGACCCTCTTGAAGGGGCACCCATGGCAAGAGGCATAGTCCTTGAGAAGGTTGGCGTGGAAAGCAAACAACCAAATAGCGCCATCAGAAAATGCGTACGCACCCAACTAATCAAGAACGGGCGCGTTATCACAGCCTTCCTTCCAGGCGACGGAGCCCTCAATGTTGTTGATGAACATGACGAGGTTATAGTTGAAGGCATAGGCGGCTCACGAGGCAGAAGCATGGGCGATATTCCCGGAGTTCGGTGGAAAGTCATAATGGTGAATGGCGTTTCATTAAATGAGCTTGTTTACGGAAGAAAGCAGAAACCAGCCCGGTGAGAGTTTTGAGTCAAAAACAAGAAGAGAAGGAAATAAAGCTTTTTGGAAAATGGAGTTTCAAAGATGTTCAAGTAAAAGACCTGGGGTTGCAGAGATACTTGTCTCTGAAACCAGTTGTGGTTCCTCACAGCATGGGGCGCCACGAGCATAAGCGCTTTGGTAAAGCAAACGTCAACATCGTTGAAAGGCTCATAAATAACCTTATGAGACCAGGTAAGAACGCTGGCAAAAAGGCCAAAGCCATAAACATAGTTAAACACGCCTTTGAAATAGTTAATTTGCGAACTGGCAGAAACCCGGTGGAAGTGCTTGTCAGGGCTGTTGAGAATTCTGCGCCATGCGAGGACACAACGAGGATAAGCTACGGCGGAATAGTCTATCACCTGTCTGTGGATGTTGCCCCCCAGAGAAGAATTGATTTGGCTTTGAGGCACATCTGCGAAGGGGCGAGGCAAGCGGCGATGAACAATCCCCGCTCCATAGAGGAGTGTCTAGCAGAAGAACTGATTTTGGCGGCGAACCATGATATGAAAAGCTACGCGGTTTCGAAGCGCCACGAAATAGAGAGAGTGGCTCAAGCTTCAAGATAAAAATTTTTATCGTGTATGGATTTCAACGACATCCCCATCTTCGAGAACAAATGTGGAGCCAACCTTTTGAGGACTAAAGGTAAGGCGCCTAGCCCAAACCCTAGCGTAAGAAAAGTTTTCGCTGAAGTCGCTGTGGATGCTCTTTGCTAAGTCGTAAACAGTTGCTCCCTTTCTCAGAATGAAGGGCTTGTTTGAAGGCTCCCTCTCGTTTGGCTCCTTAGTGTAGACGCGTATTATATCCAGCATTTTAAACAATGTTTTCCCAAGCTTTTCTAAGCCGTGACCAAATTCGCAAGAAACAGCAATTATTGGCAGTTTGTCTTCAACATAAGCCTCCAATAGTTTTAAGTTTGCCTCCGCGTTTTTCAAATCCATTTTGTTCGCCACAACCACTGAAGGCTTGTAAATGGCGTTTTCAAAAATTGCGTCTTCCACTTCGTCTAATGTTGCTTCTCCGGAAATTTTGACAACTCCATCCGTGATGCGGTAGCTTTTTAAAAGTTCCTCAACATCCCTGAAAGTGCAGTCCACGAGCTTTCCCAACAAAATTATTCGTAAACCAGCCCCGAAATGTTTCTTTTCAATTTCAACCCGCGCTTTAGGCTTAGTAACCAATACTCGAGCCTTCTCCAACTCGCCTAAAATTAGGGAAATCTGTCCAACGGGGTCTTGTGAAAGGTCTACCATCAAAATTAAACCATCGGCATTCCGCGCCAAAGCCAAGGTTTGAAGCCCCCAAGCCCTTCCGTCCGCTGAGCCCTCCATTAGAGCTGGAGCTTCAACAATTTGGAATTGAATATCCTCATAGTTCATTATTCCGGGCAGCGGCTCTTTTGTCGTGTAAGGGTTAGGTGAAACCTCAACCTTCGCGTTTGTGACTCTGCTAAGTAGGCTGCTCTTTCCAACATTAGTTAAGCCCAAAAGCGCAATTTGCGCTGCGCCCTCCTTTTCTATAAAGAATTTTGGTCCGCCTTTCCCAGCCTTCCTATGCTTCTTTTCCTCAATTTCTCTTCGTAAAGCCGCCATTTGCTTCTTAACTTGGGCGCAAAGTTTGGCTGTGCCCTTGTGCTTGGGGACTAGGCTTAAAAATTCCTGCATAAGTTGAAGTTTCTGTCTAGGATTTTTTGAAGCCGAAACCTCCGCCCACTTACGTTTAGCTTCAGCAGGCAAGTTCGTCGGCATAACCTAGACACGTCCAAAAACTAGTTCCCCAAAAGCTTTAATATTTGTTTCCAATTTTCAAATGCGCCAAGACTGTATGTTATCATAAACTTAAAATAATTGAATGAACAGTTGTGTAAGCGAATTCACTAAAATTAAGGGAGTTCCGCAAAATAAGTTTAAGGAGGAAAAAATGTGAGTAGACCCGAAAAACCACACTTAAACCTTGTGATTATGGGACATGTTGACCATGGAAAATCAACCACAACAGGACACATGCTATACTTGGCAGGAGCAGTCGATGAAAGAACTGTGAAGGCATACGAAGAAGAGGCAAGAAAAATGGGCAAAGAAACTTTCAAGTACGCGTGGATTCTCGACAACCTCAAAGAAGAACGGGAAAGAGGCTTAACAATCGACTTGCGATTCCTAAAATTTGAAACCAAAAAATACTACTTCACAATCATCGACGCGCCGGGACACAGAGACTTCGTTAAAAACATGATCACCGGCGCAAGCCAAGCCGACGGAGCCATACTCTTCGTCTCAGCTAAACGTGGAGAGTTCGAAGCTGGGATAGGCCCAGGCGGGCAAACAAGGGAGCACGGCTTTTTGGCTTTCACACTCGGCGTTAACCAGCTGGTTGTGGCTGTCAACAAGATGGATGATGCAAGTGTAAACTGGAGTCAAGAGCGGTATAATGAGGTCAAAAATGAAGTTTCACGGATGCTGAAAATGATCGGCTATAAAGTTGAAAAAATCCCGTTTGTACCCGTTTCCGGGTGGACAGGCGACAACCTTGTTAAACCAAGCGATAAAATGCCATGGTACAAGGGACCAACATTAATTGAAGCTCTAGACACTTTTGAGATTCCGCCGAAACCCTTGGATAAGCCATTACGCATCCCAATCCAAGACGTGTATAGCATCACTGGTGTTGGAACGGTCCCTGTTGGGAGGGTTGAAACAGGAGTGCTTAAGGAAAACGACGTGGTCATTTTTATGCCGGCAAACAAGCAGGGAGAAGTTAAATCAATAGAAATGCACCACACAAGAATCCCACGAGCTGAGCCTGGAGATAACATAGGATTCAATGTTCGCGGAATAGCGAAAACAGATATACGCCGAGGAGACGTCTGCGGACATGTTAATAACCCGCCAACAGTTGCAAAGGAATTCATAGGCCAAATAATAGTTATTTACCACCCGACAGCTATAGCAGCCGGCTACACGCCAGTGCTCCATTACCACACTGGACAGATTGCCTGCCGATTCACCGAATTGATAAGGAAAATTGACCCGCGATCAGGACAGGTTGTAGAGGAAAAACCAACTTTCCTAAAAACTGGAGATGCCGCCGTGGTGCGGATGGAACCACTGCATCCAATAGCGATCGAAACATACACAGAATTTCCAGAACTTGGAAGGTTTGCAGTTAGAGACATGGGCACAACTATCGCTGCAGGTGTCGTCAAAGAAATAACCAAGAAGGGACCATAAACTATTCTCCTCCATTTTTATGTTCAAGCATCCCGCCTTTGTTAGGTTCATCGAAGGCACGGATGAGAAGCCTTAATATCACTTTTTATTTGCCCAAGTTTTATCAATGAGAACTAATTACCACAACAGTAGAGAGTTAGAAAAATGTCTGGATCTGAAACTCTACTTCCATATTTAAAGGAGAAGAAAAATGATGAGCAAGAGCCAACGATCATTGTTGATAGCCGCGAAGCAAACACCGCCACAAAGATTGTTAAAGGCTTAAGGGAACGTGGCGTCAACGTAAAAGTTGAGGCGTTGGAGAAAGGCGATTACGTTTTATCTGACGAGTGTGCTGTAGAACGCAAGACAGTTCAGGACTTTGTTTACACGCTTACCCGCCGCTACCTCTTCGAGCAACTTTTTAGGCTGAAGGAGGTTTACCCGAAATCTCTAATCCTTTTGGAAGGTTATTTGCCAATAATCTATAGGTTCAGCCGAATCCAGCCTGTTTCAGTCTGGGGAGCCATGTTTAACCTCGCCAAAAATGGCATAGCCATAGTGAACACAACCTCTTACAAGGAAACGATTGACTTCTTGTATGTGGCCGCTCGCCAAGAACAAATTGTGGAAAAGCGAGTCCCGACGGTTCATCCAGCTAAAAAGTGTGAAACCCTCTCGGACGCTCAAGTGTACTTCATAGCCAGTTTGCCAAATATTGGAAGGGAGAAAGCCACCAGCATACTTAAATCTTACCAAACTCCATTAAACGCCCTAATAAACGTGGACAGTTGGCCAAAAACAGTCTACGGTTTAGGCCCAAAGATAAGCAGCAAGGTTAAAGAGGTGTTGAACACTCCGTTCAAAGGGTGAAAGCTTATGGAAGTTGAAATTGCCCCAACAAGGAAGGTGACCATTCTAGGCTTAGATAAGCGTTCAGTCTCCGACATTGCATGGTGCGCCACAACTTTTGGCGCCAACAGACTTTACTGGGTGGACGGCCACATCCTATGCTTGGAAGTTTATGAGAAATCCTTTGAGCATGAGTTGAAAACGCGAGAATTCCCAATAAGCCAAATCTGCTACGCAAGCTTTCCAAAATTTGAGAAAATTTACGAAATCGAAAAAAGCCTCCAAATTCCAATAGTGAACGTTTCAGACATGAAAATATTTCAGAGCATAATGAAGACAATATTAGGAAATGAAGGGAAAGAACAACGGGAACAAAACGTCTAAAACCGGTCAAATTTAAATTTTAATTTTTGACATAATTGTAGCCCAGTTCAAATGCTTTCAAGTTCATTTTGATATGCTGGGCTGGGATAAGCTCCTTTAGGGCTTCAATCAAACTTTTGTTGCTTATAGGCAACTTTCCAGTTGAAGCTGCTGCTCCCAAAAGAACAACGTTTTGGGTTAGGATGCTTCCTGCTTCCTTGGCTAACCTTGATGTTTCAACAAGTGTAATGTTTTTGGAAAAGCGCTTTATCTTTTTCAAGATTTCTTTCATTTGCGGGTAATCCATGTTTTTCAGAGTGAGCTCCGGCGGGGGGATTTTCTCGTCTCCCATATGTTTCAACAAGTGTAATGTTTTTGGAAAAGCGCTTTATCTTTTTCAAGATTTCTTTCATTTGCGGGTAATCCATGTTTTTCAGAGTGAGCTCCGGCGGGGGGATTTTCTCGTCTCCCATGATTACGAGCGTTTTTTCTGAGGCATACTTTATGTTTCTTAATGTTTCTAGCGGTTCAAATCCTAAAATGAAGTTTGCTTGTCCATTCAAAACAAAGGGTGAAAAAACTTTTTCTCCTATCCTAACAGTTGAAACAGTTGCTCCACCACGTTGAGCCATGCCGTGGATTTCGCCTACACGAACGTTTAATCCCTCTTTAACAGCGGCTGTTCCCAAAATTTCCGCTGCCAAAAGTACGCCTTGTCCACCAACTCCAGCTAAGACTAGATTAAATTCTTTCATTTCCATCGCACCTTAATCTGTTGCATTTGGTTCTATAGCTTTGTAAGGGCAAACTGAAGCGCACAGTCCGCATCCGGTGCAAAGGTTTTCGTGAATGTTAACTTTGCCTTTCTCAAGGGTTATTGCTGGACAACCAAGCATTTTAATGCAAACCATGCAGTTTGTGCATTTCTCATTTATTCTGTAAGTTGCGACTCCCAAACCCTTTCGCCTTCTTTCTCTAACAACCATTAGGGCGCATGGAGCCCGGAAAATTATCAGCGAAGTTCTAGGATACCGCAAGGCTTCCTTTAAGGTTTCTTCCGCTTCTTTGATGTTGAAGGGATTAACCGTTCTGACCCATTTGACGCCGCATCCTTCAGCAACTTTTTCGATGGCTATTCTTTCCGACACTGTTTGCATACCGGTAACGCCTGTTCCTGGATGTGGTTGATGTCCAGTCATGGCTGTTGTTAAGTTGTCTAGGACGGCTACGACTATTCTGTGGTTGTTGTAAACCGCGTTTACGAGCCTTGGAATTCCAGAATGGAAAAACGTTGAGTCTCCAATTACAGCGATTGTGTTGGTTTCCGTTGTTTTGCTTATGCCCTGAGCCATTCCTATGCTTGCACCCATACATATCATGATGTCGCCGATGTTTAACGGCGGCTCGATTCCTAGAGTATAGCATCCTATGTCGGTGGAATAAACCGCCTTTTCACCCGCAACTTTCCTCATCACATAAAAGGAGGCTCTATGCGGACAACCAGCACACAAAACCGGAGGTCTTGAGGGTAGCCCGGTAACAACCTCGACATATCTAGCGTCAATCTCTTGGAAGTTGATGGGCAATTTTCTGCCAGTAATATCTGCCAACCCAATGAGCACTGCGCGGGTGGAAAGTTCACCCGACCTTGGGAAGTGCGGCTGCCTCATTTTGCCGTAAACTTCAGTTGTCGGCGCATAATCCTTTGCTATGGTTTTAACCTGCATTTCCAAGTAGGGCTCAAGCTCTTCGACAACAACCACCTTCTTATGCTCTTTTAGGAATTGTCCAATTAATTTTTCCGGAAGCGGGTGAGTCATTCCAAGCTTCAAAATATCGACTGTCAAACCCAGCAGCTCTGCGGCTTCAACAGCGTAGTTGTAGGCTGAACTTGAGGATATTAAGCCGTATTCCTTGTTTTTGCCTTTACTGATAATCTTGTTATAGGGAGATTTTTCAGAAATTTCTTTAGCCTTCTCAACAGCCCTTAAGAGGACATCATGTTTGGGTCTGGAGTTTGCCGGAACCATAACCAAGCGTTCTACATCCTTAATGAAGCTGCCTTTTAACCGTGGCTTTGTAATTTTTCCATAAACAACCGGTCCGCGCGTGTGACTTACGCGGGTTGTTGTCCTCAGCATCACTGGCAACTCCAGTTTTTCTGAAATCTCAACGGCTGAAATCGTCATGTCCTTTGCTTCTTGGGGGTTAGAGGGCTCAAGACACGGTAGATTTGAAAGTAAAGCGTAAAATCTGTTATCCTGCTCATTTTGTGAGCTATAACATTCTGGGTCGTCTGCCGTGACAACAACATAACCACCTCTCACTCCGACGTAGGCAAGTGTCATAAGCGCGTCCGCGGCGACGTTCAGCCCAACATGCTTCATGGCTGTAAGACCCCTAACTCCACAGTTTGCAGCTCCGGCAGCCACCTCAACAGCGACAATTTCATTAACAGAATACTCCATGTATACGCCAGCTTCAGATGCAATGGCGGAGATGGAGTCGCCTATTTCAGAGGCTGGAGTACCAGGATAAGTTGTGACGACGCCTATGCCAGCTTCTAAAATTCCCCTGGCAATTGCCTCGTTTCCAAGTAGAAGCACACGTTTCCCATGTTCATCTTGCAACAACACATGCGGATTTGGCATTACTTCATCTCCAAGACACAAGAAGCTCTCATAATCTCGCTCTTTATAACTTTTGGTTGCCCATAACCGTGAACCTAACTTGAAAGAATTTAAGTTAAGGAGATGCAGTCTCGCAGACTCGTCTACATGAGTGCGAGAAGCAATTGACAACCGGGAAAGAAACCTATGCGAAGCCTACAAAAAGAGTTGGGTAATTATTGAGCCTCTAAGCACGTAACGGTCCGCTATCTGCCTTTAAATACTGGTTTACGCTTCTCCATAAACGCTGAGACGCCTTCTTGAAGGTCTTCAGTTGAGCCAACAACGCCTATTCCTTCGCGTTCAAGAGCTACTGCCGAGTCTAGGCTTATGTACGCGCCTTTGTTTATCAATGCTTTGGCAACTTTTAGGGCTACAGGAGCTCTAGACGCCAGTTCAGCTGCGAACTGCCGCACGGCTTCTTTAAATTTTTCTGGCGGAACAGCCATGTTTATTAGGCCTAGTTGTTCTGCTGTTTTTGCGTCAATCATTTTCCCTGTGAAAACAAGCTCTTTCGCTTTCGTCATGCCTATCAGTTTTGTAAGCCTCTGGGTTCCGCCCCAGCCAGGGATTAATCCTATGTTTATTTCGGTCTGTCCCATGCGGGCGTTTTCAGAAGCTATGCGTATGTCGCATGCCATTGCCAGTTCTAAGCCTCCTCCGAGGGCAAAGCCGTTTATGGCGGCTATGACTGGTTTCTCCAAGTTTTCTATGGCATCGCAGAGTCTTCCACCCATTGCAGAGAGTTCTCTTGCTTTTAGGGCAGTCATGCCCTTCATGGCTTTTATGTCGGCGCCTGCGGAAAACGCCTTTTCTCCAGCGCCAGTTATTACGACCACGCGTATGTTTTCGTCGTTTCTCACGTCTTCTAGGGCTTGCAGAACTTCATCTATAACTTCTTTGCTTAGGGCGTTTAATGCCTCCGGCCTGTTGAGGGTTATTGTAGCTATTCCTTCGCTTTTTTCATAAATTATGTATTTAAACTCCATTTGTTTCGCCTCCTCCTATTTTTGTGTCCAGTCGTAAAAGCCCTTCCCGGTTTTTCTTCCAAGAAGCTGCGCTCTGACCATCTGCCTTAATCCTATGTTTGGGTGGTACTTTGGGTCTAGTTCCCTCGTTAGGAGTTCGGCAACAGCCAGCGTTGTATCTAAGCCCACATAGTCTAAGAGCATTAGTGGTCCCATAGGCCAGTTTAAGCCTAGTCTAATGGCTTTGTCTATGTCATCTCTGTCAGCTACACCTTCCCAGTACAATGCTACGGCTTCGTTTAAGGCGGGTATTAGTATGCGGTTTACGATGAAGCCAGGTGTGTCCTTTTTTACCAGAACTGTTTCTTTGCCCATTTTTTGGGATGTTTCCATGGCTATTTTTATGGTTTCCTCAGAGGTTTTGGCGCCTTTTATCACTTCGACAAGCTTCATCACTTGCGGCGGGTTGAAGAAGTGCATTCCACAGACCTTTTCTGGGCGTTTTGTGGCTGAAGCAATTTCTGTTATGCTTATGGATGAGGTGTTTGAGGCTATGATGGCGTGGGGCGGCGCGTAAGCGTCTACTTCGCGGAATGTCGCCTTCTTAAGTTCAACGTTTTCTGGAACAGCCTCTATTATAAGGTCTGCGTTTGAAACAGCCTCCTTCAAATCCAGCGTTGGATGAATTCTCGCTAGGATAGCGTTCATTTCCTCCTCCGTCATCTGCCCCTTCTTTAAGAAGCGTGTTAGGCTTTCGCGTATCATAGCCATGCCGTTGTCAATGAACCTCTGCTCGACATCACGCATGTAAACCTCAAACTTGCCAAATTGTGCGGCTACCTGTGCGATTCCGTGACCCATTAAACCAGCGCCTAAAACAGCAATTTTTCTAACTTCCATAATGATTCCCTCATGTAGATGCAAATAAGCCATGTGAATTGTTAAAAAACTTTCTAGGCAACAGGCGCCTTTTGAAGGTGAAATTTGGGAGTTACGTTAAACCTAAAAATTAGTACTCTCCTCTAGAATTTTGCCTGCAGCCTTGCCGGGTTTGATTTAAATAGGGTGGTTTTACATGTGGTCGGAGGCTAAAATTTGCATTTTTTGTCTAGCCAATGCGGGTACCACTTGTACTCTTCAAGAGGCGCTGCCTTTCGCAACCCGTTGTATGTTGCCTTTGCAAGCACTGTTTTCCCTTTTCCGTCTTTTTGAAGCTTGACCATTCCCTTTGCTTCTAGGCTGTTTAGAATTTTCTCAAGCTTTTCCCCGGCGACTTCAGCTACTCTTTCCTTTAAGTCTTCAATTGTCATGTATAGCCCCGGATTCACCTTATAGTCTTCTGCAAGCGCTTTAAGAATGCCTTCTTCGGTTGCTTCCACTTTCGGCAGAGACTCTGTTGTTGATGTTGGCACTCCGAGCTTTTCGTGTATGCGTCGCTTCGGCATTTTCAACTCTTCGCTTAGCGCTCTTAACCCGCCTCTGAATATGACCAGTCGCATTATCTGGTTTGTTCCAGCCCCGATCTGGTTTACCTTGGCATCTCTTAAGTAGCTTTCAACTGGGTAGAAGCGCGTCCAGCCGTCTCCGCCCATCACTTGAACAGCGTCGCTCATGAGCCTTTCAAAAGCCTCTGAGGTGAACATTTTTGCTGTTGCGGCTTCAACCATCGCCTCTTTATGCTGGTCTAACAGATGTGCTGCGTGATAGACGAGCAAGCGTGAAGTGTATAGGTCAGCCATCATGTCAGCAATCTTAAACTGGTTCGTTGGAACTTCTATTGTTGGTTTGCCAAATTGGACGCGGCGTTGAGTATAAGCCACCGCGTAGCGAATGGCTTCCCTCATTGGTCCAAGCATGGCTGCGGAGAAAACGATGCGCTCAAAGTTTAAGCCTGAAACCATCACGCGCCAGCCGTCGCCCTCTTTGCCTATCAGATTTTCGGCTGGAACCCTCGCGTCGTTAAAGTCTAAAACCCCGTTTGGCAACCCGTCCCATCCGCAAAGCTCGTTGATTTTTTCAACCGAGAAGCCTTTTGTTCCTTTCTCAACTAGAAAGGCGCTTATGTGCTGATATTTCGCCTTGTCTTCTGGTTTTTCGCTTGTTTTTGCATAAACACAGTAAATATCCGCTAAGCCAGCGTTGGTTATGAAACGTTTTTTTCCGTTCAAAACGTAATAATCGCCTTCGCGTCTGGCTGTTGTTTCAACTCCAGCAGCGTCCGAGCCGACAAAAGGTTCTGTTATGCAGACGGCGCCAAAAAGCTTGCCTTTAGCTATTTTTGGAAGCCACTTCCGCCTTTGCTCTTCACTTCCGAAAGTTAGGAGTTGCTCAACGCCGCCAAACATGGTAACGCCGTAGGCTGAGGACAATGCTGAACATATTCTGCTGAGTTCTTCAGCCACGATAGCAACGCCAGTTGCGCCTGCTCCTATTCCGCCGTACTCTTCGGGGATTACTGCTCCAAACCAGCCTCTGCGGGCAACTTCCTTCAGTAATTCAAGCGGGAATTTTTTTGTCCAGAAAGTTTCTTCGCCTACTGGTAGGTTTTTGTCTGCAAAAGCCTTCGCGTCTTCCATTAATTTTTTCTGTTTTTCATTCCACCATGAAAAAGTTTCCATTTTAACACCTAGCCATATCGGCTTTAAAATTGATAGCGGATTTTAAACTTTCGCTAGGCTTCGGCTTTTCAGCTTGGAAAGTTAGCGTATTTTTCTGCTCTTTTCCTAATCTCGTCCTTTTCCTTCAGAAATCTCGGTCCAGACGAGAGAATGGCTGAAGCGAAGTCTTCACGCAGCCCTTTTTCGCTCCAACGATAACCCTTCAAAGTTTCCGGGTCAAAGACAAGTTTGATTTTGCCGTCCACAACCTCAAGCTTAGCCTTAGCCTGACATAATGCGCACTCCAAAACACCGTCCTTAACGGAGAAAAGATTCTGATGGCATAGTGGGCACATCCCAGCCTCCCCAAGATATTTCCTTTCATCAACTGGTTTGTTGGCAGCCTGAAAGACGTTGTAGCCAATCCTCTTCGCCCTTTCCATCGCCGAATCATTCAACAAGATTTCGCCTGGACCTTGCGCGTAAAAAATGGCTTGGTCAACAACCTTTACGCCGCATGTGAACATGAAAACGTTCAGCACAGCCATTGTGAAAGGTTCCCAACCCCTTATACCGGCAACTCCTATAACTGCTCCAGGTTTTACATCGCGTGAAGCTTTCCACTGGAACATTATGTTGCGGTCTAGAAGCATTTTCACCGTTCCTGCTGGTCCTAGGAGATAGGTTGGGGCTCCAATTATGATCGCGTCGCTTTCTTCAAACTTTTCTTTAAAAATATGCCAATCGTCTTGGATTTTGCAATCTTCTTGTTTGAAAACGCAAGCCATACAGCCTTTACATGGCTCAATTTTGAGGTCTGTGAGCCGCAGCACATCGGCTTCTGCTCCGAGCCTCTGGGCTTCCATTAAGGCTTCCTTAACCAGAACTTCTGTGTTTCCCAGTTTTCTGTAGCTGCCAATTAAACCGAGAACCTTCAATAAATCACCACCCATTCCTAAACGCCTATATCAATACTTTCAGCTCCTATAAAAATTCGACTAACAAAAGACTTACAAATTGTTTCCTAAAATTAGAGTGCAGAGTAGAGGTGGAAAATTGTGGAAGTGTGTTGTTGTTGACGCCGTTAGAACCCCGACTGGAAAGTCTGGTTGGAATGGAATGAGGAAGGGAGGATGCTATGTAAATGTCTCTGCACAGGTACTCCTCGCAACAGCAATTGCAGAACTCGTGAAGCGTGTTCAAAGCAGGTCCAGCGCCTTTGACTTGGAAGAAATCGAGGATATAGCGGTTGGATGCCTAAGCCAAATCGGTGAGCAAGGAGGAAACATAGGAAGACTCGCTGTTTTCGTAGCCGACCTACCAAAAGAGATTGCTGGAATGACTGTTAATAGATACTGCAATGCTGGGTTACAAGCAATAAATTCTATGGCTCAAGCCATAATCTCCGGATGCGGCGACATAATGATAGCCGCTGGAGTCGAACACATGTCCCACTACCCAATGACATCCGACATCAGTGCAGCAGAATCCGCCGGATTCCCGGTCATGATAAGCGACAAGATATATGAAAAGAACGTTTTCATCCCGATGGGTGTCGCAGCCGACATGGTAGCAAAAAAATATAATATAACACGGGAGGAATGCGATAAATTCGCCCTCTGGAGCCACCAAAAAGCAACAAAAGCCATAAGAGACAAGGAGTGGTACAGAAGGCGCATTGCTCCAGTACGTGTTCCTCAACCGGATGGAGCAACAAAAATAATTGACGTAGACGAAACAGTTAGAACACAGTCTTTAGACGAACCAGAAACATCGTATTCAAAACTGGCATCACTCGAGCCAAGATTCACGTCAGACGGAGTCCACACAGCTGGAAACTCATCCCAAATTTCAGACGCGGCAGCCGCTGTAATGCTCATGTCTCAAGAAAAGGCAGATGATTTGGGACTGAAGCCCATGGCAACAATAAAATCCATGGCAGTAGCTGGAGACGACCCCACCCTAATGCTTCTAGGCCCAATTCCAGCAATGAGAAAGGCTTTGAAAAGGGCTGGCAACCTAACAATGGATGATATGGATATTATTGAACCAAACGAAGCCTTTGCAAGCCCACCACTAGCCTTTGCAAAAGAGTTCGGATATGCCCTAGACGACCCGAGAGTTAACCCCACCGGCGGAGCTATAGCCCTAGGTCATCCAATAGGCGCAAGTGGGGTGATATACTTCACAGAAATGGTTTATGAACTTGAGAGGAGAAGGCTTAGGTACGGAATTCAAACCTTATGTGGCGGCGGTGGGGTGGGTATAGCAACTATTGTAGAGCGGGAAAAGTAACATTTTGCCAAAAATCCTTTTCTTTTCACAACTTTAAATTGTTGTTTAACTCTGCGTTCGCTTAAGTACTGTAATTTTTATATAAACAAATCGATTTTTATATATCAACGGATGCTATTCCTATAATTTGCTGGAATGTGCAGTTAATGAGAAAAACAATATTTAAGAAACTTGAAGCTCAAGGGTTAATCGCAAATTACAACCGTTTGAGGAAGAATTTGCCTCCGAAACTTCCTGAAAGAGTTTTCATCTGGGATGAAACCCTACGGGAAGGCGCGGAAACCCCAGGCGTTTTTTTGACTTATATAGAGAAGGTTAAGATAGCAAAGATGTTAGACGAGGTAGGCGTTTCCATGATAACCGTCGGGTTCCCAGCGTCATCGGAAGAAGAGAGAAACACCGTTAGGCGCATCGCAAACGAAGGTTTCCAGCAAGCACGCATAGCCGCCTCAGCCCGCCTAGTCAAAGAAGATGTAGATGCATGTCTTGACTGCGGAATAAGGGAAATCATCATCTTCACACCTTTTAATGGGCTTAATCTCCAATATAGGCTGAAAATGACAAAAGAACAAGTTTTAGAAAAAACTGTTGAATGTGTTGGATACGCGAAAAAGCGCGGTGCAAACGTCCACTTTGTTTTAGAAGACGCCACAAGAACGCCGTTACCAGACATACTGCAAATTTTTGAAACCGCAGCTAAGGCGGGAGCAAACCAGCTAGTAATCGCAGACACTGTGGGTTTTATAAGACCTCTATCTATGCGCTACCTTGTCTTTCACGTTAGAAAAGGACTTTCGGAAAAGCTTGGACAAGAACCTTCCTTGGCTGTTCATTGTCACAACGATTTTGGGCTGGCGACGGCAAACGCTTTAGCAGCCATTGAAGAGGGAGTAAGCACAGTGCACACTTGCGTTGCTGGTTATGGCGAAAGAGCAGGCGTTGCGCCATTGGAAGAGGTTGCAGTCGCCTTAGAACTTCTTTACAATGTGGATACTGGCATTGACATAAAGAAGCTTTATAGGCTTGCGCAACTTGTTGAAAAAAGCTTCGCCATACCAGTATCGCCATACAAGCCGATAATAGGCGAAAACGTCTTCTCCCACGAAGTGGACGAGCATGTCCAAGGGACGCTGGCGCATCCATTAACGTATGAGCCCTTTCCGCCGAAAATGATTGAAAGAGACACAACCTTTTATTGCGGAGGACAAGCTGGCAGACAAATTGTCGAGAGCCTCTTGGAAATTGTGGGTATAAAAGCCACACCAATTCAAATATCTGAAATACTCAAAGGACTTCGAAAGATGCAGGAAAGCATGGATAAGGGCGGAACACAAATGACATTCTACCAGATAAAGAAGCTTATGCGAGATTTGAGGAAGGGCTTTACAGAAGGGGACTTCTGGAGAATAGTGGAGCAAGTTACAAAGCAAAAACCCAACTTTGAAAACCTTCCATTTGACATCGAAAGGCTTTAACTTTCCAAATTCAGTCTTTCTGAAGTTGACTGCGAATTTTCTCAAAAAAATCCAGAGATTCTGGATTAACAAGCGAGTCTCTGTTCAATACTGGTCTTCCATGTATTATGTTCGTGACTGCAACTTCAACCTTCTTCATGTTGAAAGTGTATGGAATGTCAGGCACTTCGATGATTAATGCTGGAACATGCCTTGGAGAGGCGTTTTCTCGAAGGCTTCGCTTTATTTTCTCCTTCAAATCCTCTGTTAGGCTGTATCCAGGCGCAATTTTAACAAAAAGGATTAAGCGCTGGTCTCCCTTCCATTCCTGTCCAATTGCCAAACTGTCAGCAACCTCTGGCAGCCTTTCAACTATGTTGTAAATTTCTGCCGTTCCAATGCGCACTCCAGAGGGCTTTAAAACGGCGTCAGACCTCCCATGGAAAGTTATCCCTCCAGTGTCGCTGTGGATTTCTATGTAGTCTCCGTGTCTCCAAACGTTCTTGTTTGGATAAAACCTGAAGTAAGCATCCAAATATTTTTCGTTGTTAGGGTCATTCCAGAAGTAAAGCGGCATTGATGGCGAAGGCGCCTCGCAAACAAGCTCCCCCTGCCTATCAACCACCGGGTTGCCGTTTTCGTCGTAAGCCTTTACTTTCATTCCTAGGGCGGGAGCTTGCAATTCGCCAGCGTAAACAGGCAATGTGGGGCTTCCGGCGGCAAAGCAGCCGTTAATGTCTGTCCCGCCTGATATAGAGTTGAAGTGCAAATCTTCCTTAATCTCCTTGTAAACCCATTCAAAGCCTTCAGCTGAAAGAGGTGAGCCTGTTTGGGAGATTTCCCGCAACGCTGATAAACCGTAGAGTTTTCCAGGCTTTGCTTCAACGCTTTTTAGGTAGTTGATGTAGCTTGCGCTGCAGCCGAAAATAGTTATTTTTTCTTCCTGAACAAGTTTCCACATGGTTTCCCAGTCTGGGTGGTTTGGGTTTCCATCGTACAAAATTATGGTGGCTCCGACGGCTAAGGAGCTCATAAGCCAATTCCACATCATCCAACTTGGAGAAGTTATGTAAGTAATCTTATCTTCCCTCTTTAAGTCTGTGTGGAGCATCAGCTCTTTCAGGTGGTTTATTAGGACTCCACCAGCACCTTGCACCATGCACTTTGGCTTGCCGGTTGTTCCAGAGGAAAACATGATGTATAGGGGATGGTCAAAGGGCAACTGTTCAAATTGGACCTCAAGATTTTTTTCAGAAGCAATAAAGTCGTTGTAGAGTGAGGCTTTTGGGATGTGGCTGATGTCCGGTTTTTCTTCCACGTAAGGAACCACTATGACCTTTTCCAGTGAGGGTATAGCCCTAACAATTTTTTCAACGTTTGATAAAAGGCTGAAGACTTTCCCCTTATACGGGTATCCATCTGCTGTGAACAATATCTTTGGTTGAATCTGTCCCAAGCGGTCTATCACCGCGCTTGAGCCTAGTTCGGAACCGCATGAAGCCCATGTGACGCCTATGCTTGTTGTGGCGAGCATGGCAACTGTTGTTTCAATTATGTTGGGCATGTAGGCTCCCACACGGTCTCCGGCGGCTACCCCAGCTTCGCGCATCGATTTAGCTAGACGTGCAACAGTCTCGTAAAGTTCCGCGTACGTCACTTTAGCTGTTTTCTGGTTTTCTCCCCGGAATATGAGGGCTAGGCGGTCGTCTCTATGTCTCAGTAGGTTTTCGGCAAAATTCAATCTCGAGCCTATAAACCACTTTGCACCTGGAAACCTGCTTAAGTCATCAACTACTTTTTCGTATCCTCGGGAGAATATGATTTCTCCAAACTCCCACATGGCTGCCCAAAAATCCGGTATTTTTTCAATAGACCACTTATATAGTTGGAAATAAGATTCAATATTTAAACCATATTTTTTGTTGACAAAATCCATAAATCGTGTGATGTTAGCCTTTTTCACTCGTTCTTTAGACGGTTTCCAAAGCAGTTTTCCCATAGGGCACATCTCCATTCATAAGCATTAACTTACCCAAAAGATTTTTTCCCACACAAGTTCAGTTGAGTTTCAACCTCTATAAGATCCTTTTCCGTCAATTTTCTTGGGTAATTGTATATTGGACCGCTGGGTTTTTCGTTGTAGTATGGACGGTTGCAGTTTGGGCATCCAGACGTGAGGAACGGCGTTCCAGAGCGCACTATTTTCACGAGTTTTTCCTTTTCAACGCCGAAATCTTTTATGTAACCTCCCTTGTTGAAGCTCATATTCTCGTATCTTGCGGCTTTGTTCATGATTAAGTGTCTGGCAACTTGAATCCTTCTGTAACTTTGCACTTGAGGTTGCGTGTTCCTCTCTAGCGCTGTTCCGGGGATGGGTGTGAAAGCGAAAAGCGCGGGCAAAACTCCCATGTCAACACATCTTTGGATTATTTTAACCATTTCCTCTTCTGTTTCGCCAAGCCCAACAATTAAGTGTGTGCTAACTTTGCCCTTTCCAAAAATGTTAACCGCTTCGCTTAACAGTTTAAATTGGTTTTCCCAATTGTATGGGCCGCCAGCTTCCGCACCCTTAACCTTTTTGAACAATTTTTCTGTAGCCGCGTCTATGGGTATGCCCACCCTTTCAACTCCAGCTTCTGCCAACTGCTTTATGTTTTCCATGCTTAGGGGTTGGCATGAAATCGAGACTGGAACGTTTATGCGTTCCTTTATTGCCCTAACGAGGGCTAGAAGATGTGTGAAGGCTTGTGGGTAGTTGAGGGTTTGTATGCAAACACGCTTCACTGCACCATCAGCAACAGCCCAAGCCAAGCTCTTTAACACTTTTTCTGTTGGGAAGGCGGGCCAAGAAACTCTTGAAAGCATATCTGCCCTTCCGCGGCTTTCTCTGGCTTGTGGACAAAAGCTGCAGTTTGCCGTGCATTTTCCTCTTCTGTACGTCATTAGGTAGGCGGTTGTTGGCGCAGCGTCAAGCCTTCCATTTATTAGCCCTAGAACAATGGCTGAGCCTAAAGAAACGCGAATTTTTTTGGGCAAACCGTTATGGGCAGTCAAATTTGCACGCTCTTGCAACATGTCAGATTTAGGCTTAGTTCGGCTTAATATTTGTTGCAACAAAACTTTTGGTTTTCCACTAAAGATTTGGAATTCACAAATATTTTATCAGCGTAAGCTGAAACCAGTTTAAAGGAGTGTTCAAATGCGAAGGTCAAAACTTGAAGTTTGTGAGGCTATTCTTGAAGTCTTGGTAAAGGAGCCCTTAACCGTTGACGGCATAGCTTACGAAATTAGCATGGACTGCACTGCTTTGGAACGCTACATGGACTTTCTGATAAGGAACGGGCTTGTTGAGGAGAGATTTCTAAATGAGAAAACATTGTATGCTGCCACAGAACGGGGTGTTGCAGTTTTCAAAGCTCTTAACTTCCAGAAATACTTGGAGAAGGTTGCAAAATCCATTAGGGTAATGGATGAAGCTTCGCAGACTATTCCGACGCTCTCAAGGCGTATCCGCGGGCAAGAAGAGAAAACAGAAAGCTAGTTTGGGTTTGGCTGTTCCTTTTCCTTTCGCTTGGCTTCTGCCAAAAAGAAAACTATTAAACTGGCTAGGTGCATTTTCAAAGGAGGAAAATGACCAAGCTTTCGCCCGAAAACGTCTGGCAAATGAACGAAACGGAACTTCTAAACCTTTTAAATGGAAATCTGCGTTCTCTGGAGCATAAAAAAGTTTACTTTTACGCTCCAAGCTTCATGTATTATAAAACTAGCTATTTCCGCTCTTCGCCAACGGATTTTCCAACAATTTCTGTGACTGGCAAAAGCTGTGCTTTGAAGTGCAAACATTGTGGTGGGAAGGTTTTGGAAACAATGTATCCGGCTGTCATGCCTGAGAGGCTTTTTCAACTGTGCAAACAGCTTAAAAAAGAGGGGGCTCTCGGATGCCTTATTAGTGGCGGATGTCTGCCAGATGGTTCTGTGCCGCTGAAAAAGTTCGTTGACGCTATTGGACGTATTAAGCGTGATTTAGGGTTGACGGTTTTTGTTCACACAGGCATAATAGACTTTGAAACTGCCCTTGCGCTTAAGAAGGCTGGTGTTGACTCCGCTTTAATAGATATAATTGGCTCTGATGAGACTATACGGGAAATTTACAGCTTGAACGTGAATGTTGAGGACTACAGAAATTCTTTGAAGGCGCTTAAAAAGGCGCAAATACCCTTTGTGCCTCATGTGATTGTTGGGCTTCACTATGGCAAGTTGAAAGGCGAGTTAAGGGCTTTGGAGATGATAGCTGAAACCAAACCCTCAGCCTTGGTTATAATTGCCTTCATGCCCATCCACAAGACGGAAATGGCGAAAGTTGAACCGCCTAAACCATTAGACATAGCCCGAGTTCTCTTCGCTGCGCGGTTGATGTTTCCGCAGACTCCGCTGGTTTTGGGTTGTATGCGACCAAAGGGAAAACATCGTGTTGAAACGG
>Ga0080004_1106569_pt1 | contig 45051 bp, 55 predicted proteins | sample WasSprMetagenome_FD_69207 | JGI IMG/M metagenome (GOLD analysis project Ga0080004, IMG submission 69207) | Sulfidic aquatic microbial communities from Washburn Spring, Yellowstone National Park, USA - WS (SPADES assembly) (version 2) | ecosystem: Environmental > Aquatic > Thermal springs > Hot...
TGTTTGTTTATTCGCCGCCTCCGCCGCAACTTTCAGTTTCGATAAACCCGCTTTCAGCGACAATAAAAGTAGGCGAATCGGTTTTCTTTACATCCTCAGTTAGCGGGGGCACTCCGCCCTACAATTATACTTGGTATTTGAATGGCAACCCAGTTTCGGGTGCAACCTCAAATTCGTGGACTTTCTCGCCAATGGCAAGCGGCGTATACTACGTTCACCTCAACGTGACAGATTCCCAAGGCAACACCGCTAAGTCAGCAACAGCCCGAATAGAAGTCACCGAAGTAACTCCTCCAGTTGGAGGCTATGCTATCTCTTTAACAAAGCCTGCTTTGACAATTCAGTTAACAAGCTATTTCATGCTTGTGGCTTTCTTCAGTTTCGCTCTGAGCTTAATCAGACGCAAAAGAAAATAGCCTAACCTTCATTTTATTATAATATGTCTTCTGGAGCCTAGTTTATGAAAGCGGCGAAGAAGAAGGCTGAAACTAAAAAAGCTTTTGGTTATAGGAAGCCGCTTTACGTTACGTTTGCAGCGATGATAATTTTTGTTTCAGTTTTCCTCATATACCTTAACCAAAATCAAGCTCCTCAGCCTAAAGCCGCCATAATAGACCAACTAAACAGTTCAGAACTGTCTTCCAGCTCCCGTTTTCCAAATTCAACATTTATCCAAACAGCTAAGGAATTGTTGTATCAGCGTTTTTCCCATGTTGACTATTACTCGGACAATGCAACAGTGGAGCAGTACAGGCTTCTTCCATCATTAGGTTATAAGCTTATTATTTGGAGGGCGCATTCAGCATTAGACCCAGACAATTACACTGCTATATGCTCTTCTGAAAAAGTTGTTTCGGGAAAATATGAACAGTATTCTCAGGAACAGCTTAAGGCATGTGAAATTACAGGTGACCCGTTTCGCTATTTTGCGATAACTCCCATGTTTGTTAAGGAGTGCATGAGTGGAAGGTTTGAGGACACTGTTATTATTTTGATGAGTTGTAACGGGTTGAGGCAAAACTATTTTAAAACAGCGGAAGCGTTTATCGAAAAGGGAGTAAAGGTCTTCATAAGCTGGAACTGGTGGATTAACTCCTCTCAAAACGATCATGCAACTACGCTTTTGCTTCAGTACCTAATTAACGAAAGCAACACTGTCATACAAGCTGTGAGTAAAGTCAATTCCTACACTTATTGGGGAGCAACTCTGAGATACTACCCGGACACCACTGAGGTTGCCAATTACCGCATACCAGACTATAGGCAGAATAACGTGACAAGCGATGCTGCCCTTATGAGAGTGATGTTTTCAGAAACAAAAGTTTCAAATTTAAAGTTGGCTTGTTAACTGTTTTAGGCGGTTTGAAACAATCGTGTAAATTTCCTTACGTATTGCGTCGCCAGCTAGGTTGAATTTCTGGAGTTTTTTCAACTCTAGTGCAAGTTCTTCATCTTGCAAGACTTCGGCTATCCATTTTTCAAAGTCTCCGCGATATAGGTGAAACTCGAGTGATTTCACGTTTACATCCTTTATTTTTTCCATAAACTCTTTAAGGGATGCTGCGCTTTCGCCTGTGTAGTTTCCTATGGACGTGAAGAAGTAGAAGGCTTTTTCCCTTGGAAGTGTTCTGAGAATTTTTGATGCTTCTTCCTTCACTCTTTTCTCTCTCCTATTTCATCAAGTGTTTCCTTGGTAGTTGACTTTTTCGGGTCGTTTAGTATTTGAGGCTGAGCTTCTTTAAACTTTTTGGTGATTATGGAGGTGCGGATTCTCAGTACTCCCGGTAGAGGTGCGACTGAATTGGCTATGAAGTGATGTAAGTTTTCTTGGTTTTCCGCAACAACCTTCGCTATTATCTGGAGTTCTTCGGAGAGGGACGTGTAGACTTCAGTAACCTGTGGCGCTTGACAGAGCTTTTCTGCGACTTTCTCGCTTTCCTTTGGGTCTGTGTAGACGGTCATAATGGCTGTTATGTTCTTTGCTCCAGCCTTTTCAGCATCTATCAATGTTGTGTATTTTCTGATGATTCCATGCTGCTCCATTCTCCTTATGCGATCGTAGACTGTGGAGTGAGCTATTCCCAAACGTTTGCCTATAGCCGTGTAAGTCTGCCTCGCGTCTTCTTGCAAAGCCTCCAAAATTTTGAGGTCTGTTGCATCCAGGGCGAAGGCGTTGTTTTTCAGCTTCAAAGAGCATCTCCGCCGCTCTAAAGTACAATGAAGCGCTGGTTGGATTTATTGCTTATTGTCGGAAAATTGTAGAAATTCATGCGTTTTTCCGTCAAAATTTACTTCGCCGTAGCCTAAAAGTCTTCCGGAAATTTGTAGACAAAAATTTTATTTATCTACAAATTTTCAATTTTGCCGCACGCAAAACTTCATTTTTGCGATTAAACATGCAAATAAGTTTAAATTTATGGAATAGAATATTTTTCTAGAAGATTCCACAAGAGGAGCTTGTAACTAAGATGAAGATGCCCAAAGTTTGGGAAATTCTGAGAAAATTTAAGGGTAAATGCGAATGTCGAGGCTGGAAAACCTCTGAAAGCGAAGATTGGGTTGGGGTGGGTGATGAGTATCACAACTTTCTATGGACTAGAAACATTCATCCATCATCATTTAAAAGTATAGCTTCAAATAGAAAATGTGTGATTCGTGAAGGCTCATCTTATCGTGTTGTTGAAGCTTCCTATACTGCATGGCTGTTTTCAGAATCTCCTTCCGAAGTCTTTGTTAAGACAATTTTTGAAAACCCGGATTTCTGTAAGAGGATAGCCCTCTACGATTTAAGCCCCCTTTTAGAGGGGAAAAACCTTTGCTTTAAATTCAACCACACAGACAGTCTAGTTTTCCAAGAGTTTGAGAATTTCCTTAAAAACGAGTTAAATGTTAAAATTAAAAAAATTCCTACCTCACAATTGACTGGCGAGAGCGTCACCGTCGCAGAAGTAGCCTAGAAACGTGGCTGAAGTTTCAAAGGTTTGATAAAGGAAAAACTACTATATACTTTGTTGTGAAGGGGAAATGTCCAGCGACGCAGAGAAAATAAAAGGACTTCTCGCATTAAAAAAGAAAATTGAAGCGAAAATTGAAGAGTTAGAGTTAGAACTTAAAGAACTGCGGGCGACGCTTGAAACGGTGAACTCCGTATTGCTGGAGAAAGGATTTAAGCGTGCAGAAGCGGTTACTGCTCCGCAGGGGGAAGCAGCTGAAACTGTTGTTCCGCTGAAGACAGCTGGTGGCGAACTCCTCGCAAACCTTTTTGTTGGCGAAAACTCTTTGAGGGTTGTGCCAGCTGAGGATAAAGGTTTCAACATTAACACGCCTCCCTTCAACCAGTTTCTGCTGGAGAAGGTTTTTTTGAAAATGCAGGAGAAAGACGCCGAACTCGCTAGAAGCGGGCAGCTGTCTCCCGAAAAAATTTTCTCCTATAACATTGTCAGGGATGGAGACATAATTCGCGAAATAGTTGTTAATAATGTGGATGCAGAACGCTTGAAAGAGCTTAAATCTAGTATTCGTTGGACTTTTGAGAAGATGTATGAAAAAATGAAAAGTTAAAAGCGTCTGTCAAAATATATGCTCTTTCCCTTCGCCGAAATTGGAATACCCATGGCAACAGTGGCTTCGGGCAACATCCCAAGCTTTAAAGCCGCTGTGCCAACCCTATACATAATGCGGTTGTCAACATTTAAAATACTTGCAATTTTGACAGCGGAACCCAAAGCGATTCCGAGGTCTAAAGCCTTAAAAACGCATGTTGGACCAACAAAATCTTCGCCTTTCCTCTTTTCCGCAGCTTCAAACTCACTGCAGCTTTTGCAGCCGCAAGCCCCACAGTTTAGTCCAATGCTGTAGCCGCCTCTAACGCCGATTAAAACAACAGCCTCCGAGTCTCTAACGTTTTTGGCATCTCGCCTAAAACCCTCTATTCCCCGTTCTTCTCCTATTTTCTCCATTTCAGCCGCAATTCGATCCTTCTCATCACCGCAAACAATCAATGTTAAAATGTCATCTACACCAGCGGTCTTAGGTGCGGTTCTAGCGGCTACCAACATTAGTTTAGCGGTTTCTAAAAGTGCCTCTTTCTCTGCGGTTTCGCTTTCGATTTTTGATGGGCTCATTTTTATGCAACTCCATTTTAGGCTTTGATGAGACAGAATATAATTTACAATTATTATTTTAAGAGTTTCACGGTGTAACAGTCTTGAAAGCTGTTTTCAGCATTTCCACTATCAAGTTTAGCTGTCCAGTGGCTATGCCCACAGCCAATAGGGAAACTCCAAGGAGCAGCAGAAGTCCGCCTATAACCCTCCGCTCTGCAGCATCCATACTTTTCCTATCCTAGATGCTTTTTCAAAACAGCCTCTATATGCTTCTTTGGAACAAGCCCGACGATTCTTTCAACTTCCTTTCCATTCTTCATTATGAGCATTGTTGGAATGCTAAAAACATTGAAGCGCTCCGCGGTTTTTGGGTTTTCATCGACATTAAGCTTGCCCACAAAAACTTTTCCAGAGTATTCAGCAGCCAACTCCTCGATTGTGGGCTCCAAAGCCCTGCAAGGATAGCACCACACGGCCCAAAAATCTATTAACGCCAGAGGGTGCTCGCTAACTACTTTTTCAAAGTTTGAATCTGTCACTTTGGCTGGTTCAACACTTTTCACGTGCTTTCTCTCCCACATTTCTTAAGCTTTTCAACTTCCCTTCTTTTTGTGGTTCCTCTGATATAAACAGTTCGTGTTCCATCCTTGTTAGGGAGTGCTGCAGCGCCCTAAGCTTCTGATAGGCGGTTTTCGGATTTGAAATTTCATCTGCCAACTTTTCGAAGGGGCATGCGCCTTCTTTATTGGCGCCTAAAATGTTTTCGACAAGGTTTTCCCACTCGTGGTGAACTGAGTTTTCTTCAAGCACAGTTTTCGCCTTTTTACTCAGCGTTATGGCGTAAACTGCCCTGACCCTTGCGTAAATGCATAGAAGTGCAATTGCTTTTCCAACTATTCTATCTGCGGCAGAAGCTTTTTCAAGGTTGCTTCCACATTTTTCAATGGCTTCTAAAAATCCGGAAATTCCATGCGTGGCTGTTTCGAAAAGCACTTTACCATTCTTAACTATCGAAATTGTTAAGTTTCCTTCTTTAAGCCGACTTTTTGCAATCTCTAAATCTTGAAGCTTCATGCAAACTATTAAAGCAGCGTTTTAGAAGATATTTATTGCGTTTCTATCCTGAACAATTCATGTTCTGGTTTACGCGCAATTTCCCAAGCCAACTCCTCGTTAGAGACGCCTTCCGAAAGCTTGCCCATAAGTTCCTCAACTGTTTGGGGGTTGACTGTTATCTTCAAAGTTTTATGCGGATTTGGAGTTTTGAAATACGCAACTATTTCTTTCTTTGAATTTTCAATTTTAAGTCTTTGATTGCCAACCGTGCATGTTGTGGCGGTTTGGATTCCGTCAATAACGCACGAAAATGGAGTTGAAAATGGCGTTTTTACGGTTGCATGCAAATTTTTGTCCAAAAATTTTTGGGCAATCATCCCCATTCTGACTCCAATAACAAGAAAGGGACCCAAGTGTCCATGAAGCTTCTCAGCATCTTCTATCAGAGACTTTAGTTTGTCTTTTTCACTGGGCACCCTTAATTTTCCTCACGTTTGCCTTCTCTAAAGCGCCTATAATGGGGAGTGTTATTATAGCGCTCATTATGCCTCCTACTAAGTGCCACCATCCCCAGAAGGTCAATGCAGACTGCATTGTTGCCTCATTTATTTGGTTTCCGGTAAAGAATATGCCTATAGTTATTCCTGCAAAGAAGGCAGACGCGGCGGTTACCAATACCGCCACTGCCATGTCGCGTATTTTTAATCGGATTTTATGCTTGTTCCCTAGCATTAAAGCGTCAAAAAGCACCGAGGAAGCTGCAAGACCAATTAAATGGGCTGAAGGTGCGGGGAATGAAACTATTATTGCGCCAATAACGCCCACAATGGATGCTGCTCCAAACTTGCCAACTATCCACACGGTCAATAGAAGCGTAAAGAAAACTGAGAAATCGCAGAATATTGGAAGTCTAGTCCAAGCAAATCCCATTTTTCCTATTGTTAGGTTGAGGGTTGCCCAAAGAGCGCTGAAAACTCCTATCAAGGCAATGTCAACTGTTGTGAACCGTGTCTTTTCATTCATGTGGTTTCGCCTCTTTTTTGGTTATCGCTATTCCCATGATGTATGACATCACTAGAACTAGGAATGTTCCGAAAACGCCAGCTAGAAATGTTGAAGCGTAACTGTTGCTTATTGCTGGCAAAGTGTAGTCTGGCATTAAGCCATTCCAGAGGGGTTCATGTTCCTCAATCCCAAATGTTTCAACAACCCTTTCCAAACCATCTGGAGCTTCCGAAGCGAAAGGTATCAAAATTGCAAGAAAAACCAGAATGAGGATTAAGGGCTTAAGGTAACCCTTCATTTTGTGCCCTCCTAACAAGCGCCAAACCATTAAGAACTGTGGGCTGTATTCTGCCAAGCTGAGACACAACTGTTGTTGTTATTGCGGCTTCGCCTACACCGATTATCACATGCCAAAACAGCATTGCCGGCACTGTGACGGCTATGCCCCCAACTTCAGAGAAAGCTGGAGAAAAGCCTATCTGCAGAGCGCATGCTAGGGCTCCCAAAACCACTGAGAGCCACGAAGCCGCAAAAATGCTTGGAAGAAGCCAGTTCTTTTTTGTGAAGTTTTTTGTTAAGATTTTTATTAGGAAAAAGCTTAGTCCGCCTATAATTGCCATGTTAAAAACGTTTGCTCCGAAGGCGAATATGCCGCCGTCGGCGAAGAAAAGCGCCTGTATCAACAAAACAATTGTCATGCTCAGGATTGCAGCGTAAGGTCCCAAAACGACTGCGAGAAAGGTTCCGCCGACCAAGTGTCCGCTGGTTCCGTATGGAATCGGGAAGTTTATCATTTGTGCGGCGAAGACGAAGGCGCTTGAAACAGCTAGGATAGGCGTTAGGGAGCGAGAGTAAGTGGCTTTCGCCTTTTTCCAAGACCATACTAGGAAGGCTGCTGATACTGCATACATTAAACCGCAGATTAGTGGGCTTAGGAGACCGTCTGAAATGTGCACCCCATCACCGGTAACACTTTTTGTTACTTTTGTGTTACCACATGCATAAAAGCTTTATGGTGAACCAGCCAACAAAACAATGGGATACCCATGTCAAAAATAGTCCGTGTTGGAGTAACGTTCCCCCCAGACCTCCTAAAAGACTTTGACGAAATAATCAGTAAGATGGGTTATGAAAACCGTTCAAAAGCAGTTCAAGACGCTGTTAGACTTTTCGTTTCAGAGCGAAAGTGGCTTCAAGAAGAGAAAGGGGTTCAAGCTGGAGTTTTGATGATGCTCTACGACCATGAGGTTAGGGGACTTGAAGAAGCGCTTACCGATATTCAGCACAGTTACGCCGACATAATCTTCTCGACAATGCATATCCACCTTGGCGAAAGAGACTGCTTAGAGGCGATAGCCGTCAAAGGAGAAGCCTCAAAAGTTAGAAAGCTAAGCGACGAATTAGCCGCAAAAAGAGGCGTGAAAATCCTAAAAACCATGATTGTCTCAGTTTAGCACTTCCACTATTTCAACTCAAACATTCTCTCCAAAGCCCTTCTAGCCTTACTGGCTATTGGCTCCGGGACAGTCACAACATGCTTCTCCTCCTTCAAAGCCATGTAGAGCCTCTCAAGAGTGTTCAACTTCATGTTTGGGCAAACAGCTCCCTCATAAGCCAAAACAAACCGCTTCTGGGGGTTCTCCTTACGTAGGCGATGCAGAAGCCCCTCCTCCGTGGCTACAATGAAAGTTTTAGCACTGCTCTCCTTCGCGAACCGGCACATTTGCGAGGTGCTTCCAACAAAGTCGGCAACATTGCGCATTTCAGCCGTGCATTCCGGATGAACCATAACAACAGCGTCTGGATACTGCATCCTAAGCACATGCACCTCTTCAGGCTGAAAAAGCAGGTGGGTTGGACAGAATCCACGTTCAGGAATAGGAATAATCGTCTTCCCAGTCTTCTCCTGAACGTACTCAGCCAAGTTGTGGTCTGGCCCAAAAAGCACAGTTTCAGCATTTATAGACTCTATAACTTCCACGGCGTTCGCGGATGTACAACATATGTCGCAGTAGGCTTTCGCCGCAGCCAAAGTGTTCACGTACAAAACCAGCGGCAAGTTCGGGTAAAGCGCCTTACACCTCTTAATTTCATCAACAGTAAGCATCTGCGCCATGGGACAACGCGCGCCAAGAGAAGGCAACAAAACCTTCTTATCCGGGTTCAAAATCACCGCTGATTCAGCCATAAAATCCACAGCAGCAAAAACTATAATTTCCGCTTTCTCTTCCTCCATGGCTTTCCTGCTCAATTCTATGCTGTCACCAACATAGTCAGCAATATCCTGGATTTCGGGCCTCTGGTAGTTATGAGCTAAAATTATCGCGTTCTTCTCCTTCTTCAACCTAACTATTTTCTCGGCAAGATTCATGTTTTCGCCTTACGTTTGTGAAGTCTTCTAACCACACGGAGAGATATATGCCTTTTTCGCAAAATTCATCTACAAAGAGCAAGTTTTAAGCTTCGAAATAGCTGAATCATTGTTTACGTTCCCGCTGAGGTTTTCAGATGCTTGTGTTTAAGATTCTCTCGAAAATGGGAAAAGTCATTTCTTTAGATGAAGAAAGATGGCGTCACATATTAGAGCATCCTGAGATGAAGAATCAATTAGATAGAATAAAGGAAACCGCCGCGAATCCAGATGAAATTAGAGCAAGTGTCCACGACTCATCGGTTCTCCTATTCTATAAACTTTATGAGAAAACCCCCGTGACAGAGAAATACCTAATAGTTGTCATCAAATCCCTGAACAGAGAAGGTTTTATAGTTACGGCGTTCTTTACAGATAAAGTGAAGAAAGGTGGCTTGGTGTGGAAGAAAAAACCTTAAGAATATGGTTTGACCCAGAAGGCGATCTACTCGAAATAGGACAAACGAAACCTACAAAAGGATTTTTCAGAGATGTGGGTGACGATATATTCATTAGGGTGGACCAGAATGGAAACATAACTGGCTTTGCCATACTTAATGCGACGAAAAGAATGGCAAAGATAAGAGAGGTAACGCTTCCAGTGAAAGCCACCTTTTCCAAAAAAGAAGAATAAACCTCATAACTTTTGAAAAATGATCTTTGGTGCAGGGGGTGGGATTTGAACCCACGAACCCCTATGGGACGGGATCTTGAGTCCCGCGCATTTAGTCCCTCTTGCTTAGTGCGGGTTTGACCATGCTCTGCCACCCCTGCACAGTCATGGCAAAACCATTTTCTTAACTTCTTTTGGTTTCTATTATCTTTTTCCAATACTGATAATGATGTATATGCGAGTCTTTATTGAGCCTATTTTTTTCCGTCCATCTAACAACCTGCTTCGATTGCGTAGTATATTCTTTCCTCTAGGCGGAAGATATGTGTAGAGGGTACGCATTGGAGTTGAAAAAGCCCGTAATTAATTAGTGTTCTTGGCAGGTAGGCTAAAAAGTGGAGTTGTCCACAAAAAAGTTTATTAGTGAGGTGTGCGGTTTTTACGGCTTAGCTTCACGAAATTGGAGACTTTTTCGGTTGGATGATCCAACAACTGGAGGAAATTGAAAGTTTGAGTAAACCCGCACATCCATGTTTCAGGCAACGTTTAAATTTGAGAATGCGGGGGCTGGTTTGGTTTGGTTGAAACTTCGAAAGATGACGTTTATCCCTTGTTGAAGGCGTTCTTTAAAGAGAAGGGACTGGTGCGTCAGCATCTTGACTCCTACAACGAGTTCATAGACCACGGCTTGCAAGAAGTCGTAGACGAAGTGGGCGAAATTCCAATAGAAGTTCCAGAAAACCCGTACAAGGTCAAGCTTGGGCAAGTTTGGATAATAGACCCCCAAACTAGGATAACTGGGCCATACACCACCGAGGTGGACGGCACAAAACACGAAATCTACCCAATGGAGGCTAGGCTTAGAAACTTAACCTACGCCGCGCCCGTAGCCCTTGAAATGACGCCGGTAATAGACGGCAGAGAACAAGACACTGAACTCGTCTACATCGGAAACATTCCGGTAATGTTGAAATCAAAACTGTGCTTCTTGTCGCAGCTTTCAAGAGAGGAGCTAATAGCATGTGGAGAAGACCCGGATGACCCTGGCGGCTACTTCGTGGTTAACGGTTCAGAACGCGTAATCGTAGCCATGGAAGACTTGGCTCCGAACCGTGTAATAGTTGACATAGACGAGAAGGGAGCAACACCAGTTTATCAAGCCAAAATCTTCTCTACAACAGTTGGGTTCAGAGCGCGCATAGAACTAAAAATGAAGTCTGACGGAGCGCTATATGTTTCGGTGCCGGGCGTGCCAACAGAAATTCCTTTCGTGATTTTGATGCGCGCCCTCGGCTTGGAGTCAGACAAGGAAATAGCCGAAGCCGTCTCGCTTGACAAGGAAATACAAAGCGAGCTGGACTCTTCATTTGAAAAAGCTGTAGGCGTTGACACTTCGCAAGACGCCATATTATTCATTGGAAACCGTGTTGCCCACGGACAAATTGAGGAATACCGCATCCAAAAAGCCGAAGCTGCAATTGACAAAAACTTTCTGCCCCACATAGGGCGGACAAGCGAAAGCAGAAGAGACAAAGCCATATTCCTAGGCGAAATGGCTTGTAGAGTTATAGAGCTTAAACTTGGAAGGAGAGAACAAGACGACAAAGACCACTTCAAAAACAAGCGGCTGAGGCTTGCCGGACCATTACTCGCAGATTTGTTCAGAGTTGCCTTCAGAAACCTCGTTAGAGACATAAAATATCAGCTTGAACGTATAGGAGTGAAAGGTCCAATAATCACGGTTTCTGCGGCGGTTCGCCCAGGAATAATAACGGAAAGGTTCCAGCATGCTCTTGCAACTGGAAACTGGGGCAGAGGAAGGGTTGGTATAACTCAGCTTCTGGACAGGACAAACCACCTCTCAACCCTAAGCCACTTGCGTAGACTCCAATCACCCCTAAGCCGAAGCCAGCCCAACTTTGAAGCAAGAGACTTGCACCCAACCCACTGGGGACGCTTATGCCCAAACGAGACGCCGGAAGGTTCAAACTGCGGCTTAGTGAAGAACCTAGCCTTATCCGCTTGCATCTCTGTTGGCGTAAACCCGGAGAAAATAAAGCAAGTCCTCTTCAGCATGGGCGTCATCCCAATACACGAAGCAAATGAGACAATAAAACTTTCAGCCGCAAAAGTCTTCATAGACGGAAACATTATAGGATATTGCGGTTCACCTGAGAAACTTGTAAAGGAGTTCAGGGAAAGGCGGAGAACTGGCGAAATTTCAAACGAAGTGAACATAGCTTACTTTTCAAAGCCCCATGATAAAAAGGGAGAAATTTACGTTAACTGCGATGAGGGAAGGGTTAGACGCCCCCTCATAATAATTGAAAATGGCGTTCCAAAGCTTCAGCCGGAGCACATTGAGAAAGTTGCCTCAGGAGAATGGTCTTGGGAAGACCTCGTCAAAAACGGCATAATAGAATATTTAGACGCTGAGGAAGAGGAAAACGCTTACATCGCCATGACCCCGGAGGAAGTGACTCCTGAACGCACTCACATGGAAATAGCAGCCTACACGATTCTTGGAATCTGCGCCTCAACAATTCCATATCCAGAACACAACCAGTCGCCACGCAACTCTTACCAGGCTGCGATGGCAAAACAAGCCCTAGGCGTTTACGCAACAAACTTCCATCAGCGCGTAGACTCAAGGTCACATATTCTGCACTACCCGCAGGTTCCGCTGGTGGAAACAAAACTAATGGAGATAATGGGTTATAAACTGCGTCCTTCAGGGCAAAACTGCATAGTTGCAGTTCTCTCCTTTGAAGGCTACAACATGGAAGACGCTTTAATCTTCAACAAAGCCTCCATAGAAAGAGGTTTAGGGCGCTCAACCTTCTATAGAATATATGAGGCTGAATGCCGCCAATACCTCGGAGGATTAAAAGATAAGTTCACAATGCCCGAACCGGGAACACGAGGCTACAGGGGCGAACAGTATTATAGGCTTCTTGAACCAGACGGAATAGTGAGCTTGGAGGCGGCTGTTTCCGGCGGAGACGTCTTAGTTGGAAGAATCAGCCCGCCAAGATTCTTGGAGGAGTATAAGGAGTTTGAGGTGAGAGGGCCATCAATGCGGGACACCTCCGTTGACATGCGCCCCTCCGAAACAGGGATTGTTGACGCAATATTCATAACAGAGTCTGGGGAAGGAAGCAAACTTGTAAAGGTTAGAGTAAGAGACCAACGCATTCCAGAGTTGGGCGACAAGTTTGCCTCCCGCCATGGACAGAAAGGAGTTATAGGAATAATTGTTCCGCAAGAGGACATGCCCTTCACAGAGGACGGCATAGTTCCAGACATAATAATCAACCCTCATGCAATTCCTTCCAGAATGACAATAGGGCAATTCATAGAGTCTATAGCTGGAAAAGTTGCCGCCCTACGAGGAAAACCAGTTGACGGAACACCCTTCGCGAACGAAAAACCAGAAGAAATCAGAAAAGCCCTCATAAAGCTGGGCTTCAGCCACACTGGCAGCGAAGTTTTCTACAACGGCGTAACTGGCGAAAAGTTTGTCGCAGACGTGTTTGTTGGAGTAGTTTATTATCAGAAGCTGCATCACATGGTCGCAGACAAGATACATGCAAGAGCGAGAGGACAAGTGCAGATGCTGACGAGGCAGCCGACTGAGGGAAGAGCAAGAGGCGGCGGACTTAGGTTCGGAGAGATGGAACGCGATTGCCTCATCGGACACGGAGCAGCGATGCTCCTTAGGGACAGGCTTTTGGAGGAGTCGGACAAGTATACGCTTTACGTCTGCGAAAACTGTGGTTTCATAGCCTTCTACGACATGAAACAGAGAAAATACGTGTGCAGGCTATGCGAGGATAAAGCCAAAATCTCACCCGTAATAGTCTCTTACGCTTTCAAACTTCTCTTGCAAGAATTAATGAGCCTTTGTGTGGCGCCAAAATTAAAGCTCAAGGAGAAGGCGTAGTATGTCTGTTGAAGAAGTAGTTCACAAAGTTGTTGACGAAATAACTTTCGGATTAATTTCTCCACAAGACATACGTAAACTTTCAGTTGTGGAAATCCAGACGCCGGACACTTACGATGAAGACGGCGCGCCGATAACCGCTGGGCTTATGGACGGCAGACTTGGGACTCTCGAACCGAGGCAAAGATGCAAAACATGCGGGAACACTGCTGCACGTTGTCCGGGACATTTCGGTCACATAGAGCTTGCAGTTCCAATAATACACATTGAATTTGCAAAGATAATCTATGATCTTCTAAGGGCAACTTGTCGAAACTGCGGGCGCATTCTCCTTCCAGACGAAACAGTGAAGAAGGTTAAAGCCAGAATTACCAAGATTCGCCAACTTTTGGGTGTGGTTCCAGACGAAGTTTACAAGGGAGTAATCCAAGAAACAAGAACCAAACAGTGCCCCCATTGCGGAGCAATCCAGTACAAGATGGTTTTTGAGAAGCCGACGAAGTTCACTGAGCAAATTCCGGAGAGCGGAGCGGAACCCTTAACGGCTAGCATGGTTCGGGAAAGGCTTGAACGCATACCAGACGAAGACCTTGAGCTTTTAGGATTTAACCCGAAGGCTGCACGTCCAGAATGGATGGTTCTCCAAGTTTTACCTGTTCCGCCAGTCTACGTTCGTCCGTCAATCACGCTTGAATCTGGCATCCGTTCAGAAGACGACCTCACCCACAAACTTGTTGACATAATCCGCATAAACCAGAGACTTAAGGAAAACATGGATGCGGGCGCTCCAACCCTTATAATTCAGGACTTGTCTGAGCTTCTGCAGTATCATGTGACAACATACTTCAACAACGAAGCGTCAGGCATACCACCAGCGAGACACCGCTCTGGAAGAGCCCTGAAGACGCTCTCTCAAAGGTTGAAGGGCAAAGAGGGACGATTTAGAAGCAACCTTTCAGGGAAAAGAGTGGACTTCTCCGCTCGAACAGTCATTTCCCCAGACCCAAACCTCGACATAAACGAGGTCGGCGTTCCACTTGATGTTGCAATGCGCTTATCCGTCCCAGAAAAAGTAACCGAATGGAACCTTGAAGAAATGCGAAAACTAGTCTTAAACGGACCTGAAAAATACCCAGGCGCCCTATACATTATTAGACCAGATGGAAAACGCATAAGACTTGAGTTTGTGGTTGACAGGACAAAAATTGCTGAGGCTTTGGAGCCTGGTTTCATAGTGGAAAGGCATCTTAAAAATGGTGACATAGCCATTTTTAACCGTCAGCCTTCGCTTCACAGAATGTCAATAATGGCGCATTACGTGCGTGTCCTTCCATACAAGACCTTCCGGCTGCATCTGTGCGTGTGTCCACCATACAACGCAGACTTCGATGGAGACGAAATGAACCTGCACATCCCCCAAAGCGAAGAGGCTAGAACCGAGGCTTTACTCCTAATGCAGGTTCAAGACCAAATACTTTCACCGAGGTTCGGTGGTCCAATAATAGGCGCCATCCGCGACTTCATAACTGCTGCTTATCTGTTCACAAGAAAATCAAACTATTTGACAAAGGATGAGGTTAACAGGCTTCTCATTGCCGCCGGATACGATGGACCACTTCCGGAACCCAAAATTAAGGAGCCTCAGCCCCTTTGGACTGGCAAACAGATTTTCAGTCTGTTCCTTCCCAGAGATATGAACTATGTTTTAAGGGCTAATATTTGTCAAGGTTGCGCCAAATGCCTCGAAGAAAAGTGTCCCTACGATGCCTATGTAGTTGTAAAAAACGGTGAACTTGTTTCTGGAGTAATAGATAGACGTTCAATAGGCGCCGAGCAATCTGAAAGCCTCCTCCACAGAATAGTTAAGGATTATGGAACAAAGGCCGGGCGCGACTTCCTAAACAAAATAACAAGGTTGTTAAAGCTTTTCCTAACCATGAGGGGTTTCACATACTCCTACAACGAACTTGTTTTGTCTCCAAGGGCTGAAGACAGGATAAACAAAGTGATGGAGAGGGTTCAAAAGAAGATAGAGGGACTTATAGAAAGCTACCGCAACGGCACCTTACCTAGGCTTCCGGGACAAACCCTTGAGGAGTCATTTGAAATTTACGTTATGAACGAACTCGCAAACGCGAGAGACGAAGCTGGAAAAATCGCTGACGAAGACTTCACCCTTGAGAATTCTGGCATAGTGATGACGCGAACAGGCGCTAGGGGTTCAAGCCTAAACATCGGGCAGATGAGCGCTTGCGTTGGACAGCAGTCGGTTCGTGGAAAAAGAATTTTGAGGGGATATGTAGGCCGTGCCCTTCCCCACTTTAAGCTAGGCGACCCAAGCCCAAGAGCGAGGGGGTTCGTGTACTCTTCGTATGAGAAGGGGTTGGACGCTGTTGAATTCTTCTTCCACGCCATGGGAGGCCGCGAAGGACTTGTGGACACCGCTGTGAGGACGCAGCAAAGTGGCTACATGCAGAGAAGACTGATAAATGCTCTTGAACACATCCGATTAGAGTATGACGGAACAGTTAGGAATTCAGCTGGAGACATAATTCAGTTTAGGTACGGCGAAGACGGGGTTGACCCAGCTAAAAGCGACCATGGAAAAGCTGTTAACGTAAGTCGGCTAATCGAACAGATAAAAATAGTTGAGGAAGGCGAGAAGCCAGCGTCAGCCGAGGAAATTAAGAAGCAACTGAAAGAGGTTGAAAGTGAACTCACGCCATTGCTCATAGATGAACTCAAACAAGGCTTGGCAAAAGCTAAACTAAGCAAGGCAGGAGTGGAAAAAGCAATCAAGCTGACAGTTGAACACTACAAACGCGCCTTGATGGAGCCCGGAGAAGCCGTGGGCATAGTCACAGCCCAATCCATAGGCGAGCCAGGCACGCAGATGACCCTCAGAACATTCCACTATGCTGGAGTAAGGGAGCAAAACGTAACCTTGGGTTTACCGAGGCTCATAGAAATTGTTGACGCTAGAAGAGTTCCATCCACGCCCATAATGACGATCTATTTAACGGAGGAGCATAGGAAAAGCAGAGAAGCAACCGTTAAGATAGCGCGCAACATAATTTACACGACGATGGAGGATCTGGCAGAGGCGATTTACGAAGATCCAGTGAATGAAGAAATAGTTGTGGAACTCAACAAAACCATGATGGAGGACAGGCAAATAACCATAGATGAACTTAAGGAAAATCTGCAAATACCAAATTGCTCCGTAAAGTTGAAGGGAAGCAGAGTGCATATAAAGCCCAAGAAAGGCGCTTCCCTAAGTAAGCTGCTTGACAAGGTTTCCTCGTTCTACATCAAAGGGGTGCAGGGCATAAAACGGGTGTTGGTTACCGAAGAACATGGAGAATGGGTTATAAGAACAGATGGCTCAAACCTATCTAAAGTTTTAGAGATCGGCGGAGTTGACACTTCGAGAACGACGACAAACAACATTCACGAAATAGCCAAAACCCTCGGGATAGAGGCTGCCCGCAACGCGTTAATCCATGAGGCTAAAGGCGTTCTGGAAGACCAAGGGTTAGATGTCGACGTTCGCCATGTCATGCTCGTCGCTGACATGATGACCTCCACGGGTGAAGTGCAGCAAATAGGAAGACATGGCATAAGCGGCAAAAAGTCAAGTGTTCTGGCTAGAGCTGCCTTTGAGATAACTGTTCCAAACATTGTTGACGCAGCTGTAAAAGGCGAGAGTGACCCGCTTGAAGGCGTGACCGAAAATGTTATAGTTGGGCAGTCAATACCGATTGGCACAGGGCTTGTTGAATTATACATGTCAACGTTTGAGCAGCGAGGGGAAAACAAGTGATAGACGTAGACAAGGCAATTGCTACAGCCGTGAAAACTGGGAAAGTGCTTTTAGGGGCGAACTCCGCCATACAGAGTGCCAAAACTGGAAGGGCTAAAATGATTGTTCTAGCTTCAAACTGTCCTAGGGCTGTGAAGGAAGACATAGAATACTACTGTAAGCTCTCCAAGATTCCAGTAATAACCTATAAAGGCTCATCCATTGATCTGGCGGCTTTATGTGGAAAACCCTTCGCTGTGTCAGCGTTAAGTATAAGAGAGCCCGGCGATTCAGAAATTCTTAAAATAGTGGAAAGCGCTGAGCCCGAGGAGACAATCGGAGGAAGCGAATGACTACTGGAATAAAATTCACAGGCACAGAAATGCGGTATATCGCCTTGTTTGAAAGCGTAAGTGGCGCAAGCGTCAAAGACTGTATAATCGATGAGGAACAAGGGCGCGTAATCTTCGTTGTCAATGAAGGTCAAGTTGGCGTTGCCATTGGAAGGGGAGGAAGAAACATTAGAATTTTGGAGAAAATGACCGGTAAAAAGCATGAGATAATTGAATATTCAGAGGACCCGGTTCAGTTTATTAAGAACGCCCTTAAACCCGCCAATGTTAAAGAGGTTCGCCTAATCCAGAAGACTGATGGAAAAACCATTGCGGTTGTAGCTGTTAATCCAAGAGACAAAGGCGTCGCCATAGGAAAGAACGGGAGAAACGCTGAACGCCTACGCTTTTTGGCTAAAAGATACTTCCAAATACAAAACGTGAGCATAACTTAAAAGAAGGGTTTTTGCGTGAAAGTTCAGGTCACGTCAACTTTGAGTTTAATGCTGTTTCTTCTCTCCTTCGTCAACATTGCCAGCGCCTCCGAAGAATCCTTCACAGAGCAGTTCCTCGGCAGTCCTCTGCTGGTTTTAACAGCCATAATAGTCATCGACATAATAGCCCTGATTTACCGTAAAATAAGAAAATGAAACATTATTCGGTTTGAGCTTCGCCCTTCAAAAGCATGTCTATAAGCGCCTTCTGGTCCACTTCTGCGCGGGTTCTCCAGTCCAAGTATAATTGTTCGTTTTCGTCTTGTGTAAGGTATCCATAGCGAATGTAACGGTCAATGTTTAGGCTTACTTTCCATCCGGGCAACTTGTCCCGCAGCAGTTCCTCCACTTCTTTCCGCGGGGCTTTCCCCTTCTTCGATATTATATATGCAATTGTTATGGCTAAGCCTGCCAAGTCGTCTATTCGCCACCCAATCATCTTCGCCTCTTTCGGCGTCAACTCGCCTCTGAGAGTTATGTAGAATCTGGCTTTGTCCAGCTGCTCCAAGGTTGGCTTCTCAACTGGTTTTTCCTCTTCAAAAACAGTTTTAACTTGCAGGTCAAGCGGTTTAAGGTAGTTGTCCAGTATGCTTAGAACTTTCGGGTAGTCTGCGCCTAGGGCTTTGCGGAGCTCCCAGCCTTTCACTCCGGGCTTTTTGTGTCTTCGGTAGAAGAGCATGTGGGTTGCCCTTTTCATTTTGCTGGCATAGTAGGCTTTTCTCTTGCTCACTTTGATTTACCTCTCCACTTTTGCCACTCTTCAACAGTCACGGCTATCGGTATTGAAACCAACTGTTTTTTTGTGGTTTTTGCCGGTTTTTCCATTGGTTTGATGAATATTTCCTCTTCTAACGGGCGGATTTCCAATGTTGCATAACCGTATGTGACGAGAAAACTTGTCATGAAGGCTCTGCGGACTGTTTCCTCGTAGGTTTCTGCGCCAACAAAATCCCAGTATCGAATTTTTCCATCCGAACCCTTTTCATCAACTTTATTTTTTAGCTCCTGCCAAAAACTTTCTAACTCTTCAGAAAAGGCTTTGTCACGTAGAATTCTTTCCCTAATCAGTTCTTCCCGCGTTGCTGAACCAGCAGCAACTTCTGGTTGAGCGAACTCTTTCCATCTTTCTTTAAGCGGCACTAGACTTTCCCAGTATCTCATAGATTCAATTAGGCTATGGAGGGATATTTGCTCAAGCTCAACTATGGGGTGCCAAGCCTTAAAGAATACTTTAACCATTTCCTCCCCATTCATGCTTTTTATTTTTTCTTCTAGGAGGAATGGGTCTGTGTAAAGGGATGTTGAGCGGTGCTTAACCCATTCGCTTTGAAGCTTTATAACAGAGGCTAAGCGATGTATTGTTTCAGCGTCTAGGCATAAATCCTCTGGCAATTCCCATTCTGGAAAATACTCTCTTACCACAGCGATAATCTGGTCAACGTCTACAAGGAAAGGGTCTAAGGAGCGTTCCTCAACAGAACGGCACATTTCAATTATTCTCTGAAGTTTTTCTCTGCCAATTTTCGCCTTTTCCCTTTTCGAAGACATTAGGCAACCTCTCTGATTACGGATTTTCCTTCAACATTTTGAACTGTGATTATGTTTGCTTCTTCTTTGGCGAAGGTTATCTGGCTCGGCGTAATAACAATGTACTGTGCGTTTGCATCCTTAACTGTTGAAATAAGCATCTGCGCAATTACTTCGCGGTTTCTTGGGTCCATGTGGATGTCGTACTCGTCAACTGCGCGGAAGGGCGAGCGAACATGCTGTTGCAAAGCCAGCAAGAAGCTCATTGTGGCTGTTGTTCTTTCTCCGCCGCTTTGGGTGTAGGCGTCTAGTGGCACTGGTGTTCCGCCTTTGAAGCCGACGAGGATTTCTAGTCCAGCAGCCTCTATATCATGTCCGTTAACAAGCCTTACCTCCCCAACGGCTTGGGCTTGGGCTAAAATTTTCTGGTATTCTAGGTTCACGCGGTCTAGAAGGCTTTGAATTACTGTTCTCCAAGCTTGCATCCGCGTTTTAACCTCTTCCAAGGCTTTTTCTCGGTTTTCTGCGACCAGCTGCGCTTTTTCCTTAAGCTCTAAGTAAAGTTTTGAGTAGGATTCGTACATGCGTTCTATGTCTTCTGAAACGTCTGAAAGGGCTGCTAAGTGTCCTTCTGTGACGCGGATTTCGTCTAGGATTTCGCCGACGCTTTTTATTACGGCTATTCTCGGCCCGTTTTCCTCAGCCTTTTTAACAGCCGCGCTCAAATAGGCCTTTGCGTCTTTCAGTTCTTTTTCAAGTTTTTCAATTTCGGCTGTCACGTTTTCCCTGCGGTATTGAAGGAGTGCGAGCTTGATTCGGCTGTCTAAAACTTGATTGCCAAAATCCTCGATTTCCTTGTCTAATTTTTCCGTTTTTGCTTGGCTTTCACTTATCTTCTCGCTCAGTTTTTGGAGGTTTTCTCTAGAGTTTTTCGCCATCTCCTCTAAGTTTCTTTTTCCGAGAAGTTTGAAGTTTTCTGGCGTGTTTTCTTTTAGTAGCTGGCTTAGCTGGAGATGCGGGTTTTCAAGAATTGCAGTTTCTTTTAAAAGTTGTTCACAAAGCGTTATTGTTGCCTCGTTTCTGCCTTTTTCAAACTCAAGTTTTAGGCGTTCTTCTAAAAGTTCCTTCCATTCACCCTTAAGCTTTTCAAGTTTACCGTTGAGAGTTTCCAGCTGTTCTTTTTCTGTTTTTGTTTCTTCTTCAATTTGGCTTAGATTTTTAAGCATTTTTTCGCGGTTTGCTTCCAACTCCTTAACCGCTGTTTCTCTTCGGTTTACCTCAGCCCAGGCAAGTTCCCTCTCTAGGAATCTTCTCTTTGTTAGAAGCTGCTTTTTCTCTTGAAGCCTCTCATACTGTTCTCTCCAGTAGTTTAGCGTCTGCTCAGCTGACTCCAAAAGCTTGCTTATGGACTCTTCTTGGCTTAGGATTCGCGTAAGCTTTCTCTGGGCTTGCAAAACGTTTTCGCGGTAGGCTTCAAGCCCAACTGCAGCCTCAACCATCCGAAGCTTTTCAGTTGGCGAAAGAACTGTGAACTGTTCAACCATGTTCTGGTGCATTATTATGAGCATGTTGTCTGGGTCAACGCCCAACTTAGACAATAGCCTTTCAACATCCTTTTTCGTAACAGCTCTATTCTCCAACTCAAACCAGTACTGTCCATCCTTACGCAAAACGCGAGTGAGAAAAATCTGGTCCTTATTAAACTTTGAAACCGGACGCCTTCCACCCTTTCTGGAGTTATCTAAAATAAGTGTGACGCGAGCTTGGTCTCTTCCCCAACGAATCAAATCACTCAATTTCCTAGAACGTTCAGTGTAAGACTGTCCCAAGGCTACGGAAATAGCCAACAAAAGAGAAGACTTTCCAGAACCGTTCGGACCGCAAATAACGTTTACGCCATGTTTAAACGGTACCCTAGCATACTCGTAACTCATGAAGTTTTCAAGGATTACCTCGCGAATCAGCATTGAAGCTTTAGCCTCTCTCTATGCAGTATTAAATAGAGGTTAAAAACTCTTATTAAAACAATTAGGCAGCGCATACTTTAACAAGAATTAGTTCCATGATGAACAATAAAGATAAATTAGAGACTGATAAAATTAATAAATTACTCTCATAATAATGGGATTGCGGGGAGAACCACTTGGTTTTGCTAAAACCTGGTGAAAAAGTATTACTGCAGGACAGAGCCTCTTTAGAGGGTTCTGGAAATGGAACGCTTTACTTGACCAACACAAGAGTTGTATTCGAGGTAACAACGGGGCTGATTTCTAAAAAGACTAGTATTGTTTTATCAATGGGACTGGGGACGATAGAAGATGTTCACGTTGAGGGTTTAATAGGTAAGAAGCTAGCTATACAAGGAAGTGATGAGCGCACCGGAACGATTAACAAACATAGGTTTTCAGTACCTAACCCATCTGCTTGGGAAGTCGCGATAAAGAGTGCTGTTCAAGGTTAAGGCGGTATACAATGGGCTTCCTCAATGAGTATAGACGAAGAAAAACTTCGGAAAGAGCTAACTATTTGCTTATGGAAGGGCGCAAGAAACTACCCAGAGAGTCTCTTCCTTTTTTCTCTCAAGCTAAAGAGATGTTCTTAGAAGTCGATAATACTCTAATGGCTCAAGTAGCCGAGGCAGAATATTTCAAAGCCTTAGGGAAAATTCAGTTGCAGAATTCGCAACTCAAAGAGGCACTAGAGAATCTCAATAAATCAAAGTCTATATTTTTAAAATTAAGAATGTACGAAGAGGCGGGAAGAGTTAGCCAATGCATTTGGCGAGTACACCAACAACTTGGCGACTTAGACGAAATGAAAAATACAGTGCGCATATACCTAAATGCAATTGACATAAAAAAGATAGACTTTGAAGAAGCATCCCGTATGTGCAGCGCGTTAGACATCGACGGTGACACCCTTAACGCAATACTTTCAGAATTAGAAAACGAAGGACTTCTAAAATATGTAGGTGACGGTTACGTGGTTACCAAAGACACCATAAAAAGAATTGAGATTACTTATGGTCAAAAATCTTCCACAGTTGAAGCACTAAAATGTCCAATCTGCAATGGTCCCATAGAAGACGTAAAAAGCGTAACCAAGTGTAAATTTTGCGGCGCAAACCTAAAGATAAATATGATATAACTGTCCATTCTATAGTCGCGTGTTAAGACACGTTTAATACTATTAACTCGTTATAAATTTAAAATAATTAGGCGGTGTATATTTAACAGGAATTTTGAGTGTTGAATTTTCTTCGTTCTCTGGTTTCCAGCATCCATTCTACGGCTAGTTCTTTTGGAAAGTTTTCTTTAAGCGTAAAGCTTTAGTTGTTAATGGAGCAACATGGCAGTTATCTGGTGAAGCGTATGGTTGTTGCTGGTTAGTCATGTGTTTTTATATTTGCAAGCTATTTTGAGGAATTCATCCACTGTTATGGTTTTAATGTTTGTTTTTTCAGCCTTTTTGCCTAGTTCCTTGTCTTCTGTGACGAGGATAAGCTCCTTGTTTTTGGCTAGGTAGAGGTAAGATGAGTCGTAAAAGGTTATTTTTAACTCTGTAGCCAATTCCATAACTCCTCCAAAGTCTCCGCTGGATTCTATTTCCTCCATCCTTATAACTTCAAGCATTTTCGCCATATCTTCAGCTTTTTGAAGGGCTTCTTCTCGACTTATCAGACCTTTCAGGACGCATTCTTTCCATAGCATGTTGCCTAACTCGTAACGGGCAAGGTTGAGGGTTGTCTTTCCATCCAGTGCTTCAACCGCTTTATCCTTCAGCCTTTTGATTACTATAGCTATGGCGTTTGAATCAAACAAGTACATTATTTGGACTCCCGCATTTCCCTTATACTCTCAACTATTTCTTCATCTGGTATCTTAGCGAAAAAATCAGCAAGTCTAGCCGCTGTTTCCTTTAACTCTTCAAACCTTCTCCTTCTTATTTCTTCCTCAAGGGCTTTTCTTACAACTTCGCTTACTTCGATTCCGTAATGGCTGAGGCTTTCCTTAAGCTCTTTGGAAACTCTCACTACGATGGCTGTACCTTTTTTCATATTACATCAATGTATATACAAATTTTGTTTAACTAATTTAAACGTTATGGTCAAAACACCCTCGCAAGTTCTTGTCGAGTGTAGATAACATTTAATAACTATTAAATCGCTATAAATTTTGGGAAATCTAAAATGCGGGATACCACTTTAACGTTAAAGTTTAGGGGTTTAGAGGCTGAACTTTTAGAGGAAATGGTTAGGTTGGGGCTTTTTAACTCTAAATCCGAGGCTATTAGAGCCGCAATAATGAAGTATGCCTTGGACTCTGGATTGCTGAGTAGAGAAGACTTGTGGAATCGTGTAAAAGCTCATAAACGGAGAGGAGTAAGTCCCAATGAATTAGAGAGGGACTTGCAAAGCCTTGAGGAGCATTAAAATTAGGGCCTTACTGGACACAAACGTCTTTATATATGCCTACGAAATTCCTGAGTCAAACTCGAACTTGATAATTAATGCTTTAAACAATGGCTTATTTGAGGCTTTAATCACAGAATCCACTTTTAAAGACGTATACCGCTACTTTAGAAAACATTATTCCAAAAAATTGGCAGACGCTTTTAGGATTTACTTATTTGCAGTTTGCAAACTAATTTTCTCCTATCAGCTTAAAGAGCACACAGCAAAATACCTTAACCTAGTTAATGAAAGAGATTTAGAACAAGTCATCGCTGTCAAAGAATTTGGCATAAAATACTTAGTCTCATACGACAAACACTTTGAAAGCTTAGATGAGTATAGAACACCAAGACAGTTCGCTGAACTTCTGGGATTACGCGCCTACTTAGTTAATTACTGAAAACATCCCTCAAACATAAAGCTTTAGTTATTAAAAACACCATAAGCAATTACTAGGTGGATGGTATGGTTGTTGCAGGCAAAGTTTTTAGGCTTTCTGAACCGCTTTCCATAGCTGAAATTGCCTCTAGGCTTGAAGGCTATCGCGTAGAAGAGCCTTACGAGGAGGGCGACTACAAGTTCACGCTTGTCTCGGAGGTTGTTGGCTTGCTGCCTAAAGAAGACATGCTTAGAGGTGTTTACTCGCACGATTATGTTATTCATGTCTTCCATAGGGGTAAAATGGCGCCGTTGCCACGCACTGTTGAAGCCTTGTTCAGCTTCGCTCAACGGGAAGATTCCACGTTTTTGACTGTTGTTGAGAAGAAGCGCCTAGCCAACTTCATAGCCAACAAACTCAGCGAAATATTATTCGACAAAATAGGCGGTGTTATAGAAGCGCGGATTCCCCCTGAAACCCTCAGGGATTTCCACCTTAAAAACCCAGAGGACACGAAAATAACTTTCTTTGACAATGTGGATATTCCGAACGTGAATAAGCTTTCGCTTTATGGACCAGACCTCATCAACACCTCGCTTTTCGAGGACTACTGTAAACATGGCGACCTATGGTATGTTGTAGCGAGGGCTAAGGATTACGGCTACGTTGTCGGGATAACCCGTGACGCTTCAGTAACCATATTCAACCTAACAGACAAAGAGAAGTATCTGGAATATGTAACAAAGGAGGTTTACCCACTAATAATCAGGTAAACTTGCAAAGATTTAGTATAGCAAATACAGGGGTGCGACAAGATGGGTGGGGGCGTTGCCAAAGGCTTATGGAACATTGTCTTAAGCGGTTACCCAAGGTCGGGAAAAACCATGCTGGCGAAAAGGCTTGTGAACGACTTTCCCTACTTTGCCCGGATAGGCGTCGACGAGTTGAGGGAGATGTTCTTTTACGAGGCTTACCCTTGCCGAGACGAGTTCCTCGTTTACTCGATGATTGCAGAGCTGCGGGACGCTCTGCTTAAAAGCGGCTACAGCGTCGTAATTGACTCAACAGCCCCAGACAACGTAACCCGCCAATTCCTTCTAACAACAAAAGTTAAGCAAGTTAACCGTTTGCTTGTAATGTTGAACGTTGACAAGGACATTTTAATTGAAAGAAACATTGAAAAGTTTGGGGACGCCCACCCAGTCTACGCTTATGACAAACGTTGGGAAGTGCCGAAAGGCGGCATAGCCATATTCAAGTTCAAAAGCAACACCATGGATGAGTTTGAAGACTACTATGCTAGGCTTGCGGAAATTTTGGAAAGCGAAACCCACCCCTACAAGCCAGAATTCCACAGAGCGCAATTACCACTAAAAGAGATTAGAAGTGCCCTCAGAAACTTCTTGCAGAAGCGCTCCTCAAAATAATGTTTGAGGGCTTCTCCCCAAGTTTTTTATGCCTTCACCGAACAAAGAATTAGGCGGGGATAGTGTTGGAGGCCTATATTCTAATTAACACGGAGCCCGGCATGATATGGAGCGTTGCAGAAGCCGCACTTAAAATCGAAGGTGTAAAGATGGCGCACGCTGTGACTGGACAGTTCGACGCCGTCGCCTACGTGGAATTTGTGAAGATGGAAGACCTTGGAAAAATAATTGAGAAGCTTCAGCGCGTTAAAGGTGTGCGTCGAACCCAAACTTTGATTACTGTTCCGCCCACCATCAGAAAATAGCCGCGTAAAATAATAAATACGAATCAAGCGGAGATACATGCTTCTGTTAGGTTACAGCCCACTTTAGATTATTCCAATCCAGCCGCCTATATGCTCCCCAAAATATGCTAAAACTGTAAAAACAACAAGCCTCGGCGTAAAACTTAGAACCAGAAAAGTTGCGAGACGAGTTTTTAACAGTCCACAAAACAGCGCGAAAAGTTCCACAGGTAGAAAGGGAATGAACCCGAAAATTGTGTAGATAATCCAGCCCCACCTGCTCCACAAACTTTTGACTTCCTCAAGCCTATCCGCGCCAACCTTCCTCATGACATAGGGCCTTCCAAAGCGGTAAGCCAAACCATAGTTTATTGTCATTCCACTGTAAACCCAACTGTGGCAACCAATGTGAGCAGTATGGGGTGCAGCCCGAAAGAGGCTGCGGCAACCACCAGAGCTGGGCTTCCAAGCGGCACAATAGTTCCGGCGAGGATTGTCGCGCAGAAAACACCCACGAAACCGTAGTCTTTCACAAAGGCTTTCGTGTCTAGGAAAAGCTGAGTGTCGCCGACGTTTAGGATTTTTAGAACGAAAATTGCCGTTAAGCCTACAGCTAAAAAGATTAACCCCAAAATTATTGATGACCTAACCCACGAAATCTTAAGGGTGTCTGAAAATTTTTCCTTGGAATTTTCAGCTTTTTCCGGCTTCAATATTCAATTCCCTTTCTTGCTTGAAAACCCCTTTTAAAAGGGTGCTTGACCTCCCGCATTTCAGTAACTAAGTCCGCAGCGTCAATTATCTCTTTTGGAGCATAACGTCCAGTTAAAACAAGCTCCACATACTTGGGCTTCCTCTTTATAAGCTTCAAGACTTCTTCAAGGCTTATGAGCTTCAAATTTAGGGCTACGTTAATCTCGTCCAAGATGACCATGTCATATTCTCCGCTTTCCACAACTTCTTTAGCAAGTTGGAAAGCCTCCTCAGCAAGCTTAACATCTTCTTTTCCGGGCGGCTGCTGCACCACAAACTTTCCTCTGCCAAAAGCCTTAAGCTTAATGTTCGGAAGTTTGTCAACCACGTACAATTCGCCGTAGTCAAACCCGCCCTTAATGAACTGTATTACATAAACCTTTAATCCTCTTCCTATAGCCCTAAGCGCAAGCCCAAAAGCGGCTGAAGTTTTGCCCTTTCCGTCACCAGTGTAGACTTGGACTATCCCATTTTCAAGTTTAGGCATCAATGAGTCTTCCCAAACTTTTTGTTTAGGAGTTTTTGAGCTGCCGATGCCGGGTCTATTTTTCTCTCAACAATTTCTCGAAGAACTTCCTCGAATATTCCTTCTCTTTTCAACTCTTCAATTATCGAGTTTGCAACAGTCTCCTTTATTACATCAACAAGTTCAGCTTCAGCTTTCCCCAAACTCCTTTTGAATCCAAGCCCCTTTTCGAGAAAAATTCTATGCTCCTCTATTTTTTCAACGAGCTGCGGGACACCATCACCAGTTATAGCCGTTGTTTTTAGGATTGGCGTTTTCCAAGCAGTTTCCCTATCGCCATGCTGAAGCATTGCTTGAATATCTATGACGGCTTTGTCGGCGTTTTCACGGTCAGCCTTGTTCACCACAAAAATGTCAGCTATCTCCATCAAACCAGCTTTTATGGCTTGTATCTCATCACCCAAGCCTGGAGCGTGAACAACAACTATTGTGTGGGCTACTTTGATTATTTCCACTTCTGATTGTCCAGCGCCAACGGTTTCAACAATCACCATGTCTTTGCCAGCCGCGTCTAGGATTTTAACGGCGTCTTTTGTGGCTTTGGCTATCCCGCCCGCATAGTTTCTGGTTGCCATGCTTCGAATAAAAACGCCTTCATCAGTGCTCAACTCTTGCATGCGGATTCTGTCGCCTAAAAAAGCGCCGCCAGTGAAGGGACTCGTGGGGTCAATGGCTACTATGCCCACGGTTTTGCCTCTGCGCCTATACTCCCGCACCATCTTCTCAATAAGTGTGCTTTTTCCAGAACCGCCAGGACCAGTTAACCCTATAACATGAGCTTTCCCGGTGTGGGGATATATAAGGGATATCAGCTTTTTAGCTTCGGGCGCGTTACTTTCAATTATTGTTATGGCTTTTGCTATGCTTCTGCGGTCTCCAGCAAGAACTCCCCGCGCTATTTCCTCAACTTTCGCCAATGGCTTCCGCTTCTTCTTCCATTTCACTTTCTCTTCGGAACGTTTTCCAAAACAAACTGTATTATCTTTTCCGTTGGCGTTCCAGGTCCGAAAATCTCCTTTATCCCAAGCTTTTTCAGTTCTGGCATGTCTTCTTCTGGAATTATGCCGCCTGCGAAAACCATGATGTCTGTTAACCCCTTCTCTTTTAGAAGCTCCATTATTCTTGGAAAAAGCGCTTTATGTGCGCCTGAAAGAATGCTTAAGCCTATAACGTCAACATCTTCCTGCAACGCTGTCTCAACAATCTGTTCTGGAGTCTGTCTCAAGCCAGTGTAGATAACCTCCATTCCCGCGTCTCTTAAGGCTCTTGCAACAACTTTTGCTCCTCTGTCGTGGCTGTCTAGACCCGGCTTGGCTATTAACACTCTAATTTTTCTTTCGCCTCGCATTTTTCTTCCTCCTAAATTATAATTAGCTCTTTGTATTCTCCGTAGACTTTTCTTAGCACTTCGGTTATTTCGCCTAGGGTTGCGTAGGCTTTAACAGCCTCTATTATTGTCGGCATGAGATTCTCGTCTTTTTCTGCGGCGTAGTGAAGCTTTTCAAGGACAGCCCTAACTTTTCTGTTGTCGCGTTCCCTTTTTAGTTTTTGCAGCCTCTCAACTTGCTCTTTCTCAATTTTTGGGTCAACACGTAAAAGCTTTATTGGACACTCCTCTTCCTCAACGGTGTACTCGTTTACGCCAACTATGATTCGCTTTTTCTCCTCAAGTTCCCGCTGATATCTGTAGGCGCTTTCAGCAATTTCCCTTTGGAAAAACCCTTTTTCTATGGCTTCTATTGCTCCGCCCATATCATCAATTTTTTGAATGTATTCCATGGCTTTCTCCTCCATCTCGTTTGTCAAAGCCTCCACGTAATAGGAGCCAGCCAGCGGGTCAACCGTGTTTGTGACTCCACTTTCGTAGGCTATTATTTGCTGTGTTCTTAGGGCAACTCTCACAGACTCTTCTGTTGGAAGGCATAAAGCCTCATCAAAAGAGTTTGTGTGCAGTGACTGTGTTCCGCCTAAAACTGCTGCAAGCGCCTGTATTGTTGTGCGCATAATGTTGTTTAGTGGCTGTTGCGCTGTTAATGTGCAGCCTGAGGTTTGGACGTGCATGCGCATCCACATTGACCTTGGGTTTTTCGCGTGGAACCTCTCCTTCATTATTTTTGCCCATAGTCTGCGGGCTGCGCGGAATTTGGCAATTTCCTCAAAGAAGTCGTTATGGGAAGCGAAAAAGAATGATAAGCGATGCGCAAACTCGTCAACCTTCAAGCCTCTCTCAAGAGTGGATTCCACGTAGGTTATTCCATCGTAAAGGGTGAAGGCCAACTCTTGAAGGGCTGTTGCCCCAGCCTCGCGGATGTGGTAGCCGCTTATGCTTATAGGATTCCATCTTGGCAGGTGCCTAGCACAGTATTCGATGACGTCTGTTGAAAGCTTTAATGAGGGCTTCGGGGGGAAAATGCAAAGTTTCTGGGCGAAAAACTCCTTAAGGTTGTCGTTCTGCGTTGTTCCGCCCAGCTTTTCGCGTGGCACATTTTGTTTGTCGCCTACAGCCACGTACATGGCGAGCAGAATTGGCGCTGGACCGTTTATGGTCATGGAAGTTGTAACTTTGTCCAGTGGTATACCGTCAAAAAGGGTTTCCATGTCCTTCAATGATGAGACGGCTACCCCGCAGACGCCAACCTCGCCCCTCGCCATGGGATGGTCAGAGTCATAACCCATTATTGTCGGGTAGTCAAAGGCTGTGCTTAAGCCAGTTTCACCCTCACTTAACAAGTACTTAAAGCGTTTATTCGTGTCTTCGGCTGTGCCGTATCCGGCAAACATCCGCATAGTCCAGAGGCGCCCGCGGTACATGGTCGCATGTAAACCGCGTGTGAAGGGGTACTCGCCTGGAAACCCCAAATCCCGCATATAATCCATTTCTTCAATGTCTTCCGGCGTGTAAACACCCTTTATAATCATGCCAGAATGGTTTCGAAACTCCTTCTGCCTTTCTGGACATTGTTTAACCCAGTTTGGCAGAGTTGTCTTCTCCCAACGCTTCCGCTCTTTAGTTATTTCTTTTACTTTTTCCTCGTCAAACATCACAGTAGGCTCCTATAAACCAGTTTTGACTAAAATATCGTTGCCAAACCTAAAAAGCTATTTCCCAAAAAGGCCAGCAACAATCGTCAAAAAGCAACGTCAAGTGACAAGACAAATATGCCTTTGCATTTATAAATAACGCAACGTGTAAACTTACCTTCGGTTTAAAGGTGATGGAATGACTTCGAAGAGTAGGAGTTTTTCGACCGAGGCTGTTCATGGCGGGGAACTCCGCGATTCTAAAGGGGCTGTTGTTTCGCCGATCTATGAGACCTCTGTTTTCGCCTTTAAAAGCACAAAGGAGTTGATTGATGTTATTAACGAGAAGGCCGAGGGATACATTTACACGAGATATGACAACCCGACAGTTCGGGCTGTTGAAAGAAAAGTTGCGCTTCTTGAAAAGGCTGAGGATGCCGCTGCCTTTTCTTCAGGTATGGCTGCAGTAACATCAACGATTTTCACGTTGGTTTCTTCCGGAGACCATGTCATTTCAACAATGGACTTGTACGGCGGAACCTTAACATTCTTTCAGGAAATCTTGCCTCGATTGGGCGTGTCTGTAAGCTTTGTTGAGGCTACAAGCCCCGCTGAAATCGAGAAGGCTGTTCGCGGAAACACTGGGGTTATTTATGCTGAAACACCGACAAACCCGACGTTAAAGGTTGCAGATTTGCAGAAAATTGCAGCTTTAGCTAAGAAAAATGGGGTTACCACAGTGATTGATAGCACTTTAGCCTCACCCTATAACCTAAGACCGATAGAATTTGGCATAGACATAGTTGTTCACAGTGCAACGAAGTATTTGGGCGGGCATAATGACGTGACGGCTGGAGTGGTTTGCGGCTCCAAGAATTTTATTCAAAATCTTAAGAAAACCCGCAAAATCTTTGGTGGAACACTTGACCCAATTGCTGCTTGGCTGCTGTTGCGGGGATTGAAAACGCTTGCTTTAAGGATGGAGAGACACAACCAAAATGGAATGCTCATTGCCAAATACTTGGAAAAGCATCCGAAAGTTAAGAAAGTGTATTATCCCGGGCTTCCAAGCCACCCGCAACATTCCATTGCCAAGAGGCAGATGAGGGGCTTCGGCGGAGTAGTAAGCTTTGAAATAAAAGGGGATTTTGAAAAAACCGTGAAGTTTGCTGAAAGCCTAAAACTGTGCGCTTTGGCTGCAAGCCTTGGAGGAACAGAAACCCTAGTAACGCAGCCAGCCACGTCATCCCACTACTTCATAAGCCCAGAGCAACGCCGGAAAGCGGGAATAACAGACCAGCTAATCCGCCTAGCCTTAGGGATAGAAGACCCAGAAGACATAATATCTGACCTAGAACAAGCCCTAAACAACATTTAATCTATGCAAAAATAAAGATGGGGAACTGGATTGTTACTTTGCTGGTTTGAAGTAGGCTATGTCGTTTATTGAGGCTTTCCTCTTGCTTGGCGGTTTCAGCACAGCCTCAACCTTCATTCCAATATACGCCTTGTCTGTCTCGCCTATTTTGTGAATTAACCCGCCCTGAGTTCCATCAAACCTTATTAGCGCATATATTTCTGGCTTCTCAAGTTTTTTTCCTTCGATGTCTACTGTGGCTATCGTATAAGTGTAGACTTCGCCTCTCTTGCCAACATCAACCCACTCCTCAAATTTTGCAAAGCACTTTTCACAGTAAAGCCTAGGCGGAACAAAGACTAAACCGCATTTTGGACATTTGGCGCCCATTATTCTGCCGTTTTCCTTAATCTCCTTGAAAAAGCGTTCTCCAGCAATTCCCAGCGTGTATAGGTAGTCTGCTTCCATGTGTCCTATCCAGTGGCGTGTGCCAAACGGATTTGTTATTTTTTCTAAACTCATGGCTTTTCACTCCTTTACGGGTTTAAAGTACTTTATGTCCGTAATTGCTCCCACTCGCTCTTTCGGCGGCTTCCAAACAGCCTTAACCCTCATTCCAATCTTGATTTCCTTCCAGTCTCCGTACCCCTCGATTCTGTGAACTATTCCCATGCCCTCAGACGCTCCGTCCAAGTTTATTATCGCCACGACAATTGGTTCCTTAAGTCTCGAGGCGTCAGCAGCCAAAAACGAAACTGAAAACGTGTTAATTACGCCAGTGTCCTTCACGTATGCCCAGCCGTCCGTTGGTCTAAAACATTTTTCGCAGTAAATCCTCGGCGGAACCATGATTCGCTTGCACTTGCTACATGTAGCTGCAATTATCTTTCCATTTTTCAGTTCATCTAGGAATCTGCTTATGGCTATGCCAGCGGCCCACGCATACTTAGCCTTCGGCCTAAACTTTTCAGCTAGTACTTTCCCTTCTCTAAGGTCTTTTGTCTCAATTTCTTCGCCGGGGAAATGCTTAATTTTTGCGCTCATATTTTCACTCTCCTTTTAGCGTCTTAACACTATCACTGAGCCGTACTGCATCAAATCACCCCATGCTTGAGCCACTCCAGTTCTCGGGTCTCCTGGAATTTGCCTCTTTCCAGCCTCGCCGCGCAGTTGCCAAAAGATTTCAGAAACTTTCATCAAGCCAGACGCTGCTATTGGGTTGCCGCATCCAAGTAAGCCACCTGATGGGCATGTTGGTAGGTCACCGTCTCTTTGGGTTACGCCTTCGCGTGTTAGTTTTGGCGCTTCACCTTTCTTGCATAGCAACAAACCTTCCATATGATGGAGTTCTTTGTAGTCGAATGGGTCGTAGGGTTCAGCCACATCTATTTCTTTCGGCGGGTTTTTTATTCCAGCCATTTTGTATGCCATTCGCGCCGCGTATTCCACATAGTCTGGATAGTAGAGGTCGCGGTCTGTCCAATGTGTAGAGTCGATGCACCAGCCGACACCGTCAATCCAAACAGGGTTGTCCGTAACCTCTTTCGCAATGTCTTCTGAGACTAAGACGGCTGCTGCTGCGCCGTCGCTTGTTGGGCTGACGTCTAGGCGTTGAACCGGCCAAGCCATTATTTCAGAGTTTAAAACGTCTTCAACTGTTATGTTTGCAGCCAGCTGTGCAATTGGGTTGTCAAGGGCGTTTCGCTTATTTTTAACTGAAACTAGGGCTATATCCTCCTTTTTGATATTATGCTTATGCATGTAACGGTTCATTTCCAAAGCGAAAATCCAGATTAGGTTCATTCCTATTGGACGCTCAAGTATCGGGTCAAATATTGTTGTGAAGGCATACTGCGGATGCGGATAGCACGAGGACATTTTCTCTTCGCATACAACTAGGCACGTGTCAAACTGTCCGGAAGCCACATGCCACCAGCCTGCAAGAGGAGCGAAAACGCCTGTTGCCCCTCCGACGAAAACTCTTGTGTATGGTTTGCAGTATGCTCCTGCTCCGTCGGCTAAATACTCTCCTTTCATGTGTACTCCGTCGAAGGCGTCTGGCGCAGAGCCCATCACAACGCTTTTGATGTCGCGCAGTTCCATTCCCGCTTGGTCAAGCGCCATTTTCGCCGCGTGATAGGCAAGTTCTTTTCCTGTCTCTTTCAAATTTCTCCTAAACAGGGTTACGCCTGCCCCAACTATTGCAACTCTCTTCTTACCAAACATTCATTTTCACCTCACTTAACACTGCTTAAAACAGCCACAACGCCCGTTGCTGTTGGAATTCCACGCCAAGCGTGAGCCAATCCGACTTCAGCGTCTGGCACTTGTCTTGCGCCAGTCTCGCCCCGCAATTGTAACACTGTCTCAAACAGTTTTTGCAGTCCAGAAGCTTCAAGGCCGTATCCCATTCCAAGAAGTCCGCCAGACGGGTTTACTGGAAACTCGCCGTCTATGGCTGTTGCTCCTTGCTCAGTCAACTTTCCAGCTTCGCCATAATCGCACAACTTTAATGCTTCCATGTGTTGAAGTTCCTTGTAAGCGAACAAGTCATGGATTTCCGCAAAGTCAATTTCCTTCCACGGATTGCTTATCTTTGCAGTTTCATAAGCCATTTCAGCAGCTAACCGCGTGTAAACAGCCTTTATCCAATCGCGGCTTTCTAGGTTTGGCGTCTCAGTGCACCATCCAACACCCTTAACCCATACCGGCTTGTCTGTCAACTTCTCCGCAACGTTTTCTGAAGCCAAAACAACAACTATACAGCCATCTGCGGGCGTGCTTATCTCCAACTTTTTCAGCGGGTGGAAAAGCGCTTCAGAACGCAAAACCTGCCCTAAAGTTATGTTTGAGCCGTAAGCCGCATAAGGATTCAGCAAAGCGTTTTTCTTGTTTTTCACAACAACTTGGGCGCACTGCTCCACTGTTGTCCCCGTGTCGTGCATGTAGCGGTTCATCTCCATCCCCGCAACATAGTATGGGTGCCCGCCCAAAGGTCTATAGAAAATCGGGTCCAAAGCGAAGGCAACAATGTCCATGTAAGTGAGAATGTCAGATGCTTTGCTGTGAGCCTCAACAACAACAGTGTCAAACTGCCCAGTTTTTATCAGCATGTAGGCTGTTGCCAGCCCAAGCATACCGTCGCCAGAAACAGTGAATAGTGGACGCAGCGCCGCGCCAAGCTGGTCTGGGACAAACTCGTCGAAAATGCTGAAGCCCTCCAAGTAGTCTTCAGCGCAAGTTACGAAAACGTCTACGTCCTTACGCGGGTTTATTCCAGCGTCCTCGTAGGCTCTAACAGCCGCTTCATACATCAGCTCCTTATATGAAAGCTCAGGAGTAATTGGTTTGAATCCGGCACAACCGACACCGACAATGGCAACTTCACTCATATTTCTTTCCTTCTTTCCCAATTTAGAACCTACACTCTGAAAGCGTGCTTACATAAAACTTTCCGTAAAAAGCTTGGTGAATTTTTGAAGAAACTTAAATACTTCTTTGTTGTTATTCGATTTTCTCGTTACTCACCATAGGAGAGATTTAACGTGAAGGGTAAACCTCTCGTTTCAATAGTTTCTGCTGGTTTGTCAAAATTTGGTAGGCTTGAAGGCTTATACGCTAGGGAAATATTCGCGGAAGCAGCGAAAGAGGCGTTTGACCGCTGCCCAAAACTAGACCCAAAAAAGGACGTTGGAGCCCTGTTTGTTGGGCATATGGGCGAAGCCTACGAGCATCAGGGGCATACTGGCGCGACACTAGCGGACTGGGCTGGCTTGTTACATGTACCCGCCACCAGAACTGAGGCTGCCTGTGCCTCTTCTGGAGTAGCCTTAAGGACTGCTGTCCACGCTGTTCTTTCGGGATTATGCGATGTTGTTATGGTTGGCGGTGTTGAAAAAATGACTCATAGAAGCACACCTGAAGTTACGGAGTTTTTGGCTATGGCTTCTGACTACCCATTCGAACAGTGGCATGGCATAACATTTCCGGGCTTATATGCCTTAATGGCGACGGCTCATATGCACACGTATGGCACAACAGAGGAGCAGCTGGCTATGGTTGCCGTTAAAAACCATTTTCATGGAAGCCTAAACCCAAAGGCGCATATGCAGAAGGAAGTCACTCTTGAACAGGCTTTATCATCGCGAGTTATTGCTTGGCCTCTTAAACTTTTTGACTGTTCGCTCATCACAGACGGGGCGAGCTGCCTAATTCTAACAAAGCCAGAACTGGCCAAGAAATACACGGACACGCCGGTTCACATAGTTGGAAGTGGACAGGCAAGCGACACAATTGGCTTGTATGAACGTGAAAGCCTAACTTCGCTTAAAGCTGCAAAATTAGCCGCTAAGAAAGCCTACGAGATGGCTGGATTAAAACCCGAAGACATAGACGTTGCTGAAGTGCACGACTGCTTCACAATAGCCGAAATAATAGCCTACGAGGATTTGGGTTTCTGCAAACCCGGCGAAGGCGGAAAACTGACGGAAAACGGCGAAACAAGGTTGGGGGGAAGAATCCCAGTTAACACAAGCGGCGGGCTAAAGGCAAAGGGGCATCCCGTTGGCGCAACTGGAACAGCTCAAGCATATGAAATTTATTTGCAGTTGACAGGGCAAGCTGATAAAAGGCAGGTGAAAGATGCTGAGATAGGGTTAACGCATAATGTTGGGGGTTCTGGCGCCACAGCCACAGTACACATTTACAGGAGGGGATAAGCCATGAGCGAACAAGCACCATTCACAATAGAACAATTCTACAAACATATAAGCCAAAGAAAACTTATGGGTGGAGAATGCAAGAAATGCGGAAAAGTGCATTTGCCGCCAAGACCCTTATGCGATAATTGCTTCTCCAAGGATTTTGAGTGGGTTCAGCTTCCAACAAAAGGAAAACTGCTCACATACACAATCATACATGTTGCACCGCCACAATTCCAAGCAATGACGCCGTATGCCGTGGGCATAGTCCAACTAGAAAACGGATTAAAAATCCCAGGCATGATTAAAAACGCGAAAATGGAGCAAATAAAAGTTGGAATGCCATTAACAATAGAGTTCGAGGAGTGCGCCATAACCCAGCAATGGCCCCAATGGCCAAAATACCATTTCAAACCCGCGTGAAACTCTTAAAGGCTTAGGTTCTTTCTTCTTCTGAAGTTTTGTTTACGTGTTCTATTAAGCTTGGCAAGTCTGTTATTGAAGTGATTAGGTAGTTTGCCCCTGCGTCAATTAGGTCTTTCGGTGGAGAAACTCCACTTATCACGCCTATTGCAAGAGCCTTCAATTCTCTTGCGCATTTCATGTCTACGACGCCGTCTCCGACAACTGCTGCCTCTTCGGGGTTAACCTCCAGAGCCTTTAAAGTGGCTTCAAGATGTTCAGCGTTTGGCTTGACATATTTTACCGCGTTTCTTGGTATTACCGCGTCAAAAAAGCTTGTTATTCCAAAACGTTTTAGAATGTAGTTCGCTGATTTTTCGCTGTTTATCGTGCATAAACCCATTTTTAATCCCATTTTCTTCAAAGCCTTCAGAGTCTCTGCAACTCCTGGAAACAAGCTTGTGGTTTTTGCGGCTTCAAGCTCGTATTTTTCAGCTATAGCCAACGCCTCATCGCGAATTTTTTCCATAGCCTTTTTTGGTTTATCGTTGTTTTTGAAGAAGATTTCCGCTTTTTTGAGCATTTCGAAGATGCTTTCGTTTGTTGATAGAATCGATGCTGGCAGCCCTTCTCTTATTAGGAAGCTTCTAATCTCAGCCCTAACACTTCTATAATCTACGTTGAAGCTTGCTAGGGTTCCGTCGAGGTCGAAGACAACAGCCTTAATCGCCATGGCGTCTTTCACTTTCCACTTCGAGTTTAAGCCTAAAACGCTTGGGCAAAGATAAATCTTATCCTCAACATAATTCAATGCTTAAATAGTTAAGATTAGAGAGTTAAACTGGTGGATTTTGTGCTGTCGTCGCTTTCACAACTTCCTTCAATAATCGACTTGGCACTACTTTTGCTGTTGCTTGTCATAGGAATCATAATCATTATCGTGATTGTCAAAATTTTGCTCTTCATTCTTCCCGCTGCCATAATCGCCGTAGTAGTTTGGCTTCTTACAGGCAGCCTCTTCTGGGCCGGGGTGGCTTTCGTGGTTGTAGCCTTAATATCATTACTGAAACATTGACAAAACCATTAAACGTGTTTTCCATAATCAAAAGGAGTGTTCTGTAAAGGTAAATTGAATAGCCTACCTTCACATATATACAACGTGATGTGCCATGAGCGTTGAAGAATACGCGAAAGAAAAGCTTTGGCCAATACTTGTTGAAACAGTTCACGCCCTAGTGATGTATCCTCACCACAAGGCTTACACACGGGAAGTAATCCTCCAAGAGAAGCCAGACATAAAACCGGAGGAGCTTGCTGCTAGGTTGAATATACCATTAGGCGAAGCCCTCGTAATTCTATATGAGTTGGCAAATGAGAAGAGGAGTTTGTCTGCCTAGCTTAACCATCAAGGTTCTGTAACCATTCTAACAGTTGCCAAAATTAGAATTGCGCCAAGCAACATTTTGAGGAAATACTCTTCAACGACACCGGCGTATGATGCCCCAATTAGGGCGCCTAAAACTGAACCGACTCCCATTGTTATTGCGATTATGTAAGCGCTTCGGTTCGTGTGACCCATGTTTTGGTGTTTTGCGAAGCCTGTAGCAACTGTTGGTATGGAGACAAGCAGACTTATTGTTCCAGCGGAAACTATGTTAAAACCGAAAAGGTAGATTAAGGCTGGGATCCTAAACTCGCCTCCGGCTACACCGAGCATTCCGGAAACAGCCCCTATCAAAACACCAACCAAAGCGGCGAGAAAAATTTCCTCTACTATTCCTAGGGTTAAGCTAAATAGCGGCGGCGTGTGAATGAAGGGTTCAAGCCCAATCTTTAACCCAACAATGACTAAGAATATTGCCAAAGCCTTCTTCAAAGGTTTTTCAGGAATTTTTCCGGTGAACAAAGCGCCAAGATAAGCGCCCACAATAGAACCTAAAGACATCGCCAACGCTACGCTTAAACCATTTTCATCTAGTAACCCTAGCTGAAACCGCCTTAGGAAAGAGAAAACAACTGTTAAGAAGCCGACTAGAAGGTTTACGGCAATTGCTGTTATGACTGGAAGACCGATGGCGTAAAGCAGTATCGGGATTCTGAATTCTCCTCCACCTACGCCAATCAAACCGGCGGCAGCTCCAATGAGGAACCCTAAGAAAACTGCAGCCGATATCTTGCCGACTGAAACTTGAGGTCTGTCCGTGATGGCGTTGCCTCCATTCGATGTGTTCTCGTATTCATATCGAAATAAGCTTATAAACCTAACGCAAACATAACAACCATGTGATGTTCACCCAGAGAAAGCATAAGCCCTCATGCAAAATCTGGATAGAATACAAAGGAAAACCAGTCCTAGGCAAGGGCGGCGCCCAAATTTTAGAGGAAATAGCCAAACAAAACTCAATTTCAAAAACCGCCAAAAAGCTTGGAATGTCATATCGCTATGTTTGGAGCTACCTGCAAAAAATCGAGAAAGCCATAGGCGAGCCAATAATAGAAACCTACAAGGGCGGAAAGGCTGGAGGGGGCGGCGCCAAACTAACAGAACTTGGAAAAAGCCTACTATCCGAGTATAAGCGTGTTGAGGGCTATGTGGGTGAGGTTCTTGCTGATGCGGAGTATTGGGAGGCTGTTGGGTTGAAAATAAGCGCAAGAAACCGTTTAAAAGGAAAAGTTAGGGCTGTTGAAAAAGGAGATGTCACGGCTAAAGTCAAAATAGAAATAAGCACGCCAGCAACTGTTACAGCCTTAATTTCAAGGGAAGCCGCAGAAGAACTAGACATAAAAGTTGGAGACGAAGTTGAAGCCGTCATAAAAGCAACAGAGGTCATGGTGGCAAAACCCTAAAATGGGGGATTTCCAAAAATGCTGAGGAAAAGATTAAACCATCTCCTAATAGTAATCGTCATAATAACCCTATTTTCCGCGAAAACTGTTGGTGCTTTGAACCTAATCCAAAACAACACAGACTATACTTTCTGGTCAAAAAATGGCAGTTCCATCTGCGCTGACGAGGATTCAATGGAAATAGTGATTGGGGTAGACTGTTCAAAGCCTGAAGCCTACGCAAATCTCGTTGACGCGGTTGCTGAGAGCCGAGGCAAAATCGTAAACACCGTTTCAGTAAGAGGAGAAGTCATAGCCATCGTCGCAGACATGCCCCTAAACACCGTTTCCTCATTTAGAGAGAAAGCCAGCAAAAGCACATTGGCAAGATACATCGAACCAAACGTGAAATTTCAGGCTTTACTTGTTCCAAACGACCAGTATTGGAGCGTGCAGTGGGGACCGCAGAAGATTAGGGCGGACTGGGCTTGGAACACCACGACAGGCAATAGTTCAATTCTTGTGGCTGTCATAGACACTGGCGTAGATTACACTCACCCAGACCTCGCAGCTAACTATGTCCCCTTAGGTTTTGACTGGGTGAACAACGACAACGACCCCATAGATGATAATGGGCACGGAACCCACTGCGCTGGCATAATAGCCGCTGCCCTAAACAACGGGTTGGGCATTGCTGGACTTGCACAGGTTCGTGTAATGGCTGAGAAGGCTTTAAACGCTGATGGATATGGGTGGGAGGACGACCTTGCAAAAGCCATCATACACGCTGCTGAGCAAGGCGCGAAGATTCTTAGTAATAGTTGGGGTGGCGATGAGGACAGTAGGCTTTTGCACGAGGCAATCCAGTACGCCTACAACATGGGTCTGCTGATAGTTGCGGCTGCTGGAAACGAAGCATCGAACGTGAAGATTTACCCAGCTGCCTACAGTGAAGTCATAGCCGTGACTGCAACAGACTCAAATGATGCTCCGGCAGGGTTCACAAGTTTTGGAAGTTGGGTTGAAGTTTCAGCCCCCGGAGTAAACATCTTTTCCACGGTTCAGAACGATTCCTACGCTTACATGAGCGGCACCTCCATGGCTTGCCCGCATGTTGCCGGTGTGGCAGCGCTTATCTGGAGCCAATTTCAAAGCGCAACGCGGGATTGGGTTAGAGCCCAATTGAGGTCTACGGCTGATGATTTAGGCAGTTCGGGCTTTGATGAATACTATGGATATGGAAGGGTCAACGCGGAAAAAGCAGTTGGGCAGCTTCCCCAAAACCATGATGTTTTAATTCTTTCTTGGGAAAAACCAGAGCACATTCGTTGTGGAGACCATGTCTTGCTTAACGTCACTGTGATGAATTTTGGAACAAGCGACGAACAAGACTTAACAGTGCATCTCCTCGTCAACGATGAAATCATCGATTCCGCGTCCATCGCTCACTTGGCAAGCAGCGCGGTTGCCACCGTCAACCTCTCATGGAACCCACTAGCCGGAGGAACCTACAACCTAACATTATACGTGATACCAGTTCCCGGCGAAACCGCAACCGAGAACAATGCTGTTTCGGAAACGGTTTCAGTCATGTCCATAATTCTAGACCCCGCCAGTGGACCGGTTGGAACAAAAGTTGCGGTTAGAGGCTTCGGCTTTGAGCCTGAAAGCATTGTGATTGTGACGTTTAACGATTTTATACTTGGCGACTGTGTAACAGACGAGTTTGGAGACTTCATTTTCGTCTTCAATGTGCCGGTTTCGCTGGCGGAAAACCAAACAGTGAAGGCGTTTTACAGCCAAGACTGTATAAGCGCGGAATTCACGGTTGTGGATGTCACGCCGTTGGATGTTCAATTGGATGTTGGCGCAACACATTTTAGGGGTGAAACAGCAGAGTTCTACGCTCAAACAACATTTAAAGGTAAGACTGTAAACGTCACCGCCGTAAATGCTGTCTTGTACAAGCCAGATGGGGCGGCTGAAACCCTCACACTGCAGCCAATAACAACGGGCTTATACAAACTTTCCTATGCGATACCTGAAAACGCCAGCAATGGAACATACACTTTGGCTGTTGCCGCCGAATATGTCACAAGCACCATTAATGCAAGCGGTGCTTCCTTCAAATGCTTCCTAATAAGCCCATCCCTCGAGGAAATTTTCCTAAAAGTTCTAGAAATCAACGGTGCAACAGCAAAAATTCAAACAGCCATAGGCGTAGTGAACGGCACAATAACGGAAATTAATGGCAGCATAGCGACAATTGTCGTTCCAGGGCTGGGACAAATCCAAACAGACATATCCGATTTAATGCGCGCTCAAGGAGTTTGGAGCTTTTTGCAGTATGCAATTTTAGCTTTTGCGCTGATAGGGGCTGTCGGTGCGTTATCTTCGGTTGTTCTGTTGCTGCGGCGAAGAAGGGTTGCAGAAACCGGATAAGCTATTCTACAACGTAGCGGTAAGCTATGTGCTCGCCTGCAGTGGGACTTTTCCTTATTATGCGGAGTATGTCTCCGGGCTTTGCCCCTATGGCTTTCACGGCTGGGTCTGAGGCTTTGATTTGCGGCAGCTGGTAGGGCTGAATTCTATACTGTGCAAGCACCTGTTTTCTTTCCTCTTCAGTTAGGATTTCATGTTTTGGGACGAGGACATGTTCAAATATGTCGAAGACTGGAAAAGTTTTTGGCAGAAGTTCAATTTTTCTTTTCTTTGCGCTCTGCCTCACTGCTTGGGTGTATCTTCCCTCCGTGACTATTATTCCCCTTTCTATGCCTTCTTCTTTCATGAATTTTTGGAGGCGGTTCACCGTGGTTATGCCTATTGTTGTTTCGCCGGGAATACACCATATCACCGCCTTAGTCTTTTCTTTTGGGATTTCGACGATGTAGCTTATGGCGTCCTTATGCTTCTCTTTCTTCAAAAGCTTATAACCCCTAAGTTTAATCAGAACTTTGGCTTTGCGCTCCTCTACTGTTTCCACCTCGAGACTCAAACCCTAAACCTCTTATTACAGAACATTCCAAAACCTAAACGAAGCATTAAACCTTTAAACTTTGCGCTCCTAGAGGATATGCAGGAGCGTGGCTAAATGTTTTTAGAGTTTCATCCACTGACAACCGCGAGGTGGGCTGATCTTGAAAAGCTTTTTGGCGAACGCGGAGCATGTGGAGGCTGCTGGTGCATGTGGTGGAAACTTAAGCGCTCCGACTTTCTAAAGCAGAGAGGCGAAGGAAACAGGCGGGCATTGAAAAGCATTGTTGATTCAGGTGTTGTTCCCGGGATTCTCGCGTATGCGGAAGGCGAACCAGTTGGGTGGTGTGCCGTAGCCCCGAGAGAGGCTTACCCAGCTTTGGAGCGTTCGCGTGTTCTTAAGCGGGTTGATGACAAGCAAGTTTGGTCTGTTGTTTGCTTTTTCGTTGCTAAACATTTCAGAGGGAAAGGAGCCACTTTAAAGTTGTTGGAAGCTGCCTTAAAGTATGTTAGGGAGCACGGAGGCAAAATAGTTGAGGGTTATCCCATCGAGCCTAAGAAGGGACGAATATCCAACGCCTCCGCCTACACTGGTTTGGCTTCAACTTTTAGAAAGGCTGGATTTGTGGAGGTTGCGCGGCGCTCAGAAAACCGCCCGATTATGAGGTTTTTGATAGGCAGTTAACCCCTTATTGATATGGCAATGAGAGTTTTCCAGCGATGCCAGTTCGCCGCTTGATAAAAATTCCAGCTGAGACTTTGTTTTGTATGCAACAAGAGCGCGGTTAAATTGAATATGTGCGAAAAAATTATACGCAACTTTAGCGGTAAGTAGTGTAACCGCTTAAAGGGAGAGAAAGGAGATGCAAAAGACCAAATTAATTGTGTTAGTGGCTTTGTTTGTCGTCGGCTTTGCCGTTATTGCTCCAGCAGTAGAGACTTGTGCAGCGTCTGACGGTTGGACGCAAGTTGCCGTGAGAAGCTTAAAAGCTTACCCAGACTTGGAAGAAACCGTTTGGCAAAAGGTTCCAATAATGCCGCCAAACGGTCCATATGACATGATAGGCTTGCACAGACTGGTGAAGAAAGGCATTAAACCGCTCGGCGTTCTGTTTATTCTGCCGGGAACATGGAGCAACGGCGAACAGCTAATCTCAAACCCGCCTGAAGACCCATGGACAAAAGATGAAGCCCATACCCAAGCAATTTACTGGGCGAACAGAGGCTTCGACGTATACGCTATAGACTACAGAACACACTTCATACCCATAACCCTGCCTGCTAGTCAACTTTCGTTTATGGCTGAATGGGGCTGGAACCAGTGGATAAGCGACATAAAAGAAGCCGTTAACAAAGCCAAAGAAGTTTCAGGAGCCAAAAGAATCTACTTAGCAGGCGAAAGCTTCGGCGGAGTAGCAGCCATGAACTATGCCTCAAAATACTGGAAAGAAGACCTAAAAGGGTTAATACCGCTTGACCCTGGCGCAATAGGATTGGCAGGGGTTCTCGGGACCAAGAATCCAAACCCAACCAACAACTACAACTTAACCCTCGCAATAGAGTATATGAAAGCGTTGGGAGCATGGGCTGTAGAATTAAGCAGTCCAAACGCGATTTTCCTCTACAAATACGCTGACGCATACCCGGGCGCTCCAGCAGAGTTTCCGCCAGGAAACAAGCTTCAACCCGATACCAATCCTTTAACTGGGCAGCCATGGTCCAACATCACTGAATATCTCGCATTCATGATATACATGGCGTGGGGACCTGGTGGAGTTAGCAACATCTATGGAGGCTATGGAAATCCACGTGTAATGATTCACACCTTGTCTACTATGGACAGGTATTGGCCTGCAAGGTTAGGTCTTGAGACCACAGCCTACTATAATTGGAGCAACTGCCCGTATTTGGCATATGATTTCGACGAGCACTATTCTGAAATAGATGTTCCATTGCTTGCTTTCCAAAGCCAGTTCTTCGGCTACAAAAATTACGGCGAATTCCAACGTGGAATTGCTAACCCTGATGTGACTGTAAAAGTACTATGGGGATATGGACACTTAGACGTTTATTCTGGCGAGTACAGCATGAATGATGTTAGCGCGCCAGTCTACGAGTGGATGGTTAGCCACAGAATGCTCATTGGCGTTGGCGGGTTAAACATCAACTGCAAATGGATATGCGGAGAAGCAGCAATGTATATCAATGCAACAACAATAGACTTCAAAGTAGACGGCGTACGCGTGCCATGGACAATTACAAGCCAATACACCATCAAAACATTGGAAGTATACAATGGCAAAGGCACACTTGGCTGCATCAGCGTGTTAATCTCTAAAGACTGCAATGCTGGCGCCGCTGCCGGAACTAACGCGTTCTTCTTAGGCGAACTAGTTTAACCGCAAAACCACGCAGATAACATCCCCTCTTTTTTCTTAAATTCGAAGCACCATGTTATCCACATATCTTCTTAAGTTCTCGGCGAAGTGTGTGATGGTTTCAGGCGGGTAAGGCTTAACCAAGCCGTATTTTTTGTCAAGGGTGTCTTCTGGAATAAACTGTTGTAGGGCTAGGGTTTTTGCTCCCTTCACAAGCTCGCCTATCTGCGTTATGTCCGAAGCGTCCACGAAGCCCGGAACAACCGTCGTCCTAAATTCATACT
>Ga0080004_1193932_pt1 | contig 45011 bp, 37 predicted proteins | sample WasSprMetagenome_FD_69207 | JGI IMG/M metagenome (GOLD analysis project Ga0080004, IMG submission 69207) | Sulfidic aquatic microbial communities from Washburn Spring, Yellowstone National Park, USA - WS (SPADES assembly) (version 2) | ecosystem: Environmental > Aquatic > Thermal springs > Hot...
GTTATGCTACGAAGTTAAAAAACTTCTGCCTTTGCACGACCATCTAGCCTATACATGGCAAAGTCTCATGAATGAGCGCCATTGATGCTTGGATGGAGATGATAGGTTTTGAGAAAGCCTTGAATAGCATGCGACGACCTTGCTTTTCGCTCTAGGCTTCTGGTGTTCTTGGGATGTCCTTGATAGCTCTTGCGTGCCTAAACTACAAGGTGCATCATTTCACGCGGCGATCATTCCTCTTCAATAATCGCTACGGCTCTGCACCAGCCAGCAGAGGCCCCTCTTATGCTTATCGGAAAGCACGCCACCTTGAACCCGTAGGGCCTTGGGATCTTATCTAAGTTAGCCAACTTCTCGATATGGCAGTACTCCTTCGTTATGCTTGCAAAGTGCGCAGGCCATATAACCCTCCCGTCCTTGGTTCGCCTGTAGTCCTCGGCCATGTACTTGAAGGGCCTGTCGAACGTATACGCATCGATCCCCATGACCTTGACGCCTTGCTCGACGAGCCAGAGCGTGGCCTCCCGCGACATCCCGGGCTGCTCGAAGTACTCCGGCGTGCCCGCGTACTTGTCGCGCCCAGTCATTATGAGGACTATGTCGTAGGGCTTTATCGTGTACTTAATTTTGTCCAACGCCTCCTTCACGTCCTCGACCGTTATGTACTCCCCCGGCCTCTTGTGCCTGAAGTCTAAGACTACGCCGTCGGAATAGCACCACTCTAGGGGTATTTGATCTATGGTCTTTGCGAGCTTGCCCTCAGACATGGGGTGGTAATGCCACGGTGCGTCCAGGTGCGTGCCCGTGTGCGTGATGGCGGTTATCTCTTCGATAGACCATCCCAGTCCAGCGGAGTACACCAAGTCCTTGGGGTCAACTCCGAGTAGCTGTTGCATGTGAACGGCCCCTTCTCGATGATCTATGTACCTTATCTTAGGTCTATAGGGCTCCGGGTCGGTCAAGGAATTGTGCTCTAACGGTATGCTTAAGTCGATAATTCGCACCTTCCTCATAGGCCTTCCTCTTACCTTTTTGGCCTCAGCATATAAAAGTTCTAACCGCTCTGAGAAGTGCGTGCATACCTGTAAGCCAAGTACGCTATCCCAACTAACCCCCTTGATCGAGGAATTTTAAAACCTTCATCTCCTCTAAGTCCCTTGCTTCAGTCGACTTTCAAGAGCCGCTTGGCGTTGAGGGCGTAGATCTTCTCCTTATCCTCCCTAGACAGCGGCAAGGACTCGAAGCGTTTCACAGCCTCTGCAGAGTCCTCGTAGGGGTAATCGGAGCCGAACATGACCCTATCAGAGCCCATTATCTGCACGGCTGCTGTCATCGCTGGCATAGGGAAGGCCCCGCTCGTAAGTATGTAGACGTTGTTCTTCAAACACTCACTAGGCCTCTTCAAGATCTTGAACTCGAGGTTTTCGTAAACCCAAGGCCTCACACGCGGGAAGTCTATGCGGTCGATCAGGAAGGGCAAGGCCTCTCCAAAGTGCCCTAAAACTACCTTCAAATTGGGGGATCTATCGAAGACCCCGCCCCATATCAACCTCATAACGCACAGGACAGGCTCAACGACGAAGCCGAAGGCGGGGCCAGCTATCGTGTAGCCGTAGGGCTCGCTCAGCTCCCTGATCCAAGGGATTGTAGGGTGGATGAATATCGGGACGCCAAGCTTCTCAGCTTTCTCCAGTACGGGCCAGAACTTCTTACTGTCGAGGTACTCTCCTCGAATATTGGAGTGAGTCTTCCACCCCTTAAATCCCAGATCCCTCACGGTCCTCTCAAGCTCATCAGCGGCCTCACCGGGATCTTGAGGCGCGAGGGCTGCGAGCCCGATGAACCTATCGGGGTTCCTGTCCACCATTCGCGAGAGCTCATCATTAACCGCCCTAGCCAGTTTAGAACCCAACTTCGCCCCAAACTGCTCGCATCCCGGCGCCGAAAGACTTAGAACTTGGACTTTCACCCCTGCATAGTCCATGTCGCGAAGCCTCTTCTCCTCGACGTCAAGAAGCTTCTCAAGTAGACGCCTTGCATGCGGCTCCTGGGCCCTAGGCGTGCAGTAGAGCCAGTACACGTCTCGCTTCTCGTCCCTCACATACCTTGGGCAACCTCTATTTTTGAGGAGGACATTCACGCAGCTTTTAGTGTAGAAGTGAGCCTCGAAGTCGTAGACCTCCACGAACCCTCACCTATTGATGCACAACTAAAGCTGACTTAACTCTGAATTAAAGCTTTAACCGAGACCCGCTCCTCTATGAGCATTGAAGGACTCGCCTCAACAAACGAGCACATTCAGCGCAGAATAGCACGGACATAAGTCTTCCCACCCGTAAGCGTTACAAACAGGTCCACCTCAAGCTGGACGGCGCTACACCACGCAACAGAGGCCCCTTATGCTTATTGGGAAGCATACCACCTCGTCCGGGATTGAATTTAAGTAGAAAGACCTCCAAGCGTCGTCCGGCCCGAACTCTATGGGCGTAACCCTGACTATTTTCCCGTCCTTGACGTACGCGAACACTGGACCGCCAACAGTACGACCAGTACACCTTCGAGTACCGTCGGGCATTAAAATTCCAAACCCTGTCTCGGGTTCGGGCAAGGTCTCACAATATCAATAAAGCAAGACAGCTCTTTTTAAATTTTAGACTCTATCATACCCAGAATCAGCGTTCTGAGAGATTTAAGATTTTGCAAGTTAGAAATCATGCACTAAGCAGTTTGAGACACGCAGTAAGTAAACGTTTCTGATAGCTCTTGCGGACGTAAGACAATAGTTTCCTTTCACACTATTTGCACTAAGCTTCGTGGTGAGCCTAGTTCTGCTAGGCAACGGGATAATCCGAGCTTTAGGGCTAAGGCAAAAGTGAAGTAAAGCTTATTACTTGGGGAACGCTGAGACCTCCTTTCGAGGAGGTATGCCATGAAAAGAAGATTTGAAATACCGCCTGACTTGCCTAGGTCGCCCAAACACATAAAGGGTCTCTCTGTCGACACACCTTACCTACATGGAATGCTTGATCCGAAGTGGATAGGCAAGCCCGAGGACGTCCTAAAAAAGCCACCACTAAAGCTACTTGGCCGTGAATTTGAGGTCTACGACCTTTCATGGCCGTTCGGCTTCCAAGCCCCGCTATGGCCGTATTTTACGGACATCCGCTTTGAGCGTTGGAGCTACCACAGCAAGCATCGCGTATTTACACAATGGCTTATAACTCCTATGCACGTAACCACCCACGCAGATTCCCCGATTCATGTTGAGGAGGGCTTCCCGTACACTGACGAGCTCCCCCTCGAAAAGTACATGGGCGAGGGCGTCGTTGTCTCCATCCCTAAAGGCAAGTGGGAGTTCATAACAGTTGAAGAGCTGGAGAAGGCCGAGCCTTCGATAGAGCCAGGCGACATAGTGATAATAAACACGGGGTGGCATAAGTATTGGGGCGACACTGTAAAGTACTTCTGTTACTCCCCTGGCCTCTCTATAGAAGCCGCATGGTGGCTAGTGAAGAGAGAGGTGAAAGCAGTAGGGCTCGACACTCAAGCGCTCGACCATCCTCTCTACACCAGAGAAGTATGGTGTCAAGCTCCTGGATCGCCTGATGAGGTGAACGTTGCTGTCCCATGGCTTATCGAGGAATACAAGAGGACGTTCGGACGCGACCCGAGAGAGGACTTCCCGTACTGGGAGCCATGTCACAGAATTCTGCTGACCCACGGCGTCATGGGCTATGAGAACGTCGGAGGAGACATAGATAAAGTGACGGGCAAGAGATGCATCATAATAGGGCTCCCGCTAAGGTGGGTTAAAGGAGACGGCTCAATAGTTAGACTGGTAGCGCTCGTTGAGAAGAAATAAAGCATGGCTTTATCGATTCACAGCTTTCTTCTCTTTCTTTAATTTTGTTGAGCTCTCGTGTCACGTGAATAGGCTTTTGCCCTAAGCACCTTTCATTTGATGTGATGGGCCGAAGAGCATAGGTACAAACGCTGACGCAGAGATTGAGGAGAGCATTGGCTTGTGAGCGTTTCTTAATGGACAGAACCGTCCTGCTTATTGATGAGCGGTTCTCACAAAATCCGCGTTTTCATTGAATCCCCTATCTCTTGCTCTTCATAATCCCTTACCTCACAGTTCTCGAGAACCTTAAGTTAGGGACTTATACTTCTAGGGCCCGGAAGGTTTGGAAAGAGACATTAAAAATGTCTTTGAAATCTTTCCTGTGCTTAAGGAAAGGAAAAACCAAATAGCACATACGTTGAGCGGTGGGGAGCAACAAATGTTGGCAATTGGTCGCGCGCTAATGACGAGGCCAATACTGATACTACTTGATGAAATCTCGCTAGGGCTCGCGCCAATAGTTGTTGCTAAGATATATGATGCATTGAAAGAACTCAACGATAAGGGTGGAGTGTCCATGGTTATCGTGGAACAATGCATCACTAAAGTTGCCGAGATCGCTGACAACATTATAATTCAAGAAGAGGAAGAGTGGTCGATTACGCAAAACCCAAGAATTGAATGTTGAAAGAATTAAGGGAAAAAATACTTCGGCATATGAGCTCCTCACGGTACGTTTTGAGGATTTTATACCATCGATAGACTTGGTAACTTTAGGCTTCCTTACTCAGGCTTTTCACGCCGTGTTAAGCACCCAGGCCTCCAGTCGAGAATCACGGCCTCTTCGAGAGGAGCAAAGTACCGTTAGAGCTGAAGATAAGGGGCTGGCATTCTACATACGGCTACTCGCCTGAAGAGAGCCTCTAAAGCCCTGTCAGAGGTGTATAAGACTCCCCAAGATTGTCGTATGAAATTGGGCGAGAAAGCTCGCAAGAAGTTTGCGAGAGACTGAGCGTAAATTCATCTTAGGATACCTAGGAGACTCATAACATTGAATGAGACGTTACTCCTCACTCCTTTTACTCCTTCTTTTTTACCTTCAGTAATCCCCTACTTATCAATTGGTCCATAAGCCATTCGTCCCTGAACTTCACAACTTTCTCTACTTGCTCCGGGGTGTACTTGTAGAAGCCTTGGCAAGTCTTTACCCCCAGCTTACCTTTTTCGACCATTTCTTTGAGGATCTTGGGCGGCTTGAACCTCTCCTCCTTCGTCACGCTGTACAAGTAGTTGAGGGCGAGGTAAAAGACATCTAGGCCTCCTAAATCGGCTACCTGCAGAGGCCCGAGTATTGGGTATCTGAGGCCGAGAGTCATCTTGACTGCCATGTCTATGTCCTCGGCCGACGCTATACCTTCCTCGAGCATTCTAACGGCCTCCAAGAATATAGCTCCTTGAAGCCTAACTCCGAGGTAACCGGGAGCTTCCTTGCATAGCACTGGAACCTTCCCCAAGCTCTCAACGAACTTTCTCGTGGCCTCAATGACTTTATCTGACGTAAACTCCGTCTTGACTATCTCGACGAGCGGCATTAGGTGCGGGGGGTTCCAGAAGTGAACCCCCAAGACCATTTGCGGTCTGCGAGTAACCTTAGCTAGCTCAGTTATGCTTATCGTTGAGGTGTTCGTCCCTATGATGGTATGAGAAGGAGCATTTTCGTCGACCTCTTTAAAGACTTTCTTCTTGACCTCGAGGTCCTCGACGACGCACTCTATCACGAAATCGGCGTCTCTCACGGCCTTCGCGATGCTGAGCTCCGTCGATATCCTCGATAACACGTCCTCCACGTCATTCTGATTTATGAGCCCTCTATTGACGAAGACTTCTAGCTCCCTTCTTATGTTGTCAAGAGCCCTTGCTAGCACCTCAGGCTTAATATCGACCATGACGGTCTCGTAGCCACTTCGAGCGCAGACTTGAGCAATACCGTGGCCCATGGTCCCAGCGCCCAGCACCGCGACCTTCTTTAACCCCAAAACTCACTTGGTAGAACCCCCCAGCTCCTTGATATTAGCGTAAGTGGTTTGCAAAATATAACTTGCGTCGCGTGAAAATGGTTGGTGAGCCATTTAGTAGTGGCGTCGATCGCGGTGAAGTGCAGGACCCGAAGTACTATCCTCGCCTCGAGACGAACGGTTAGGGCCGGGCTACTACGCAGGGAGGCGGAGGGTTTACACCTATCAGAGGTAAGTCTGAGGCGCGCTAACAAAAAAGTGCGACATCGTCACCATTACGGGTAATAGACCGTGGGCACTGAAGGCATTAAAGCGGGCGCAACCTAGTGTTCATAAGCCTAAGGACTGATGAATTTTAAGAAAATAACGTCTAGGTCGATGAGAGTGGCGAAGCTACGTCCTCTGGAAGGCCGCAGGCCCGCGACCTCGTAGATTAGTCCAGCTCTACGCTCTTGTACTGATCCCTCAGAACCCTCTTAGCTATCTTGCCGACGCTCGTCAATGGCAGGTCTTCAACCTCGAAGACTAAGTCTGGTAGCCACCACTTCGGCATCAAGCCCTTATTGACGTAGTTTTCCTCGAGGTGCCTTCTGATCTCATCTAGGGTGATTCTACCTCTCCACTCGGGCTTGGGGACTATCATCGCTGCGGGCCTCTCGCCCCACTTCTTACTTCTAATGGCTATGACGGCGACCTGGGACACGCCGGGGTGAGTGCTTATGGCGCTCTCGAGCCTAACGCTGCTGATCCATTCTCCACCACTCTTAATGACGTCCTTATCCCTATCCATTAGCTGGATAGAGCCGTCTTCGAACCAGACAGCGATGTCGCTTGTATGGAACCAGCCTCCTCTCCAAGCCTCCTCGGTCTTAGCAGGGTCCTTGTAGTACTCAGGAGTGATCCAAGGAGCCCTAACGACGAGCTCGCCCATGGTCTTGCCATCTCTTGGAACAGGCCTACCCTCGGAGTCCGTGACTTGAAGCTCGACGAGAGGAAGGGGCCACCCAGTCCTCTTAGTGAGATCCTCCAGCTCAGGAGACTCCAGGAACTTTGCTGGTGCGAGACCGAACGTCAAACAAGGAGCCGTCTCCGTTAACCCATAGCCCTGAATGACTCTCATACCTCTCCTCCTGGCCATCTCGGCCAAGCCCTTCGATATGGCTGAGCCACCAACGAGGTAATTTAGGCCTGTGAGATCGTACTTAGGGCTCTCGGGATCCGTTAAAAGCATGTAGAGTACTGTTGGAACCCCTGATGTGTGCGTGACCCTCTCCTTAACTATGAGGTCTAAGAGGACCCTCGGCGTGTATCTGTTCGGGTACACCTGCCTAGCATTGATGAGGGTCGTCGCGTAGGGGAAGCCCCACGAGAAGACGTGGAACATGGGTACTACGTGGAGGTACGTCGAATCCTCTCTGAGCTCCATGAGAGGCGACATTGCGCAGAAAAGTGCTAGAGAGAGGGCGTGCAGGACTATCATCCTGTGCGTGAAGTAGGCGCCCTTGGGCATCCCTGTAGTACCGCTAGTGTAGCACATCGCCGCGACTTCGTTCTCGTCGAGCTCCGGCCACTCAAACCTACCCTCATACGACTTTACCAAGTCTTCGTAGTGATATGCCTTAATGCCCCCTATCTTCTCGGGTACCGTCTCGGCATCGACAACTATTATGGCCTCCAGACTTTTAACCTTCGGGGCCACGATCTCCATCAGCTTCACGAATTCTGAGTGCACTATCGCGACCTTGTCTCCAGCGTGGTTCATTATGTACTCCACTTCGGAGGGAGAGAGCCTAACGTTGACGGTGTGCAAAACGGCCCCCATCATCGGTATGGCGAAGTAGGACTCGTAATGCCAGTGAGTATTCCAGTCAAGAGTGGCAACCCTATCGCCCCTCTCGACGCCGAGAGCTGCCAGGGCACTTGCAAGAGCGTTCATTCTATCAAAGGCCTTAGCGTAGTCGTATCTCTCTATCATTTCACCAGTGGTAATCCTGTAGACTATCTCCCTGCTAGGATCGCGAGCGAGGCTGGTCTTAATGATTCTATCGACCGTTAAGCCGTAGCCAGGCCTCCAAAGAGTTTTCATACAACTCACCCTCACCAGATCCGTTACGCGCTAAAGTTGGGGTAGTTTACTTAAAATAGTTTGTGCACGCGCAATTCTTATAAGTTGATCGATAATAAAAGTATTATCATAAAGGACGAAGTTTAGAGCCAAAAAGGAGGGGGTCGAAGTGGGGAAAGCTGAAAGAGAGTCAGCTGTCGAGAGATTCGCCAAGGCTGTGGAAGGTGTCGTGCCGGACGCGTTAACGGCGGCTCTCTTCATGTTCATAGTTGTCGTAATACTGGCCTTAGTATGGGGCACGCCGATTACGGGAAAGGTCACGTACGCTGGGAAAGAGTTCGTGGGAATCCTCGACGCGTTCTACCAAGGCTTTTGGTCACTACTAGCGTTTACATGTCAGATGACATTGATAGCGGTCTTCGGAGGGGTGCTGGCGAGGGCCCCGTTGCTAAGGAGGGCCTTGGATAGAGTAGCGCTATTACCGAAAAGCCCTGCTCAAGCCATCGCCTTAATCGTAGCCGTTACGGCTGTCATGGGGTATTTCCACTGGGGCTTAGCCGTCATACTTGGGCCGGTGTTCGCGGCGATAGTATGTCAAGCATGCGAGAGGAAGGGCGTCAAGGTCGACTTCCTAGTGGCCTTGGCCAGCGCGTACCTAGCTCACTCCATCTGGCAACTAGGCCTATCCAGTAGCGCGCCACTTATAGTGGCCTCGAAAGGGCACTTCTTAGAGAAGATCACAGGGGTCATGCCGCTCACCACCACGATCTGGTCGCCAGCCTGCGTAACATTTGCCATCACGGCGACCGTGGCCTTCATCCTCTACGGCATATGGCTACATAGCCGGATAAGGGTTCCAACGCCTATAAGCGCATATCCTGATGCTGTGAGCGCACTCGCGGCCATCGGGGCTGCAACAGATGGCGGGACGCCCGAGAAGCTGACTTTCTCGCAAAGGCTGGAGAGGAGTAGGGCTGTTGCGGCGGCGATATGCTTAATGCTGCTAGCGTGGGTCGTTTACGAGCAAGCCGTCCTCAAGGTGTCCTTCGGGATAAACACCATAAACACGGTATTCATAATGTTGGCATTGGCACTTCACGGAAACGTCTACAACTTCGGCAGGGCCGTAGCTGAATCGATGAGGGCTGCGTGGTCGGTGCTGGTAATTTACCACTTCTACGCGGCTATAGGTGGTCTCTTTCAGTACACGCCTACTGGCTACATAATCTCGGACGCCTTGGGGAGGATCGCCACCGCCTATACGTACCCGCTCCTGATGTGGTTGTCGGGGACGATAGTGGCAATCTTCGTGCCGTCAAGCGGAGGCCAGTGGATCATACAGGGCTTGATCACCGTCTTAACAGCTGAAAGAGTCGGAGTGTCTTACCAGAGGGGATTGCTGTCATTGGGGGTAGGAGACCAACAAGGAAATCTGTGGGCGCCCTTCTGGTACATCGTCGCCTCAAGCACCGTGCGAATGGACTTTAGGAAGTTCTTCGGCTACGGACTTCTGGGAGGCGTTTTCTGGGCGATACTAGGGATACTTTGCTACACGTTCCTCCCCTGCTGAGGGTCTGCGCAAAACTCCATCATCATTTTTTAGCATACGAGAATGCGCGCAGGTCCTCAAGCGCTCGGGATCTGCACGTACTTGCCGAGCTTGTCGTGGCCACTTTATTGACGCCTCGTCGCCTACCGTAAGATTCCCGACAAAGCGACCTCTTTTTGATCGCGCGCAATAGCTTCGAGCAAACTTTTAAATTCTGAGCCATTGTATCTGGAACCGCCTTCTCAAGGCAAGGGCCTCGACGGAGAAGGGGATGATACTTGGAGTGGTTGGCGATCGCGATATTCGTGGCGGCCGTGGTGGCCATAATCACGAGGGTCATAGACGAAGGCGTCTCCGCCCTCATAGGCTTGTTGTTCATGATACTGTTCACGAGCTACTCCCCCGAGCAGGCGTTCCGCGCCGTGGACTGGAACGTGATCTTCATACTGCTCGGCATGTGGCTTATTACCGCCTACATGATAGAAGGCGGGGTGGCAGAGGTCATCGTGTCCGCAATCGCCCGCAGGAGCAAGAGCTACCACGCGTTGCTCATATCCATGGCGATAGTGGCCGGGTTCGTGTCGATGTTCGTGGACAACGTGCTGGTCATACTGCTCTTCGGCAGTATAACCATAGAGGCGGCTAGGAGGTCGAAAGCGAACCCGGTGCTGGCCGCGTTGCTGATAGGGTTCTCGGCGAACTTCATGGGAACCGCGTTACTGATGGGCGACCTCCCGCCGCAGCTTCTCCACAGCATAGCCGGAGCCGAGTTCTTGGACTTCGTTTGGCATCAGGGAAGGCCTTCGAGCTTCCCCCTGTTGACGATTACGTTTCTCGCGACCTCCGCGATCATGTACTACCTCTTCATGCGTAAGGAGCCCAAGGAGCTGAGCTCCGCTGTGGGGCAGGTCAACGAGCTTGAGAGGCCCAAGTGGCAACGGGGCCTCCTCCTCTTGAGCATAGCCGCATTCGCCGCGACGGTCTTCTGCATGGCAATTCGTCCAATTCTCGGAGTCCCCCTCGGCTTCATAACCGTGGCGGGGGCGACGGCGTTGGCGTTCGCCGTAGAAGTGCTTAGAAGGTCTAAAACTTCGTGGAAAGATGCGCCCTCCTTCGAAAAGATATTCAGCGAGAGGGTCGAGTGGAAGGCCTTGCTGTTTTACGCTGCCCTCTTCGGCTTGGTCGGGGGTTTAGAGTCGGCCGGGGTCCTCAGCGAGATAGCGCGTGACCTGTTGCCGACCTTGAACAGCGCACCGCCCTTGCCTTATACAACCTTCTACTGGCTAGTGGCCTTTCTCTCGACAGTAGTCGAGCACGACGCCTTGTTCTTGACGTTCTTGAGCGTGGTCCACGAAGCGGCTACCATGGCCTCCACGAATGCGTGGCCGATTTACTGGGGCATGGCGTGGGCGGCCACGTTGGCCAGCAACATGACGGTGGCGGCCGCCCCAGCCTTATACGTAGCCGTGGCCATAGCGGAAAAGCAGGGCTACAAGGTCTCCCCCAAGGCCTTCTTAAGGTACTCGGTGCCCTACGTCGTTGCGTCGCTAGCGATACAGTACGCGCTCACCCTGCCCATCTGGGGCTTTTAGTTAAGCCCTGTTGGAATTTCATCATAACTATTCACGAGTCCAGCCCTCTATCATGTTGAGGAGAGGTATGCGAGCTCGGCTACGCGGGGCCGAGGTCGGAGCCCCCAGCCTTCGCTCTATTGTTGCTGAATAGAATAATTAATTCCTAATCCTTGATGACATTACCCTACGAAGTCGCAGGTGAACTTGTACATGACGTCGAGCCTCCAAGAGGACGCCAGGAACCCGCTTAAGTGCCTCTACAGTGCTAGCCCAGCGTATAACGGGCCGTCCAGGTGCTTTTCATCCTCCCTCAAAGGGCTAGAGGGCTCATGAGCGTGTACCTCGAGCCCATGGAACGAGAAAGAGATTGATAGGACCTTAAAGCCAAAGAAATGGAGCAGAATAGACGGCTTTCTGCCTTCTGATTCTCACGCCTGTCTTTGGCTCGCTTTAAATAAAAGAGGCTCTCCATCCTTTTAAAGAGCTAGCATGTATCCTGAGAATTCCGATAGGTCGAGCCTCCTCTTGGCTATGTCGAGCTTGATCCCGTAGGCCTCCATATCCAATGCCCCGAAGATTAAAGGAACTGGCAGTTTATCGACTAGGAACGCCTCGATCCCTATATCTTTCCCCTCGATCTCGACGATCAACTCGCAGAGAAGGTCGCAGACGATTTTACCCCCATCGGCTACCACGAACTCTCTTGGAATGAGCAGTTTCCTCGGAGTGGAGAGCTCCATTGCAACATCGCTCTTGACGAGAGACCTAGATGCACCACTATCAAACAAGACGCTAAGCCTCTTCTCCCCCTTATCACCTTTAACAAGCAGCTCCTGCCTGATTACGCCCACGTACACCACTCTCAACACTCAATTTTAAATGTCCGATTTAACCATACCGCTCCCAAGGTAAAGATCAAGGGCTTTACCTGTGAAGCTTATGGGTTGAAGCTCGTCACACCCGATTACGAGGAGTACCCTTGACCGATTGGCCCACAGTCAGCTCGCTGGCGAGCTGAGAGTCCTGAGGAAGTACTTCGATGTGACATCCTTACGCTCTGGCCTAATGATGGTAATGCGCAGGGGCTTAAGCCCATTAACCTCACATGCCAGAATTTAATCTTCGAGTTCAGGTAAGAGATGATGGCGTCTTCTCGGGCTCTCTTAAGAATACAAATTTCCCAGGCTCCTTCACGAACTCCTCGTAGATGTTGGAGCTGAACAGCCTCCTGCCACTCCGCTTTATGATTTCGAAGTCTGAGCCGTAGTTCTCGTTCCTCACCAAGCCCTGCTCCGTCACGTAGACCAAGGCCCCCCTCTTCTCTAAGAAGGGCCCGTAGTCGGACTCGAAGTCCCAGAACACTAGGTTAGACGTTATCAAGGGACCTTCCCCGATGTTGACCGTCACGTGCCCGTAGCTTGGGGGGATCAGGACTTGGTCCCCCTTCCTCGCCTCGACGATTATCAATCGCTTGTAGTCCCTGCTCTGCATCAAGAACAAGGCCTCGCCCCTCAAGACCTCGTAGATCTCGGGGTAGTCGCCTGTGTGGTAGTGGCCGAGGGTCTTGTTGAACTCGCCATTGACCTTCTTGCTCGGGATGAGCGTCACGTCGTGCCTTATCCTGTGCTCCTCGAACAAGCTCCTGTGCCTCTTCAAGAAGACCTCCCTGTACATGTAGTACATGTCCTCGTCGGGACCATCGGCCTTCCACAGGACCGCGACCATCTCTCTCTTCTTTCGAACCCTGGGCTTCACGACCTCGCCCTCTACGATCAAGTTGTACTCGTCGTCTATCACTATCCCGAGGTACTCGTCCAGCCTGATCACGCGTTGATTGTCGCATCATAGGCTTATATGCGTTTTCCCTCGTCGGTCGCGGCGCTGGAAGGGCTACGTTCAACTACTGTGTCGAGGAGCGTTTTGAGGCGACCATCACCCGCCCTCAGAAGTCTTTAAGTCTAGAGATTGTCTTGGACCATGAAATCCATAACTACTTCGTTTGTATTTCAAAACACCTCATCCTCTTAGAACGTGCGGAGGTCTACGATATCTCGTGACCCTAACTCATACGGGGTCTAGCAAAAAATGTGAGATGAAAGAGTTTGAAAATTGGACCATTTCCGTGCTTTGTGCAATACTCATTTTGAAGTCTTCTCTTTGTCGGAAACGGGGACACCTGCCGCTGGTATTTCGGGTAGCTTCTCGCGCATTCTCTGTTCGGCGATGGTCATTGCCTCCTCTAATATCTTCTGCGCCTCCTCGCTGGCCTCCATGGTCGGCGAGTAGCCTGTCAGCTCGCCCATGTCGGAGACCAAGCCGCCTAAGACGTCGAGTAACTCGCCCAGCTCGCGCTCCGCGTCCGGTAGTATGCCAGCCAAGCTACTCTTAACAGCCCTCACGACACCTATGACTGGGGCCATTGCCACTATTAAGTCCCCTACGTCCCTTATGGTCTCCAGCCTCAGTAGCACCTTCTCCAGCGAGAGCTTGCTGAACAGTATTATCTTGCTCATCTTCCTGAGCTCCGCCAGCTCGTTCGCGTACAGCTTAGCCCTGTCCATGTCGTGCTTAGCGAAGGCGTCGACGACCTTGTTGAAGAGGCCCTTGTCCCTCTCCATCATTCTGGCGCTGACTTGATCAAGCTTGTCCACCTGCATCTTCAGCCTCGTCCTAGCTAAGTCTATCTTGCGCTTTAGGGGGGAGTCGGGGAATATCGCCGACTTTATCCTAGAAGCCGCTGGCTCTTTCAGTTGCCTCTCCCACTTCTTGGCGAACTTCTCGACTCTAGACAAGGAACGCCTTCACCTCGAGCCTTAAGAGGGCTGGCCCTTTAATAAAGGCACGTTAGCGCCTTCAATGGAAGGCCTTCATCGTTTGGGCTAAGAGGTTTAAAAGCACCGATTCTCATCGCAGTACTCGTGCCTAAGCCTCGCAGCGGGAGCTCACGATCACGCAATTAACTGAATTGAGGTTCGGATAACGTCCTGCTCCTCAAAGTTCCTCTCGCCACGAGAGGGCTTCATGGGCAGAACGTCATGCGTCGGAGCCTCGAAAAAGGGAGGCTAATAAGCTTTCTCCGTCCTTCGAGGCGAAAACCATTGGCTGAATGACCTTTTTATGAGCGTCGTTGAAGCGATAGCGATTAGGACGAGCGCTGCTACGATCCCCGCAACGTACCAGGCCTCTGACGACGTCGTTGCGACCTCTTTGGCTTGGGGCATCGTAGCCGTCTTCCCAATCCCGATCACCTGCCAAAAGAGCCTCGCAACCTTTTCGAGCGTTACCGGCTCGCCCACTAGCCTCTCAAACTCCCCCTTGCTCAACAACACGAAGGCCTGCGTGGCGTTGAGGGATCGGTGCAAGCTGACCAGTTCCTCGACCGCCTTCTCCTCGACCTTCGTCTCCCTGCTGTAGCCCTCGAACGCGAAAGGGTTCACGAGCAAGGAGTAAGCGAGGAGGTCTAAGGATATCCACCCCTCACCGGGGACGTAGGCCATGACGAAGGCATGGGGCCCGCCGTTTACGTACTTGTACGTCACGTTCTCCATCGGTTGCGTCAGGTTGAGGCCTCGGATGTAGGTGTACCCGCCCGCCACCACCGCCGGGATCCCGTAAGCGTTGAGTAGCTCAACGAGGACCCTTGACATGTCGTCGCAGTCGCCCCGCCTCGACTCGATGACTTGCTCGATGGATCTGGGGATGTTGCAGGGATCGTACTTTATGTAGACGGAGTAGACGAAGTAAGCGGCCGTGGCCGCTATCCCCAAGGGCCCCGCCTCGTCGACGCCTCTCCCGTAAGTCCCCCTAAACCACCTCTCGTACTCGGGCTTGACGACCTCGACGACCTTGGGGTGAGGCTCCCTCAAGTACTCGCGGACCCCCTCCGGGAGCTCCGAAGAGCTGGGCTTGGGAGTGGACGTGGGATCCTCGAGGGCCCGCGCTAATAGCGTGAGCGCTTGGTCCATGGGCTTGGCGCGCACTTCTACGTAACACACGAAGAAGCCGACATAACCCTTGGTGGCGTTGAAGGTGAAGGCCTTCACGGTTTCGTTGAAGACCAGGTTGTAGCTCAAGAGCGTCACGACCTTCTGCTCGAAGCCCTCCCCGAGGGTCAAATTGGCTGGCGTCTCTAGCACCAGCGTCTCGTTTGTAGACGAATGGTATACCACTATGCCGTTGAGGAAGTAGAGCGTGACGTGGTCTGTGTTGTGGATCTCCGCTCCAACAACAGCGCTCGTTAAGGTGAGGCTCAAGAGGAGCGCTGTGGCTAGTGCTAAGAACCTAGCGCGGGGCGCCGCGTTCTCCTTCGCCGTGCTCACGCTCTCCACGCTAGTAGCGAATCCGTCGCTTATAGACCCACCGCTGAACGACAAGGGGTTTCGAGGTCTAGGGCTATGCCGTCTAAAGCCCTCTTAAAAAAGGTGGAAGGAACAGAGCGCTTTACTGTGCTAGTCTTTCGGCAGCTCTTCGCTTATCCCTACTAAGTACTTGGCTATCTCCTTCTTCTTCTCGAAGTCGTAGGACCTCCAGATGGCTATCTCCTCCATGACTGGCGAGCCGCCGCCGTGGACCCCGGCGACTGCCATGACTCCTCCGAGCGACGAGCAGAGGACGTTCGAGATGCCGTAGAGGCACCTGTAGACGTGCTCCGGCGGGACGTCCTGCCTCCTCTTTATGTACTTCTTTATGTACGGGCCGACCTCCTCGCTCAAGAAGTCCTCGGCGAACGGCAACGTCGCGGCCAGCCCGCCAGCGAGCTCGGCCAGGATCTCGAGCTCCCTGTAGAAGTGCTTGCCCGCGTGCATCCTCCCTACGTTCGCGTAAACTTCGTTGGGTATGAAAGTCCCTGCGGGGGTCTTCTGGCCGTAGAAGGCCGAGGCGACCCCGGCGGCGTACACGAGCTCCGCCGTGGCCGCGAGCTCGACGAGCCTCTCCCTTATGTTCGGCCTGTCGTAGACGCCGTTGTAGTCGGCTATTAGTGCCCCGAAGCCCATGGACACGTCGGTGAAGGCCGGTTTGCAGCCCGTGTAGCTGTGCCTGTGGAATAGCGCGAAGAGGTGCGCCGCCATGGTAGCGTACTCGTGCTCTCCGCATATGAAGACCCTGTCCCAGGGCACGAAGACGTCGTCGAACACTATCATGTTCTCGTCGTCCCCTATGTTCGAGTGGGGCATCTTGAGACCCTCGGGTGCCCTGAGGCGGCTGGTCCTCGCGATTATCTTCACTCCCTCAGTGTCCGCCGGGACCGCGAAGGCGACGCTCCAGTCCTTGTCCTGAGGAGTCATGGCCCTCGTGGGGACTACTATTATCTCGTCGGCTATCGCCGCCATGGTTATGCAGTTCTTGGCCCCTCTGACGATTATCCCGTCGCTCCTCCTCTCCACGACCCTCACGTACATGTCCGGATCTGCTTGCTGGTGCGGCCTCTTGCTCCTGTCGCCCTTGACGTCCGTCTGGGCACATGCGGCGACGAGGTCCCTCCTCTGGAACTCCTTGAGGTATTCGATGAACCTCCTATGGTAATCGGTGCCGTAAGCCTGGTCGACCGCGTAGGTCGCCACCGAGAGGCCGTTTATCGCGTCGCATCCCATGCAGCGCTGTATGCAACCTCCGGTGATCCGACAGAGCTTCCTTATCATCAACTGCTTGGTCAATAGGTCCTCCATCGTCTGGCAGACGTGCGTGAACCTGTTGATCCTCTCGCCGGTTATGTGCGACTTAGTGACCACCAGATCCTTGAAGTCCGGGTGGTCCGCGAGGTCGAAGGTCTTGGAGATTACGTATATCCCTCCGCTGAGCTCGGGGTCGTCCCTCTTGACCCTCTTGCCCCTGATGTATACGTTCGGCTTCATCTTGTACAAGTCTTGCTTGTACTCCTCCGAGGTCCTCATCTTTTCTAGCCCTCCAACATTCCTATCGTTAGTGGCTATAAAAGGTTAGGGGAAGACGTTGCCCTCGATCAAGGGGTCGTGGCCCGGGAGTATGTTCCTCCTCCTAACGTAGCTCAATGCCTTGAAGCAGCTCTCGTACCACTCTGTCAAGTCGACGTGTAGCCCTGGGGGCAGGAAGGGCATGTCGACTGCTGGTACTTGGACCTTGTTTCCCGCGGCGTCCACGAGCTCCATGGGTTGCTTGGGAGGGGAGATGTTGACGAAAGAGTAGAATTGGTCCCCAGCTATCAGGTAGTCCCCCTTGGCGGTCTTGACGAGGACGCCCTGAAGACCCTTGGTGTGACCCGGGAGCAACACGACTTTCACGCCGTCGGCCACCTCCCTGTCGCCGTCGACCAAGCACAAGTCCATGTCCTCGAGGGGTAGTATCAGCTCCCTCTCGTACACCCCTCTGTGGTGCATCGGAGGGTTGAGGGCCGATTCCCACTCCCTCCTCTGGACGTAGATCCTGGCATTGTGGAAGAGCCTTGCATTCGCTACATGGTCGAAGTGGAGGTGCGTTATTATCAGCTTGTCGACCTCCTCCGGCTTGAGGTTTGCCTTCGCCAAGGCCTCTCTGAGGCCTCTCTCGCCACCGCCCTTCACTGGGTAGCCGTGTAGGAAGCCCCCTTGCCCCTCTTGGACGCCGCAGTCGACTACTATCCTCTCGCTCCCTCCCTCTATGACCCACACGTACACGGGGCCGCTGACGAGGGCCCTCACGTCCCCCATCATAATGACGAGGCCCAAGGGGACCGTTATCTCTGCTTGTTTAAGGGGCATTATCCTGTACAAACTGGCACCTCCTCGTATGAGAGTTATCTTCGGCGTGCAGAAAAGGCTTGCGAGAAAGTGCTCGCCTCAGAGAGGTGAAGTGCTTTGAAGGCCAAAGACTCAGGGCGTCCGCCACATCGATGGTCCACACGGACGTCGGAGGAACAGTTATAAGACGTAGCCCCATCAAACCCTAAGAGCGGGTGAGTGGAAAGTGATGTCGAAGAACCCCCTCGACGTTCCTAGGGATAGGAAGTTCACTGCCGAAGAGCTGATGGAGGCCCTCAGGTCCTCTGTTATAGCCGAGCTCGACGCAGTGAACATGTACCTCCAGTTCGCTAGGGCGTGTGGCGACGAGAGGGTCAGGAGGGTCTTTGAGGATATAGCGAAGGAGGAGAAGACCCACGTCGGCGAGTTCTTAGCGTTGCTCAAAAGCCTAGACGCCGAGCAGGCGTCGCAACTCGAGGCCGGGGAGAGAGAGGTAAAGGAGCTGGCGCAGAGGAGCTGACGAGACTTACAGCCCTCTAACGCGGCCCTCGACGACGGGTGTTCACATAATTTCGTCGTCATTTTTCCTTAGCCTCTCACCAGCCCCATCATTTCGTCGTCCGGAGATCCCCAAGACCTCGTCGAGGCGTAAGGCCGTCGCTTCTGAAAAGATGTGGAAAGCCCAGAAGGCCTTTCGATGGTCATTCGGGGAGACAGCCTTAAATTAAGCAAAAATGTCGAGGGAGTGAGAGGCTAAGGGCTTTGCAAAGCCGCGAATTCTATTCGTAGACCTTCTCCCACTCCTTGTACCAGTCCATTGCGTCCTTCTCGTAGTCCCTCTCCTTCGAGGGCAAGCCCATGAGCTTGTAGGTCTCGTGCTGTATCAGGAGCTTCATTATCTCGTTGCTCCCAGTCCATATGAGGCCCAGGCGGGCGTCCCTCAGCATCCTCTCAACGGGGTAGACTTGGGTGTAGCCTATGCCCCCGAGTATCTGCATGGCTACGTTCACGACCTCCCAACTGACCTCAGTGGCGTAGTACTTCGCCTCGCTCACAAGCCTCCTAGGGTCTCCGCCTATCCTCCTAGGGTCCCTGATCCCTTTGTCGTAGAGATCGACAGCTCTCGCAGCCGTGTAGACCAAGGCCCTCGCGGCGTCCAGCTTCGTCACGGCCTCGGCGACCATGAAACTCACCCCTTGGAACTCCCTAATCTTCCTGCCGAAGGCCTTTCTCTTGTCCGAATACCTCACTGCTATCTCTAGAGCAGCCCTCGCGCCGCCCAAGGCTCCAGCGGCCGAGGTCAACCTTTCTGGAATCATCATCCTGTTGAAGACGTCGCGAGCGCCGTTGACCTCGCCCAGAACGTAGTCCTCGGGGACCTCGACGTCCTTGAGCACTATCCTAGCAGTACCCATGCCCCTGAAGCCCAGCAGGTTGTACACCTCCTCCACCCTAACCCCCATGTCCCTCTCGACCAAGAAGGCAGTCAAGGCCTTATGCGAAGGAGCGCTGGGGTCCGTCCTGGCGTAGAGCAAGTAGAAGTCTGCCACCTTCCCACCAGCTATGAACCTCTTCTCCCCGTTCAGGACCCAGACCCTGCCCCTCTTCTCGGCCCTCGTCGTCGTGCCGAAGAAGTCACTACCGCCCCTTGGCTCCGTGAGCCCCTCAGCCGCTATCTTCTCGCCCCTTATCATGGGCTTCAAGAACTTCTCCTTCTGCCACTCACTTCCGAAGCGGTATATGGCCTCGCCGACTATGCTGACCATAGCATAGGCGCAACCGAGACCAGCACCTAGGACCCCCACTTCCTCAACGGCGACGCTTTCGGCGGCCCAACTCAAGCCCCTCCCGCCATACTCCGGCGGGAACCTCAGGCCTAGCAACCCCCTTTGGGCGGCGGCCTTGACGAACTCGTACGGATAGTCCACTTCGTTCCTGTCCATCTTCCTCAAGAGCTCGGGGTCGACGGTCGCCACGAGCTCCTTGACCTCGTCCCTGAGCTTTATCTCCTCCTCGGTCAGCAACGCGTCGTTTTCCAGCATGGTCTCACGTAATAATGTCCAGTTGCTTGAGCTTTTAAGCGTTGTCGGACCAAGGCCACGAGGATCCATAGTAAGACCCTCGCGTTAATAGCCGAAAACTGTAGGGCCCATCCTTCCTTTAGCACGTCGTAGCTCTAGAATTGGTGGCCGAAGAAGCTCCGCCATAGGTCCCATAAAAAACCTTTAATATCTTCGTCCTTGAGGAAGTGGTGGGGCGACATGATAGAGGAGGTACTCCCAGGAGTTTTCAGGGTCAAGGTGCCCCTGCCCAACAATCCATTGAGATACACGAACTCCTACTTATTGATATCGAGAGGCAAGTGCTTGGTAGTCGACACAGGGTTCAACGTTGACGAAAGTTATGGCGTACTTGCCGCTGCCACCTCGGAGTTGAAGGGGCTGGGCGTGAGCGAGTTCGAGTTCTTCTCCACCCACCTCCACGCCGACCACATGGGCCTCGTGGGAAGGTTCTCGAGCTCAATCTGGATGAGCTTCATAGAGGCCGAACGTGTAGAGGTCATGGGCCGAGATCGTAGTTATTGGACGAGCGTGGTCGAGTTCTACGTGAAGAACGGCCTGCCGAGAGAGGTGGCGGAGCTGATATTGAAGCTGCACCCGGGGATCAGGTACGTGAGCCGAAGGGACCTCGACTTCAAGAGGCTCGACGACGGCGACGCGATTGCCATTGGAGACCTCTCCTTGAGGTGCGTCTTGACGCCGGGCCACACGCCCGGGCACATGTGCCTCTACGACGCCGACAGAAAGGTGCTGTTCTCAGGCGACCACGTCCTCTTCGACATAACCCCAAACATATCTTGGATGCCGGGCTTCGAAGACCCGCTGAGCGAGTACCTGAAGAGCTTGGAGAAGCTTCTCTCGCTCGACGTCGAGCTCGTCATGCCCGGCCACAGGGGCTTCGGCAAAGACCTGAGGAAGAGAGTGCAGGAGCTGAAGGAGCACCATCAGAGGAGACTCGAGGAGGCGCTTGCCGCACTAGATAGACCGAAAACCGCTTGGGAGGTCGCGCCGAGCATAAGCTGGGACGTGAAGGTAAAAGACCTAAATAAGCTGCCCGTGACGCAGAAGTGGTTCATAGTCGGGGAGACCATAGCCCACCTCGAGCACTTGTTGAACAAGGGCAAGGTGTGCAAGGTGGAGAAGGAGGGCCTCATTCTTTACTACTGCTAAAGAGGGGTCACCTCCGCGAAGGCCCGCTTTTCCCCCTTAGGCGAAAGTTATAAATCGTCGCGGTCCGAGCACTTTGTTGATATGTCCGTTGAACAACAGCCTCTGTTGATGCTGATATTGGCGAGCGCGCTCGCAGGCATCACGGTCATTTACATAGCGCGTCGCCGTAAACTCAACTCTATGCTCTCTAGGTCTATGCTCTTGACGGTCTTCGCCATTAACTTCGTCGCCTTATCCCTCGAGGGCGATGCAATGGCCCTCTTGTTCTTGTGGTTCTCAGCATTCTTGGCGGTCTCCTTGGCCCTCGACGCCCTCCCGCGTCTCGGAGTCTACGTGAGCGAGAAGCTAGCGGTGGCCGCGATACTCGCGACTTTGAGCGGGCTGGGCCTCGTGGTCAACCTCCTCGTGCTCTCGTCCTCCGCGGGCCTCGGAACGAAAGCTTTCGTGCTGGGCGCATTCGCGGCCGTCCACGTACCCCTCATAATAGCTCTAGCGGCCTACACTAAAGGCAAGAAGGGGCTCTCGAAGGGCGTTATGCAACGCCTCTACTTCAGCGGAAGACCTCCTCGAGGCACCAATTGCCATTCTCGGTAAAGCTAGTGAGGGTGAGATGAGCAATGAGGGCAACGCCTAGCATGAGCTGTGGTTAAGTTAAATAGATGCCCGGCCAACTTAATGTCGTGGTCGGCTTGAGGTCTAAGAAGTTGATGGTCCTAGCGTTGATCAGCTCGGTGATTCTCTTCCTCGGCATCGCAGTAGGGTATTGCTCGGTCGATGCCCTCAGGGACATCTTAGGAGAGCTTAAACGCTTCTTCGGCCCCCTGCAGGGCTTGCCACCCCACCTACTAGCCGTGGCGATATTCGCCAACAACTTCTCGAAGACCCTTCTCTTCGCCGTGCTCTTGGGTGTCTTGATAGCGATTCCTCCAGTACTCTTCGCCTTCCTCAATGGTATCATCATAGGGCTGCTGGGTCGCCTCGCCGTCGAGGAGAAGGGCCTTCTGTTCTTGATGGCCGGGATACTGCCGCACGGGGTCTTCGAGATCCCAGCCCTGCTCCTGAGTTGCGCCTTGGGCATTGAGATAGGCATGACCGTGTGCCAGAAGGCTCTAGGGAGGGACGTGAGCCTCAAGGACACGATGATCGCATGTCTAAAGACCTACCTCAAGATAGTTGTGCCCCTCCTCTTGGTGGCCGCCCTCGTGGAGGCCTACGTGACCCCACTTGTAGTGCATGCGCTCCTTTGACGAAGCGTTAGCGTGGCTTTTTCCGAGGCTCTCGCCTAGAACAGCATCTCGATGCCTTGACGTAGCAGATGCATGGCATGACTTCGCGGTCCATCGAGAGTCGAACCTCAAAAGCACTTACGGAATGCGACAAAGCTCAGGGCCTTTTCCTCTCGAAAACGTCACTGTAGAAACCCTGTAGGGAGTTGTGGAGAAAGTTGAAACGAGCGTAGAAAAGAGACAGGGGAAGGCCTCGTAATACCCTCGTGGCACCGCGCAGAGTCATTCATTTGTCGCGAGGCCCGTGTAGAAAGCGTCTAGGAGTCCCTTGACTACGTAGTTTCGCGCTCCACGTCTCTAATTTCTCAGCCATTCTCTTTAAGTGAAGAGCTAATGGACATAAACGACTTCGAGGGGGACTTCATCCCCTCTTGGAACATCGCACTAGAAGTCCTTAAAGGATTGGAGCGGGGAGGGGTTTAGAGGAAAGGGTGCGTAAAGAGCTTATATGGTTGTACTGAGCCTTGACGATTTCTAAGGACGATACGAGGCAATTCCGTCGGCATAGACGGCACAAAAGCCTTAAAAGTGTAAAGATGCTTTTTCCACTCTGTCGCTTCCTCTCTTCGAGGAGGAGCTTGGGGTTTGAGAAGTTTGTCGAGTCCGTCAACTTCTGAAAAGATAAAGATGCTCAAAGACATCGTGGGTCCGGAGAACGTTGTCGACAGCAAGCCCGCGCTCCTCATATACGCTCGGGATGCAAGCCCCATGAGGGGCAAGGTGCCAATAGCCGTAGTCAGGCCGGGGTCCACTGAGGAAGTCCAGAGAATAGTCGAGTGGGCAAATGAGACCAAGACCCCGCTATATCCTAGGAGTGGCGGCACGAGTCTTTGGGGGGCAGTTCCGCTAGTAGAGGGTAGCGTGGTCGTCGACTTGGCCAAGATGAACAGGCTCGTGAGGATCGAGGAGAGGAACCTGACTTGCGTCGTTGAACCTAGCATCACGTTTGGCGAGCTTGAAGCATTGCTGGCGAAGCGAGGCTTCAGGATCATAATGAGCCCCGAAAACGGGATGGGCGCGACCGTGGGGGGCAACTTCGCGAGTCACGGAACTGGCTGAGGCGCAGGTCCGAACTTTTCGAATCAAGGAGACTGCGTAGTTGGATGCAAGGTCGTCCTGCCTACGGGAGAGGTCCTGACCACTGGAACCATGGCCAACCCGAACGCTCACGGGCACTTTTATCGCTACGCCTTTGGCAACGACCTCACGGGGCTCTTCTGCGGCTCAGAGGGGACGTTGGGCATAATAACCGAGCTAGCGCTCAAGATCGAGGAGATGCCCGGGGCCTTGGGCTTTGCGACATTCGGGTACGACAGCTTAGAGGCCGTCGGAGAAGCGATATACAGGGTTAGGAGGTTGAGGATACCCACTATCTACGCCTACATCTCTACTGGCTGGACTCTTGACATGTTGTTCCCCGAAAAGGCTCCTTGGCAACACACGATAAAGTTCGTGGTCGAGGCGAGCACCAAGGAGATACTGGACATAGAGATGAGAAGGCTCATGGAAGCTGCAGGTAAAGAGGGCAATTACTTGGGGCCTCAGATGGCAGAAGAGACTTGGAGGGAGAGGTACAGGTGGGTGGGCCTCTTCGGATACAAGCTCGGGATGAGGGCGGCTTTGCCAATACACGTGCCAATAGGAGAAGTGGGGCCTTACCTCAAGAAGGTCGAGGAGATAGCGCGCGAGATTAAGGATAGGTATGGGCTGAGGGTGGGCGCTGGAGGCTTCGCGTGCGACAGAAGTTGCGTGATCATAGTGGTCGTGTACTTCGATCCGAGCAATAAACGGGAAACCGAGCTGGCGCTAAGAGCGTGGCACGAAATTAAGGGCAAGCTCTTCGACGCGGGGGCGTGCCCGTACAGGATGGGCGCCCTCTGGGCTGACCACATGCCTAAGCTGGGTGCTTACTACGACCTACTTAAGAGGCTGAAGAAGGCCCTCGACCCCAACAATATAATGGCCCCAGGAATAATGGGCCTGTGAGGTTGAGCTCGATGGTCATCTTAGAGAAGTACGTCAAGCAAATTTATCGATGTGCTAGATGTGGGTGGTGCAGGACCCCGACGTTCGCGGACCACGGGATAAACAAGGTGTGCCCAGTATACGAGTACCATCCAAAGGGACCTTGGGAATTCTTCACGGCGAGGGGCAGGCTCGCTATCGCCCAAGGCCTTCTTGAAGGAGAGATAGACGTCACGAAAGACTTGGTCGAAATAATCTACAGCTGCACGACATGCGGTGCGTGTCATGAGGTGTGCGTAATACACTTCCCGGTGGTCATGGGGGTCTCGAAGACGGACGAGCTCGATCAAGTGAGGGTATTCGAGGCCATGCGGGCCGAGGTATTCAAGAGGAGGCCTGACATGTTGTTGGAACCACATCGCAGGATCGCCAAGAGAGTGGCAACACAAAGGAACCCCTATGGAGAACCTCACGACCAGCGCTTCGAGTGGCTCTCCGACACCTATAGACCGGCCAAACAGGGCGAGACGGTCTACTTCGTGGGCTGTACCTCAGCCTACAGGCACCCTGAGATCGCTAGGAGCACTATTAGGGTTCTGAGCAAGGCAGGCCTTGTGCTGGCCATAATTGACGAGTGGTGTTGTGGATCCACCTTGTTGAGGACTGGCCAATGGGATTACGTCGAGGAGCTCGCCAAGCACAACCTCGAGGAGCTGAAGAAGGCAGGCGCCAGGAAGGTCGTCGTCTCGTGTGCTGGTTGCTACAGGACGTTGAAGCTTGACTATCCCGAGATCCTCGGAAGCAAGTGGGACTTCGAGATCTTCCACGCGACCGAGCTGATGTGGGAGCTCATTGAGGAGGGCAGGCTTAAAATTGCGAAGAGCCTGAACCAGAAGGTGACGTACCACGACCCGTGTCACTTGGGCAGGCACGCTGGCGTCTACGACCCTCCACGCGACATAATAAAGAGCATCCCAGGCGTCGAGTTTGTGGAGCTTACGCCGACGAGGCAGTACGCGATGTGTTGTGGTGGAGGCGGTGGCGTGAAGTCAGGCTTCAACGAGCTGGCTTTGAGGATAGGCATCGCAGCCGTCAAGAGAGCCGAGGGGACCGGTGCGAAGATCTTGCTCTCAGCATGCCCGTTCTGCAAACGCAACTTGGTCGAAGCTATAGAGGCTTGCAAAGCGGGCATAGAGTTCTACGACATAACTGAAGTCTTGGCAAAGTTGGTGTAGCGTTGCTCAGGGCTACCGTCAAGAGGGCCGAGGAAGGCCCCTGAAGGCCTTCATCCTCCACCTTTTACGCGTATACGACCCAAGATAGTCTCGCTGATCCATTCTTCATCTCTAACAAGTTAATCTCTGGAGCGTGAGGCCTCGTACAGTCCTCAGTCAACGATGAGAAGCGAGTTAGCAAAAAGATGGCATCACCTCTCTTGCGAAGGCGCGCACTAGCTCGATGTACCTGCCATTGCGCAACGGCTGCTTCAGCGGGATCTCGACTATGTAGTACCGACAGCCGTGATCGACGTACTTTTCGAGGACCTTGACGACGTCCTTAATCCTTTCCTTGTCCTCCGGCATCCAGTCCAGTATTGCGAAGGTAAAGCCTTCTTCGCTCCTCCCATAATCTCGCAGGTACTTCCTCACCTTCCTCACCTTTTCGCCGTATTCTTCTGGAGGCAATCCGTAACCGAGTTGCTCGGGGGTTATGGGACGTGGACGTGCGCGCACGAGCAAGCCATTACAGTACTTCGCGCTTATCCTCAGCATGCGAGGGCCGAAGCCCCCAGACCATATAGGGGGGTGGGGCTTCTGGACTGGCTTTGGCAGGAGCACGGCGCCCTCAAGCTTGTAGTACTTGCCCCTGAAGGTCGCCCTCTCCTCGGTCCACAGCTTTATCATGACTTGCAGGCCCTCCTCGACCCTCTCCACCCTGACCCTCGGCTCCTCGTAGACCCCCTGTGGAGAGTAGTTGACGAACTCCTCTCGATACCATCCAGCACCCACGCCCATGGTCACCCTACCCCTCGACAAGACGTCGACGTGCGCGATTATCTTCGCCAGCTGGCTCGGAAGATATCTCGGCAGGGGGCTCACCATTGAGCCAACTCGCAGGTTCTTCGTCCTCGCGGCTATGTAGGCCAACGTCGTCCAAGTCTCGACTAATTCGTTTGATGGAGCCCCTGGAAAGGGCAAGTCGTAGTGGTCGGGGATGTACACTCCATCGTACCCGCAGCTCTCGACCTCGGAGATCCAGTTGACGAACTCCTCCAGCCCCCTCCACCATATAAAGGGCGAAGGCGAGACCCCGAACTTCAACTTAGGGTTCGACCTCCTAGCTCTTTGGAAGTTTTTATGATTTTTAGGTTTATAAACTTTGAGCTTTCGAAAACCTCGAAGTTCTGTGACTTCGTGGCACTCTCTTCTTTCTTCTATACTTTTTCTATCTAATTTATTGTATTTTCTTCAATTATACTATACATAGTTGCTTGCGGAGCATGAATATCGCGAAATAAAATAACGTGGAAAAAAACTTAAAAAGAAATTACATGGCTAACCTTTTATCCGGTGAGGACCTTGAATAAAAGGCTTATTTGGGGCCTTGTAGCGGTATTGGCTTACGTCGTATTAGCGTACGCCCCAATATTCCCTGGCCTAAGCGGTGCTGGACAGAGGGCCATAGCGCTAACAGCTGCGGCCATTATAGCTTGGGTTACTGAGGTGTTGCCGATCACTGTGACGAGTATTCTCGTGCTTTTCCTCATACCTCTACTTGGAATTGCGAGCTCCTCGGACACTTTGGCCAAGTTTGCGTACCCCACCCCATTCTACATCGCCGCAGCCATACTCTTCGCAGAGGGGATGCTAATAAGCGGATTGGGCAGGAGAATCGCAGCGAGAGTGATTGGTTTCTTAGGAAGTAGATGGGATAGAGTGTTGTTGAGCATAATGCTTCCGACAGCACTTGTTAGTACGGTGATCCTAGATATACCGACAACCATAGTGTTCTCTTCTCTTGCCCTCCCCCTCTTGATTGCCAGCAAATGCGAGCCAGGAAAATCCGAGTTCGGAAAGGCGGTAATGATCGCCATTCCTGTGGCAGCGGCAGTAGGAGGTATTGGAACGCTGGCTGGAAGCGGCTTAAACGTGCAGACTCGCGACCTCCTTTGGGCAACGGTCAAATATGACATAAACTTCCTGCAATGGACTATAGTCGGCATGCCGACAGCGATAATATTGACGTTCATAGCGTGGTTCATCATCACGCGCATGACTAAGCCCGAGTTCGAATACGTGCCAGGGATAGAAGAGCTCCGAAAGATTAGAAAAGAATTGGGACCCCTATCACGTTCAGAGAAAATATACCTCGTAACATTCATCGTAGTCGTGGCTCTATGGTTTACTCAACCTTGGACGCGCATAGACATAGTTCTGGTTTCGGTGTGCGGTGTGATAGTGTTGTTCCTCACAGGGGTCCTCAAACCCGAACACCTCAAGGGCAGAGCCTATAGCATCTTGGAAATATTCATACTACTTAGTGCTATAAACAGCCTTGCTTTAGCTGGACTCCTCGCGACAGGGGCTATAAAGTGGATCTCCAACGTATCATTAAGTCCTGCAGCTGGTCTAGGGCCTTTGGGCATCGTTTTCTATTCAAGCACGTTCGCAGCCCTTCTCCACTATCTAGCGCCCGTCGCCGGGGCGTTGGTGGCCATCGGTGTACCTGCCACGGCGACCTTGGCCGTGGAGTATGGCATCAAGCCCTCCTTGGCCTGCATTCCGGTAGGGTTCATGGCGTCCAATGTGTTCTTGTTACCTCTAGACCCTATACCACTCGTCACGTACGTGTACGGGTATTGGAAGTTCAAGGACATGATTAAAGTCGGAGTCCCCATAACTATAGCTTGGATCGTAGTCCAGTCCTTGATAATATACTCCCTACAATGGTTCCTATAACCTCCAATATTATTCAGTTCGATCTAGCGCACATCGCGTAAAACGCCTAAGCCTCTACATCATTTTTTAGCCTTTGCCGAAAAGACCAGGTTTCTGCGCATTCTTGTTGCTCAGACTTCACGCGGATGCGTCGCGCATCAAGATGCTTGCCAAGAGCGTAAAATTCTTCGAGAGCCGCAGAACTCGAAACGTGTTTCTAGGGTCTTCGCCTTTAAGGTTTAAACGGGGTTCGTCGTGAGACGCCTTCACGTAAGCACTCCGCACATGCCCATCTTAGACCGCACCCGTCTAAACCTAGTTCTATATCCTCGCATCTATGCCGGAAATCTATTTCTCTAGGGTTAGGCACTTAGTACGTCAGTGATTACTTCAGTGATGGTTATGCAGGAGGATTTAATGACTGCTATAAAGACTTCATCAACTTTCTACATACTCTTAAGTATTACCGGGACTCTACCATCGTTGATTTCTGGATCTAAAGTGGGGAATGCTTAAGCATTAATTCAGGACTTACTAGAACGCATTATCAAAGTTACGTAGAGGTACATCGATGCTAAGGATGTCGCTATAGCATATAATAGCATGCAGAGTGGTTTATCGATTAACACCGTGTATACGTAGCCTCCGACAGCCCACATAAACCCGAATACTAGTCCGAAGAATCCGTAGGCTAACGGCCTCCTAGGAGGTTCTACAAGTAATGCTATGGAGGCCCTCATGATACTCTCCTCAGAACACATCACAATACCCCAAGGTATGGCTGAGAAGTAAAGCAGTTCGCGTGGGGCATACATTATCAAGACTATGAATACAGGTGTTAAGGCCGGGATCGTGAGTAAGGTCTTAAACTTAACCTTATCGAATAGAATGCCTAACGGTACTGCTACGGCAGCATCTACAAGCATTGCTATAGCATATATAAACCCTATCTCAGCATCACCTACAACACCACGTATTTTAAGGTAGTAGGAAGCTATTGACCAATGCATCAACCCTAAAACTAATACACTAGTTGCTAACGTGTAAATCCAGAATAAACCGCCATAACCCCTAACAACCGGTTTAGGGCCTTTAACACTAGTGGATCTAGGCTTAGAGTATAGACGCCATGCTGTAGCGACTAGTAATACTGAGATTATGCCTGGGATTATGAGTGTTGAGTACGCTACTCTGTACCCGTAAAACGTTATTAAGACACTAACCAGTGTAGGGCCTAAGAAAGCACCTACCTGATCTAGCAATTCATGAATACCGAAACCTTTACCAACACCGATAGCTTCAGAGACCTCAGCAACGATGACATCCCTAGTAGGTGTTCTCAACCCCTTACCAAGCCTCTCAATAATGTAGAGGGCTACTACCTCATGCCATGTAGGGGCGAAGGCAATCATAGGTATACTAATGATGTTATTAAGTAGCCTAGCAGCGTCGAACCCCATAAAACTGTAGGGGATTGAAGGATGGTTGCTACATAGCCTGAGAATAACCTAAATACTAAACCCAGGAACTCCCCAACACCTATTAAAGCTGTAGCTACTACAGGTGCTTTAATTTCAGCTAAGTAAGCACCACTAATAGACCTACCACCTTCATAGACAACATCAGCAAATAGTGAGACTAGACTAAGCAGTAGGAAGACCAGTAACACCCTACGTTGAGTACTCATGATGTCATAGTTTGAAAGTATTTGGTGTAATTTAAAAAAATTATTTAGGGAAGTTACTCAACTGCCTTGTGACGTCCTAAGGACGTATAACTCATTAAACTTACACGTACTGTCTTCAGGACTTACCCCCGGATAGGAATACTAAGTGTTCAGGTGCTAGAGGTACGTTTCCTTTTCTTTAATTAACGACCACATAACCTCAGCTCCCGGCCATTAGGGCCTCGAGGAACGTCTTATAGCCTCTTTATGACCTAGGAGGTTGTTGAAATTGTGCACGAGCAAGGGGGAGTACTTGGCTGTAGGCCTTAAGATATCGTTGCCAAACCGAAGCACCGCATACACGCGTTGACCGTCTTTACCCCTGTGACGCCCCTTCCCTCAAGGGAGCAAAGTTTATAGCAAGACCTCGAAAGCTCTTTCCTTCAGAGGTCACCTTCTGTGTCTAGAACCGTGATGCTCAAAAGCGAGAAAGCCTCTTCCGCGACTTACGTCTTACTGTGCCTCCTAGCAGCGAGTCTCGCGCTGAACGTCGTCCTGTCGTACGTCCTGCTCTACGAAGTCCAACACCCTGCGCCGAGCACGAGCCCAATAACCAGCCCCTCGACCAGCCCCTCAGTCGGTACTGGCGGAAGCGCTGCTCGCGCTGAACGTCGTCCTGTCGTACGTCCTGCTCTACGAAGTCCAACACCCTGCGCCGAGCACGAGCCCAATAACCAGCCCCTCGACCAGCCCCTCAGTCGGTACTGGCGGAAGCGCTGGAGCCACGATCGGAGCGCCTTACTCACACAACGCATCCTTCATATACATAGTTGGTGTCGTCAGTGAAGGCAGTTACGCGTATAGGGGCGTGGCTATGACCCTTCAGGGCGTCTTGATGAAAGGCGATGGAAAGGTCTACGTCTCAACGACCCCCAAGATAGGGATAGAGCTTCAAGAAGCCGCCGAGACGGCTTTCAAGGCCGCTCAGAGGTTCACAGGAGTGGACGCTTCTAAGCTTGACCTCCTGCTCAGCGTCGTGGGCAACGAGAGCATATACGTGGTCGACGGCCCGTCCGCTGGAGCCGCTGTGGCCGTCTTGGCCTCGTCCCTCCTGTTAAACAAACCCATAAGGCACGATGTCGTGATGACGGGTACCATAGACGAGTACGGCAACATAGGCCCAGTGGGGGGCATAGTGTACAAGGCCGAAGCTGCAGCCAAGGCCGGTGCCAAGATATTCTTGGTGCCTCCTGGTCAAAGTAAAGACGTCGTGTACGTTACCGAGGAGAGGAGAGTAGGCCCCTTCATCTACATAAGGTACTATCCACGGGTCGTCGATGTAGAGGAGTACCTCAAAAAGAAGGGTTACAATGTCCAAGTCATAGAGGTTTCGACGCTAGAGGAAGCCTTCACCTACTTCAGGGCTAGATAGTAAACCTCATCTACAAAACGACAGCTAATCCGGTGCCACTAAGCATTATTTTTGAAGGCGTAGGGCAGTAAAATCATTGCCGAGAAGAGCGGTAAGAGAGGGGCGGTCAAGAATACCACTTGGTAGCTATTGGTCCTCTCGATTAGAGCCCCGAACATGGTCGGGCCGCTAAGGTTCCCCACGTCCATGCCCATGGTGTACACGCTAGACAGAAAGCCCCTGCTCTTCGCGGGCGCTTTCGCCAATGCGAGCGTCTGGGACGACGGGATGAATATCCCGACGCCCAAGCCGAATATAAGCGAGGCGACGTAGAGAAGAGGCGGTACCTCGAAAAGGCATACGGCGAAGAACGAGGCTGATATTATCAAGAGCCCTAGGGCGGTCATGAAGCAAGGCCTAGCGTCGGCGGTTCTCCCGGCAAGGGGCCTGACTATCAAGCTCACCGCCGCTTGAGCCGTTACGAACAGCCCTATCTCCAAGTCCCCGTAGCCTCGAAGCTTGAGGTAGGCCGAGAGGAACGTCAACAGCCCCATCCACGCGATCGAGTACACGATGAAGCTCGAGAAGGCGAGGAGGAAGCGGGGGTCCCTCAGCCCGCTCGCGTACTCCCTCGTGATGCTCGACGTCCTCTCACGAGGGGCCTCTTTGCACGTCGCTATGAGGGGGATGACGGCGAGCACCAAGAGGGCGGTGACCATGAACGTGCCGTTGTAGCCCAAGAGCTCCGCCATGAATCCCCCCAAAGCCGGCCCCAAGGAGAACCCGACCCCTATGGTCAGGCTCCTCCAGCCCAAGGCCTCTCCGACCCTCCCCTCTGGAGCGTAGTCCACAGCACTGGCTATGGAAGATGGGACGAAGAGCGCTGTAGCGACCCCCTCGAGCCCCCTCGAGGCTATTATCGTGCTCACGTCTCTCGAGAGCGCCAGCACCACGTAGGCTATCGAGACCAGCAGGACCCCAATCATCATCAACTTCATCCTCGACCACTTGTCGCTCATTATGCCCCCCAAGGGCCTGAACACTATGGCAGTCATCGAGACACTCGACGTCGCTAAGCCTATGAGGAAGGGCTGGAGGCCCATGACTAAGGCATACCTGGGTATGAGGGGCACCACGACTTGGACGAACATGAAGAAGAGCATGGTAGCGATGTTCAGGCGCCAGTTGTATGATATCGTTGCGACCACCTTCTCGGAAACCCGTCACCTACCTAGTCCTCGGAGGGGAAAAGCCTAGTGCTGGGCTTAGGGCCTCGGGACCGCTATGCTTAGTAAGTCGTCTCGGCTTTGCTCAGGGCGACTTGTGCTCTCAGCGATCGAAAATGCATAGTTGAGGATCTTTAAGAGACCTTTGACGGCCGTCGGTCGACGTCCTTTACGTTCAAACGAGGGCTTGCGAAGAGGTTAGTGGGCCCTACCGCGGCGCCTTTCAGGGGCGTCGAGGCTACGCATCAAATCTGCATTTTAAGTGGTAAGGTAACTCATAGCTTACACGTACAACATGTAGTACTCCGTCTTCTCTATCCTCCTCGTTACGGGGTCTACCTTGAGCCCGAGGGTCTCGAGGGTGTCCACGCCTATGACCGGGACGGCACCTTCAAACGCCAATACCCTTACAGGGCCCTTCCTACCCTCAATCTCGCACTCAGCGATGAACACCTTGGCCTTCACGAGCCTGCCGTCACCGAGCCTCAGGTCTGCTGAGAACGGGGTTTCGATGAAGTGGTCCCTAGCAGTGCTCAAGGGCATGACCGTGAACGAAGCCCCCGTGTCGACCAAGACTTCCTTGAGCTCCACTACGTCCCTTCCCCTAAACTTAGCCTTAACGAATACGTGCCCCACGACTATCCCCGGTTGAATTTTTAGGTAGCTGGAGCTTAATAGGGATTTCATTGTTGTGAAAGGGACCGAAACCCTAGGACTGAGAGCCTTGCTAGACGTCTCGAGGACTTAGGTCGTTAAGGGACCTCTTAAGCCCTAGTTCTGTCAGCAATTGCCTCGAAGCGAGCGGCTTATAACTTCGCCCTCTAACCTTTCAGGTGCGTGTTGGGTATGAAGAGGATAGTGATGGTCAAGCCCTTGGTCGAGATAGATGGAGACGAGATGGCTAGGGTTATGTGGCATTGGGTCAGAGAGAAGCTCATAGAGCCCTACGTGGAGCTCAAGGTCGAGTACTACGACTTGAATTTAAGGGTCAGGGACGAGACGAACGACGAGGTCACGATCAGGGCGGCCGAGGCCATCAAGAAGTGGGGCGTCGGCGCCAAGTGCGCTACTATAACCCCCAACGCCGAGAGGGTCAAGGAGTACAACCTGAAGAAGGAGTGGAGGAGCCCGAACGCCACCATAAGGGAGATGTTGGACGGCACGATCTTCAGGGCCCCGATAATAGTCAAGAACGTGGTCCCGGCCGTTAGGTTTTGGAAGAAGCCGATAGTAGTGGCCCGACATGCCTTCGGCGACATATACTCGGGCGTCGGGATAAGGTTCGACGAGCCAGGCGAGGCGGAGGTCCTGTTCAGGTCGGTCACGGGCAAGGAGCTCAGGGCCAAGTTGCCCAAGCTCGCTGGCCCGGGGGTGCTACAGGCCTACTACAACCTCGACAGGTCGATAGAGTCCTTTGCGAGGTCCGTCTTCAGGTACGCGCTGATCAACAGTCTAGACGTGTGGTTCGGCGCCAAGGAGACTATATCCAAGGTCTACGACGCTAGGTTCAAGGAGATCTTCCAAGATGTCTACGAGAAGGAGTTCAAGGAGGAGTTCGAGAGAAGGGGCTTGAAGTACGAGTACTACTTGATAGACGACGCCTACTCGAGGGCTATGAGGTCCGAGGGCGGCTTCGTGTGGGCCACCAAGAACTACGACGGAGATGTGCTCTCAGACATGGTGGCCTCGGCCTTCTCGGGGAGCCTCGCCATGATGACCTCTGAGCTCATGTCCCCCGAGGGCCACTACATGTCGGAGGCGGCCCACGGCACAGTCCAGAGGCACTACTACCGATACCTCAAGGGCGAGAAGACCTCCACAAACCCGACGGCGATAATATTCGCGTGGTCTAGGGCGCTGAGGAGGAGAGGAGAGCTCGACGGGCTCGGCGACCTCGTCGGCTTCGCCGACGCACTCGAGAAGGCCACCAAGCTCGCAATCGAGGAGGGCTACGTGACCCAGGACGTGGCCAGGGTCTGCGAGGGGCCAGTGAGGGCGATCTTGACGACCGAGGAGTTCATAGAGGCCGTCAAGACGAGGCTGGAGAAGATAGTCTCCCGCACCTAGCCCCGCCCCAACACGGAGAACGAGGCTGCATTTCTAGAGACGTCGCCTTAAACGCATTAGAGGCCGCTCGAACCATCGGCAAGGAGAACTTAAGGAGATCATCGCGTTGGCCTTCTACGAGGTTATCACTCCAACATCCTTTCGACGTGCAATCTTACCCTCTCGATTTCCTCGAGGAGCCTCTCGCCTCCTCTCTTGCTTCCTCTTCACAAACTCCTTAGCCCACTCCATGATCTCTCCCTCAGAGACCACATAGGCCTTCCCCTTGAACTGATAGCCCACAAGCCTGTTCACGTCCGTTACAGCGAGCGCTACGTTGTCGTTTTCCGCCAAGTTCTTCCTAGTTTTGTCCATCCGGACGTCGACTATTGCGATGGTCGAATCGTCAAGGACCTCGACGAGTCCTACTGGGACCACGTTCGGAACACCGTCCTTCGAGCACGTGGCGAGGTAGCAGGTGTTGGTGATGGATATGAATTATATCGAGATGTTGCTAAGCCCGATGTGAAGCTTATGGTCATTACTTTCTGGCTTATTTTGTCTAATGGGGAATGGCCAGGAAGTTTGTCTATGTGCCCGACATGCTGGAACTCGGGGTTGAGAGGATTGTAAGAAAGAGTGAAGTTGGTGATCGGAAAGGTCGTGGGCTAAAACGTGCACGTTTTGTCCTTGCATGTGACGGACTCGCTTGCTTTTAAGATGGAGCCTGCTTCTATTTAAAGATCTTCCAGAAGCCGGACTTGGCAACCTAGGATGTCAGTTGCAACATGTTAAGTTGTCAGGTACCAGAAGCCAGTCACAAAGCTCATGAACAGCGGGTGAAGTTGACGCTCTCATAGGCCAAATTATAAGCCCTGGGCATGGTATCTTCGTTACTCTGATAGTCATCAGGTCTTCGCTCTCTGATGAGCGCTTCGCCAGACCTTAGAGAGACTTGAGCTCATGTTGGGCTTATGGTCGGTAACACTTCGTCTAGGGGAGGTAGAGATGACGAAGTAGTCCCGCAGGCCCCTCTTATCAAAGCTATTGTCGTGGCTTTAGCGCGCGACGAGAGCTCAAGGCGACGTGCCCTCTAGCAAAGTGTAAGGTGTCTTGCACTTATTTGACTACAGCAGGTATAGGATTATCAGTATGCAGAGCGGGGTCGACAGCGTTGTCTGTAGCACTAGAAGAACCAGTAGCTTTGCCGCGGTCTTCGTTGGATAGATGGAGGCGTAGAGCGGGAAGGCCCCTCTCGGGTAATCCTGTGTTATCAAGAAGGTGAATCTTCCGAGGACTAGCGCCAGTAAAACCTCCTTCGCTCCGATCGAGCCCGATTTCACAAGCTCGCCGCTCATGAGCACCCCAGCCGTCGGCCTCAGCGCAGTTGCCGTGAAAATAGTGGGTGCCTGCGGGCTCAAGGGTACCTTTGCCGCTTGGAGCGCGAACTTCATCGAAGAAAATACCCCCAGATAGTCGAGGACGAGCAATGCGGCAAGGATTATGAGGTATTTTTGAAGAATCGTTTTCGTGAACGACGTGGCGCTTTTAACGGACCTCCTAAGGTCCACTCTCCTAACGCCCGCTCCATTGCCTCTTCCCTCCTCCTTCACGTCCTTCTCCTCAGCCCCACCGCCTTTCAGCCTAAGCCTGCCGTACACGATGCCTATAGTAAGGCCGATGAGTGACGAAAGAAGCGAGAACAAGACGTACATCCCGCCGAGGTAGAGGCCCAGAGAGGCTATGACGACTGGTAGGTAATACTTAAAGAATAACATGACTAGGGACGAAGGAGACGTGACCAGATTGTAAACTAGGACCTCCACCTCTCTTACTTCCGACCTCTTCAGGTAAGAGGACACTATGGAGTGCTCGGCCCTCCTGTCGATTATGGATATCAATGCTGGCAGTGAGAGCTTCCGCGGCAACTTGGCGATCTTCATCAGCGGGACAAAGAGGAAGGCAACCTTATCCACGTACTTCGTAGACGTCAAAATATCAGCCGTTAAAACGCCCAAGAATGTCGTAGCCGCGAGAATTAAAGCATCTTGGACGAGGAACCAAACGTTCATCGAATCCGCTCTAGCAAGACTCGAGCCTCACATGCGCTCTCTTTCAGAGCTCCGCATGATTCTCTGCGGCACTCCTCTATCACTCCTCCAACGGCTCGCTTAGGCCAAGGGCAGGGCCTTGACCACGAGTATTAAGAGGGGGGTCGAGATGAAGATATAAAATATTAGGGCAAGCGTCAGCTTAATGGCCAGCTTCGACTGGTACATGGATACGTAGAACGGGAAAGAATGCCTGGGGAACTCGGATATCACGGCGAAGATGATCCTCCCCACGAACAAGGCGATAAGCGCATCCTTCCAAGCCACCACGCCCTCCCTCATGAGCTCGCCTGCCATCAGTATCGCGGCCGTGGGATTGAGCGCGTAGGTGATCGTAATGGGCAGGGCCTCCGTGCTCACGAAAAGCGCCTTTGCTAAGGGCATGGAGAGGTTTTTCAAATAATCGAATACCCCGAGGTAGGTGAGGAGAAGGAGAACCATCACCACTATCACGTACCTTATCCCCACGCTCTTCGCCATGAACGCTGCCTTTAAAAGAGACCTTCGGGCGTCGATTTTCTCGTTCTGCACTTCATCGTCCAAAGCTATGTCCTTCCGTTCTTTCGTGAGGAGGAATCTCCCACCGATTATACCGATAGTCATTCCGATGAAGAAGCCTATGACCGATAGAGTCACGTACACCGCCCCGACGAAGAGGCCGAGCCCCGCTATAGCGACTGGCAATGTGTATTGTATGATCATTCTTGATCCCCCAAAGGGTAGCGATACGAGATTGTAGCACACGACCTCTCTGTGGTTCAGAGCTCCACTCTTAACGAGAGAGGACACCATCGCGTGCTCCGCTCGAGAATCTATTATCCCAGTTATCATCGGAACAGAGAGCTTCTTAGGCAGTCTAGCCAATTTCAGTAGAGGTCCAAGAGGCCCCCCTATCTTCTTATGTAAACCACAGGAGAAGAGGACGTCGGCTAAGAAGACGCCCACGAAAGTCGTCGCCAAGAGGAGGAGAATGGAGCTGGCGTAACGTAACAGCAAGTCCGTAAAGAACGGCGGGGTCGATGCCATGAAAATAACCCCTCGAACTCGAACATGAAAAACCCTCAAAGAGGCCTCAGATTCTGCTCACCTCAGCATCGGTAAATCTTGCTATTAAGTCGATGTAGGAGGGCGCTGGGTCTATGATCCCGCGAGGTCTAGTATCGTATATCTCGAGCTTCACACCCATCCTCTTCAAGGCTCTACACAGACCTTCTAACTCCTCTCTCACATCTCCTCGAAGCGGCACGTTGGCCTTCCCATCAGTGATCAAGACTCCGGTCACGACGGCGTTCTTGTGCTTCTCCTTGAACGTCTTAGCCATGACTAATAGATCGTAGAGGGCCGAGGACAGCGGAGTCCTTCCACCCGTCTTCACCTCCTCCAATACTCTCAAGACGTCGCCATACCTCCTAGTGGGGTGGACCAATACCTCGCTCCTAAGCCCCTTAAAGCAGATGAGGGCCAGCTCGTCCCTCTTCACGTAAGCGTTCTTCACAAAATCCATCGCTATCCCCTTCGCTATCGCTATCCTCCTCATGGCGGTCATGCTCCCGCTCGAGTCGAGGAGTATGGTACAAAGCCTCTTAGCCCTGGCCCTCCTAATCCTAACCCTCACGTCCTCCTCTTCCACGATCGGGCTATTCCTCAAAATCGCGCTGACGATCGTGGCCGTGAGGTCTACGTCGTGGGGCTCGCGCTTGGGCATGGTGTAAGAGATGGGAATTCCATGTGGGTCGTCTATTACGGTGGTCCTCACGCCTCTTGAGCCTCGGGCCCGTTGAGATTCGCTCCTAAGCCTAAGGCCTTTCTCCCTTTCTAGCTCTATTTCTTCAGCGCTGAACTTCTCTTCCCTATCCCCTAGTGCTAAGGGGACGAGATCGCTACCTTTCTCTAGTCCTCTTCGTCGCTCACTTGAGTTACTTCCGCTATCTCTCGCACCATCCTGTCTCTTATCCTTGTTGTCGTGGGGGTTGCGTTCCTGTCTTTGTGGAGGGCTAGGTGGTTGAGGTGGTTCCTCAAAAGGCCTCGACTTAATTCTGTGCGGTAGCGCAAGCTCCATGGCCTTTTTCAAGTCGTCGAAGCTCACTACCTTTCTCCCGTCAAGGGCGGCTATGGCCTTAGCGGCTCTCACCGTGACTATCTCGGCTCTGTGGGTCCTTATGCCCATCTCCACAACGGTTTTCGCCAAGAGCTCGAGGAGGTCGTCCGGCACCACGACGTCGTTCAGAATTTCTCTAGCCTTCACGACTCTATTCCTCAGATCCTCTTGCAAAGGCCTGTACTTCTCGATAAAGGACATCGGATCCGATTGGAACTCCTCAACTTTTTTCACTATTTCTATCCTCGTCTTAGGGTCTAGAGGGGCCTCCACTTTCACGAAGAGGCCGAACCTGTCGAGAATTTGAGGACGAAGCTCTCCCTCCTCCGGGTTCATGCTCCCGACAAGTATGAACCTCGCTGGGTGTCTTACTGAGATCCCCTCTCTTTCCACGATGTTCCATCCCATCGCGGCGCAGTCAAGCAAGACGTCGGCCACGTAGTCCTCGAGGAGGTTGACTTCGTCTATGTAGAGTATGTTTCTGTTGGCCTCGGCCAAGAGTCCAGGCTGGAGGGCCCTTATCCCCTCCTTCAGAGCTCTCCTTATGTCGAGGGTCCCGACGAGCCTGTCAACGGTTATGCTGAGAGGCAGGTCGACTACTCTCATCTTCCTCTTCGCTACCTTCAGCTCCTCACCATTCACTGCTCTTTCATAACATGAGTCGCACATCTCAAGCGGGTTCCTTGGATTGCATCCAAAGGGGCAGTCGGCGACTACCTCTATTTCGGGGAGGAGGTCGGCCAAGGCCCTCACGAGAGTCGTCTTCCCCGTCCCCTTGTCCCCGCTGAGGAGTACTCCACCGACAGCTGGGTTCACCGCTGCCACTAAGAGAGCGAGCTTGGCTTTCTCTTGGCCGACTACCGCAGTAAAGGGGAGGACGTACCTCCTCTCGACCCTCTCCACTACTTACTCGCCCTCTTCAGCAGGCTGATAGCCCTCTCAACGTCGGTTAACCTCTCCTTCCAGTGCTCGTCGTCCTCAGACGTATAGACTCGAATGGCACTTCCCTGCACTTCTCCCTCTCCTATGGACTCCTCGAGTATTCCCTCTATCTCACCATAGACCTCTCTCAGCCTCTCTAGCAGTTCTTCGGAGGGCCTCCACAGTCCTCTTTCGGCAGCCTCTACGAGCCTCCTAGCTATCTCCTCGAGAGCCCAGATGTTGTTCTCCTCGAACCACTTCCTCATCTCCTCGTCCAAGACGTAGGTCTTGGCTATCTCGTCAAAGATCCAGTCGTCAACTAATTTCGTCGTTGCAGACCATCCATAGAGGTGCAATATCTTTCTAGAGAACTCGTTCGCACCCCTATAGCCGTGCTTCTTCATCTCGTCTATCCAGACTAGGTTGAGGAGCTTCGCCCTCACTACTCTTTCTATCTCGTCCTTCATTCCCCTGACTTGAGTTGATGAGATGTCCTTCGTGTCGACAGTCACTATCTCCACGTCGTCCCTCCCAGTTAAGGCCTTGACTGTGTTGAAGAACCCTCCGTGGTATGCGAAATAGCAACAGCAACCGAATATGTCGTGCTCGTCGCTTACATGGTTCCTGTTCACTACATCCACCTTAGAGAGGTTGAGGACAAGGCTCTCAGGGGCTGGTTTCCCGAAGTGCTTTCTAGAGTAGGCGTAGCTAGCCCACTGTATCCACGTCTTCGCGAGGTCTTCATCGCTCTTCCAAGCCGAGGCCTCCACGGCGAAGTTCACGCCGGCCCCGTAGGAGCCTGGAGGAGAGCAGAAGACCCTGCACAGGGCTATGTCTCGCGCTTCTGCCACGTCCTTGCCCATCTCCGCGAGCTTTGATAAGTGCTCCACGTAATGCTTCTTCACGTAGTTCATGTCGAGCGGCTCGTCTAAGAGAGCAACCTTCGTCACCGCCTCGTCTATCAAGTAGACATAGTTCGGTAGGGTGTCCCTCACTATGCCACTTATCCTCACGACGCAGTCTATCCTCGGCCTCTTGAGCTCCTCAAGCGGGATTACCTCGAGGCCCTTAACAGACCCGTCGGGCCTCCAGACAGGCCTTACACCGAGGAGGTACAGTATTTGGGCGAGCTGTTCTCCATCGGCCTTGTATGCATCGATGCTCCAGAGAACCTGTCCAACGCTTTCCGGGTACCTGCCATGCTTCTCTAAGTAATACTTGATTAACTTCTCGGCTGTCTCAATGCCAATTTTCCAAGCCGCGGGCGTGGGCAGAGCGGTGGGGTCTACGGCATAGAAGTTCCTACCGGTCGGCAGTACCTCGATTTTCCCTCTCGTCAGGGCGCCGCTAGCCCCGGGCTCGACGTAGCCGCCGCTCAGCCCAGTGAAGAAGCCCTCGCACTCCGCCACGCCACTCCTCTCGATCCTCTCAACTATTTCCAAGGCCCTCAGGAAGGCCTCCTCGACCTTCCTCGCGACGTCCTTCTTAACCTTCAGCTCATACCTTAACATGTACTTCACCCCCAAAGGCCGACCTCAACTCCTCGTCTAAGACCTCCAAAACGTTATTCTTCAATTCAGGACTTCTTATGAGGGCTTCAACCACCTTGACGGCTATCCTCCTAATGACCTCGAGGGTCTCGGAGTTCGTCATGCCCAGCTCATTCACCCTCAGCGGGTTGGCCCTCATCTCGTCGTAGTCCAGCCCCACATACTCAGCTATGGTCCTTATTATCGACGGGAAGTTGTGAGAGTCATAAGCCATCACCGTGACCGCGTAGTTCGCAAGCTTTGAGGGATCCGTAGGCGAATAGCCGAAGACGTGGAGTCCCATGTTTATTTGGGTCCCCCTCACCATGTCGAGGTACCTATGCACTTCCTCTACTACCTCCTCCGGGCTCCTCCCCCTTATCGGGACGTTGTTCTTCCTCGCCTTCTCCAGTATTTCCTTGTATGCTATCTCGGCCCTCGTGAAGTCGCCGCTCTGCTTGGCCTTAGCGTATTGGTTTAAGAGAAGCTCGAGCTCCTCGAGGACCTCGGCCATAGCCATTGGTGGATACATGTGATCAATTATCTCGGCGTACGACCTCCTCTTCGCTATCACGCCCTCCATGGGATTAGACACCACATAGACGTAGAGGTGGGGGACGTCGTCAATCGATATCTCGGGCCAGCACGACGGAGAGAGCCCGACGCCCTTCCCGGGCCTGAACTCGAGGTAGCCGTGGGTCCCGAAGTGTATTACCACGTCCGCCTTGAAGATCCTCGTGATCCACCTGTAGACCACCAGCCACTGATGCGGCGGGGATATCGTCGGGTCGTGGAGTATCCTGCAGACCTTCCCATCGCAGGCAGGGCCGGCGCACCCGAACTTAGGCTGGGGCGTTATGAACACGTTCCCGAACCTTATCCCCGGGACGACGAACTTGTGGTCGTATACCATCCCCACGAGGATCCTGTCAACCTTCCCGTTTAGCACGTCAGAGGGGCGCCCCCAGTCCTTCACCATTCTCTCCTTGACGTCATTTGGGAGCTCGTTGAACCACCTCAGGTAAGTCTCCTCATCGACGAAGGCCGCCGCCCCGCCGCTCTTCACTATGTCCTCGATCGACGTCCACCTGAACTCGCTTATCGCCTTCCTCTCCATTATCATTCTCATCAGCTCCTTCCCATCTTTGGGGAGCTCGGACGGATCCCCGACATCGTAGCTGAGCTCCTTCAGCCTGTGTAGTAGCCTAGCTATGGATTCAGGGACGTCAAGTCCCATTCCGACCGCCACATTAGCCTCGAGGCCCTTGCACGGCGGGTTTATGAGGACTATGGCTATCCTCCTCTCCTTCGGATGCTTCCTCCTCAGCTCGATCCACCTCTTCACCCTCTTGGCGACGTATCTCGCGTGGGGCTTGTAGGCCTCGTAGACCTTCACGCCGCTCTCGTCCATCCTCGCTCCAGCAATGAATATGGGCTCTATAGCTCCGTCGACCTCGGGCATGACCACGTTGTAGATCTGAGTTAGGTAATCAATGCCTTGGGGATCAGAGAGCCATTCGTCGACGCTCTTGTAGTGGGAGAGGACTAGGTTTATCACGGGGACACCGAGCCTCTTAAGGAGCTCAACTCCCTCCGCTTCAGCGAATTTTCTCTCTCCCCATTTACCGTGATCCAAGAGGAAGAAGAATGTAGTGTTTACCAGCGCATCTATGATGGGCTCTCCGTTCTTCATGAAAAACGCCCTTATCGAGTCCTCCTTGGAAGGGCTTCCGACGGTGACGTCTCTCCAGCCATGGGTGAAGACCGGGATAACCCTCATCCCCTCTTCCTCGATGAAGCTCACGAGGTCGTCGATGTACTTCGCGTTGCCGTAGAGCCAGTAAGTCCTGTAGAACAGGATCCCGACGACTGGTTCCTTCAGCTCATACACTCGAAGGTAGCTATCAAGATCTCTGAAGGTCCCGAGCTTGGGGTGGTATATGCCGTGCCAGGGAACGTCCTCGACAGGCTCCACGCTCACTGAGAGCCCGAGTTCCTTGAGGATGAGGTGGACCAAGCTCCTAAAGTTCTTCTCCCCGCCCACCTTGAAGTACTTCTTTATGTCAGAGAGGAGTGAGGGGGGACCCCTCGACAGGTGTAGGTGATAGTCGTCTATTGAGGCTAAGACCCTTGCCTTGCTCTCTTTCAAGGCGCTCTCGACGCTCTCGGGAAGCTCGTGAGCGTATAAGACTATAGCATCTGACCCCGCTATTTCTCTCGAATATCCTTCGGAGTGGTCGCTCTTCACTACGAGGTATTCGAACCCATGTTCCTCGGCCTCTTCCTTCAAGATCCTTGAGAGAGGAGAGAGCATGGACGCTCCGTATCCAACGATGAAGGAGATCCTCATGGTATCACCTCCAGCGGGAGCACGAGCCTCCCCCTCTCGTTATCCACCATCTCCACGTCCATTCCATAGACGGCCTTAATGTTCTCCTTCGTGATGACGCTATTGGGATCACCAAAGGCCACTATTCTACCACCACTCATGAGAGCTATCGCATCGGAGAAGAGGTACGCGAGGTTGGGATCGTGGAGGCTCATCACGACCGCGACGTCCTTCCTCTTGGCCACTTCCCTGACGACTCTCAATACCCTGAACTGGTTCCTGAAGTCCAAGTGAGCCGTCGGCTCGTCTAGGAGTATGACCCTCGGGTCCTGAGCCAAGGCCCTCGCTATTAGGACTAGTTGCCTCTCTCCACCGCTTATCTCCGTGTACGGGCGGTCCTTTAAGTGGTTCAACCCGACCAGCTTAAGTGCCTCCTCGGCCTTAGCAACGTCAGCTTTAGAGGGCCTCTGGAAGACACCTAAGTAAGGGGTCCTGCCCATGAGGACCACGTCCAATACCGTGTAGGGAAATGTGGGGCTATGCGACTGCGGGACGTAGCCCATGAGCTTTGCCCTCTCGTCCTCCCTCATCTTCAACACGTCCTTGCCGTCCACGTAAACGCAGTTGGTCCTCGGCTTCAGGAGCGCGTTTATGCACTTCAGCAAAGTGGTCTTGCCAGAGCCGTTGGGCCCAAGTAAAGTGACCACGCTTCCTCCCCACACCTTCAGGCTTATCCCCTTTAGCTCAAAGCCGTGCCTGTAGGAGAAGGACAAGTTCTCGACGACTACTCTCTCCACGCCCTCGCACCTCCTCTCTTCAAGAGGTAGAGGAAGAAAGGCGCCCCTCCTATGGTTGTGAGGACGCCCACCGGGAGCTCATAGGTGGTCAAACACCGAGCCGCGTCGTCTGCCAGCAGTAAAAGAGCAGAGCCTATGCAGGCCGACGCCGGTATCACGACTCTATTGTCTGGGGACTTCAAGTACATCCTGGCCATGTGGGGGACCATGAGCCCCACCCACCCTATTATCCCGGCCACCGAAGTGAAGGAGGAGACCATTAACGTGGCGGCGAGCAATACGACGAACCTCTCCCTCTCGACATTAATTCCTAGGGACCTCGCCTCCTCGTCACCCAATGAGAGCACGTTAAGCCTCCACCTCATCAAGAAGAGAGCTATGAACCCGACCAAGATCAGCGGGGCTATTGTCGTGACGTCCCTCCAACCGGTCACCGCGAGGCTCCCCATGAGCCACGTCACGATCCCCGCCAGTTGATGGGGGTCCGTGAAGAACTTTATCAGCGATAGAGCGGCGCTGAAGAGGGACGACACTATCACGCCAGCTAAGACGAGGGAGACGATGGGGGTCCCGCCCCTGGTCTTCGCTATGGAGTACGTGAGGAAGAAGGCTATGATGCCAAAGGCGAAGGCCGACAGCTGAATGCCGAGCACGTGCGGAAATACTGCTATCGCCAGCGCTGCTCCGAACCCAGCCCCCGCGCTTATGCCGAGTATGTA
>Ga0080004_1154829_pt1 | contig 45000 bp, 47 predicted proteins | sample WasSprMetagenome_FD_69207 | JGI IMG/M metagenome (GOLD analysis project Ga0080004, IMG submission 69207) | Sulfidic aquatic microbial communities from Washburn Spring, Yellowstone National Park, USA - WS (SPADES assembly) (version 2) | ecosystem: Environmental > Aquatic > Thermal springs > Hot...
TTACTCATGTATAGGTCGAACCATGATCCATCGAAACTGACGATCCAGGTGTCGTTGATAGCGAATACTATTGCGAAGTAGTATCCAGTGACGCTTACACCATCTATTTTACTTACAACCATTTCACCTGCTTTCACCGAGATGTTGTAGTTAGCAAACACCATGTCTGTACACTCTAGTGCTGTCAGTTCGCAGATTACACCTGCTAATGGCGGGTTTCCTCTAGCAGCTAATACTATTGGTGTTGTTAGCAATATTATTGGCACTGTGCTTACTAATATTATAGCTAATAGAGCTATTGAAGACATCTTCTTATTCATACTTCAAGCTCACCTTACCGATTCTCTTTAATACCCCCTTTAAGTATTTAAACCCTCTGTCTACAAGTATATTAATTGAAATTCTAGAACTGTATACAATACTCGTGATTTACTTGTTAGTAGATAGAACTAAGTATACGTCGTAGTTTTCAATGAAAAAGGGTGTTTACTAGGTTTTCGATTTCTTCAACTACATTTTTAACTCTAATACTTGAGTACCTGAGAGTTAAACTAAGTAGAGAGATCGAGGGTTTAAAAGAAAGACCTGAATTACAAATTTTACCGGTTACTGGGAGTTTTATTATTGATGTAGGTTACAATGATATTAACAACAATACTATACTTAAGTAATAAGAGGGGTGTGTAGTGAGCACTCATGGTTAAGAGGGTAAAGTTGTATTTTACTCCTGGTTTAGAAGTTGAGTTTACTGATAGAGATAGGGCTATTAGACAGATCTATGAACTTGCCGAGAAGGGTACTAGGGTTCCACTAGTAATCTATGGTCCTGAGGGTTGTGGAAAATCAGCACTACTTAAACAGGCAACAGAGGTTCTTGGGGAGCGAGGATTCGATGTTATCTATATTGATGCTCTTCACAGGGAATTTATTACACATACAGATGTTAAAGAAGTTGTTGAGAAGTTAAGTGAGGTTTTAGCTGAAACAACTAATATAGCTTTAATTAAGCTCGCAGATACCGTAATCTCTCTAGCTAAAGACTTACTTAGAAAGTGGAGAAAGAAGAAGATAGCTCTCTTAGTTGATGAGGTTTTTCAAGCTATCGGCTTAGAGAAATCTGAAATCTATGTTAAATCTCTATTAAACCTCATTGAATACCCACCTGAAAGCTATGAAAACATAGTCATAATCACTGCTACAAGTGAGGGGTTATCGAGGTGGAGAATAGGTAGACATAGGTGGGCGTGGTTAATGCCAATTTGGAATATGAGTAAAAGTGGATTTAAAGAACTCTACGAGAAAATTCCTGGAGATAAACCACCATTTGAATATATTTGGAAGTTAACAAGTGGCAATCCATTCATATTTTCACAACTACATAGGATTAATTGGAATATTGATATCATAGTAAACACACTTATTGAAGAAAAGAATCTTACACCAATATTTATAACTAAGTGGAGGAAATGGCTTGAAGAAGCAATTAAAGACCCTGACACCCTCTGGAATCCTAATACGCCTGAGGAGCTCATTAATGAACTCACAGTTAGAAATCTAATAATATATTTTCTCAGAGATAGAGATCCGGCGCTGTGGATTGATGAAGCCCCACCAGAGAAAGATCTTGAACTAGGTATCGGTAAATATGTAGCTTGGCAAACACCACTACATAGAGAAGTTATTAAAAAAGCATTAGAGATATATAAGTAGAGATCGGTTTTAAAGATCTCAGGATCTCTTCAACACGTCTTATCCTCCCATATAATTTAATATATTCAAGACCATGAACTTTAATAATGTTATTCTAAACTTTTATTAGCTCATATAAGCTCTTAAATTCTAGGGGGTAGTTGTGAAGAATAGTTTAGAAGAGCGCATTGCGAGAATTGAAGGTATCCTTGACCAAATGGATAAGAGGTTAAATCACGTTGAGAGTGAAGTTAGAGATTTAAGAAGTGAATTACGTAGCGAAATTAGAGATTTAAAGAGAGATCTAAACTATAGATTTTACTGGCTATTGGGAGTACAATTATCAATGTGGGTCACAATAATACTAACAATACTATTTAAATAGTAAAAGAAGCTGAACAATCATTATTTACTCTTGATAAATATAGCGTTATGTACTTAAACTCTTATAGTTAGTTTTAGTCTTTCATATATGTTATTCCCTCAGATCACGCGGGAATCCTAGTAGAAGAGTTAACTAAAAATAACTTGGATAAGGGATTTATCTCCTGATTTTCCGTATCGCGATCAGTATTATTACGATAAGTGTGGCGAGAATAGCTCCAATTACTATAGTTGATACGGGTAGTGGTGTTAATGTGAGTGTTTGTATAGGAGTTGTTATACTTATTTGTTGAATGGGTTTTAGAGGGTATTGGTCTATGTTGTTTTCATCTATTATAAATGATTCATCACATATACCATCATTATCTCTATCACTACAAGTATCACTAAACCCTCTTTCACCAAGACTCCCCCAATAATTCCCGCCTAAGTAACCACCACCTATAATATTTTCTCCTTTTATTTTAGCAATATTCCATGTGTTATGTTTACTTATCTCGATAAGTATATTTCTCGTGTTTTTAAAGTAATTATTGTAGATTAAGTTGTTACTTGAATTATATATAGATATTCCTAGTTCATTACTAATTACTGTGTTATTTACTATGATATTGCCACTTGAATCTCTAAGAAATACTCCATACCTATTATTACTTAGAGTAGAATTTGCTATTGTATTATTACTTGACTCTATGAGGGCTACTCCAGAACCCTCACTATTAGTTACTGTAGCATTTAATACTATGTTACTATTAGAATAAACTATGTGTACACCCCAACCAACAATATTAGTTACTAATATGTTAGTTATGAAATTACTGTTTGACTCAATAATTTTTAATCCAGATTCACTATTATTACTCGCTATAACATCATCTATTATATTACTATTAGACTTCTCAAGGAAGACTCCGTAGTTATCACTATAATTCACTGTTACTTTTCTTATAATATTACTATTTGACTGAGAGAGACTTATTCCAAATAATTTACTACTATTAACTATAACATTTTCAATAGTAATATTACTCGAATTATATACATCTACTCCACCATAATATCCAATTATATTAATATTTTCAATTACAACACTACGTCTTTCATGAACATATATACCATACCCAGAGTAATTACCAATTACACTATAACCCCTCCCATCAAGTACTACATCATCAGCGTAGATTCCAATACAATAGTTATAAATATCTTGAACACCCGAGAGATCTATTGTGAGATAGTAATAGCCCGGTGAATATATGTTCATACAAGTAGAAATCGGAATAGATGTATCTGTAGTATTTATAATACTCATTAAACCCGTGATATAAGATAGTAAAATTATAGTTGTAACTATAGATGTTAAAAATTTATTCATATCATCTCCAATTTCTAGTGTGTTAATATAAGTATTTATACTTAACTACCTCCCAATAATTCACCTATATATTCATATATCCACCTACATAATGTAGTTCAAATAGTTTAGTAATTATAAAAGTGTTTATACGTGAAGTATAAAGTGTATTGTAGAGTGTGTTATGTTTTGAAAATTACTATTAGGAGGAGGAAGCTAGAGAAGGGTTTCCCCGAGGTAATTATTTGTGAATAACTGTAATTATTTTTAAATATTTCTTTGTCTCGGGGTTCCCCCGCTTAGCTCGGGTTTTCACTGCTTCATTGCGGGGGCTATCAGGGCTCCATGTAACCCTTGAGCCCCTCATCTGCTTTAAACCCTTCAACGCTAGGTTCCATGATGCTACAACGTCTCTAGTTGTAATGGATTCTCCTAGTTGTAGGAATCTGTAGTTTATGAATTTTAGTTTCTTGCCGTTAGGGGTTTTCTTAGATGTTTTCGCTGGGTTTACGTAGATCGTCTTAATGCCCTCCAATAATGCCTTGTACTCCGTGTACTCTTGGATCCCCCGGTAACACCATAGTGGCTTCATCCATGATAGCCTCTTTCCACCATTATTGTTTCCTCTTATTTTCTCTAAGTCCTCGAATACTATTACAGCATTATATTCTCTAGCTACTTCCACGAGTCTCTTTGAGACGTAGTGCGCTGTGTCAACTAGAATACTCCTCGCTCTACTAAGCCACCTAGCTCTAATTCTCCTAGCCCACTTGAGGAACCTCCAGTTCTTTGGACGTTTCTTCTGCAACTTCTCAGCTAGTTTCCTATAGTGTAATGCCCTCTTCAACCCCTTGAATGGTATTACACCTATAGAGACTAATTTACTGTTTAAATCAATTATTGTGTATGTTATGTTGTTGAAGTTTAAGTCTACACCCATAACTACTCTAGGCTCTCTGGGCATTGTGTCTCTATGGAACGTAATATAGACGTAGAATCTACCATACCTATAGCTTACTATTATCTCACCGGGTTTCCAAGAGCCGTCGAGGTATTTGTTGAGGTAGCTATACCACTTTAGCTTTAAATTGATCCACTTGTCGTGTAGTACTGCTATCTTAATTGTCTTCTTATCTAGGTCTAGTCTATAGTCTAGTGTGTGTATTCTAGCTGTTAGTTTCTTCAATAATGGCTTTGATCCATTGTTTTTCTTAGTTGATTTAACAACTTCTTTGGCTCGCTTATAGATTTCTGATACGTGGCGTGCTCTAAAACCATGCTTCATTAATCTACTGTAGAACATAACGTGTAGTTCTGTCCTCGAAGGTACTTCACTTAAACCCCAAATCTCATCTATAACCAACTGGACTGAGTCACGATATGTCTTCAAGAACTCCACTAGGAGAACCTCATCTCCCTTAGGAGTGACCGCTTCTACCTTAGCGGTCACAATAGCCCTCACAGGGAGACTCATCGAGCAACACCACTACTTATCTATCGTAGACAACATTTATAAATATTTTAGACAATGCTCCAAGTGGTGTGAGAATGAGCCAAGTATACGTATTTGAGGCTAAAATAGTAAGGTTTTCAAAAAACAGGTACATCGTATACCCACCAAGACAATACCAATTAAAAATAGGAAAACACCATGGGAGAAAAACCAAAGTAATAGTAGTCATCGAAAGCGAGTAGTAAAATATTTACAAATATTTACAGCTAATTACGGTTATTTTTAGATCGGTCACAGGCTTTATATCTCTCAATAGCTAATCTAATTTTCTCTAATGCTACATCTCTATTTTTCCAGCCTAATACTTTAACCCATTTACCCTTCTCAAGTTCCTTGTAGTGTGCAAAGAAGTGTTCTATTCTCTGTTTAATTGCTTCTGGTAAATCTCTTATATCTCTAATATTTTGAAATCTAGGATCTATTTTATCAGCTGGAACAGCTACAATTTTAGCGTCAAATCCTTTTTCATCTTCTGTTTCTAATACACCTATAGGTTTAACTCTAATAATAGATCCTGGCACTAGTGGATCATAAGATATAACTAAGACATCAACAGGGTCACCATCTTCCTCAAGAGTTCCAGGTATAAAGCCATAGTTAAATGGATAGACCATTGAGGTATAGAGTATTCTATCTACAAATAATATACCAGTCTCTTTATCAACCTCGTATTTTACACCACTATTTACAGGTATTTCTACGAGTACATTAACTTCTTCAGGTGCTTTTTCACCGGGCCCAATTTTATCTAGAATACTCATAATTAACACCTACACATTTACTATAGAATTAAGATTAATTATGAGGTAAAAAACTACTTTCCAAGAACACTCTCTAGTAGTATGGGTACTTGTGATGGTGTTTCAGCTACAGGTATACCTGCATTTTCAAGACTAGATCTCTTAGACTTATAGTCACCCATACCCATAGATATTATTGCACCAGCATGACCCATACGTTTACCTGGAGGTGCAGTTCTACCAGCAATATAGGCTACTACAGGCTTTCTATATGTGAGTTTAGTGTAGTAAGTTGCAAATCTCTCTTCAGCATCACCACCAATTTCACCAATTAAAACAACAGCTTTTGTCTCATTATCTCTTAAAAACCTCTCATAGACATCTATAAAGTCTAAGCCTGTAACTGGGTCTCCGCCAAGTCCAATTACAGTTGAGACTCCATAACCACGTTTACTAAGTTCTCTGGCAATTTCATATGTTAATGTACCACTCCTCGACACAAGCCCCACATAGCCTCGTTTAAACACGTGTGCAGGCATAATACCGAGTTTACACTCATTAACAGTCATAACGCCAGGTGTATTAGGGCCTACTACATCAACACCCCTAATTTTAGCATAATTTACAAATTTTACTTCCTCATGTAGTGGTATGCCCTCAGTTATTACAACAACGACTCTTATGCCGTGATCAATTGCTTCGTAGACAGCATCACTAGCAAATCTAGCTGGTACAAATATTATTGAGGCATCAATAGGGCCCTGTTCTCTCACAGCCTCGTAAACAGTATTATAAACTGGGACGCCGTGAACATAGCTACCACCTTTACCAGGCGATGTACCAGCAACTATTTTTGTACCATAATCTAACATTAACTTAGTGTGAAAACTACCCTCTCTACCAGTAATTCCCTGAACTATTGCTCTCGTAGAGTGGTTTACGAATATACCCATATAGGTCACCTCTTAGATAGCTCTACAGCTACTTTTACAGCATCATTCATTTCACTATAGACTTCAATACCCTGTTCTCTCAGGATTCTACGGCCTTCTTCTTCATTAGTACCAAGCATTCTCACAATAATAGGCTTTATTAACCCTATTTCTCTAATAGCCTCAATAATACCTATAGCTACTTCATCACACCTTGTAATACCACCAAATATGTTTATGAGGAGTACTCTTGATCTCGGGTGTGTAAGCATTAATTTAACAGCTTCTCTAACGCTTTCTCTATGGGCACCACCACCAATATCGAGGAAATTTGCTGGTTTACCACCATAGTATAGTATTGAATCCATTGTAGCCATTGTTAAACCAGCACCATTACTAATGACACCTATATCACCGTCTAATTCAACATAGCTAAATCCTAGTTCTCTAGCTCTCTTTTCATACTCTGAGAGATCTCTACCATATAGTCTCTGTAATTCTGGGTGTTTATATAGGCTGTTATCGTCAATAATGATCTTTGCGTCTAATGCTATAAGCCTATTATCACATGTAAGTGCTAGTGGATTAAACTCTACGAGCTCAGCGTCATAGTCAACCATGATCTTATACATAGCCCTCGTAGTGTTAGCAATATCTTGGAGTAGTGTCCAAGGCAATTTTAATACTTGAAGAGCTACTCTAGCAATATAGTCTGTGTAGCCAATGCCTGGATCCACATAAACCCTGTGAATTTTCTCAGGATACTTCTTAGCTAACTCCTCTATTTCAACACCACCCATTTCTGAAATTAAATATACTGGTCTACGAGCAGCTCTATCAACTATGAGAGATAAGTATAATTCTCTACTAATACAAACTTTCTCTTCAACAAGTAATTTCTCAACTCTCTCACCACGAATACTAGTAGAGAGCAATTTCTCCGCGATATTATAGGCTTCTTCAGGGCTTTCAGCAATTCTCACACCACCAGCAAGACCTCTACCACCAACAAGAACTTGAGCTTTCAACACTACAACTCCAAGTTCACGAGCAACACTATACGCCTCACTAGGACTCACTACAACACGTCCACGAGGAACAAGAATACCATATCGCGAAGCAATCTCTTTACTCTCATACTCATAAAGCTTCACACACAATCACCTAAGCATTACCTAAGATAATTGAAAAATTAAAATTAAACAATTACTAGTGCGGGGGGTGGGATTTGAACCCACGCAGGCCTACGCCATCGGGTCCTGAGCCCGACCCCTTTGACCAAGCTCGGGCACCCCCGCACCATTACTAGTACTCATATCAACCAAGTCTTTTTATTTATAATAATCTCGGAGGCTGTTGCAGAGCTGATGGTAAGTTTAAATATTTGTGAATAGCTGTAAATACTTGGCTCTTAGAGTAATGTTTAAATACCTCTACACACACTATGTCTTCTTGGATGATCCGCTCTGCGGTGATATAGAGAATCAGATGGGAGCCCCGTGGCGTTGGGCTCGACGGGGGCCCATGAGGTGCGGATGAAGCTAGTGATTCCACACCGAGGCCCAACCCCGCTAACGGAAATACAGCTATTCACAGGCATCATCAAGCACCGTTAGCGGGGAAACGCGTCAGCGAGGAGATACCAGCGCTCACAGATCGCTTCGCCAGCTCTTCTTCATCCAGAGAGAATATTACTATTAACCACTCTTAAAATTTAAGCCCTTTAAGACTACGAGGTAGGATTTAATTAATGAGTATTAGGGGGTTATTAGAGGAGAAGATTAAGCTTAGAGATACTGTGGGGTTTTTGCTTAGTGAGAGTGAGAGAGTTTTCGCTGTGAGAGATTTTCACGCGAAGCGTCCTCCAAGACCTTGTGGTATTACAGTACATACAGCTATAGGTTGTATTTATCAATGTAAATATTGTTATATCTACGACATGGGGTTTAAGAGAGAGGTAAAACCATATCCATTAACAGGACTTCAATTAGTATATGCACTACTCTCAAATAAGTATTTTATTCCCGGTTTACGTGGAACATACTTAGCTATTGGTAGTATATCTGAGCCCTTTCATCCACTTATAGTTGATAAGACATTAGAGTATGTAGAGTGTTTCTATAGGTATTTAAATAATCCAGTGCAATTCTCAACAAAGGCCTATATTAATAAACAAGTAGCTGTGAAATTAGCTAATTTAAGTAGTAAAAGGATTTCACCACTAGTTACAATAGTAACTCTCAGTGAGAGTCGAAATTTAGAGCCCTATGCGCCAAGTCCTGAGAAGAGATTTGAGAGTATAAGGAATATGAGGGAAACTGGGTTAAAACCATTTCTCTTCCTTAGACCCATAATTCCCGGTCTAACTGAGAGAGAGTATAAAGAGATAATAGATCTCGCGGCTGAATATGGAGCTATAGGTGTTATCGCTGGAGGTTTAAGAGTTACTAAGAGAATACTAAGAGAACTTAGAGAAATAGGTGTAGATACATCAATTATTCATAAGAGACTTGAGATCCCAGTAGAGAAAATGCGTGAAGGAGTTCAATACGACGTATATACTAGTGATATTAAAGCCGAGATCTCTGATTATGTGAGACATAAAGGTCTATTATTCCTCCCATCTGCATGTATGGCAAACCTCTATACTCATAATATTTCATGTTGGAAAATGAGATTAATGGGTATAGAACTCTCTGAAAAACCACGTGAAATCAAAATTGAAGATGTTAAAAGCACTATAGAGGATCTAGGTGTGAGAGCTCAGAGAATAGTTTTTAGCAGCGGCGAGCTTAAAGTATACATTACAGGTAAAGTTGATAGTAAATTACTCAGCGAGATATTAAGATCTTCTTTTTTAACCTGTACTACAATAATAAGCGTTAAAGAATAGAGATGATTAACTTGAGTAGTGTATATGTGGTATTCGACCTCTACGGGACCTTAGTAGACTGGGTTAAGAATATTAGTGGTTTCATTGAGAAATTTGTGTCGAGTAGTGCTGTAGAAGATTATTTTAAATGTGACATTGAACAAGTAGCTTTAGCAGAGTATAAGCCATATAAAGAGATCTTAAGAGAGTGTCTAAGTAGAATTACACTTAAATATAATGTTATATTATCAAGAGATCTTGAAAATGCCTTTATATTACACTTTGCAAAGTCACCGCCATTTCCAGACACTATTTATGGGGTTAAGTTGTTGAAAACTAGAGGCTTCAAGATAGGAGTTCTCTCTAATACTGATAGAGACTTAGTAAAGATCACTTTATGTGGTCTTGAAGATAGCTTTGATTTTATCATAACAGCTGAGGATATAAGAGCTTATAAGCCGAGAAAAGAGGCTTTTCTTAAAGCTTACAGCTTACTCGGAGTTACACCACTAGAGGTTGTCCATGTATCAGCATATCCGCAATATGACTTAAAACCAGCTAGTGAATTAGGGGCTAGAACAATTCTACTAGATAGGGGTTATGGATATAAGTGGTATGTTTCTGTAAAAAGCCTAGTAGAACTTGTAGAAATACTCGAAGAAATAGCTTAACATCAGTAATAGTCGTTCAGTAAGAGCCCAAAATCATCATAAATCAGATGAAACCTCCCTCATCAACTATTATAATATAGATTAATTTAAGTCTCTAAAAACCACTATTTTTTCAGTTTTATCTCCCATCTCTCCATAGATTGCCTAAGTACTGGAATAACGCTTCTAGCCTTTTCGATCTCTTCTAGTAGTAGTTTATGTTCTATATAGTCTTCTCGGTGCCCGAGATCTAGTTCTCTGTAACCCCATGGATTAAAGACACCACTCCTACCTGTAAACATCTCTCCCACTTGGTTAGCTACTACAAGATATACTGTGTTTTCATGAGATCTACTAGAGGCTAGAGTGTCTAAGACTTCTTCTTTTAATGGTCCACGAACCCATCCAGCTTGTACTATTATTAGTTTAGCTCCACTAGTCGCGTAGAGTCTAAATAGCTCTGGAAACCTGAGATCATAGCAGACTGCAAAACCTGTTTCAAAACCCTCAATAACAACTAGTTTACTAGGTGTAGTACCAGGTGTAAAGAAATCTGATTCTCTATAATTATATGCGTCAAATAAGTGCATTTTACTATAAACGTGTAGAGCTTCACCTCTACTAGTAATTAATATAGTTGTACTCCTAGTATATGGTGGTGTAGGTGTCTTCTCAATAAAATGTACTACTAGACTAGCACCAAGGCTCTCAGCTAGTTTAACAAATCCAGCCAAGTACTTACTTGTAGCGGGCTCCTCGGCGAGCTCGTAGACTCTGCGAGGCTCTCTCAATACTAGTGGATTAAACATACTATATTCTGGTAATACTATTAAATCAGCTTCTCTATAACCACGCTTAATGAGAGATATGGCTTTATCTAAATTAACTTGTGGAGTTCCACTAAAATCAGCTTGAAGAATACCTACAACAAGCTCACTCATACCTCTAACACCCACACAGTACACTTTAAAAAGAGAGGTTTATAGAGTATAGTACACTACTCAGCTTTAATTTGCCCTATATCACTTGGGAATCTATAATACTCTGGGAACCTGGCAACACTCTTCAAGAGTTCAATGTTTCTTAGTGATTTAAGAAAATCTTTAACAATTTCTTTTTCAAGCCTATTTCTAGGTATTAAGAAATCGTATTCTTCCCACTTTAATGGTATAAAATCGAGGTCATAGAGCTTAGCAACATAGCCTACTGCTAAGCCTACATCAGCCCTCCCCTGTTTAACAGCTAAAGCTACTGCTGTGTGTGTTTTAACTTCATAAGTATAGCCTTTAATACTCTCTATAAGCTTACTCCACTCTAAACCCCTCTCTTCAGCGTATTTTTTTAAATTGAGATCTAGGAAGACCCTTATCCCAGAACCCCTAGTTCTATTAACAATTCTCACATCACTCCTCAATAAGTCTTCTATACCATGTATATTCTTGGGATTACCCTTAGCAACTATGAGTCCAATGAGCCTTTCAAAGCCTCTAATAATTACAGCTCTACCACGTAAATTATACTTGTCGAGGAATGGTGTATTATATGTATTTGTTGAGGGGTCTAGTAAGTGTGTTGGTGCAATATCAGCTTCACCTCTAACTACAGCGTGCCATCCACCAGTACTACCAGTGTTAAGTATTTTACTCACATATATTAGTCCAGTGGCTTTTAAGAGATCTTCTAATAATGGGTCATTACTACCAATAACTACTAGTTTTGTTTTAGAGACCTCTCTAAAGGGGTAAAATGGTATAAGAGTATTTTCTTCTACAACATCTAAATCTTCGCTTAACTCAATAAATCCCTCACTATAGACAATAGAGTAAATACTACCACTACTCAGTGAGACTGGGTATGCTGTGTAGCCTTCTTCAGATTCTACTAGTATAGATGGTAGTAGCCATGTTCTCCCAACATGTTTTCTAATTGTAAATGGTAGTTTCACGTAGACCTTTTCTTCATATATTCTGAGACCTGTGAGTTTAGATATGAGTGGTTTTATAACGCGTATAAGTATCATGTAGCATGAGAGTGGAAATCCAGGTAGACCTATTAGTAATTTGTTATCTCTACTAATAGCTATTACAGTGGGTTTACCTGGTTTTGTCTTTAAGCCGTGGACAACTATTTCTCCGAGATCTCCGAAAACCCTATATACAACATCACTTACACCAGCACTAGTACCACCACTTGTTATGACAACATCATATTCGCTGAGAGCTTTAAACACAGCATCTCTAACATCATTGTAGTTATCTGGTAAACGTCCTAAGAAAAATGTTTCAGCACCTAGTTCTCTCAAATAACTAGTTACTAAGTAGCCGTTAACATCGTAAATACACCCCTCTCTCAACTGTTCTCCTGGACTTAATACCTCACTCCCAGTGGAGAAGACAGCTATTCTCGGCTTAACGTAAACTGGTATTTCTGAGAAACCTAAGCCTGCTAATAGTGCTATATGTTCATGTCTAATTAGTGTGCCAGTTACGAGTACAAGGTCTCCGGCTGAAATATCACTACCAGCGGTTGCAATATTTTCACCTGGGGTTATAGGCCTATATACTTTAACACTACCACTCTTACTCTCAGTATACTCCTCCATTACAACAGCATCACAATCTCTAGGTATCATAGCTCCCGTAGAAATCCTCAGAGCACCATCTAAACACGTCAAAGCGGGTTTTTCTCCAACACGTATTTCACCATTAACTTTGAGAACTACTGGTGAGATTTCACTAGCCCACGAGACTTGTGAGCTCTTTACAGCATAACCATCTACCTCAGATCTGTCGAAAGGTGGGTAGTCTATGGGGGCATAAATATCGCTAGCTAAAATCCTATATAGTGAGTTGAGGAGAGATACGCGTTCTATGCCTTTAGGTTGTAATTTCACTTTACTTAATACTAGAGAAACAGCCTCTTCTACGCTGAGAAGTCTATGGAAGATCTTCTGTTGTTGCAGACTCTATCACCTCTCTTTTAAAGTTCTCTTAAAATTTAATATCTATGTGTGAGTTTCAGTGAGAGTTGAAGAGTTAGTAAAATATGGGCTTCCACAAGCATATATTGAGTTACTAGTTAAGAGGGGTATTTATGAGCTTAATCCTGTTCAAGTAGAGGCTATTAAGAGGGGTGTTTTAAGCGGTAGAAACATGGTTATTTCAACACCTACAGCTAGTGGTAAGACTCTTGTAGCTGAAATGTTACTTGTTAAAAAGGCTTTAGAGGGTAAGATAGGTGTTTATTTAACGCCTTTAAGAGCATTAGCTAGTGAGAAGTATCAGGAGTTTTCTAAACTGAGAGATCTTGGGTTAAGTGTAGGTATTAGTACTGGTGACTATGACCAACCAGCTGAATACCTTGGTGAATACAATATTATAGTGGCTACTTATGAGAGATTTGATAGTATTATGAGATTACAGCCACTATGGCTTAGTAGAGTAGGTGTAGTTGTAGTAGATGAAATGCACAGTATTAATGACCCTGAGAGAGGGCCTATTATAGAGATTATTGTAGCTAGGTCTTTGAGGAGGGGCTTTCAGGTCTTAGGGCTTTCAGCTACAATTGGAAATCCAGGTGTTATGTCTAATTGGGTTAATGGTGAATTAGTAAATGTTAACTGGAGACCTGTTAAACTAGTTGAAGGGGTTTTTGATAAGAAACACGGTAGAGTTATCTTTGTAGATGGGAGAGAAGAATATGTGAATATTGAGGGGGAGGTTGTCTTAGATCTTGTAGAGCATAATTTAGAGAGAAATATGCAGACACTAGTGTTTATTCATAATAGAAAGAGAGTTGAAGAGCTTGCAGAGATATTTGCTGAGACTAGTACTATAAGCGTTGATCTCAGAGACCTCAGAGAGCTACTGGGAGAATTAGAATCAGCACCTACTAGATTTGAGAGAGAACTTATCCCTGAGTTACTTAAGAGGGGTGTTGGATTTCACCATGCAGGTCTCTCACATACTTCTAGGAGAGTTATAGAAGAGGCTTTTAGGAGGAGGGTTTTGAGAGTTGTTTTTGCAACACCAACACTAGCTGCTGGTATTAACTTACCAGCGAGGAGGGTTTTAGTTTCTATTAAGAGGTATGATCCTATTAGTGGTAGACGCGTTAATATTAGTGTTTCAGAGTATAAGCAAATGGCCGGTAGAGCTGGGAGACCACAATACGATGAACTCGGAGAATCAATAATAATTGATGCTAGAGATGTTAAAGAGGGTTTTAAGTATATTAGTTCACAGCCGGAGCCTGTGAGAGGTAAAATGTTTACTGATAGGAGTCTTAGAATACATGTACTCTCAACTATAGTATCAGGTGAAGCTAGGTCTATTAACGACTTAGTAGAGCTTTTTAAATCTACTTTTTCAGCACACTATGGTGGTGACTTAGAGTTCTCGCGTTTAAAAATTAGTGAAGTTGTTAATGTACTAGAAGAGTCTAATATGATTAGTAATATTCATGGAAAACTTGTTTCAACTATTCTCGGCAAAGTGACTTCTTACACGTACTTAGACCCGTTCTCAGTAACACTCTATTTGAAATATAAGCCTAGGGTTTATAGTGAATTCTACATTCTCCACTTAGTCACACTTACACCTGACTTTAGGAGGAGTAGTATATATATTTCTGAGAGAGTTCTCACACACTATGAGGATCTAGTTGAGGTATTTAAGGATAAGACTCTGCCAGTGGATAGTGAGTTTTATAATTACGATGACTGGTTATTAGGATTTGTCTACGCAAGTATACTCTATGATTGGATTAACGAGAAGAGTGAAGATGAAATATTAGAAAACTACATGGTTGGCCCAGGAGACCTCTACAATATGAGGGATACGGCGAGCTGGATTATAAGTGCTCTCTCTAGAGTTGAGAAGGTTCTTGGAGATGTAGAGTTATCTAAGAAACTCTACACGCTAGCAGAGAGAGTTGAAAGTGGTGTTAGAGAAGATGCATTAGAACTAGTCTCACTGAGATATATTGGTAGAACAAGAGCTAGAATACTAATTGAACACGGCATAAAATCACTAAAAGACCTAGCTAAAACACCACGTAGAAAACTCTTAACACTACCAACATTCGGCCCAAAAATAGTAGAAGAAATATATACACAGCTTAAAGAAATGGGATATATAATTGAGGAGAAAGATTAGTAGAGACCTTCAATATTAAAGGTTTTAAGTACTCTAAACTACTCTAAGAATATATAGCACTAAAAGCCGCCGTAGCTCAGCCTGGTGGAGCGCTGCCCTGGTAAGGCAGAGGTCCCGGGTTCGAATCCCGGCGGCGGCTTATGTAATAAATTACTTGTGGTTGTGGTGTATTTAAATTGTATATTGGTATTGCGGCCCATAGTGAAGAACCAGATATGACACTCATAGTTAAATCACATAGATTTTTAGAAGAATTATGGTCTATGTGTGGCTCTACTGTGAGACTTGTTCTCGGCGGCTATTGGGGGTTAATGAAACATGTTGTTGATAAAGCCGTAGAATTAGGGTTTACAGTGATAATTCTACCTCCTCTAGAGCTTGAACACGTAGAATTCCCTGAAAAGGCTATTGTAATTAAAACAGGTGTTTCTTTCCGCGCTAGAAGCGTCTTTTTAACTAGGACTTCAGACGTACTCGTAGTTTTAGGTGGTGCAGCGGGCTGTATCCAGGAATTAGTGACTGCTTATACTGAGAAGAAGCCCGTGTATGTGTTAATAGATACTGGGTATTCAACTGATCTAGTGAAGAATTGGCCTACATATTTAGATAATAGAATGTTAGCTCCAATATTAAAATACAGTGATCCAGTAGAACTCGCAAGAGATGTATGTAAATTTAGAGAGAGGAGTAGTGTTAAAAAGGGTATTGAATACTAGGAGTGTTTAAAATAGAATCAGTGATTCTAATAATTAATCTCCAAGTATTCTCTTCACTTTAATACCGTTCTCATTGCAAAAGGTCTTAACATCTTCTGGAATAACTACACCTCTACCATAAACTACTAGAATCGGCTTAGCCCTTAGTAATTTAGATTTTTCAAGGAGATTTTTAACGATCTCGATATTAATACTCCCTGTAACAACATCTATAGCTAAAGTATTACCATGTTTTACTGCAATCACGTGTAGAGGGCCATAACGTGTAGGGTGAAATACTCTGACAGAGTAACCTGCAGTTACATATCTACTAGCTACACGTCCAATAACACCATATTTCTCTACAAGCCTACTAGCTAAATAGGCTTGTCTAGGTGTAACCATAAAACCACCTTGTTTAATTAGCTGTGAGAAGAGTTTTTAAGAATATAGAATTAAATGTAAAGGGCCCGGGCCGGGATTTGAACCCGGGACCTCCGGGTATCTACCCCCCTCATCTCGGGGAGTCCACAGCCCGGCGCTCTTCCAGGCTGAGCTACCCGGGCCACTTATACATGCTCGTGGCCTAGGCTCCACACTAGTTGCGGTTCGGGCCCTTCTAATTCTCTATATTATTAGCTTAAAAGGTGTTAAAAAGGCTTCTTGTAGAATAATAATGGGGGTTTACACTGTGAGTAGTAAGCCTAGAGAGATATATTTACCAGTTCACGCCCTCTCATCGTGTGGTGAAAGGAGTGAGTGTCCTTATTTTGAAATTATACAGTATGGTAGAGAGCCTGATGTTGTGTGTATTGCGTATTGTAAAGTTACTGAGAGGTATTTGACTAGATCAAGTGTTAAGAAGTGCATAGCTTACTGGAGTACTTGCCCTTTTAAACAATACGCTGATCATCAGTTGACATAGCAAAAAGCCTTAATCTACCAATTCTCTTTTCAATTACAATGCCCTTCGATATGAGGCTTTTAAGAGCTCTTAAGAGAACATAGTAGTTTAAACCAGTCTTTCTCCTAAGTGTATTAATATTAGATTCACCAAGCTCTCTTAAAATACTTAAAACAACTTCCTCCGGGTTCTTACGCTTATGCTTCAAGTTTCCTCCTCTTCTCAATTAACTCTAATACTAGTTTTTCTAATGCATCTAAAGGACCATAATGTATAGTCACCATAGTTGTCCTCCCCCTTTGACCTTTTCTACTAGGGTAAGAGTGTATAACATTAGCTTTTGTTAAATTTTGAATATATTCATATAGTTGTGTGTGTTTACGTGGGATTTCACCATAAAGATCACATATAACTCTATACTCCTCTTCTATTTCACCCATTTTAACCTCTCTCTTACCACTACGTCTAAGTAGTCTTGTAATACTTAGTAATACGAGGAGCTCGTGTAGTGTAAGGGTTTTAAGTACATCACTCACATTTACGAGTTCGCGTGAGAGACTTGTAATAGCCCTCCTCACGTGTTCTAATGTAATTCTCTTAGCCCCTTCTTTCTCAGCTATATCGCCAGCTAATAATAATACTTCGAGGACATGTCTAGCATTACCACTACCACCTCTATCAGAGCCTTCATAGTTAGCTATGAATTTTAACACGTCATCGTCATAGGTTCCATCATATAGTGAGAGACTAGCTCTATATTTTAATATATCGTAGAGTTGTTGTGAAGTATAAGGCTCTAGTTTAATAAAGTGTCGTAGTAGATAACCCTCTGTCGTAGGGTCTAATAGAGCTAGTTTTGACATATCAGTTGCTATAAATATAAAATTCACGTGTTTAGCTCCTTCAAAAGCATCATATGTTCTAGTTAAGAAGTATACTGCATCATTCCCAGCTACACTGGCAAAATAGTGAAATTCATCTAAAGCAACTATGACGTAGAGGTCTAAGTCTTGGAGATATGAGAGGAGAGCATCATACATCTCTTTAGCTGAGAGGCCTCTTTGAGGTAGTGGTATAGCTAATTGTAAAGCTATATCATATATTATATTGAAGAGTGTTCTATTCCTGTGGCAATTAACATGGACATATGCTACATTATACCCCTTCTCCCTCGCAAACCTAGTAAAAATCCTACCAAAAAGCCTTGATAAAGCAGTCTTCCCAGTACCTACACCACCAATAATTAATACTCTCTGAGAGACTACACCAGGACTACTTACAAGGTGTTTAAAGTAAGAGACTAGTGTTCTCAACTCTTCTTCACGGTGTGGTAGCTTATCAGGTAAGTGTTCAGGCGTTAAACTCTCTCTACTCTTAAATATTGAAGGCTTACCTAACTCCTCTTCTACAATTTTCCACGCATCTATAGACACGTTAAAAACACCAATACTTTCACTCAACTATCAATAATAGATACTTTAAAAACCGGCCTACAAGAACCCATTCCAATATAGACATTACTCTCAATTACCTCTACAAATAGGCATGTAGAACTACTACTCTCTACAGTAATCCCAAGCTCTCTCAATATGTTAACAACTAAACTATATATCCTACTACTAACCCCTCTCACACCCCTAGCTCTCACTCTCAACTTTACACGAGCACCTCGACTAGTGATCTCTGCAAGACACCCCCTGAGAGATGTAGGATTTATTGGGAGCGTTAAAGTACACTGTATAGGTATTATTGATTCTACAAAGCCATATTCTCTAGAGCTAGCTACACGGTAAGCTGTATTTACATCTAAATTACTATAAACAAGTAAGACTCCGGTAAACATCGTCTTTTCTACTCTAACACCAGGATCTCTTATAAATAATACATTACCTATTTCATGTTCACATAGAACATCACTACTAGTTTTACATGTAACTAAGAGAACAGGTTTTAAGAGTGAAGACGAGTAATTCAAGTATACTACACCTATTAAAGTCTACACATAGAATACTCTTTCCTCCACTATAAAGCTTCACGAGATATATTATAATTTAAATATTCCATTTATGTGTTAATAGGTGTGAGATTTTGGAGATATGTAAAGCTTATAGGAGAGTAGTTGAGAATGCTGTTAACTTACTTAGAGAGTATTATGGGATCGACTATTATATTGAAATTGTAGGTAAAGGTGTTTCTGGTGATGTGTCTAGGAGGATTGATATTGTAGTTGAAGACTATATAGCTGATTGTGCTTTAAACACTGGGTTTAAAACTTGGATTTTAGGAGAAGAGAAGGGTTTGAGGAGACTTGTAGAGAGTCCTGAATACATAGTGGTAGTAGATCCTCTTGATGGTAGTTTAAACTACGCTCTCGGAATACCATTTGTGGCAGTGTCACTCGCAGTCTACGCGGTAAATAATAGAAACATTGCTAGCGCTATTTATAGTAATGTAACAAGCGTATTTACTAATAATATAATAGAGTTTTGTAATGGAAAGACATATTATAATAAAATAGAAGTTACAAAGCGAGCTAATAAGGGTGGTGAAGTACTCTCAATATATACAGAAAACCCATTAACCCTTAAAATTATTAAAGAAGCGTTTACTAAAGCTGGCCTAGAGCTAAAAACAAGAACAATGGGTGCAGCATCACTAGAAGCATCTTATGCTGCACTAGGCTTTATTGGTCAATTTGCACATTTAACAGGTAAAATTCGAAACGTAGATTTAGCAGCTGCTTTTACAATAGCTCAGGCTCTAGGCGCTTTCACATATACACAGCCGGCTTTAGATGAGATCAGTATTACACGCTTAGAAACAATAAGTAAAGTAGTAATAGCGAGTATTAACAGCCCATTACTCAATATTCTAGGTGAACTATAGAGTTAACTAAGAGAAATAATGGTATTTTAAGCTTAAAGGTCTCTATGGTTTATCACTATGAGTAAATAGAACTCAGTGAGAGATATAGTAGGGAGGAGTAGTGTGAAAATATCATTATGTGTCATAAATATTTAGCTATGTAAAGGACTCTAAGACTCTATCTAGTTTTTTTGAAAGTACTCTAGCATTTCGCTTTGTAACAACAACGACGTCTTCTACTCTAACACCGTAAAGTCTATTGAAGTATACTCCAGGCTCTATAGTCACTACCATGTTTGGTTCTAGGGTAGTTGTGTTTTCTGCTCTTAGATATGGTGGTTCATGGACGACTACTCCTATACCATGGCCTAATCCATGGATAAATCTTTCTCTAAGACCTCGCTTCTCTAGTATTTTACATGCTGTTTCATATACTTCTTTAGCTGTAATACCTGGTGTAATAGTATCAATAGCTCTTTCAAGAGCTTCTATTACTGCATCAAGGCTTCTTTTCTCTTCTCTACTTGGTTTTCCTTTTACAATCATTCTAGTTAGGTCACTACACCTACCTCTATATTTAACACCTACATCGATGAGTACTAGATCCTTCTTACCTATGACTTTACTACTTGGGAGTGTGTGTGGATAAGCATTATTTGGTTTAAAGGCGATTATTGGGTCAAAGGCTAATTTCTCAACTCCTCTACTTCTAACAGTGTGCTCAAATATGCCTGCTAAATAAGACTCTGTGACGTTATCTACTATATTCGCCTGTACTGAGAGTATACCAGCGCTTGTAATAGATACAGCTTCTCTAATAGCAGCAATTTCTTTATCTGTCTTAATTGACCTTATATTCCAAATATCACTAGATATGTTTATTGCTTTTCCACTTAAATTCTCTAATAGGAGTGTTTGTAGTGGACTATTATGTGATAGATCTACACCAATTTTCTCCCATTTACTAGTTATATTAGATATTATATCTTTCCACTCAAAAGCTAAGACTGGGATATCAGGGGGTTTTAGTGTTTTTGAGAGAGCATAGATAGATATGTTGTCTGGTAGTAGAGTTCTATATCTATAAAATTCTAATAGTGGTAAGTATAGAGATATATTATTCTCTCTCCTCTCATAGACAAGTAATATAGGTGAATCTGCAGCTGTAGTTACATCTAAGAAGTATTCAATATTATCTACACCACTAATTATAATAACATCTAAACCCTTCTCCTCAGCAAGTTTAAATAACTTATCAAGAGAGCCTCTCAGATTAAATCACCAATCTAAGTATAATTAAGTGGAAGTATAGATAAAAGCCTTATCTCTAAATAGTATGGATTTGACTTGGTGTAGGAGTCATGGCTTTAGCTACTAGTATTAAGTGTAGTAAAGACGGTAACCCTATGACCTTTACATATGAGTCTGAGAAGTTAGAGAAGGGGCATGTGAGAGTTATATTATATTATAAGTGTCCGGTTTGTGGTTCTAGGAAAGATCTAGAAGAACTTAGAATTGAGAGAAGTGGAGAGAACATAGTAATTACTAGGAGAGTTTATTCAGGATCCTCAGATCAGGGGACTTAATGTTTTAAGTTTAAGCAATATCCTCATCTTTACTCACACGTAATTTACTCTTAGAAGTGATTTCATTAATAATAGTATCAATAAAGCCGGGTTCTTCTTCTATGATTTTGACAATATAGTGACTTTCATTAGTTGGTTCAATAGTAATGATGAGTTTATTTCTCTTTTTATCTAGGAGAGTTGAAATTAGTTTATTGATAATAGTAGCGGGTAATTTAATAGACTTCTTAATATTAGTATAATTCGGGGGATCTGTAGATTCACCTGCAAATATATATCTTATACTTTTCCTCTTACCTCTAATAACTACGTGTTCTAGTTTATTATTAATGAGAATCCACTTACCACTCCTCGTTTTTAAATATATCTTCATGACCCCCACCCTAAGTGTTTTCAATGTAGCAGGGGCCCTTTTGGGTATTATAGTCCCGATGTTTTTAATTTACGATATTCTTAACTAAGCTTAAACGTATATTTTACCCTAAGGAATACTTATAAGTAGGGATGACCTGGCAGGAACGTGCTGAGGTGTGATGTAGGGTGGAGCGACTGGGACCTTTCTTCACTAGTTTAGTCTTAAAAAGTAGTTCACACGTTGTTATTTCATGGTGTTTTGAGCTTTGAGTTATATGGATGTTGTTAGAGAAGTTGAGAAGATATTGTGGCCTAGGCCACTTAAACTATTTACAGCTGGGCCTGTAGCGTGTTTTCCTGAAGTACTTGAAGCTATGAGGATGCAAATGGTGAGTCATAGGTCTCGCGAATATCAGGAGATACATAGGGATACTGTTTTGAGATTAAAGGCTTTTCTCGAAGCAGAGAAGTCAGTTGTCCTCCTTATACCTTCAAGTGGTACAGGCTTCATGGAGGCGAGTATAAGAAATGCTGTAAGTCCACGTGGAAAAGTCCTTGTTACAATTATAGGTGAGTTTGGTAATAGATATAGAGAAGTTGTTGAGAGAAATGGGAGAATACCTGTTGTCCTCGAGAAGCCTCTTGGTAAACCAGTTTTACCAGAAGAACTTGATGACGCTTTAAAGAAAAATCCAGATGTAGAAGCTGTGACAATAACACATAATGAGACTAGTACTGGTGTGTTAAATCCACTTAGAGAGCTAGCTAAAGTTGCTAAAGAGAGAGATAAACTTGTATTTGTAGATGCCGTTTCATCTATGGGTGCAGCTGATATTAGAGTCGATGAGTGGAAATTAGATCTAGTATTTACGAGTAGTCAAAAGGCCTTTGGTATTCCACCAGGCCTCGCCATGGCTGCTGTGAGTGAGGAGGTTTTTGAGAGAGCTAAGAAGATACCTGAGAGAGGGCTTTACTTCGACCTACTAGAGATCAGGGAGTTTCTTGAAAAACAATGGTCAACTCCTACAACACCACCTATACCGCAAATAATTGGTTTAAATGTAATATTGAGGGTTATTGAGCGTATGGGTGGTAAAGGAGTTTGGCTTAAAATGTATGCTGAGAGAGCTGAGAAAATTAGGAGAGGTGTATTAGAACTTGGATTACAATTGTTTGCTGAGCCAGGTTACTATAGTCCAACAATAACTGTAGTATATAATCCTCCAGGTGTGAAAGGGCCTGTTATCTACGAGGAGATGAGGAAGCATGGTATAGAGATAGCTAAGGGTTATGGGAGAGTAAAAGATGTGACGTTTAGAATAGGTCATATGGGCTATATTACAGATAGAGATATAGAAGAGCTCTTTAAAACCCTCCGAGAAGTACTTGTGAGCTTAGGGTGTAAAATTCCGGGAAAGTAGTTTCTGCGGTGGAAAAATGATCAGGGTTTTAGTTGCCAGTAAAATACATGAGAAGGGTATTGAAATACTTAGAAGTAGTGGTATAGAAGTCTCACGCGTAGAAGAACCCCCTGAAGACGAGCTTATTAAGGCTATTAAAGGTGTTCACGGCTTAATTGTTAGAAGTAAGCCTATTGTCACTAAAAGGGTTATTAATGCAGCTGATAGCCTCCTCGTTATTGGGAGAGCTGGTGTTGGAGTAGATAATATTGATGTTGAAGCTGCTAAAACTAGAGGTATAGAGGTGTTAACTTCGCCTGAAGCAACTACGCAGAGTGTTGCAGAATTGACTATTGGATTAATATTAGCTGTAGCTAGGAAAATAGCTTTTTGCGATAGGAGAATTAGGGCTGGTGAGTGGCCTAAGAAATATGCAATGGGTGTAGAGCTAAGTGGTAAAGTACTCGGTATTATTGGAGCTGGTAGAATAGGGAGTGCAGTGGCGAGGATTGCTAAATTTGGATTTAACATGGAAATAGTTTACTATAGTAGGAGTAGACACATCGAATTCGAGGAGGAATTTGGAGCTAAATATCTACCACTAGAAGAACTCCTCCGCAGAGCAGATGTAGTGAGTATTCATGTGCCTTTAACAGAAGAAACTATGCATTTAATAAATGAGGAGAAATTGAGATTAATGAAGAAGAATGCTATATTAATTAATACTTCTCGCGGAGCTATAGTAGATACTAATGCCTTAGTAAAAGCTCTAAGAGAAGGCTGGATTGCAGGTGCTGGATTAGATGTGTTTGAACAAGAACCACTACCATCAGACCACCCACTACTACAATTAGATAATGTTGTTTTAACATCACATATAGGTGCTAGTACTGAAGAGGCGCAAGAGAGAGCTGGAGTAGATATAGCAAAGAAAATAGTAGAGTTCTTCAGGGCAAAAGGATATATAAAATAACTATACGACTAGCTTTTTAAGGGGAATTATATAGAAATAACTAAAATGGCGGGGCTAGTCAGCGGGGTAGGGCAGCCTGGTAGCCCGCGGGGCTCATAACCCCGAGGTCGGTGGTTCAAATCCACCCCCCGCTACTCACTCCTCTAATAGATTATTGAGTCATAGTGTCTAATTCTAAAACCTACATACATTTTTATTGGAGTAGTTATATGTAGTGTTTTTACAGGTGTGAATAGTGAGGTATTGTGGCTGGGTTGTGAGGAAAGTACAGGTTGGTAGAGTTTTAATACTTGAAGTATCTACTAGTAGCTCTGTGAGATTAAGTGTTTTAGTGTTTAAACCAGAGCGTGATCGAGATCTCTATGCTACAGTTAGAGATGTAGATGTTGGAACAGCCCTTTGTTTTGAGGGTTTTCCAGCAGAAGAGCAGAAGAGTAAGCGTGGTATTGAGTATGTAGTAGAGAAGCTTGAAATATATGCTAAACCATTAGAACCCTTACCTGTTGACACAGCTGGTAAAACACCAGTTCTACTAGATACTAGGTTAAAGTATAGGTGGCTATTAGCGAGAAAGCCTGAAGAGAGAGCTATAGTTAGAATTCGCTCGGGTATTATTAAAGCAGCTAGAGAGTATTTTGAAGCTAATGGATTTACAGAAATTCATACTCCAAAAATAGTTGCAGCTGGTGCTGAAGGTGGTGCAACTCTCTTTAAAGTACAGTATTTTGAAAATGATGCTTATTTAAGTCAGAGTCCACAGTTATATAAACAAATGCTCATAGCTAGTTTTGAAAAAGTCTATGAGATTACACCATACTTTAGAGCTGAGAAATTTAATACTCCTAGACATCTCAATGAGTCATGGGGTATTGACGCTGAACAAGGCTTTATAAGTAGTGTAGAAGATGTCATGAAGACTCTTGAAGAACTTGTAGCATACATAGTTAACTATGTTTCAAAGAATTATAGAGAAGAACTTGAAGAACTCGGAATACAACCACTTCAATTAACAACACCATTTAAGAGACTAAAATTCACAGAAGTAGTAGATCTACTTAGAAATGAAGGTGTAGATGTAAGAGAAAATGAGGATCTAAGCGACTACGCTGAGAGAAAACTAGGAGAAATCATGAGTGAGAAAAAACACTACTTATACTTCATTGTCGGATTCCCATGGAGTTCAACAGCATTTTACTATATGAGAGAAGAAGACGGCATATATACTAGAAAATTCGACTTAGACTTTAAAGGCCTTGAAATAGCTAGTGGTGGGCAAAGAGAACACAGATATGAGAAACTCGTAGAGGCATTAAAAGATAAGGGATTAAATCCCGAGAACTACTCATTCTACCTAGAGGCATTTAAATATGGTATGCCACCACACGGCGGATTTGGCCTTGGAATCGAGAGATTACTAATGAAAATATTAAACCTAGAAAATATACGCGAAGCAGTATTATTTGTGCGTGATAGAACAAGACTTATACCGTGAAACAGGCATTTCCCTGCTCTATATATCCTTAAAACTTCAAGAGATCTCTACTCGACAATACGTAGAAATACCTTTTAGAATCGAGTCCTGTAGCTTCTACTCTTAGTGTAAGTTTAAGTAGATATCTCAAATCTATTAACACTATTTCTCTCAGTATGGGGAAAAAGATATATATGTGATCGTATATATTGATGTTCGGGGGTGCGACTTATGAGTGAGCCTCGTGCACTTGCTCGTTTACGGAGAAAACTTACAGTGGAGAATCTCTGGCTCTATATTATTAAGATATTAAAAGATAATAAGCCGTTGAGGGCCTATGACATTAAAGTCTCTTTGAGAGAAGTATTTGATATTAATGCCCCAGCTGTAACAGTTTACTCTGTTCTCTATAGGATGAAAAGAGACGGCTTACTTGAGATAAGGCGTGAAGGTGAAGTAGTAGTGTATACTCCAACTGAGAGGGGTCTTGAAGCATTTAAACAAGGTATTGTCTTCATTGAGGAGGTTTTAGCGAAATTGAAGATTTAGTGGGAGGTGGTGGTGTGATGATACGTGTGGTTTTAATTGGTCAAGGTCTTGTCGCAACACACTTTGCCGTTGGATTAGAGAGACTTAAAAATAATGAAATACCAGATCACGGGGTGCCGTTAGGCACTAAATTGCCATTAAAATACAGTGAGGTGGAGATAGTAGCTTCTTATGATGTTGATGAATCTAAAATTGGTAAGTCTCTCTATGAGATAGCTAAGAAGTCATATGAGGGTCCAGGTGATATACCGAGAACACTTAAAGATATATATGTACGTAGAGGAATACACCTCGCAAGTACGCGTGGACTCCCATTTAGAGCTAAGGGTAGAGAAGAAGATCTAGGTTTAAAGCGTGCTGTAGAAGAGATTATTGATGAGTGGCGTGAACTCGACGTAGATGTATTAGTAAATATTATGACTACAGAGCCTGTTGAACCCATCAACGATATTGAGAAACTTCAGAGGGGTTTTGAAAACGCTGATTTAACAGCTTCTCAGACATATGCATATATGGCTGCACTCTACTCAGCTAAGTATAAGAGTGCTGCGTTTATAAATGCTATACCATCACCAATAGCAAATGACAATGCATTTGTAGAGCTCTATAAGAAGTCTAGGGGGGTTGTTTTTGGTGATGATGGGGCAACTGGTGCAACACCACTTACAGCAGATCTTCTAGAACACCTTTATGAGAGGAGTAGGAGGGTTATAGGTGTAGCACAGTTTAATATTGGCGGAAACATGGACTTTTATGCTTTAAATATGCCTGAGAGGAACATTATGAAAAAGATCACTAAGAGCAGTATGATAGAAGACATACTCGGCTACAGTATACCCAACTACATTAGGCCAACAGGGTACCTGGAACCCCTCGGAGATAAGAAGTTCGTTGCCATGATCATTGAGTATATGAGTTTTGGAGAGTTCAAAGACGAAATCTATATCGTAGCGAGAATAAATGATAGTCCTGCACTAGCAGGATTACTCGTAGACCTTGTAAGACTTGGTAAAATAGCTATTGAGAGAGAAGCTTATGGAACAGTATACGAGGTAAACGCCTTCTACATGAAGAGGCCTAGTCCACCTGGAAGTAGAGCTATATCTAAATTCCACGCTTACTTAAAGCTATTAAAATGGCTTGGTTTAAGAGATATGAGGATACCGGAGTGAGTGTGAGTGTGAAGTGCGAATAGTACTTATTGGTGCTCCAGGAGCTGGTAAGGGTGTTTACGCCCAATACTTCAGAGAGAAGTATTGTATTCCACATATTTCAACTGGTGACATTTTTCGCGAGGAGATAGCTAAAGGCACAGAGCTCGGTTTAAGAGTAAAACAATATGTTGAACGTGGATTACTAGTACCAGATGAAATAGTTATAAATATTATTAAAGAGAAGCTTAAACAACCTAATATGCAACGAGGCTTTATACTAGATGGTTTTCCTAGAACAATTGTTCAAGCTAAGGCCTTAGACGAGATCACTAGAATAGATATAGCTATACACCTACTTGTCTCAGAAGAAGTAGCTGTGAAAAGACTTAGTGGTAGAAGGGTTTGTCCTAAGTGTGGTAGAGTATATAATATTTACTATGAACCTAAGCCGAGAGAAGATGAGAAGTGTGATTATGATGATGTGCAGTTAATTCAGAGACAAGATGATAATCCAGAAGTAGTTAAGCAGCGATATAGAGTTTTCTATGAAACTCTCGCCCCAGTCTTAGAATATTATACTAGTACGCGGAGATTACTTGAAGTAAATGCAGATAAATCACTCTCAGAGATATTGCCACTATTAGAGAAAATACTCGTAGATATTGGTGTTTTAAAACTAAATCCATGTAAAGATGTTAAAATTGACTAAGAAGGTAAATAAGAGAAGTGAAAAATACCTATTAGATCTTGTTTTAAAACTAGTTAGTGAATTTGATAATTATTTTAGTAATGGCTACTTAAATAGTGAGGGTTGGAAGGTTTTTACTATTATTAAGAGACTAGCACTTAAGAGTAGACCTGAGTTAGCTAGGAGAATTAAGAGTATTAATCAATATAGTAGTTATGAGGAGGTAGTTGAGGTTTTAAATAGTTTAATAGAAAATGTAGAGTTTAGTGAAGAATATTCTTAGCTCTCTTATTATTTCTCTTATTATTTCTGGCGAGTATAGATAAGGTATTATTACCGCAAATGTCAAAATACCAGCATTTAGAACAAGTGTTTTTCACTAATAGTAGTGTTTCTCCAGGTAAAACACCATATTCTATCATTATTTCACTTATATCGTTCACGAGGCTTCGCAGGATTTCAATGAATTTAACTATTTTCTGCTTATTTTCAGCGGCAATTACTACTATAGCTTCTTTACCATTATTACCCTCAATATATGTGATTACGTGATTACAATATAGTGAGAAATATGTTATTTTCTCTAGGTTACTGCCTTTAATTTTAATAAATGCTGCTTCTCTACCTAGGATATTAGCTGGGAGTGCTATAGTTGGAACTATTTGTTTCTTGGAGAACAAGGTCTTTACTAATCTCCTAACAGAATTATACTCTAGGTTTAATTGAGTAGAGAGCTTTCTAATACTAGCTCTAGGGTTTGTTAGTAATGCTTCTACTATGATTAATGTTTGATTATGCCCCCTCGAAATATTTGTCACCATGTTTTTGAATATTAAAAACCCCTTTTAGCTGATATAAATTCTTCTTCAACGTGAAGATGTTGTTTAAGAGGTGTTACTAGGAGAATAATTAGTGGAGTGTGAGCTGTGGGTAAGTGTAGATATTGTGGTAGAAGTAGTATTCTCGTGAGTAGTGTTATAGGAGTTTGTGTTGACTGTGTGAGAAGAGGATATTTACCACTAGAGGAGCTACATAAGTATTCGCGAGAGAAATTTAAATTACCACCTGCTAAGAGTACTGGTGAGGGTTTTAAGTGTAGTATTTGTGGTAGGAGGTGTGTTATTTCTACACCTGAGGGTAAAGGGTATTGTGCTTATAGAGCAATAATATCAGGATCTCTAAGCTTATCTACTAAAAGCCCCGAGATCGCTATTGGATTTTACTATTATGACCCACATCCTACAAACTGCGTAGCATTGCCAGTCTGCCCTGCAGCGACTGGTTTAGGGTATCCAAATTACGCTCTCACCCCTAATGGTGAACGCGGCTACTATAATATTGCTGTTTTCTATGGTGGTTGTAATCTTGATTGTCTCTATTGTCAAAACTGGGAGTATCGTGAAATGGCTACTAAAGCTAAGCCTACTCTAAGTATTGAGAGCTTAGTTAAAGCTGTGAATTCTAAGACTACATGTGTGTGTTATTTTGGAGGAGATCCAGGCCCCTTTGCACCACACGCTATTCTCGCATCTAAGAAGATGATTGAAAAAGCCAGGTCCATTGGACTCGGTGTTTTCAGAGTTTGTTGGGAGACAAATGGTCTCTGGAATCCCACACTCCTAGAAAAAGCTACTCTACTTAGTTTAGAGACAGGTGGAATTGTAAAAATAGATTTTAAAGCATGGAGTCCAGAAGTATATAGAGTTCTCTGTGATATTGAAGAGAAACATGTAGAGTTAATAAGAGAAAACATTAAACTAGTAACAAGATATTTTAATAAGAGGTTAAAGCCACCACTACTCGTAGTATCAACATTACTAGTACCAGGTTACATTGATGAATATGAGATTGAACAAGCTACAAGGTTTATTGCACAGTTAAATCCAGAAATACCATATATATTTCTCGGCTTTCACCCAGACTACGTGCTCTTAGATCTCCCAACTACTAGTAGAAATCACGCAGAAAAAGCTGTTAAAATAGCTCGTGAAAATGGTCTTAAAAATGTTTGGGTTGAAAATGTATTCTTACTTGGTTATGCCTATTAGTATTTCTAAGCATGTCTTTTAATATACTCTAAATCCTCTAGTTTAAGCCTCCAGCCAGTTGCACCTAGAATTTCTTGTACGTGATTAATACTTTCACTTTTAGGTATTGCTACTACGTTTTTATGACTTATTAAATAGTTAAGTGCTACTTGTACTGGTGTTTTACCATATCTTGATGCTATTTTAACTATGGTGGGGTTTACGACAACATTACCTCTTTCAAGTGGTGTATATGCTTGAATTGTAATATTGTTTTCAACACAGTATGGTAAAAGCTCTTTTTCAACATAGTGTCTTGTGAGGACACTATAGTGTACTTGGTTTACAACTATTTCAGCTTTTTTAACTGCTTCAATAGCCTCTCTTAACTGTGCAGTATCGAAATTACTAACACCAATATATCTTGTTAAACCATACTCATAGATAACTTCAAAATTTCTAACTTGCTCAGTTATATTTAACTCCTCATTAGGCCAATGTATGAGCACAAGATCTACTGAGGAAACTCCAAGTCTACGGAGAGATTCACGAGTAGCTTTTAATACTAGTTCCTTATCAACAAGTCTATCAGGGAGGATTTTCGTAGTTATAAAAACAGAGCTCCTACCAACATGTTTAATAACTTGACCTACAAACTCTTCTGCACGGCCACTACCATACATTTCAGCTGTATCAATTAAATTAACGCCATGAGTAATAGCATAGATAAATGCCTCTAAAGCCCTATCATAAGATCTTATACCATAAGTTCCAAGGCCAATTGCAAAGACTTTATCTGACCCTATGTACTTATAGTCACTTAGATCGTAGAGTGACAGAGTACTCCACCTACATTACAATATTCTCCTCTAGGGAATTTAATTATTATATATTAGGGTCAAAGAGATCTTCAAGATGTAGAAATGGTGACTTTACTTGTTAAAAAATAATATTAAAACTCGTAAAAACGTGAGAGTGTTAGTAATTACTAATAGTGGTGTCTATTTTGAAGATGAGAGTAGTGGAGTTACAGAGATATATAATTGTAATAGAATTTCTTGTAGTAAGTGCTTACTTAAACATGTTTGTGGGTATTTGAGTTGATTACTAAGAGAGGAGATAAAGTTAAATTCACATGTTTAAGATGTGGTAAGTGTTGTAGTAGTGGCCCTAATGTCTCATTAACAGCTAGTGATATATGTAGAATTGCTAAATATCTTAGTGTAAATTGGAGAGATCTTGCGGGTAAGTATATATATGCTATTATAGCCGACTATATACCAATAGTAGTTTTAAGAGGTGTAAATGATAAATGCGTCTTTTTAAAATACGTCAATAATACACCTACATGTATAATATATCCAGCTAGGCCTATGAGATGTCGATTATACCCCTTCCTCCCAATAGCACCAGGTGAAAACAGTAAACTAGAGGTTTCAGCGAGGTGTCCAGGTATTGGGAGAGGAGATATTGGTGAGCCCCCATGGGGTACTCTAAAAGAATACCTCAAAGAAGTTAAAAACCACTATACTAAGCTATATGAATTAATATTTGTAAAAGGAATTGAGCCGCTTAAAGCCCTTGAAGAACTATTAGATACCACGTGTTCACTTAAGTAATCTTCTACTTAGAAAACACATTAATAGCTCTCGTAGTTTTAATTTAAACGTGAATTTTCAATAAGTATGCTAATGAATTATTTCACAAGGAATATCTCCTATTCTTAAATGAGAGTTTTGATTTTCAAGGGCTATTATGTGTCTAAGTGGAGTATTATCTGGAATAATTCTCAAGTAAGAGCTTTTTTCAAATTTTCTCCTCGTAATTTTGAGGACTCCGCAATCAGATCTAATATTACACTCCTCACTACTCACATTACTCGGTGTGAGGTTTTTACACGCTTTAACTAGTAGGTCGAAATCACCACTTCTAAGTGCTGTTTGAAGTATAATCCAGTCTTCGAGTTTGCCTTTACTTATAGGTGTATTTACATCTATATATGGTTCAAGGTAGAAGTAGTATTTTTCTGTGTTAATGAAGTCTATGGTAACTAGTAATATGTTGTTTTCATAGATGAGGAAATTACATATGCCACCATAAAACATTGAATAGGCTCTAACTAGGTCTATTGTGTATAGATCGCTTAGTTTATTCGTTGCAATAGCACTACATAGTTTAAATGTAGAGTTTCGCCAGTCAATTTGTGGTATGTTTGATAAAACCTTGATCTCTCCACTCCGCGATATTAAGAGGTTAAGTCTATAGTTAAGTATAGGCATTACTATATAGCCTTTGAGGTCACGATATTCATATGAGCCTAGGATTAATGTAAGGGGGCAACTAAATAGCTCTCTATAACTCCACAACTACACTTTACACCTCTATTGGGATTTAATAGAAAAACCTATAAATACACGTATTCATAGTTAAGGTCTGAGTATTTATGTAGTAGGGAGGCTTATTGAGAGTAGGTTACATAGCGGTCTTCATAATATTAGTGTTATTTGTGAGCATGATCTTACTTGTATTTGCTGATCCAACTAGTGTCTATATTAGTAATTTGTGGTATTATATTGTATATGATCCACGTAGTAATGAGGGTATTGTTGAAGTTAGAGCTACTATTGACTTAAGTGAATTAGCTTATATTGAAATTCCAATAGATGTATTTAGTGAAGACGCGAAGTTTAAGTTTATAAATTATACTTCTTCAGGCGATCTTCTAGTAATTGGATTAAATACTACTGAGAGTGAAATTACTGTGTTAGCTTCTGGTAGTGGTGAGTTGCGTGTTATTTTACAAGTTAATAGTTTAGTTGAAGAACTTGGTATTGGAACATGCTCTTTAATAGTTAACACTGAGTCTCTATATAACATTACTTCTAGCGTTAGAGTAGAAATGTTTTTTATAGGTAAATATGATGTAAATGTAGATGCTATTAAAATGACTCCAAGTACTTCTAGATTAGATAATATTACACATATAGTTCTCGATGGCTTTGGATTAAGCTTTATAATCCTCATACCGCTAGTAGAAACACCACAGGGAGAACAGCCATTACAGCCACCTATATTGTGGAGTGTAATAATAGTGGTTTTAGGAGTCTTCATAGCTGGAGGAGTTGTGTTTTACTTTTTACGTAGAAGAAGATTTGTTTTTACAGTTGAAAAAGTAGATTACTTATCTGATAGTAATTATAGAGCTATTATAAAAGTACTTGGTGATTCAGGTAATAGGGGGCTTTTACAAGCTGATATTGTAGCTAAAACAGGTTTACCTAAGTCTACTGTGAGTAGGAGAGTGAGGAGACTAGAAGAAGAGGGCTTAGTTATTATTAAGAGATCTGGGAAGTATAATTATGTGTATTTAACAGATAGAGGTTTAGAGGTCTATAAGAAAATAGTTAGAGAGGGTGTTTAATGTTGAGTAATATGACTCCTCTATATGCTACTGGGTTTTTCTTTGTTAGAGAGTCGGGTTTAGTAGAGCAGATAATTATCTTTAATTACCATGATCCTCTGTGTGAATATAAGAGTATAGTTGAAGATGAGAAGAAACTTGTAGAGGAGAAGTCTCTACTAGTTAGAAATATGCAATTTTACTTAGATCAAGAGGAGGTGATTATAAATGGTGAACGAGCATATCCGAGAGTAGTTGATGTTGAAGTTGGTTTTCAAGGAGATTTTAAATACCCCTATATACTCTTCATAATAGTTTTTCGCGGAGTATTTAAAGAGGGATTAAATATCTATGAGGATAAATATGAGTCTGAAATAGCGGAGTATGATTATAGAGTTTACTGGTTCTTTCCACCTAAAGCTAGAGTCTTAACAGCACAACTAGGAGTTCCATATAGATTACTCGATAAGTGTAGGGTTTTAGTGTTTGAAGTTAAAAAAGGTACTAAGATAGGTGGTTATGAGAGAATAGAATTTGAAATGGGGAAGTAAGCTCTTTTAAGCAGAGTAAGTATAGATATAAGTAGATGATGTGAGGGGACCTCGAAAGAGCTCTGAGTGAGTGATGTGGGGCCAAAGCGCTGAAATCATATTCTTTTTCAAGTGTTCATGTATGAGTCCTCATAGTAGAGCTTAGTTATCAACGTAGTGGTGAGAGCTAAGTGAGGTAAAGGTGTTATTGTGGTAATGTATATAGATTACTCTAAATACCCCTTTGCCCTCTCGCAGCGGGAACTAGTAGAACTTTATGTTGAGAGGCCGAGTGTTCTTGCCTCTAGAGATGCTACTCTGAGAGAGAAGTTGAGTATTATTGTAAAAGAGATTATAGAGCGTGGTGAATTACCATATAATGCTTGTTCTAGTATTGAGGAGTGTGTTTTACTCTATTATACTATTTTAGACTTAGCTAAAGCTATTGGAGATAAGTGGTTTCAAAATAGAGTAGCTTTAGTTTACTCTAAATACGCCTCACGTAGCATGGTTCAAGAGAGTCCTGAGAAGTTGTTATTACTTGGGAGGAAATTAGGGTTAGAAGTACTACTTGTTTCAGGAGAACCTGATATACCGAAGATTCCTATGGTATCTAAGAGTGGGAAGGTAGTGAGATTTGTACCATGTGAGTTTGCAGTTTCTGTATTGAGTTATCTTAGAGTTGTTTCGCGTAGGTTAATACATGATCAATCGTATAATCTTATAAATAATATTGTTAAAAATGGCTATGTCTACCTAGATCAGAAAACATATCAAAGAGTTCTAGAAGAGGCTGTATTAAATACTATTTTATCAACTATTGAAGAGAGTTCACCACCACTAGGATTAGAGGAATTCACAAGACTAGTAGCTGATATTGAGAAGCTATTAGTAGAGGGTAGAAGAGAACAGTATGTAGAGCCTATAGAGAAGGAGAAGACTCAAGTAGACGTTAAAATAGAGTTAAAAAGTGGAGAATTACCTATAATTGAAGATCTATTTCCACCATGTATAACTAGGATAATTAGTATTCTAAGGTCTGGTGGAAACCCGAGTCATGTGGAGAGATTTAATTTAGCAGCTTTTCTCGGCAGTATAGGGCTAGATGTTGATAGTGTTTTAGAATACTTTAAAACATCAGCAGACTTCAATGAGAAGATTGCAAGATACCAAGTTGAACACATACTTGGAATTCGAGGTGGTAAAAAGAAGTATTTGCCATATAGCTGTGAGAAAATGAGAACTAGTGGAATATGTCCTATTCAAGAGCAGTGTAAAGGAGGAAAAAACCCTGTAGCTGTCTACAAGTATAATATTAGAAAATATTTGAAAACAAGCAAAGAGAATAAAGATGCCGATAAAGCCGCCGGCGGGATTTGAACCCGCGACCACCGGCTCTCTTAACGGGCCTATAAACCTATACCATAGCTTACAAGGCCGGCGCTCTACCAGGCTGAGCTACGGCGGCTTACTACTAGAATATATTAATTTAGTGTAGGTTTTTAATACTCATCTGTGTTGGGGGTTTAGGGTTTAAAAGTGGTTTTAAGCTCTGATCTGAGCTTGATTAATTCATCTGGCAGATCTGTGGCTATACCGTCAACTCCTGTTTTTAGTGCTCTTAATGCTTCTTCTCTACTATTAATAGTCCATGTTATAACTTTTAAGCCATATTTATGTGCAAAATTAGTAGATTTATCACTTGTAATTTTATGGTGTGGTAAGACTATTTTAGCTCTGAGTTTTACTGCGTCTAGAACTCTGCCTGGTGGTTGAGCATATATTAGTCCAGTTGTTATTTTAGGTTCTATTCTCTTAGCTGTGGCTAAGGCTTCATCATAGAAGCTTATAATAGCAACCTGGTCTATAATACTGTAGTTTTTAACTAACTCGATAACTTTAATAGTTGTATCAGGCTCTTTAATTTCAATAAATAATCCTACTTTATCTTTAACTACTTCAAGTACCTCCTCGAGTAATGGGATTTTTTCACCGCTAATGAGAATGTTACTTCTAATCCAATTGTAATCAACACTTCTCACAGAAACATCTACTCCAGCTAGTCTCTTAAAGTCAGGATCGTGTAAAACTACGAGTTCACCGCTCTTAGTAGCTCTCACATCAACTTCAACAATATCAACTCCTACACTAATAGCGTAATTCACAGATTTCAACGTGTTCTCAGGAGCTCTGCCTGCAGCACCCCTATGACCGATTATTGAAAATGGTTTAACAGAGAGTTTTTCAATAATATTCATGCCCATTTAACCCTTTTTCACTAATATTTAAACTCAATATAGTTAAATAAATTCATTTAATATGTACTCTTCACTCTTATGGAAAAATTTAAATACCAATATACACTACTTATATTTATTTAATGTGGTGTTATATATGAGGTTGTTTAATTCGGTCGTGGTTAGACCTCCTGTTAAAGGGATTACTAAGTGTGTCTCAACACATCCATTAAGACACACTGTAAGTTATGATTTAGCAGTTAAGCAACATGAAAACTACGTTAAAATTCTCCGAGAAGAAGGTATTGAGGTCTATAAGTCACCGCCACTCGAGGAACACCCTGACTCTGTCTTTATTCAAGATACTGGTGTTGTAAGATCTCCTTCTAAAAGTGCTTTAATTGCTAGGTTTGGAGAGCCTAGTAGGAGAGGAGAAGAGGTGAGTGTTCGAGAATTTCTCAGAGGAATGGGTTTTACAGTTGTAGATGTTAAAGAACCAGCTACACTAGAAGGTGGAGATGTCTTAGTTACTAAGGAGGGAGTAATATTTGTAGGAGTTACTAGTAGAACTAATTTACAGGGTGTTGAGGCTTTAAGGAGATTCTTCAAAGAATATAAAGTTATTAGTGTACCAACTGATAAGGTATTTCACTTACTTGCAGCAGTCAACTATATAGGGAATAAAACCCTAGTTATAGTACCAGAGCTCGTCGACCCATCTTACTTTACTGGTTTTAAACTCATCCGTATACCACTAGAAGAAGCATATGCTGCAAACATGCTATATCTTGGCGATAACAAAGTACTAGTCCCCGAGGGATATCCCAAGACAAGTGAGATATTGAAGAGAGAAGGATATAGGGTTATTGAAGTAGATGTCTCTGAGTTTAGAAAATGCGATGGAGGCGTTACATGTTTAAGCCTAGCACTATACGAGGTTTAGCCCTACACTTGGAACATCATCTTAGTTAATAGTGTTCAAGAGCATGTTAGAGATCACTACGAGTACTTCTCCACTATTATCTTAAGTGTGAAACTGAGTCTCTAGTTAAAATATCTGTGAGTTTTATAGGTACATCTATTACATAGTTCATAACTGCCTTATAGACTTCTAAAATACCGCGTTTAGTGAGCTTATAGCCCTCATTAGTCTTCTCTACTAGTCCAGAGAGCTCCATGAGTTTAAGTAGTATTCTTAATCCTATGGGGATTTCTACTCTAAACGATTTAAACACATCATCTCGCAATATAACTGCGCTTAACTGATCAAAGAATAATCTCCAAGCTCTTGAACTCTTACTCAATCTCCTCGCGTAGAGTGCAGGCAACTTGTTCTCTGATAAGAGCTTAGTATATGTGGTTACATCGTGTACGTTTATATATTGGTAAAACCCAGTATTACTCCAGGCACTAGCACCTAGTCCTATTAGGGGGCCAATCATTTCCAAGTTCACTGTTGCATACTCGTAGAGTTTTCTCGATAGTGAGTATACTCTAGTGAGGTGGAGTTTTTGTTCTTCAGCAAATCTCAAAGCTTCCTCAATGAAGTAGTCTATAGCACTAACTTCTTGGTGTAGTTTACCGAGATCTATTAGTCTGTGTCCAGGAGAGTTCTTTGGTATTATAGTAGCATAGTATGTTATTTGGTGTACACCTAGATCCATGGATTTTTCGAGATCTCTTCTAAAAGCCTTTAATTTTTCTTCGAGATTAAGCTCTACATATCCTTTAATACTAGGTGTGAGAAACATTAAGTCTACATTAATCCACTTAAACCCAGCTTTAACACTATTCTCTACAGCGAGTACACTATCTTCAGGTATGTGTTTTCTACTGAGAGACTTTAAAATCCTCTTATCAAAACTCTGAACACCAATACTAACTTCATCTATACCACTACTATAAAACTCCTCTACAATCCTGTAGTCTCTAAAGTCCTCAGGGTTAACCTCGATACCAACACCACATTTCACAGTAAAGAAGTCTGAGAGAGACTCTAAGAACTTCTTATAGAATCCTGGGGGAACGAGGCTAGGTGTACCACCACCAATGTGTATCTCGACAACACTTAAACTTAGATCTCTAAGCACTTTACCATAAAGGTCTAGTTCTCGGAGTAAAGCCTCTAGATATGTATTAAGCTCTTCACGACTCCTTAATACTTGTTTAAAATAAGGACAAAACATACAAATAGATTTGCAGAATGGTATGTGAACATAGATGCCAATAGACTTACCACTAAAAGTCTCTTTTAATATCTCTAAGTGCTCTCTCTCACTAGTAATCCTAGACAACTCCACCATAGGTCTTCTTCTCAGCAGCCGGTGAACTCTTAGCACACTACTATCTAGTACTTTCATAAGTGCACCTCATTATATACCAAGTGCACTATGTAAAATACAGCTTTCAAGGGGTTTATAAATACGCTTAATTATCTTTCACTTTGAAGACTACAATCCCTAGTTGTATTAAGACATCATATTCTTAGCTCCTAGATTTCAAGACTATCCTTCAACACTATAGCTGTGAAGGTTGGTTAAAGATTTAAGTGTAGTATAGTTGTCTGTGTAAGTGTTTATGTGATAGTTGTAGCGTACTTTGAGACAATATCTGAGGTTCTTTTATATTCTGTAATTTAACTATGCTTAATACAGATAAAAGAGGGTAACAAATTTAGGTGTTGTTAAGATTTTAGTGGTTTAATGAGCTGGTTAGTGTTTAGCTACTAATTTTATTGCTCTGCTTGGACACATAGATATACAGGCTGGTTGTAGTCCAATTCTCCTGAGAGGTAAGCAGAGATCACAGTTTACGATATCTCCTCTGCTTATTCTAATAGCTTTTACTGGGCATGTGTAGAGGCAATCCATACACTTATTACACTTCTTCATGTCTATGAGTATTTCACCTAATTCACCTCTAATTATTGCATCTCTTTTACATGAAGATTGGCATTTTGCATTTGCACAGTGTAGACATGATGTTGGAAATATGAAGTTTTCATCTGTCTTTTTAATTTTTATATAGGATCTCCCGTCGTGTATAAAATTACATATTGCATTACAAGTTTCACAGCCAATACACTTAGCATAGTCAAATATTCTTAGAAATGGTGTTGAATTTAGACACGTGTTTAGATCTACTTCTGCATATTTATTTAGAAATTCACATGTCAATTTAGCTATATTATCACTCCACGGTTCAAATTTTAATAATGGCTTCTCAATAGGCTTTAACAGCTTTAACATATCTTCAACTCTTATTTTCTCACCTGAAAGTAATGTATCTATGGTCTTAGCTGCTTTAAGTGCGTGGTCTATAGCTAATCCTATTTTTGAAGGTCCTGTTACAACATCACCAATAGCAAAAATACTTGTACCCGGTATTTTGAAGTCGTTTTCAACGCGGAGTTTTCCAGAGGGCTCAATATACTTTAATAATTCTCCAGTATATATTGGAGGTGTAGGTATCTCGCCTATGGCTGTTATCACTAGATTAGCCTCTATAGTGAACTCTGAACTTGGGATAGGTATGGGTTTAGGTCTACCAGTTTCATCGGGTTGTCCAAGTTGAACTTTAACAAATTCAACGCCTTTTGCACAGTTATCTTCAACAATTATTCTTGTGGGTTGTGCAAGTTCAATCCACTTAACCCCCCTGGAGATAAGCTCTCTAATTCTATGTACTCCTGCGGGGGCTTCTCTAATTGTCCTTCTGTAAACTAAGTAAACTTCACTTACACCCATAGTTAGGCATTCTTCAACTGCATCAATAGCTGAGAGACCTGCACCAATAACAACTACTTTTTTAGCACTATAGAGGCCACTAGGTTTTTCTAAGCCCATTTCAACTAATCTCCTACTATATAGAAATCTCAATGCAGTAGTAACGTTTTTTACATTTTCACCCTCAACACCCAGAGTCCTAGATCTCCAGGTCCCTGTTGCAATTACAACGGCATCATATAGTCTTGTTAATTCAAGTAAATTCATTCTCCTCTCTACGAATTCATCACCCTCATCATAACCCTCTCCTACAGCGACTTTTGTCTTTAAGTAGAATTTTACGTTGAAATTCTCTTCAAGATCTCTCCAACCCTCTACGATCTCGTCGATTAGTATCCTAGATCTTGGTATAGCAAAAGTCATCATTCCCCCGGGATATGGAAGTTTATCATATACGTCGACTTCGTAGCCTCTACAGGCAAAATACCCTGTAGCTGTTAAGCCTGCAGGCCCAGCTCCAATAATAGCAATTCTCTTCTTAATACTTCCTACGGGTTCTCTACATAGAAATACAAATTTCACTATATTCACCTAAATTAATCACAGTGATAAATAATTTAAACTCTTTAACATAGTTTAAGCTCAGGGTGCTTTTTTGCGCGTAAGTATAAACGTCTACATGGATTTAGCGGGAAAATTGGGTTGGAGTAGGAGAGATCTCAACATAGATAAGGATAAAGTAACTTTTAAAGAGGTATTATCTGAGCTCAGAGATCTATGGAACACTATTATCAGTAATCTCGACGAGTATTTAATATTAGTAAATGGTGTAAATATTAAGCTACTTAGAGGACTTGAAACTGAGATATATAGTGATGTAACCATAGACATATTTCCACCTGCAGGAGGGGGTTAACTACTAGCTTACAATAGATCTCTCTCTATAAGACATTTATATGTGTCTAAGTAGGTGTAATTTGTACTCCTATTGTGGGATATTAGTTAAGACTTATATAGTTGCTTCTCCAACTATGTATTTGGTATGGTGTAGATAATGCCTATTGGAGGCTATATGGGTAGAGTCCTTAGAGCTAATTTAACTGAGGGTAAATTGGTAATTGAGGATTTGCCGCCTGAGAATATTCTTAGGAAGTGGATTGGTGGTAGGGGTCTTGGAGTATATTATATGTTGAAAGAGGTTGATCCTAGGGTAGATCCACTTAGCCCTGCGAATAAGGCTATTGTTGCTACGGGTCCTTTAACTGGTGTTACAGGTATACCGTCTCCTGGTAGATGGTGTTCTGTTACAAAGGCTCCATTAAATAATGCTATTCATGATGCTCAGAGTGGTGGTAAATTTGGTCCTAGATTAAAGTTTGCTGGTTTTGATATTGTAATTATTGAGGGTAAAGCTGAGAAACCTGTTTACCTATGGCTTCATGATGGTAAAGCAGAGATTAGGGATGCTAAGCACTTATGGGGTAAAGATACACATGATACTACGGACACTATTATTGAGGAATTAAAACCTGAGGTTGGTAGAGATGAAGCTAAGAATATTAGTGTAGCCTGTATTGGTCCAGCTGGAGAGAGGCTTTCTAGAATAGCATGTATTATTAATGATAAGAATAGAGCTGCTGGTAGAGGTGGACATGGAGCAGTTTGGGGTAGTAAGAACTTAAAGGCAATAGCAGTTTATGGTAATATGAAGCCGCCTGTGGCTAGTGAAGAGAAACTGGAAGAAATTGCTGTGAAGTCACTAGAGATCATAAAGAAATCCCCAGTAACCTCGCGATCTCTACCTAAATATGGAACTGCTGTCTTAGTTAATGTAATAAATGCTCACGGCATTTTCCCAACTAGGAATTTTAGAACTGGTGTATTTCCAGGAGCAGGGGATATTAGTGGTGAGAAGATTGCCGAAGAGATCATGGATTGGAAAATGGCTGAAGAAGAGGTTTGTTGGGGTTGTGAAATGAAGTGTGCTAGGTATACAAGGGTGACTAAGCCGCCATTTACAGGGGAGGGTGGTGGGCCAGAGTATGAGACTGTATGGGCTCTTGGTGCAGATACTGGTACAAGTGATTTAGCTGCTGTATCTAAAGCTAACTACTTGTGTAATGAACTCGGCTTAGATACTATATCAATGGGGGCTACAATTGCGACATTAATGGAGCTTGTAGAACTCGGTAAAGTCCCTAAGGAGAAGCTTAGAGGTTTAAGAGTTGAGTGGGGTAGTGGTGAAGCACTCGTTGAATTAGTGTGGAGGACGGCTTATAGGTCTGGTATAGGAGACGAGCTTGCCGAGGGGTCTGCTAGGCTTGCTAAGAAGTATGGGGCTCCGGAATTAGCTATGGTTGTTAGAGATCAGGAGTTGCCGGCCTATGATCCTAGGGGTGCTCAAGGACATGGATTAGCTTATGCAACTAGTAATAGGGGTGGGTGTCATTTAAGAGCATATATAATAGCTCCAGAAATAGTTGGAATACCTCAATTACTTAATAGATTTGAAACTAAGGGTAAAGCTGAGTGGGGTAAAGAGTTTCAAGATGTATTTGCAACTATAGATAGTTTAATTGTATGTAAATTTGTAGTATTCGCATACTGGGCGGATATGTTAACTGAGCAATTATCAGCTGTGACAGGGTGGGATGTAACAGTAAGTGAATTTAAGAAAATAGGTGAGAGAATATATAATGCTGAGAGAGTATTTAATATACTCTCATTTGGAGATGGAGAAGAATATGATACACTACCTAAGAGACTACTAGAAGAACCAATGCCTGAGGGTCCGGCTAAAGGCTATGTTGTTAAACTAGGTGAAATGTTACCAGAATATTATAAGATTAGAGGATGGGTTAAAGGGAGACCAACAAGAACTAAACTTGAAGAATTAGATTTAAAATGGCTAGCTGACTGGCTAGATAGAGAAGGATTACTACCTGCTTAGCAAATATAATTTTTAATCCCCTTACTCATACTCCTACCCTACACTCACTACATAATCTTGATTGAGAACCCTGCTAGAATTTCACACAAGAGATTGTATTGTGAGTCTATCTCAACAATCACACCCAGATGAACTCGTAATTGAGGCTTCATCAATATGTAATATGAATTGTCTTCACCGTTTTAGAAGAGCTATGAGTGATCTCGTGCCGCGCCATATAGATTTAACTCTACTTAAAACATTATTAATCGAGGTCTTTGAAATAAGTGTTAAGAAAATTGTTTTCTCTGGTTGGGTGAACCCTTATTACATCCTCATATAGATTATTTATTTAATTTATGTAGAGATCTGGGTTTTAATATTGCTTTAAATACTAATGGGGTTATCTTCTACAAATTCATTAAATTTAATTTTAGATAGTGTTGATGAGTTACATGTGTCTCTAGATGCAACATCTATTAAGACTTATACTTCTATGCGTATTAAACATGTTTTTAACTCTATAATTAATAGTCTAGAAGAAATCTCGAGATTTAAGCAATTGAAGTGTTCTCTAAAACCAAGGGTGATTGTATTATATGCTGTGACAAAGTTAAATATGTTTCAAAGACCTTTAACTACGAGAACTTTAAGAAAAACCTCGTGGAGAAAGTGAAATACGTGTTGAGAACTAAGAAATTAACTTAGACGCTAATAGATCTCCTTTATTTATATTTAATTATATTAATTATACGTAAATTTATCTAATATGATGTCCTTTGATCTCATCTATGATGTTGTTGTTATAGACGCTTTATGTGTTAGGATAATAAATACTCGTAAATACCATATGTACTTGAGATTTAGAAGTTACTAGTTAAATCCTTTAGACTCTTAGTCTCCTCTAAGATTTTTATGAGTATTTCTGCTCCATCGGGATATATTGGTGGCTTTCTATTCTCGGCTTCTTTAATTGCTTTTTTAATGTTTTCTAAATTAATCTTTTCTAGGAATACGCCATTTAGCTTCTCAGCTAGTAGTTTTGCGTCTTCTCTAGTCCCTGCTAAGATCCATTTTGGATTATGTACTATTACTACTGGTTTATGATATGCTAATGCAGCGTTTAAAGCTGTTACTCCAAGGTGTGTTATAACGATATCTGCACCTGCAATCCACTTACCAATATCTGGGTCAAAGTTGAAGAAGACCCAGTTTGGCTTAATTCTCTTATATGACTCAGGGTTTACTTTACCAGTTTGAATAACAACTCTCTCAAAATCTAACTTAATGAAGATGTCGAAGAATTCTTTAAAACCATATGTTCCCATTGTAACTAAGATATAGCCTCCACTATATGGCTTATACTCTGGCTTCTCATATATAGGACCTACAACTAATGCCTTTGGATACATTTTTAACTGTTCTTCCCACTGTACAATGGTGATATTTGATACGCGATATAGTAGTTTCGCTGTTTTAGTAGGAGTTGCTAATCTATCACCACACTCTAGGTTTATAATTGGTTTTCTAAGAGTTTTAGCTGCTAGAGCTGGTGCAATTGCTAAATTACTTCCAGTTGAAATTAAAACATCTAGATCTCGTGGAAGACTTCTCAGTGTTTTAAAATAAGCCTTTATAAATCTATGTAGTGTGAAGATTATGGGTAATGGTTTATCAGGATCACGTAATCTCGGAACTTCTAACACACCTCCATATCTTAAAACACGCTTTAAACTCCACAAATCACCACTCGATACAACAAAGAACACCTTAGCTTTACCCACAAGCCTCTGAGCAATTGCAATAGCATACCCAGTATGTCCTCCACCACCAGCTGTTAAGCCCACAAACACTATTAACACCACTATTAAACCAGGTTCCTAAAAAACCTATACCCACGCTCTCGCTCTATAGCTATTAGGTCAGAAATGTTTAATCTATATTACAGGTTAATGCTATGTTGTTGAATGCTACTAGGATATTGAGAAGAGCGAAAATAATTTTAGCCACTCGTTACTTATTTAGTAATTGGGGTTTGGGTTTCATCGGGCTTGATGTTGTTTGATGTCAAGCCCTCTACCCTTGGCTTCACAGCCCTCAGGACCGTTTCTCGGCAGATAGCTGTTCATTGCCTTTCATATTCATTGATTCCAGCTCACCGCCATCTGCCTCTCAACGGTCTTCCCGAGCCCGCTCACCGCAGTGGCTCCCCGCCAGTCGCCT
>Ga0080004_1117044_pt1 | contig 44971 bp, 42 predicted proteins | sample WasSprMetagenome_FD_69207 | JGI IMG/M metagenome (GOLD analysis project Ga0080004, IMG submission 69207) | Sulfidic aquatic microbial communities from Washburn Spring, Yellowstone National Park, USA - WS (SPADES assembly) (version 2) | ecosystem: Environmental > Aquatic > Thermal springs > Hot...
CCGACTGCGGGTCAGTCATGGCCATATCCAGTTGGCGGGTGTGGATGATTAGATAGCCGAGCACCCGAAGAATGTCCTTCATTTCTTCGATGTTCCTGCCTTCTATTCGTGCTGCCAGAGCATCTCCGTTTACGTTGCAACGGAGCATCCACAGGTCGAGGATTGAAGCTATAAACTTTGCTCGGAGAATACGCCGATCAAGACTTGCGGCTCCACCCTTAAATCGGAAACTGGCGTAGTTTTCCCTTGTCCGCTCACTTACCAAAGCCTCAACTTCCGAGAAGTGGTAACCGAAGCGAGATTGGAGAGAGCAAAAGTTTCGAGAGATCATAAAGTAGTTTTTCACAGCCATTGTGGAGGAAACGGCAGGGTCGAGATTGGGATTAAGGGTAGATTCCGCCAGCACGGACAGAAAGCCTTTGGTTTCTATAGGTGGAGGCCCGCTCCATGGCACTGCCATCATGCCCTCCCACAAAGCCTTCATCGGTATAGAAGCAATGTCTTCTATCCGCACATATTTAGTTTCCGGAGGAACTGCGCCAGGATAAAAGCCATCATCAAGGTCTAGAACCCAGAACTGCATTTTTCTTTCGCTTATGAGCCGTTTAGCAGCCTTTTCGGCGAATTTGAATTCTCTGCCGAAGCGGAACATTTCTCTCACAGACATTTCGTGGCAAAAGCGGGTAATGTCGTGGTAGGTTTTGCATTTCTCAGGTTTGAAGTCGATAGAATCGGGATCAAGAAGATGCAGAGGAACTATTAAGCGTGAGACATCGTAAAGAGTTTTATACACCGGGGTGCCGATCATCATAGGTTCTTCCTCGCTAACGTCTTGTAAAGGCACAGCGTTTAACCCTTTTAAAACAAGCCTTCTGTTGGCATCTACGGTGACTTCATCGCCTTCTTTGAGAATCCTGGTGGCGCCGCTAAGGCCGAATATAGCCGGGATTTTGAATTCTCTTGCCACATTAGCGAGGTGTCCGGCAACATTTCCGACCTCTGTTACCACAGCAGAGGCACGTCCTAGGAGGGATGCCCACCTGGGGAGAGCCAGTTCTGTGACAAGCACCGCTCCTTCAGGAAACCTGAGAGCATCAGCGTCTCGCTTTACCACAAACACCTTTCCGGAAGCTACCCCAGGGCTCGCCGTTACTCCACCTTTAAGAATAACCTCCTCAACTGGCAAAGGCTCGAAAATTTTTACTTTCTCTTCCGAGATTTCCTGGGATTTAAGATTCAGAGGACGAGTCTGAAGGATCACAAAACGGCCATCTGAAGCGAGAGCCCACTCAATATCCTGGGGCACTCCGTAGTGACGTTCTATACTGAGAACAATCCGGGCAAGAGCCTGAAGTTGATCTTTCGTAAGAGATGGCATCTCCCACTGGTGAGGGGGCATCTCTGCTCGAGCGACTCCTTCTTCCGCAAGAGGAATGTAAGCAACATCCTTGATGGCAATGTTTTGAGCAAGCACTTCAAAGGGTTCATGGCGAGATACGATGAACATATCCGATTCGAGAGATCCATCAACTACAGGTTTAGGCAGTCCCCAAACTGAATGAACAAGAAGGCTGTCTTCTTGAGGATTAAGCGGATTTCTGGTGTACACTACGCCTGATGCTATGGGGTCTATCATCACAAGACATCCTACGCTCATGGCAATATCTTCATCCCGAATACCGTAGCGGAATCGATATGTCATGGCTTGAAGTCCATACATGCTGGCAACGACTTCTTTGTATGCCTGAATGACATTGTCGGGATGGACGTTAAGGATTGATCTATATTGACCGGCGAAGGAATGGCCGGGGAGGTCTTCACCTAGAGCGCTACTTCTCAGGGCAAATGTGATGGAAGGGCCATATTTTTTAAGCAGCTCGTTTATCCCGCACACTATCGCTTCCTCAATTTCCTCAGGCACAGAAGCATTAACGATAAGCTGCTGGATTGCGGAACTCAAAGCAAAGAAATCGCTTATATCTTCGGTAACCGTTTTTTGAATCAAGCGGTTTATCTCAGAAAATAGATCGGTCTCAATGAGAAGCTTTCGGTAGCTTTCTGCCGTAATAACAAAACCGTCGGGGACATTAAGTCCCAGAACATGTTTGAGTTCGCCGAGGTTAGCCATCTTTGAACCAACCAGATCGGCGGTATCACGGCTTACGGAATCCAGAGGAATCACGAGCGGCGCATCGGTAAGGGTTATTTTTGGTTCTATAAGACGTCTGATAGCTTCTTCGATTTCTCGGAATTTGGGATAAAGTTTTTCGTATCTTCCCGAGGAAAGCTCATTGAGATACTGTATCATCTGAAACACACTTGCGCTTACTCTGGTCGCTCGAGAGCGGATGAAGGTCATCCCGAAGGGCTTATAACCCCTGAGCATTTCCTCAATTTCGGTCATTATCTCAAGAGCCTTGTTGTTCGCCCCAAGAAGAAGTTTAAAGTTGTGATACCTGTTTTGAAAAATAAGTCTTAGTTCTTCCGGACTGTAAAGCGGCTTTTCCTGTTTACGGAAATTGCTGAAAAGTTTTTTCAAAAATTTCACGGTAACCTCTTACCTATTTCGGGCTGTTTTGGTTTTTACAGCTTCCCATATTTTCCCCATAAGAACATCGAAATCGCATGGCTTCATAAGATAAGCATAGGCGCCGTAAGCTATGCCGTCTTTTGCAGCTTGTTCCGAACCATGGCCGGTTACGATTATGACAGGCATATCTGGATCCATTTTCTTTAAAATCTTAACCACTTCCAATCCGTCCATGTCTTCCATTTTAAGATCCACAATGGCTATGTCGAAAGAGTTTTCTCTCATCTTCCTGATGGCTTCTGATCCACTATGAGCCGAGTCAACCTTCAGGTTGCGTTTTTCCATTCTCCTTCGAATCACATCAACGTAGGCAACTTCATCATCCACGATTAGAACTTTAAGTGATGGCATTTTCCGGTTTTTTCCGCATGGCTGCATCGGGTTTTCTCCTGTCGCTACCTCTGCTTACGATTTTGACGACTGTTTATCGAGCTCTGCATTCTTTTCTTGCTCTGTTTCCTCATGCTGACTCTGCGGAGACTGTTCCACATGCTTTTTCGGTTGAGTATCTTTTTCTTTGCTAAGGACTACAATTTCAGGAAGGGCTCCAACCACAAATTTCGATGGAGTTTCCACAGGGGGCAACCAGACTCTAAATGTCGTGCCTTTACCCAACTCGCTTTCAACTTCTATGTTGCCTCCCACTTTTTTAATGATCCCGTAACAGATAGAAAGCCCAAGACCAGTGCCTTTGCCGACCGGTTTAGTTGTAAAGAACGGTTCGAATATTCGTGGTAGAACCGATTTAGGAATGCCAGGTCCTGTATCCGAAACTTCCAGAACAACCCAGTCGTTGACCAGTTTTGTGGACAGAGTAAGAACACCACCTCCATGAACTTCCATGGCGTCTATAGCATTATTAACAAGGTTGAACACTACCTGTTGCATTTCTGTAGCAGACAGAGCAACGTCGGGAAGGTTCTTCTCAAGTCTTAGCTCTATCTTTACTCTAGCGTAACGTGCTCGCTGTTCGCAAAGTGGTGCCAGCTCTTTAAGTAAATCGTTCAGGGAAACCCGCTTCTCTCCTGGATCTGTTCGACGAGCGAAGGTCAGGAGTTTATAGGTAATTTCTTTACAGCGTGAACCCTGAATTTTTATCTGCTTGGCAGATCTGGCAATTTCTTCATAAATTTCCGAGTTTTGATCTGCCGGCAGGTCCTTAAGGCAATCCTCAATCCATCCGGCTTCTTCGACCATGATTGCAACAGGGTTATTTATTTCATGAGCGATTCCAGCGGCTAATTCTCCAAGGGAAGCTAATTTCCCGGTTTCTATAATCTGCTCATTCATTATATCCTTTTCCCGATCCACCTCTTTGATTCGATCTACAAGATGATTGGCGAACCGCCAACTGAGGACGGCAAAGGCCAGGCCGCATAGAATACAGACGGCAATAACCGCCGTTCTGGCTTTATGAATCTCCTTGAAAACCTCGGCATCCAGTTGAGTGTAAACCAAAATCCATCGAGCCATCTTGAGAGGAACTGCCACATAGAGCATGTTTCTCCCATCCACTGACTTTCTGCTAAAAATCTTTACGGCCACGTTTTCCTGCGCCACGGTTGTATCTTCTCGACTTATCTCCCTAATTATCGGAATATCCAGTAATGGTTCCTCAATCCCTGTAGCCGATCCAGAAAGAACTGTTCTGGATATCCCCTGAAGAAGCTCTCTTGGATACGCTCGATTTAGAGATGTTTGTAACTCTCCGTCGTAGTTCAAGATAAAAGCCTCACCTGTTTCTCCAATTCTGAGATTTTCGACAACTCTTGTAAAAGTGGCAAAATCGATGGTGGATCGAAGTATCCAAAATTTGCCTTTATCCTCTATCCTGATGGTTGCAACAAAGTGAGGCATTCCCCTGAGACCGAGAAATACGTCGCTGATGTAATAAGAATTTCGTATGGCTTCCTGGAACCACCTGGCACTTCCGTAAAAGGCCATCCCGAACTTGAATGGACCAGCATAAGCCGTCTGGATGCCATCATCTCGAACTAGCCCTAGATCAACAAATGTTCCCTCCTTGGTGGACTGAAGAATCATCAACATGTTGTTAAGATGAGAAGAGTCGTTGAGCTTTTCAACGCTATTAGATTGAGCAATTATCTTTATCGCTCCAATACTGTTAGCCAGAAAGGCATCGATGCTCTGGGCATGCTTCTGAACATACTCCGAAAGATAAGCCATGGTTTTCGACTTATACGCCGTATGGAATTGATAACCGCTTATGATTGCAATCAAAGCAATTGGGATAAGCGACGTGAATACGGTGATTAAGAATATTCTATTTCTCAACTGATTGTAATATTTCGGCTCGTGCATATCCTCTCCCGTCTTATTATCCAAGGCTGGAAGCCATGTCTCATTATGTTTAGTTTAGCAATGCCTATGCCATTTTATCATTTAACGCTTTGGGCAAGTCTTTTCTAAGGCTTGTCTCAGGAAACCCTGACCTTTAAGTGTCCGATAATTTTACATCCTGTAAAACTTGCAAACTGTAACGCTCATGGGTTTTACGGTTTAAACCTTATTTTCTCATGGGTATAATTTTTGCGAAACAACCGTTTGGCCGTAAATTTTTCTTAAAGAAAGGGCGAATAGGAAATGTCCATAGGTTCCTGGATAACTCGTATATTTCGCAGACCAAAGCAAAACAAGCTACAATCCCCAGAGGTATTTCGCATAAAATATCAGCACTTTAAGGAACTCCTCGATTCCAACTCTGAAATGGCAAAGGTTATCGCCGAGATTGAGGAGAAACTCCAGGGTAAAACGATGTTCGGCATGGCACATGTTAGATCAATGGTTGCTCGAGGCATCTTCCACAGCTTGCGAATGATTGACAGATTGAATGACCTTTCAGGCAGAAACTATCCTGAGCTTTACGATGTTCACCAGACCATTCAAAATTATATCAGAGAAATTCTGGAAGAACACAGGGAAAACGAATCTGAAGGCCCATGGGTTCTTCCCTACAGCCAGATTTCTCAGGAACTCATTGACAAGGTCGGAGGTAAAAACGCAAACCTTGGAGAAATGCTTACAAAACTGGGGTTACCAATCCCTCGGGGATTTGCCATAACGGTCAGCGCCTTCCACCTGTTTATGGAATCTAATGACCTACGGAACGAAATAAACAAGATCATCATGGAGACCAATTTTGAAGATCCGAAATCTATCGAAGAATCAAGTGAGGCAATTCAGGCAAAGATTATAGCATCAGAAGTACCTTCCGAGCTGGCTCAGGCTATACTCAATGCCTATGACGATCTTGTTCGCACCGTCGGCTCAAACGCAAACGTTGCCCTTAGAAGTAGTGCCATCGGAGAAGACGGGGACATATCTTTTGCCGGGCAGTATGTGTCCGTTCTAAATGTTTCTCGCGAACATCTTCTTCGATCCTATCGTTATGTCATCGCAAGTCTTTATACCCCCAGAGCGATGGCTTATAGATATCGCATGGGAATAGACGATAAGGACTGCGCCATGAGTGTTGGATGCCTCGAAATGATACCTGCCGTAGCAAGCGGTGTGTGCTATTCCAGGGATCCATCAACTCCAGATAAAGACGAAATTGTCATAAACGCTGCCTGGGGACTTGGATCGTATGTGGTGGACGGCGTTGTTTCTCCGGATACCTATAGAGTCAAAAGAGACTTAACCATTTCAGAAGTTAACGTCTCGGATAAAGCTGTAAAACAGGTATTGAATCCTGGGGGAGGATTGTCAGAAGAGCCGGTTGAAGAGGAGCTGAGGCGTTCGCCATGTCTAAAGGAAGCTCACATTCGCCTGCTGGCTGAGTATGCTTTGCGGTTGGAATCACATTACCGTTGTCCTCAAGACATTGAGTGGGCTCTTGCGCCGGATGACAAAATAGTTCTCCTTCAAACCAGACCGTTAAAACTCGTGGAATCGCCTTCAAACATACCATCGGTAAACATCCCTTCCGATTATCCGGTGCTTATCCCTGAAGGAGCTATCGCCTGCCCAGGCATAGGAAGCGGGCCAGCTTTCTATGTTCGATCAGAGGAGGATCTTTACAAAGTGCCTCAGGGAGCTGTGCTGGTAGCTCACCATTCTTCTCCCAAATTCGTTATCGTAATGGATCGTGTAAGTGCCATAGTGACCGATGCAGGAAGCATAACAGGACACATGGCGTCGGTAGCTCGAGAATTTAAAATCCCAACTCTGCTGAATACAAAGGTTGCAACCAGAGTCATTCCGGAAGGGGAAACGGTAACGGTTGATGCCTTTCATGGAAAGGTTTACAAAGGCGAACTTCCAGAGCATGTAAAAAACCTGATTGTTGATGCTTCCAGAGAACACACACCCATGAAAGGAACGCCGGTATATCGGGTGCTCGAAAGACTCTCGCGCTTTATAGTGCCATTAAATCTAATTGATCCGCAGTCTCCCAACTTTTGCCCTGAAGGGTGTAAGACTCTGCACGACATTATGCGGTTTGTACATGAAAAATCCTATGGTGAGATGTTCAAGTTGAGCGATGCTCTTAGCGATGAGTATGGAGCCGCCTATCGCATTGATGCCCCTATTCCCTTGAATCTATATGTTATTGACCTGGGAGGAGGACTTCTTACGGAAAGAATCAGAGGCGACAAAGTTCCTGTGGATGCTGTGATTTCCGTTCCATTTCGAGCCCTTCTAAAAGGCATGTTACATGAGGCTTTTTTGAAACCGGCGCCTCGTCCTGTCGAATTTAGCGGGTTCTTTTCCGTTTTGAGCGAGCAGATGCTTTCCAACCCTTACATGATGGATCGATTTGGAGACAAGAGTTACGCTATAATTTCCGACAAGTATCTTCATTTCAGCTCCCGTGTTGGCTACCACTTTGCCTTGCTGGATAGCTATTGCGGGCAAACCGTTAATAAAAATTACATAACCTTCGCTTTCAAAGGTGGAGCGGCAGATGATGTGCGAAGAAACAGGCGGGCTAGAGCCATCGCTCGCATTCTCAAGCTTCTTAATTTTTCCGTTGAAGTAGTAGCGGACCGCGTTGAGGGAAGACTCCAGAAATACGAGGCTCCATTCATAGAAATAACCCTTGACCAGATAGGCCGACTCCTTCAATTTACCCGCCAGATGGATATGCTTATGTCATCCGAAGCAATGATAGAGGTTGTCGCTCAGGCTTTCATGCGAGAGATCTACGATGTCACCGAAATATCAAGAATGCCGGTAATAGAATAGCCGGGCATTTACCGATTTTGTCGCAATTGCTCTCGTCCACAACGGTATCCAGAAGGTTTAATAGTTTAACGAGCTTTAATTTCCTTTGCAAAATGGAAGAAATAAACTCCAGCCGACAGATACCCCAGCCCGAGAGAAATCCACAGACAGATGGTTCCCAACTTGTCCAGTATGTCTTGAAAACCTGGAACGAAAGCCACAAGGCAAAGCATTGCAAGAGACTGAAAGATCATTTTGTTTTTCCCAAGCACACTGGCTTTCAGGATTATTCCCTGAGAAGCCGCTATGGATCGAAGCCCCGTTATGATAAGCTCTCGTCCAACTATGAGAAAAACCATCCAGGCAGGGACTTTACCAAGCGGTATGAGCATGATAAAGACCGCCAGCACAAGAAGTTTGTCTGCAAGCGGATCAAGAAGTTTCCCTATTGGTGTTTCGAGATGCCTACGTCTTGCGAGAATACCATCAAGGTAATCGGTAACCAGAGCGGCAAGGCAGGTAAAAAAGACCAGATGAAAGGCTCCAGGACTTACCGGTGGAACCAGTGCAACAAGAACGACCGGCACAGCAGCAATCCGAAAATAGGTAAGAGCATTCGGAAGATTAAGTAAATCACGGGAACCACCACTCCTCTCTGGATTGATCATCGGCCAGTGTTAACCTCTACGGCATAGTCTTATAATGCGAATAATACTGGAGCACCCGCTGTATATACTGTCGAGTTTCTTCATAAGGCGGGACTCCACCATATTGCTTTACCGCATTGGGACCGGCATTATAAGCCGCCAGAGCAAGTATCAGGTCGTTGTTAAAAAGGCGAAGCATCTCCTTCAGATAACCGATACCTCCTCTGAGATTTTGTATTGGATGGTAAGGATCCTGCACACCCATATCCATAGCTGTGCCAGGCATAAGTTGCATAAGTCCCATAGCACCCTTAGGCGATACCGCTGATGGGTTAAAGGCTGATTCAGCTCGGATAACTGCTTTCACAAGCCTTGGATCAACACCATGCTCCCTTGCTATGTCATTGATATAGGGTTCAAAAGCTTTCTCGTTAGGATGCAGTCCTAGATAAATGGGCCTCATGCTATATTGGTAGCTCGAAACATAGGAGGAAGAATATCCACCAGATGGAACATAGGCAAAGGATCTATAAACGCTTGGAGTCGAAACGCTCATGTAAAATCTTCGTTTAGTTTGCTGAAGCTGTCTCTTGAACTCAGCTAGCGCCTTGGGGGTCACTTTATTAGTGGGTTTTGTCGGAACATTGGTAAAATGCACCACTCCCTTTTCATCAACATAGGTGTAGATTTGAGCTTCTGCAGGAGGAGTCACTATAAAAACGATCAAAGTGGTAGCCAACCATAACAGCTTCTTAAACCGAAATGGCATGACCACCATCATCGTCTTCCTCCCTTGTAAAAATCAGGCCGATACATAATAGGGACTTTCTTCCTGTCATTCCGAGGCACAGGTCTGCCGGGCAGACACGCAGGTTTGCTCCTACATAGTTGCCCACATCAGGGCAAGCACATAGTCCTGCCCCTACATTGCTCAGGATGACAGGCAGGAGACCCCTCACTTCTTAAAAGCCCTTAAGATGTTCTCTTTCCCCTACTCCACTTTCTTCCAATCTTCCAGAAATTTCTTAAGTCCAATATCTGTTAAAGGATGCTGAATGAGCTGTTCAATCACCTTAAAAGGAATTGTGGCGATGTCTGCTCCAAGTCTAGCTGCTTCTAGAACATGAAGAGGATGTCTTATGCTTGCAACGATAACTTCCGTGTCAAACATGTAGTTGGAGAAAATATCCATGATGTCCTTAATAATTTCCATCCCCTGCGAGGTAATATCATCCAGTCGCCCCACAAAGGGACTTACGTATGTAGCGCCGGCTTTGGCAGCAAGGAGTGCCTGGATAGGTGTAAAAACGAGAGTTACATTAGTGTGGATGTTTTCTTCAGAAAGAACCCTAACAGCCTTAAGTCCCTCGCGTGTCATCGGAATCTTGACCACAACATGGGGATCAATGGAAGCAAGATCACGAGCTTCAGCGATCAAATCTTCAGCTTTTGTGCTTACAGCTTCAGCACTTACAGGTCCCTGAACAATCTCACAGATCGTCTTTATGTGCTTCCTGAAAGCTTCACGTCCTTTAATGCCTTCTTTTGCCACAAGCGATGGGTTGGTCGTTACTCCGTCAAGAACACCGAGTTCATGAGCCGCTCTAATTTCGTCAAGGTTCGCAGTGTCTATAAAGAACTTCATTCCTCCGAATCCTCCTTCTTCCTTTCTATATATCGGCTTCTACAGGTTTCGCTACAAAAGTAAACCTCTTTCCCGCCTATTTTATCCTTTACCGCTTTGTCCTTTACTATGTAAACGCCGCACTGAGGGTCCTGAACAAGTTCCGCAACCGTTGGATGTCCCTGTTTAGCTGCTTGGCCTCTATCTTGTTCCGGTAAGAGAACTTTCTTTTTCACATACCGCCACAAAAGATAGCCGCAGTAAGCAAGCAACAAAAAAAGGATGAACCGCATCATCTCTTTTTTACCCTCTTGACTTTTTGTCCCTTTGGGGGGACTTGCCGTAGCAATTCCTTCACATTTTGGTTGTAGATGGGATGCATAAGCATTGGAGCTATTTCGCAAAGGGGAACGAGCACGAACCTTCTATCCTGTAACATCCTGTGGGGAATGTACAGATCATTCTCTTCAACGCAAATTTGCCCATCTGTTCCATAGAAAAGTATGTCAATGTCGATAACCCTTGGTCCCCACCGCACCGTCTTAACTCGTCCCATGTCGGTTTCTATACTTTTTACGGCTTTAAGAAGTTCCCTCGGTGATAGTTCCGTCTTTCCCCTGAGCACTCCGTTGATAAACCAATTCTGGTCACAATACCCCTGAGGTTCCGTGGCATACCATGAGGACAACGCGGTAATCGTTATGACAGATCGTTCCACCAGAAGCCTGACAGCTTCCTCACAGTGTCCTATCGCATCTCCAACATTACTGCCAATACCAATAAACACTTCTTCCACGGATAACCTTCTCGCTACTCAGTTTCTATCTGTTGCCAAACAATTTTTTCATGCGTTCCACCGCTTCCTTTATACGCTCCTTGGGAACCGTTAAAGCCATACGTATGTATCCTTCTCCCGGTTCTCCAAAGCCGTTTCCGGGAGTGGTAACAATACCGGCTTCCTTCAAAAGAGTCATTGCAAAGCCTGTTGATGTAGTTCCTTCCGGGACAGGGCACCACACATAGAAGGTCGCCTTCGGAACGAACGGTGATAAGCCGACGGAACGAAGTCCTTCTATCAGAACATCTCGCCTTTCCTGATAAATACGTTGCATTTCCCTAACGCAGGACTGATCACCTTCAAGCGCCACAATGCCGGCTTTTTGAACTGCATTAAAGGCTCCCGAGTCTATATTGCTTTTTACCTGCCCGAGTCCCCCTATAACTTCTGCATTTCCAACGGCAAAACCGAGGCGCCAGCCGGTCATGTTGTAGGTTTTAGAAAGCGAATGAAATTCAATGCCAACATCCTTTGCTCCCTTAACTTCCAGAAAACTCATGGGACGATACCCGTCAAAGCTCATCTCTGAATAAGCAGCATCATGACAGACGATAATTTCGTATTTCTTCGCAAAAGCGACCACTTTTTCAAAAAATTCCGCTTCGGCCGTAGCTCCGGTCGGGTTGTTTGGGTAGTTTATAAACATCATCTTAGCCTGCTGGGCAACCGACGGAGGAATAGCATCAAGGTCAGGGAGGAAGTTTCGATCCGCCGTAAGTGGCATAAAGTAAGATTTCCCCCCGGCAAGCACAGTTCCAGCGTGATAGACAGGATAAGCGGGTGACGGAACAAGCACAATATCGCCAGGGTTAATAAAAGCAAGAGGTATATGAGCAATGCCTTCCTTAGACCCAATGAGAGTGATAACTTCTCGTGATGGCTCTAATTTGACTCCAAACCGTCTTTCATACCACCTTGCAACACAATCCCTAAAATCGTTCATACCGGAGTAGGAAGGGTATCTGTGGGTGGAAGGATCTTTAACTGCTTCCCTAAGGGCTTCTACAATATGAGGTGGCGTTGGAAGGTCTGGATCTCCCACCCCCAGATCGATTACATCAACACCTTTAGCCTGAACTTCTGCTTTGAGTCGATCAAGCTCCTGAAAAAGGTATGGAGGAAGTTCCTTGAGTCTATTCGCTCTTTCAAAAACCATAAGGTTTATGCCTCCTGTTTTTTGAGTCCCAGCACATCGTGCATGTCGTAAACACCAGGCTGTTGATTTATCACCCATCGAGCCGCCTTGAGAGCTCCTCGGGCAAAATTGTCTCGACTGTGAGCTCTGTGAGTGATTTCTACACGTTCTCCCAAGCTTCCAAATATGATCGTGTGTTCTCCAACAATATCTCCAGCTCGCACCGTCTGTATGCCGATTTCTTCTGCCTTTCTTTCACCGATAAGCCCGTGGCGAGCAAAAACGGCTACTCGATCCCATTCTGCCGATCTAGCCTGAGCTATAATTTGTCCCAGCTTTATAGCGGTGCCGCTAGGAGCGTCCTTTTTAAAGCGATGGTGAGCTTCAACGATTTCCACATCAAAGTCAGAACCGAGCAATTTTGCAGCATATTCGACAAGTTTGAACAACACGTTTACTCCAACGCTCATGTTAGGTGATATAACGATAGGCATAGATGTCCCATACGAACGAACCGTATTGAGCTGGTCGGCTGAAAGTCCCGTTGTTCCAATGACCATAGGAACTTTACTGGATGCGCAGAGCTTGCAATGTTCAACTGTAGCTTCCGGTGCTGTGAAATCTATTACCACCTGCGCCTGTTTGATCACTTCAGAGGCATTACCGGAAACCACGAGATCAGCTTCCGCCGACGGGACAAATTGTTTCACGGGTTTTCCAACAGCGCTGTGATCTGGACGTTCCCAGCCGCCAACAAGCTTCATATCGTCAGCTTCGCATACAAGCTGAGCGATACGGCTTCCCATCCGCCCTGCAATTCCTGCAACAGCAACGGCGATCATGCTTTTCTCCTTCGTGGCTTGCCTTAAAGCTAAAGCATTACCTGCATTCTAAACAAGCCCGTATTTTTTAATCACATCATAAAGCTTTGCTCGGTTGGTTTCAGAAAGCGGTGCAAGAGGCAGTCGGACTTCATCGCTCGGGATTTTCTTCATCATAGCAAGAGCAGCTTTTACTGGCACTGGGTTAGTTTCGCAAAACAGAATGTGACAGAGAGGAAGAAGTTTGTAATTAAGAGCTCTAGCTTCGTCCCATTTTCCTTCAAGAGCAAGTCGGCACATTTCCGACATATCTCTCGGCGCAATGTTAGATACAACAGAAATAACTCCCTTGCCTCCAACGCTCATAAGCGGGAACGTCAGGTAGTCTTCGCCAGAAAGCACAACGAAATCTTCTCCGCATCGAGCAATGATGTCCATAATCTGCTTCATAGAACCGGAAGCTTCCTTTATGCCAACGATATTGGGAATTCGAGAAAGTCGTTCAATAGTTTCTGGCTCCATGTTAACTGCTGTTCTTCCAGGGATGTTATAAAGAATAATAGGTATATCAACTTCTGCAGCAACCTTTGCGAAGTGCCGATACAATCCCTCTTGAGTGGGTTTATTGTAGTATGGGCTGATCATTAACGCAGCGTCAGCTCCTGCCTTGTAAGCATGGCGTGTGAGTCTAATTGCTTCGGCTGTGCTGTTAGATCCAGTTCCGGCAATAACCGGCACTCGCTTGTTGACTTGCTCAATGGTTATCTCAATAACTCTCTCGTGCTCTTCGAAAGAAAGAGTTGCCGACTCCCCTGTTGTCCCGCAGGGCACAATACCGTTTGTTCCTTCGGCAATCTGAAACTCTATTAACTGCCGAAGACTTTCCTCATCCACTCTCCCGTCGCGAAACGGTGTAACAATAGCTACAATAGCTCCTTTAAACATGGCGCCTCCTCCCTTAGTTTACTAAGGTTTCATCCCACAACAGACCCTCGCAGACTACAAGAGCCTGTCCCTCCAAAAAAACTTCCGTAAAATTATCTGCCTCTTTGCTGAAAAACACTCGAAGGGTTTCTCCACCCTTTGTATTAACAGCCACGGGAGAGTGGGTTTTTCCGAGAGCCGAAGATATGATTGCTGCAGCAATGGAGCCTGTGCCGCAAGCTAGAGTTTCATCTTCCACGCCGCGTTCGTAGGTCCTTATGAAAACCTCGTTTTCACTGGCAACCCATACGAAGTTAACATTTGTGCCTCTAGGTGAAAACTGCGGATGGAATCGGATAAAACGCCCTAGCTTTACTACATCCATACGATCAAGTTCATTCCTGTCTTTACAGAAAATAACCACGTGAGGCACTCCTGTGTTAGCGAAATGAACAACCAGTCGGTTTTGATCCGTTCCCAGATATGTTGCACCATCAAAGCCATCGAGGCTAACAGAAACATGCAGTTTGATTTCGCTTACCCTGGGAATTTGAACCTTAACCTGGTTAGAACCCGTTATTTCAGCCTTTATCAAGCCTGCTCCGGTTCTGAAAACCATTGAAGAAGATTTTACTATGTCCTTCAACGCGGCAAATCTGGCTGCACATCTAGCTCCATTGCCGCACATTTCGGCTTCGCTACCGTCTGAATTGAAAAACCGCCAGGAAAAGTCAGCCTCTTTATCGTCTTCAATGAGGATAAGCCCATCAGCCCCCAAGGATAACTTGGGTCTGCAGGCTTTTCTGGCAAGTTCTGCCGCTTTTTCTGGAGGAATCAACATTTGCCGATTGTCTATCAAAATAAAATCGTTTCCACTACCGGTCATCTTCATAAAGGGAATTTTAGTTTTGTTCATGCTACACCACTCCTAATCCAGTCAGGAATGCGCTCAAGGCGTATAAGATCCTCCCATGTTTCTCGCTCTCTAATGACTTCATACCGATCATCCCGCACAAGCACTTCTGCTGCTCGGGGGCGGGAGTTGTAATTGGAAGACATCGAAAAACCGTAGGCTCCAGCACTCATGACAGCGAGAAGATCTCCCGATGACTGTACCTGAAGGGAACGTCCTCTAGCAAGAAAATCTCCAGACTCACATATCGGACCTACCACATCCACTACTTCTGTCCCCCGCGAAGGATCCCGATGAACAGGCAGGATTGCGTGGAAGGCATTGTAAAGACTCGGGCGTATCAAATCGTTCATGCCGGCATCTACAATGACAAAGTGTTTCAGAGGACTCTTCTTGTTATAAAGAACCTTTGTAAGAAGAATGCCGGCATTTCCAACTATAACCCTTCCGGGTTCAAGAATGAACTGGCATTCCAGACCTCGCATTTCCCTGAGCACAGCTTCTGCGTATTCTGTTGGGTGAGGTGGTTTTTCCTGATCGTAGGTAATACCAAGCCCTCCTCCAATATCCACATAGCGTATGCCAATGTTTCGCTGTCTCAGTTCATGAACAAGCTCTCTAATTTTTCCTATAGCTTCAACAAAAGGAGCTGTGTCAGTAAGCTGGCTTCCAATGTGGCAGTCCACTCCCACGATCTCCACGTGGTCAAGCTCTGAAGCCCGGGTGTAAGCGTCCAGAGCAAGCTTCATGTCTATACCGAACTTGTTCTTCTTCATGCCGGTAGAGATGTAAGGATGAGTCTGAGGATCCACGTCGGGATTAACTCGAAGCGCTATAGGAGCTTTAACTCCAAGATTTTTAGCTCGTTCGTTTATGAGTTCCAATTCTTCGAAGGACTCGATGTTGAACATGAGAATGCCTTCAGACAAAGCATAATCTATCTCCTGGACACTCTTGCCCACACCGGAATAGACGATTTTCTTTGGAGATATACCGGCTTTTATGGCCCGATACAGCTCTCCTCCAGAAACTATATCCATCCCGGCGCCCATCGATCCCAGAAGGCTTAGTATGGCTATGTTGGAATTAGCCTTAACAGCAAAGCAGGTTAGATGATCAACGGTGTCAAAAGCTCCATCGAAGACTCTGAAATGATGTGTCAAAGTAGCATGGCTGTAAACGTAACATGGTGTTCCCACTTCTTCGGCAATACGAGGAAGCGGAACATTTTCGCAGTGTAGAGTATCATTCACATAATGAAAATGATGCATACCGTTTGCTCCATTGCTCTATTTTTTTTCTTTTTCTTTGTCTTTCGTGAAGACATTACGAATTTCAATCCAGGAAGACGTTACCCCTTCTCCTCCGGATGGATCAGATGAAACAGATGACACAGCATAGCCGTAAACTTGATTTGGCAACGCCGTCTTATCAATGAAAGGAGAATGGGGAACAGGCTTATCATTAAGGCGGACGATGCTACCATCAGGTTGTTTTCGATAAACATTGTAGCCAGCGATTTTTCCTCCCTTGGGTTCCAACCAGTGAACTTCTAGTCCTTCTTTTCCAGGCACAACCCATATACTTTCTGGCGGGGGAGGCAATACTCTGGTCTTTGCCTTTACTTTGGTGATCATGTATGGCTTCCCCCAGATTGTTATGCCATCCTTTTCGTAGTAAGGCGTTACTCGATAATCATAGAGCTTTCCACCTTCCACTTCGGTATCCAGGTAGTTCGTCTTACGGTAATTGGCTTCGGATACTACACGCCACGGTTCGGAGCCGCTTCTTTTTTCAACCTTGAAACTAAGAGTGTTTTTAGCATCCTTGCATTGGTCAGGACAAATCAGCCATTCGACTATAATTCCTTTATCCGTCGATCGTGCGGTGAGTCGCTTCATCATATCGCCGATCGGGTAAATACGCACATCCACGGGATCAGAAGCAGTAATCACTCGCTGGCGGTCTCTATCACTAACCGTGACTCTATACCTGTAAGCACGGTTTACTACAATCCGGGAGTCTTTCCAGACCATTTTCCCATCTTCTATCTTGGCTGGATCAGGATAAGCCGGGTGAAAACATTGAGTCTTCTGCCAAGGAAGATCCGGGCATTCTTTACAGCTTAACCCTTTCCAGTCTATCTCTGCCTTTTCCACAGTGAAACAATAGGGATACTTTGAAAAGCTTTTATCTTTGGTGGGCACATACCAGGAGAGTTCAACGCCGTCAGGATATAAATTCACAAAGACTTTATCAATCTTTGGCGATTCTTCTTCCACAATAGCCGGGACAGGAAATCCTTTCCTCCCACAGCCAGCAAGACCAAAAAGAGCAAGCAGAAGCACACATGATTTTAGAAGACCCATTTTCATCAAATTTGCTTTCATATTGAACACCTCAATGCACTACTGGCAGGTGTGAGTATCCTTGCCTGCCATAGCGATCTTTGATTATCTGGAGATTTTCTCTTGTTGCTTTAACATACCTTTCCGCATCTTCTATGGCTTCTTTTACTCGAGTCCACGACGTTCCGCCATGGGATTTTCGCCGCTCAACTGCGGTGCGAACGTCCAGCACTTCAAAAACGCCTTCGTCGAAGGCTTTATGGAACTTTCGCAACTCTTCCAGAGTGCAATCCTTAAAGTCTTTCCCTTCTTCAATGCAAAATCGAACAATCTGCCCAACCACATGGTGAGCTTTCCTAAACGGCACACCCTGAGTTACAAGATAGTCTGCCAGTTCGGTGGCGAGGGTCCATCCTTGGCTGACTGCCTGTTCCATTTTTTCTTCACGAACGGTGATTTCAGGAAGCATCATAGCAAGGAGTTTTAAAGTGCTAAGGAGAGTATCGGCCGTATCGAAGAGGGGAATCTTGTCCTCCTGGAGATCTCTGTTGTAGCTGAGGGGCAACGCTTTCATGGTCGTCAGTAGAGCTACCAGATTGCCGTAAACTCTACCGGTCTTCCCGCGCATTAGTTCCGCCACATCAGGATTTTTCTTCTGCGGCATAATACTTGACCCTGTGCAGAAGGCATCGCTCAGTTCGATAAAACCGAATTCCGAGCTTGACCACAGCACCAGCTCTTCTGCAAGACGACTTATGTGCATCATTGTTATAGCCGCGGCTGAAAGAAACTCCAGGAGATGATCTCTATCGCTCACCGCATCCATGCTATTTCTAGTTACGGCGTCGAAGTTGAGGTATTTAGCGGTGAGAGTCATATCTATGGGAAAACTTGTTCCAGCAAGGGCTGCACTACCTAGAGGAAGCACATTAACGCGCTTCAATGAATCGGCGAAGCGTTCCTCGTCCCGGCGAAACATTTCACAGTATGCCATAAAGTGGTGAGCGAGGGCTACGGGTTGGGCATGCTGGAGATGGGTATATCCGGGCATAACCACATGAAAATACCGAGTTGCCAGTTTAATAAGAGCTTCTATCACGTTCAGGAGTTCTTCCCGAACGGATACTATAACGTCTCGTAAATATAGCCTTACATCGAGAGCGATCTGATCATTTCGGCTCCTGGCCGTATGGAGTTTGCCTCCCAGGTCGCCTATCTTCTGAATAAGCCGCTGCTCTATCGCCATGTGAATATCTTCAAAGGACGGGTCGAAGACAAAGTCGCCTCGTTCAATCTCCCGATAGATTTCCCCAAGGGCTGTAATGATCTGGGAAGCCTCATCATGAGAAATAATCCCACATTCTGCAAGCATTCTGCAGTGAGCAACACTGCCGGCGATGTCATATCGGTAGAGTCGCCAGTCAAAGCTTAGAGATTCCGTATATCGTTCTACTTCACCAAGAGTAGGCTTTTCGAAGCGGCCTTGCCAGGGTTTTTTGATTTCCACGGCTTGTTGGTCTCCTTTTTTCCTGGGCAACCACAAGGGTTGCCCCTACGTTTTCGGGCAACCACAAGGGTTGCCCCTACATTCTGGGCAGGCCTACGTGCCTGCCCTGATCCCTTTCACCTGTTGAATCATGGATGCAATTTTTAACCTGAGTCCCTGAAGTCGAATAAAACCTGTCGCATCAGCCTGCTGGTATTCGGTGTCCTCCTCGAAGGTAGCAAGACTTGGACGATAGAGCGACCGATCGGACTTCCTTCCCAGCACGATTACGTTGCCCTTGTAAAGTTTTAACCTGACGGTGCCCCAGACATTTTCCTGGGCCGTGTCCATCAACTGCTGGAGAAGCTGGCGCTCTGGAGAAAACCAGAATCCGTAGTAGACCAGCCGTGAATATTCCGGGATGAGGCTGTTTCTGATGTGCATAACCTCCCGATCCATCGTTATTGATTCAATCGCCTGATGGGCCACTCGAAGGATTGTTCCACCCGGCGTTTCATAGACCCCTCGTGATTTCATCCCAACAAATCGGTTTTCCACTATATCCACTCTGCCTATCCCGTGCTTTCCTCCCAGTTCGTTGAGATACTGCAACAACTGAGCAGGTGTCATTCTCTGGCCGTTAACCGCTACGGGATCGCCTCGCTCAAACTCAATCTCTATAATATCGGGTTTGTCGCTGGCTTTTTCTGGACTAACCGTAAGGACAAACATATCTTCTGGTGGTTCTGCCCACGGATCTTCCAGAATGCCGCCTTCGTAGCTTATGTGAAGCAGGTTTCTATCGGAACTGTAGGGCTTTTCCTTAGTCACTGGCACAGGAATGCCGTGCTTTTTGGCAAATTCAATAAGAGCCGTCCTGGATTTAAAATTCCATTCTCGCCACGGAGCTATGATGGTAAGGGAAGGATCCAGTGCCATATAGGTCAGTTCAAACCGAACCTGATCGTTACCCTTGCCAGTAGCACCGTGACTTACTGCATCGGCTCCCTCTTCATGAGCAATTTCGACCTGCTTTTTGGCTATAAGCGGTCGTGCAATGGATGTTCCCAGGAGATACTGATTCTCGTAAATGGCGTTTGCGCGAAACATGGGGAAAACAAAGTCTCGCACAAATTCTTCTTTCAAATCCTCAATACGAACCTTGCTTGCTCCTGTACGGAGAGCCTTTTCTTCCAGTCCTGCAAGTTCCTCACCCTGACCAATGTCAGCAGAGAAAGCGATTACTTCACATTGATAAGTTTCAATCAACCATTTGAGGATAACCGAAGTATCAAGTCCTCCAGAATAGGCAAGAACGACCTTTTTGACTTTCATTCAACCGCTCCTTGTATTTTCCTTCATCCACAATCATCACCAGACATACGACCAGCATTTACTGAATAATTAACCATTCAAGCAAAGCCATCTGTACAAACATTCTGTTTTCTGCCTGGTCGAAAACGACCGATTGTGGGCCTTCTATAACGTCGTCAGTGATTTCTTCTCCTCGATGCGCCGGAAGGCAGTGAAGCACAATAGCTTCGGGATGAGCGTGAGCAAGCAACTGACGATTAACCTGATATGGAGCAAAAATCTCCCGTCTTTTGGCTTCTTCTGCCTCCTGTCCCATGCTCGTCCAGACATCGGTATTGATCACCTGAGCGTCCTTCACAGCCTCCACAGGATCCCGGTATAGTTCCACAACACCGTGACTCTTGGAATCACTCTTTGCCTTTGCCATAATTTCAGGCTTAGGTTCAAAACCTTCGGGTGTGGCTATTCGGAGAGTCAACCCAAGCCGGAGCGCTGCCTCGATCCATGAGTGGCACACATTATTTCCATCTCCCACCCAGGCTATGGGTATATTGAAAGAGCCTTTCTTCTCCCAGACCGTGAGAAGATCGGCAAGCACCTGGCAGGGATGATGCAAATCGGTGAGACCGTTTATAACGGGGATAGAGGAATATCGGGCAAGTTCTTCCACTTCTTCATGGGCGTAGGTTCTAACAACAAGAGCGTCTATGTATCGTGAGAGGACTCTTGCCGTGTCTGAAAGGGGTTCTTTGCGGGAAAGCTGGGTTTCCTTAGATGTCATAAAGACGCAATTGCCGCCGAGATAATACATGCCAGCTTCAAAGGAAACCCTGGTTCGGGTGGATGGCTTCATGAAGAGGAGACCAAGCACCTTGCCCTGGAGAGTCTTTACAAGAGTTCCTTCACGTAGAGCCTTTTTCAGGATCTGAGCTCTCTCGATAATAGCCCATATTTCCTCTTCCGTAAGGTCCCAGATGGTAAGAAAATGTCTTGTCATACAAACTCCTTAAGTATCTGATCGAGCTGTTCCAAAAGCCAGTCAATATCCTCAACGGGGACTATAAGGGGTGGAAGAAACCTCAATACGGTGTCTTGAGTGCAGTTAATTACGGCACCTCGCTCAAGACATTTTTCCACAACAACCTTTGCAGGTTTATCAAGTTCCATAGCGACCATCAAACCCCGTCCCCGCACATCCTTAACCACTCCGTGTTTCTTCTGAAGTTCCCGAAGTCCGTTGAGGAAATAATCTCCCTTTCGGCGGACTTCGCTGAGAAATTGCGGATCGGCAATGGTTTTCAGAACTTCCAGAGCAACAGCGCTGACAAGAGGTGTGCCTCCGAAGGTGCTGGCATGACTGCCCGGATCAAACACCTCCGACACTTTCTCTGTGGTTACCATAGCTCCCATCGGAAGGCCATTAGCAAGAGCCTTAGCGAGAGTCATTATATGCGGCGTTACGTCTTCGTGTTCGTAGGCAAAGAGTTTTCCTGTTCTTCCCATTCCAACCTGAACTTCGTCGAAAATGAGGAGAAGTCCCCGTTCATCGCAAAGAGCCTTAAGGTCCTTGAGATAGCCTGGCGGAGGAATCCTCACACCTCCTTCTCCCTGGATGGGTTCCACCATGACCGCGCAGGTTTTTTCCGTGATGGCTTTCTGCACAGCCTCAACCGAGCCGAACTCCACGTACACGAATCCATCCACAAGAGGCTCGAATCCTTTGTGAACCTTTTCCTGACCCGTGGCTGAAAGAGTAGCAAGTGTTCTGCCGTGGAAGGAATTTTTCATGGTAATAATCTGGTAACGGCCAGGTCCGTAATGAGTCAGGCTGTATTTTCTGGCAAGTTTTATAGCAGCTTCGTTAGCTTCGGCACCGCTATTACAGAAGAAAACACGGTCTCCGAAGGAATGCTTCACAAGTTCGGCTGCGAGGAGAGTCTGAGGCTCGGTGTAGAAAAGATTCGATACATGGACGAGTTTTCTTGCCTGCTCGCACAAAACCTCCGTAAGTTTTTCGGGGCAGTGTCCGAGGTTACATACGGCAATGCCTGCGAGAAAATCACGGTACTCCTTGCCGTTGCTGTCCCAGAGTCGGCATCCTGATCCCCGGACAAAGACCACCGGCTGGCGAGCGTACGTCCGACAAATCGTTGTATCGCAAAGCTGAGCAATGTCTAAAGTTTCTTTAGCATTCATTGTATCTTCATCCTTTCACAACTTCAGTTCCTATACCGGAATCGGTAAAGATTTCAAGAAGAACGGCATGAGGCAAACGGCCGTCAATAATATGAACCTTTTCAACACCTTCGTTTAAAGCATCGACGGCACATCTAAGTTTTGGGATCATACCGCCCTTTGCGGCTTCTGTTTCTATAAGTTCCAGAGCTTCGCTCATGGTAAGACTTGAAATAAGATTACCGTCTTTGTCCATTACACCAGGCACATCCGTCATAAGAATGAGTTTTGCAGCTTTAAGAGCTCCAGCAATAGCTCCTGCGACAAGGTCGGCGTTTATGTTAAAGGTTTCCCCCTGGGGACCCACACCTACAGGAGCAATCACCGGTATAATCTGGCTCTTTTCCAGAATGCGGATGATTTCATCGTTGACTCGCCTGACTTCTCCGACGAGCCCAATGTCTATGATTTCAGGCGGCTGGTCATCTCCCTGATATTTGTAAATGTGCATCTTTGTAGCCTCGATAAGGTTGGCATCCTTTCCGCTAAGCCCTACTGCTTTGCCGCCGTGATTGTTTATGAGCTTTACGATATCTTTATTGAGCTTTCCAGCCAGCACCATTTCGACGATATCCATTGTCTCTTCGTCGGTAACACGCATGCCTTCACGAAAGAGGCTCTCTTTGCCGATCTTTTTCAGCATCTGACTGATCTGAGGTCCTCCGCCATGTATTATCACTGGATTTATGCCGATGTATTTGAGGAGCACAATATCCTGAGCGAAGGAGTTTTTGAGATGATCTTCGATCATTGCGTGGCCACCGTATTTAATTACAAAGGTTTTGCCGTAAAAGGATCGTATGTATGGAAGAGCTTCGCTCAATACCCGTGCTCGTTCAGCAACATTTTCCATTGATTCCGTGCGTTCCATCCCAAATCCCTCAATAAAAAATTTTTTCCTCTAGCGGCCTTGACCGCCTGGTTAAACCTTACTTATAACTGGTTTTGTAGATTCTAAGCGAAGGAAGAAGGACTGGCCGTTGATAATCCTCTCCCAACTTGAAGTTTAAAGAATGTATCGGCTCAAGTCCTGATCCTCCACAATGTCCTTTAGAGTATCGAGCACATACTGTCGAGTAATTCTTATAGTCTGTCCCTGAAGTTCTGGCGCATGGAAAGAGATATCAGAAAGAAGTTTCTCCATAATAGTGTGAAGCCTTCTTGCACCAATGTTCTCCGTTCGACTGTTTACTTCATAGGCTATTTCAGCAATAGCGTCGATAGCATCAGGCTCAAACACCAGTTCAACGCCTTCAGTCTGAAGTAGAGCTTTATACTGAGTTGTGAGAGCATTTTCCGGTTCAGTCAAAATTCTCACGAAATCTTCCTTGGTCAAGGGCTTTAGTTCCACTCGTATAGGAAACCGTCCCTGAAGTTCTGGAATGAGATCAGAAGGTTTAGCTATATGAAAGGCTCCGGAAGCAATGAAAAGAATGTGATCGGTTTTAACCATACCGTACTTTGTCATAACCGTAGAACCCTCGACAATGGGAAGCAGGTCACGCTGCACGCCTTCACGAGACACATCGGGGCCTCCGGTTGCATCCCTTCCCACGATTTTATCAATTTCGTCGATGAAGATGATACCCGACTGTTGAACTCGTTCTATAGCAGTCCGAATCACTTTGTCCATATCCACAAGCTTCTGAGCTTCTTCTTCAGTTAGAATTTCCTTTGCTTCAGGAATTTTTACCTTTCTGCGCCTGGTTCTTCGGGGCATCATAGAATTAAGCATTTCTCGGATGCTGTAATCCAGCTCCTCCAGACTACCGGTAAAAATTTCCATAACCGGACTGGATCTATCTGCCACATCAATTTCCACGTAGCGTTCATCGAGTTTTCCTGCTCTGAGAAGCTCCCGAAGTTTTTCTCTTGTAGTATCAATGGCTTGAATCTCATCCGAAGCAGTTTCTTCCGCAGAATAATTATCTTCAGGATGACGTCTCACCCCGCCACGGCCTCTCTTTCTGGACGAGGGCAACAATATATCGAGCAGCTTTTCTTCGGCAAGCTGAGCCGCCTTTTCCCTAACACGTTCCAGCTCTTCCTGCCGAACCATATTAACAGCAATATCGGTCAGATCTCGTATCATTGATTCGACATCTCGTCCAACATAGCCCACTTCTGTGAACTTGGTTGCTTCCACCTTAAGGAAGGGTGACTGAGCGAGTTTAGCAAGACGGCGAGCGATTTCCGTTTTGCCGACCCCGGTTGGACCAATCATTATTATGTTCTTCGGGGCGATTTCGTCTCGAAGATGTTCGGGCACTTGCTGTCTTCGCCATCGGTTTCTCAAAGCGATGGCGACCATTTTTTTGGCTTCTTGCTGGCCGATAATGTACTTATCAAGTTCCTTAACTATTTCTGCAGGGGTAAGTGGTTTGTTCATATTTCAAGCTCCTCAATGACGAATTCACTGTTAGTGTAGATGCAGATTGAAGCTGCAATACGCATTGCTTCTTCGACAATCTGTCTTGGAGAAAGATTCGAATGCTTGATGAGAGCCCTTGCTGCAGCCAGAGCGTAGGGTGCTCCCGATCCCACCGCAGCAACACCATCATCAGGTTCAATCACATCCCCACTACCAGTTATAATGAGACATTCGTTTCTATCCGCCGCCACAAGCATAGCTTCCAATCGGCGGAGTATTTTATCGGTTCGCCAATCTTTGGCAAGCTCAACGGCTGCCCTCTTGAGACTACCATTATATTGCTCTAATTTTGCTTCAAGCCGTTCGAACAGGGTAAAAGCATCAGCCGTTGCTCCAGCGAAGCCAGCAAGCACTTTACCATGATGCATTCGGCGAACTTTCTTTGCTCCCTGTTTGATAACAGTATCCCCCAGGGTTACCTGTCCATCCCCCGCCATAACCACTCGACCCTGATGGCGAATGGCCAAAATTGTTGTGCTTTTTATCAACCTTTCCTGCATATCAGTTCTTGCCGTCCTTTCTGCTTCTCAAATGGGCTTTATCATATACACTGATTAAGTGTCCAAGATCAATGTGAGTGTAACGCTCTGTTGTGGTGAGATGAGCGTGACCCAGCATTTCTTGAATTGATCTGATGTCAGCTCCAGCGCTCAAAAGATGACTTGCGAAGCTGTGGCGAAGTCCATGGGGTCCCATGAGCCTTGATGCTCCAGCTTCGAGCAATTCTCTCTGGAGCATATCGTGGACTGCTCTGGTGGATAACCGTTCACCTCGATAATTCTTAAATAGTTCATCGGAAACCGATCTAAGATGGGGAGCTTGAGTAGAAAGAGCCTGAAGGTAAGACTCTATTGCTGATAAAGCCGTCCTCCCTATAGGCACTATCCGTTCCTTTCTGCCCTTCCCCACAACTCTCACAAACCCCTGCGATGCATCCACATCGGCTTCTTTCAGAGCCACCACTTCGCTGACTCTAATGCCCGTGGAATATATAGTTTCATATATTGCCCAGTTCCGCACCTGACGCCATGTAGATGAAGGAGATAGAGCTTTCTTTCTGAGATGTTCCAGAAAAGCAAAGGCTTCGTCAACATCCATGTGAGGCGGAGTTTTAACGGGAATTCGAGGGTTACTAACCTCTTCCACGGGGTTATGAGTTTCCTGAAAGCGCTCTTCAAGAAAGCGGTAAAAACTCCTAAGAGCCGAAAGCTTCCTCGCTTGAGAACTCTTTTCCAGCGATAGGGACCCGAAAAATTCAAGAACGTCATATCTCGTTCCGTCTTTCACAGTGGGTTTGCGATTTCCAATTTTTCTTGTAAGCCAATCAGCCCACTGATTTAGATCCGATTCGTAAGCTCTTAAAGTTTCGCTACTTACTCGCCGCTCCCTTTCTAGATAAGCGAGAAATAACTCTATCGCCTTAGCTAATTCCATTAAAACACTTCCTCCGGTCGATTACCATCATTTCCCTATCGCCGATTTTACGCAACTACGGTTCTCTTCACCAAACCATTTCCTGAGAAGTTCAAGGCTTGGGTAATGAGTAAGGTCATAGTGAATAGGGGTTATAGCGATGTATTTCTCTTGTATGGCATGAGAGTCGGTATCCTCATCGGAGTCGTATTCTGCAGTTTGACTACAGAGCCAGTAATAGACTCGGTTCCTGGGATCTATTCGACGATCGTAGGTTTCGGCGTACTTAAGGTGTCCCTGGCGAGTTATTTTGATGCCTCGAATTTCCTCGGCAGGACAATGAGGAAAATTGATGTTAAGGGACACTCCCCTGGGAAAGTTTTTGTTTTCAACCAGTTTTATGATTTTGGGCAAAAAAGCTATTGGGCCACTGTAATCCTTTGCCGGATAAGCATCTATGGATACGGCCATTGAAGGAAATCCGAGCATAGCAGCCTCTGTAGCCGCAGATACGGTTCCGGAATAGATTACGTTTTCGCCAACATTAGCTCCATGGTTTATACCGGAGATAACCATATCCGGGAGGGGACGCATCAACTCTCTAATGGCAAGTTTCACACAATCTGCCGGGGTACCGTTTACGGCATAGCCGAAAAAAACTCCGTTTCGCTTTACCTCCTTTACTCGCAAAGGATCCAGGAAAGTGATGGCATGTCCCACAGCGCTCTGTTCTGTCTCGGGTGCCACCACATAAACATCGTGTTCTGGTGCCAAAATATGGTAAAGCACCTCAATACCTTTTGCGTAAATACCATCGTCGTTTGTAATGAGTATCCGCATTAACCGTCAGAATCCTCCTCCTTGCTGATAAGATTTAGCGAGCTGCACTCCGAGCTCCATAGCTTTTCTGTTTAGCTCTTCTGTCCCTCTGGGAGCCCTGTTCATCAAAGCGGCTTCTAAGCTCTTAAGAGACACTGCTCCCGTGATGAAAACAAGGCTTCCCAGAGCCACCACGTTTGCAACCATTTCCTTTCCTAGCTCCTTTCTGGCCATGGCTGTGAAAGGAATGGCGATAGTCTTTGTGGTAGGAAGTTGCTTAACGAAGGTCGAATCCACAATCAGGATACCATTCGGTTTAAGGTCAAAGCAGTATAGGTCGCAGGAAGTTTGATTCATGGCTAGAAGCACATCCGGCTTAAGGGCTTTCGGGTAATCAATTTCTTCGTCGCTTATGATCACCTCGGACTTGCTGGCCCCACCTCGCGCCTCCGGACCGTAACTCTGGCTCTGGCAAACATACTTACCATCATATATCCCAGCAGCTTCAGCAAGAATGAGCCCTGCCAGTATAAGTCCCTGACCGCCGGAACCGCTCAGGCGGATTTCGTAGCGGTAGCCCATCTTTTTGATGCCTCCTCGCGAATCTTCTGGTATTCCTTAGTAAAAATCGGGAGATCCCGATCTACGAGAACACCAATTGTAATTTTCCCCGACAACTCTTCGGGCGTCATCTTCGCTGCCTTTTCTACACTCACAGCGACTTTTTTCATCCACAAAAGCATATCAACAGCATTTCCCATATTGTTTTTGCGCCCGTACTGAGTATGGCAATTGCTGATCACTTCAACAACAGCAAACCCTCTTTTTAAGATTGCCTTTTCTATGATTTCGTCAAGTACGTGAGTATGATAAACGGTGCCTCTGGCAACAAAACTGGCACCTGCGGTCACTGCCAGCTCAGAAATAGCAAAGGGATGTTCAATGTGTCCGAAAGGCGACGTCGTTGTGATGGCTCCGTAGGGTGTTGTAGGTGAGAATTGTCCTCCCGTCATACCGTAAACATTGTTGTTCACTATTATTGCGGTGAGATTGAGATTTCTTCTAGCGGCGTGGATAAAGTGATTTCCGCCGATAGACATAGCGTCTCCATCTCCCATGATTACGATAACATGGAGACGGGGCTTGGCAAGCTTTATGCCAGTTGCAAATGTGAGAGCTCTCCCATGGGTGGTATGGAGGGTATTGAAATCAACATACACAGGGAGTCGGCCTGAGCAACCGATACCGGAAACAAGCACGACATCGTCTTTATCAATCCCTATTTTATCAATAGCCCGGATAAGGGAACCGAGCAGAATACCGTTCCCACATCCAGGGCACCACACGTGGGGAAATTTCTTATCATGGCGAAGATATTTATGAATAAGCTTGGTTATCTCAGCCATTATTTCCTCTCCCTATAGTTTGACAAGGCGTGAAAGGATTTCGTTAGGGGTTATAAGCTGGCCGTCAATTCGGTTAAGCTTTTCAATTCTTGCCCTACCCTGGTTGACACGCTTAACTTCTCGCGATATTTGACCGAAATTAAGCTCTGGCACCAGCACTGCTCGCACTCGACGGAGCAAAGGTTCTATCGCCTGTCTTGGAAATGGCCATATCGTTACCAATTGGACAAGTCCAGCTCTTACACCCCGATTTCTCGCCTCCCGCACTGCTCTTCTGGCAGACCTTGCCACCGACCCATAAGCTATCACGAGCAATTCTGCATCTTCCGTAAATTCTTCTTTAACCATCATGATGTCGGAAAAATTATTGTAGATTTTTCGATGGATTCTGGTGAGGAAAGCCTGAATTTCGTCAGACCGTTCCGTGGGGAAGCCTCGCACATCGTGTATAAGTCCGGTTACATGATAGCGGTAACCATCCCCAAAAGCCGCCATAGGAGGAACGCCTCTAGGGGTATCTTCGTAGGGAATGTACCATTCGGGTGGCATGCTTGGCTTTATTCGATCGAAAACTTCGATTTCTTCCGGGTGAGGAAGCTGGATTTTTTCCCGAGTATGTGCCACCACCTCATCGGAAAGGATAATGACCGGGGTGCGGTATTTTTCGGAAAGATTAAAGGCCTGCACGGTAATGTCGAAACATTCTCTGGTGGTGGAGACTGCAAGAACAATTATGGGGTGGTCGCCATGAGTTCCCCAGCGAGCCTGCATCACATCACCCTGAGCAACTCTTGTTGGCAATCCTGTGCTGGGACCTCCACGCATAACATTCACAATCACGCAGGGAACTTCTGCTACACAGGCAAAGCCTATGTTTTCCTGCATTAGAGAAAAGCCGGGACCGCTTGTTGCAGTCATTGACTTCACACCGGCAAGGGATGCACCAATTACTGCTCCCAGGCTGGCAATTTCATCTTCCATCTGTATGAAGGTTCCCCCAACAGCCGGCAATCGTTGAGACATCATCTCACTTATCTCTGTAGCAGGAGTTATGGGGTAGCCGGCGAAAAACCTGCATCCTGCAGCAATAGCCCCTTCCACCATGGCTTCGTTGCCCTGGAGTACTAAAACCTGTCCCTGGGAAGATTTGGACTCGCTCACTCTACTCCCCTCCCGACATTATTAAACGACATCTTTTGACATTGGCTTTTTGATTCTAACACTTATGGCAAAATCCGGGCAGTGAGTTTCACACCATCCACATCCCGTGCATTTATCTTCAGCTACAATGACCGGATTTCCGTTCTCGTCCATTTCGATGCACTTTCTGGGACACAGGGCAGCACAGATACCGCAAGACTTACACCATGCTCGAAATATGTCAATTTCGAAGCTTTTTTTTGAGACATCATCTTGCCCGACGTCTTTTTTGATTAGCACTTCACCTACCATAGCCAACAATCCTCTGTTTTTTGTTGCAATTGTTCCTTTTCGTTTATAATATTTTGGCAAGAACCGATCGGTTTATTTGATAGGGTCTTGCCACTTGAAAAAAAGAGAAAATTAAGATGAATAGGTTTAATCTTAGGCGGGATGTGATACCAGATCCTGATAAAATTACCAGGATTCAGGAAGTCGATATCGCCGATCCCAGACTTCTTAAGGAATTTATTCCTGTCAGTATTCAGGATATCTCCTGCCAAGAATTGCTCCCTTTCTCGGTCTATTTTCCCTTCATGCAACCCAACGAGTCTCCCAAATTTGTCAAGATTGTTTCAGTAGGCAACCTGTTTTCTTCTAGATGGAAAACTCTTTTCAAGGAAAACAATATAGAGCATGTCTATGTTCATGTAAACGAATTTGACCTTTACGCTCGTTACATCAACACCAAGCTATCCAAAGCACTGGCAAATCCTTACCTTTCCACGGATAAAAAGAATGAGATACTTTACCGAAACGCTTCTTACGTAATGCAAAGAGTACTAAACGACCCAAGATCTGGAAAGAACATTCAAATGGGCATAGATTTTATGGAAACGTTTTCCCTGTACGTTGTGAAGAATGAAATAACAGCCTCCATGCTGGTGAAGCTCTTTTCAAAGCATTACGAATTGTTCAGTCATTCTATTCAGGTGGCCTTTCTTACCGCCGTATTTTGCCGTTTTTTGAACAAAGACACTAATTTTATCCTTCTATCCAGCCTGGGAGCTCTTTTTCATGATGTAGGGAAAGTTGAAATGCCTCCGGAAATATTGCTAAAAAGGGGAGAACTTCAGATGAAGAATGGTCTATCATTAAACGCCATCCAGAATTAGGAGTGAAGATTTTGGAATCCAATAAGATTTTAGAACAACAGTCAATAGAGGTTGTGCTCCAACATCATGAAAAGGCAGATGGCAGTGGATATCCGTATGGACTTACCATTAACGAAATTTCTCCCATGGCTCAAATCGTCCACATTGTTGACTGCTACGATGCTATGACTACAGAAAGAGTTTACAAGATGGCTATGAGCCCTTTTGAAGCTTTAAAAACGATGACTATAGAAATGAAACAATCTTTCAACAAAAAGCTTCTTGAAAAATTCATAGTTTTCCTCGGATATTGACAAAATCATGATACGACACGCTTTTATCCTTTCGGCTGGCTGGGGAACACGACTTCGTCCTCTTACCTTCTTTCGTCCTAAGGCATTAATGCCCATAGGTGACAAAACCCTGTTGGAGCACTGGCTTTTAAATCTGAATGAATGCCACAAAATTTTTGTAAATACTCATGCTCTAACACCCCTGTTTCACGAACACATTAAGATAATGTCTTCCAAATATCGATCCTTGCAAGTTCTTTATGAACCAAGAATTCTCGGTTCAGGTGGTTCGCTTTTTGCCATTTCAAAAGCAATGCCTAATGAATGGATGATAGCCACAAATGGAGATTCCTTCCTTTCTTCTCCTGAATTAAAAACCCTTTTCCAGCAAATAAACCTGGAAGAACCGTCAGTATATCTTGTTCTAAAAGATGAGCCTGGATTCAACAATATTGTTGTTGCACCAGAAGGATTTGTTCGGCATATACGCCGAACTTACCTAACCGAGACTGAATTATACCAGGGTTATCGTGTTCTTGCTTACATTGGTGTCCAGATCTTTCACACCAACCTTGTTGCTCATTATGGCTCAATATTGGCGAAACGGTTGCAACCAGGGAGTTCCTCTATTCCTTTCATGGACATCATGGATATATACATCATGATGATTGAAGACAGAGTCCCCGTGAGGTATCTTGAACTGACCGAAGGGGTTTGGTACGATGTTGGCGAAGTAAGCCGATATGTGGATCTGTGTCTGGCTCTCTGTAATGGTTACGTGATAGGTAAAAACGTTACTATTGGACCAAGAGTCGAGCTGACATCTTCCATATTGTGGGATGGGGTGCGAATCAGAGCTGGAAGCAGACTTGACCACTGTATCGTCACCGATGGGGTTGTAGTAGATGGAGATTATAAAAGAGCAATTATCACTCCTAGCAGGGTCTGGAAATTTTAACTCAACGGAAGAATTTGACCGCTTATATGCCGAAGTATCTAGATTTTTACGAAACTCTCACACCAACTTAAAGATTAAACCAATAGCTGGCGATGGGTCGGACAGGCGTTTTTTCAGACTGCAGTGGGGAAATAGAAATCTCGTTGTGATGTATTCTCCTCCTGAAACTTCTTTCCGAGCCAGAGAAAATATAGCCTTTGACTATTTCTCCCATCATCTTGCATCCAGATCCATTCCTGTTCCGGAAGTTTACATCTCCGACCCGGCAAATGGAATTTTCATAATGGAAGATCTTGGTAATCTCAGCCTCTACGCCTACATACGCCGCTATCCAAAGGCTCGACACACTGTGTATAGAGAAGTGATTAAACTGCTCGCACATTTCCATCAAAACGCCATCGTTAATATGAATCCAGCCTTTTGTATTGATGGTTCTTTTTATGATCCCCCGTTTGTGCTGGAAAAGGAACTCGAATATTTCAGGCGGTCTTTCCTTTGTAACTTTCTAGGGCTGCCGGTTTTATGGAACGATTTGAAAGATGATTTTTGCCGTCTTGCCGACCTTGCTGGAACGAATGATCTCTCATCGTGTATACATCGAGATTTTCAGAGCAGAAACATTATGATCAAAGAAGGAAAACTCTTCATCATTGATTATCAAGCTATCAGGTACGGACCGAGTGAATACGATCTTGCCGCTTTACTAATCGATCCATACATCGGTATGCCCTTACAGGAACGCCAGAATTTAATTAAGCTGTATGCTCGGCTGAAGAAAGATTTTTCCTTCAGCCGCTACGAGATAGTTTCTCTTTGCAGAAATCTACAAATTCTTGCGGCGTTTGCGTTCCTGGGAAAAGAGAAAGGTAAACCGTTTTTTCTCGAGTTCATCCCCAGGGCATTTAAGGAACTTGGCAACAAACGACCCATACTATCTCGTCTGAAACTTTCATCTCTTTGTAGGTGGCTCGATAAGGCTCAGGAAAAGATTCGCAACACTTAGGAACAAAAAAGAAGCAAAAGGTAAGGAACATCTTCCTTAACAATTCGCATCAGTTTTTCACGACAAAAAGAATTTGTAGACACAATACCCAAAATCATTTATCATCGTCTAGCAAATTAAAACAAGAAGGAGGCGTGTTATGACATCCAATACTACCCGAACAAGAAGGCGTCGTAAAAATAAGGATCGTCCTAACAAAGAAAATCTCAAAAAAGACGCAAAAAGAGTGGCCAAGAATTTGGAAATTTTGGAAAAACTTATGACATCTTAAAAAAGCATTGACACCCGGGATCATGAACCCGGGTGTCTTTTAATTTCTTAATGAGGTGTAAATACAGTGTCCATGCCCATTCGTCGAATGCCCAGATGTAGATCTGGTCTATCAAAACGGGTGGCAAAACGTTGTTGTGTTCCCGTTGAAGAAGTTTTCAGGCTCAAATATCAAAACAAGCGACTTCGGGACCTTTCCTATGTTGACTCAATGACGGGAATTCCAAACTTTAGAGCCCTTACCGAATTTTTAGTCGCACAGATAAACAAAACAATCAGAACAGCCATCCCAACAGCCATTATCATGATCGATATTGATGACTTCAAGAAAATTAACGACTCTTACGGTCATTTAGTTGGGGATATAGTTTTAAAAGAAATAGCCAAAGTTATTAAAAATTCCATTCGCGCATCGGATCAGGTTTTCCGCTACGGTGGTGAAGAATTCACCGTTGTGTTGCCACAAACTCAACTTGACGAGGCAATAAAAGTGGCAGAGCGTATTCGCAGGAATATAGAATTACATCAACTTTGCAAATTTAATAACCTCCATAACATTTCGGTAACTGCGAGTTTGGGGGTATCAACCATTACTCCTTCATCTTCCCACCTTGGTTTTAACGCCGCAATTGACAGCGCCGATAAGTTGCTCATAGAAGCAAAACGAAGCGGTAAGAATACAGTTATGTGGGAGAGCAAAGCGGTTAAAGAAGCCGAAGTATCAAAAGAAGAGCGTAAAATTATTCTTGAAGCCTTGTTCTCAAATGTTTCTCCCCACCCTGAACCAGAAGAGGCATCCACAAACGATGGGTAGTCTTCTATTCATAACGTAAAGCCTCAATGGGATTAAGCATAGAAGCCTTGTAAGCTGGATAGAATCCGAAGAAGATCCCTACAAAGCCAGAGAAACCAAAAGCAAGTAAAATACCAAAGGGAGAAATAACGGTAGGCCAGCCTGCCATGGTCGAAATGGCTTTAGATACAATTATTCCAAGAATGATCCCTAAAGCTCCGCCCACAAGCGAAAGAATAAGCGATTCCATGAGAAATTGAAGTCGGATGTCCCAGGTTTTGGCTCCAACTGCCATTCTTATGCCTATCTCCTTTGTCCGCTCTGTGACCGAAACGAGCATAATATTCATGATGCCAATTCCACCAACAACAAGAGATATAGAAGCAATGACGCCAAGAAGAAGAGACATAACCCGAACTGATTCACGAGCTGTTTCAAGAATCTTTGTAAGATTCCGCACGGTAAAGTCAGGATCCTGCTTGGGACCTATACGATGTCTCTGCCTCAAAAGATCATTCACCTGCTGCTCGGCTATAGGAAGATCATCAGCACTCTTGGCTTTAATCATTATCATCTTGACCATTCCAGGAATGCCGGTAGTTCCAAAGAGCATCTTTTGAGCCACGGTGACAGGCACAAAGACCGTGTCATCCTGATCCTGACCAGTGGGGGTTTGTCCCTTCTTTTCAAGCACTCCAATAACCGTAAAAGGAACGCTTTTTATTCTGACTATCTTGCCTACCGGGTCAGTCTTTCCAAACAGATTTTCCACAACTGTTTGCCCAAGCACACAAACCTTTGCCATATTCTTAACGTCCTGTTCGGTAAAGGACCTGCCAGCAGTAAAGTTCCAGTCTCTGATGAAAAACATTGACGGAGTCGTGCCTACAACCGCCGTTGACCAGTTTTGGTTACCATAAACAACCTGAGCACTACCGGTAAGAAATGGCGCTACGTCCAAAACAGCAGAACATTCTCTTTTTATAGCTTCCGCATCGTCAACGGTAAGGGATGATTGAGTCCCCGTCCCAGCTCTGATTCCACCCACCGTTGTCGCACCGGGAAGAACAATTAAAATGTTGCTTCCCATCGTGGCGATCTGATTTGAAAGCTGAAGACTTGCTCCGCTTCCTACAGCAAGCATCGCTATCACAGCAGCAACGCCTATGATTATACCAAGAGTCGTCAAGGCAGACCGAACTTTATTCGCTCTGAGAGACCTTACGGCTATCTTTATTGTGGATCCTAGATTTACCATTTTCCTTTTACGTCGTCCTCCGTTCGTCCGCTACTATCCGCCCGTCTCTAAACCGTATTATCCTTTGCCCGTAAAGAGCAATATCAGGCTCATGAGTAACCAGTATTATTGTTATACCCTGCTTAGCGTTTAGCTCAGTAAAAAGCGCCATAATTTCTTCACTTGCGGCCGTATCAAGATTTCCTGTGGGTTCATCGGCTAGGATAATGGATGGATTGTTAACCAGTGCTCGGGCTATGGCTACTCTCTGTTGCTGCCCCCCAGATAGCTGGTTCGGATGATGTCGTTCCCAGTTCTGAAGTCCCACAAGTCGAAGAGCCTCTCTAGCACGTTCAATACGTTCCCGTTTGGATAGACCGTTGTATAACAGCGGCAGTTCAACATTTTCAATCGCCGTCATGCGCGGTAAAAGATTAAAATTCTGGAAGACAAAACCGACTTTTTTATTCCTGATCTCTGCGAGTGCATCTCGGCTCAAGCCGGCAACATCTTTTCCATCGAGCCTGTAAATGCCAGAAGTGGGGGTATCAAGGCAACCAAGGATGTTCATGAAAGTGGATTTTCCAGACCCAGATGGTCCCATTATGATAACAAACTCTCCTCGCTCGATGGAGAGAGTAATACCTTTCAAAACCTCCTGCCTTACTTCTCCCAGAAGATAAACCTTAGTGATGTTGTAAACTTCGATGAGAGCCATTAGCGGAAGAACCTCAACAAAGCACTGCTAGATTTTTGTTGTGCCTTGGTTTTCGTATCAATAATGACTTCCTGGCCTTCTTCAAGTCCTGATACGACCTCGGTGTAGTTCCCATCGCTTACACCAAGTGTAACCTTAACAAACTTGGGCTTTCCTTTTTCTAACACCCATACTCCAGGTCCCTCAGGCTTGCTTTCAGCTTCTTTTCCAAGCCGTTCCAAAGAAATTCTCAGAGCAGAATTAGGCACTCTCAGGACACCTCGCCTTTCGGCAGTAATTATGGACACATTCGCAGTCATACCAGGCTTGAGTTTCAATTCAGGATTGTCAACCAGTATTACCACATCGTAGGTTACCACATTTTGAATATTCGTAGGAGCAAGCCGAATTTGGGACACCTGTCCATGGAAGACTTCATCCGGGTAAGCATCCACTGTAAAGTTTACAGTCTGACCTACGGCAATCTTACCAATATCGGCTTCGGCGACGTTGGTGTTAATCTGCATTTTTGTAAGATCTCTTGCTATGGTAAAAAGCGTTGGAGTTTGAAAACTCGCCGCTACCGTCTGCCCCACGTCAACATTTCGAGAAATTACCACGCCATCCACAGGGGAAACGATTTTTGTGTAGCGAAGATTCGTCTCAGCGCTTTTTAACGCAGCTTCGGCCTGTGCAAGCTGAGCCTTGGCGGCACCCACCTGAGCCAGTGCGGTTTGGTAGTTCGTTTCAGCAGTGTCTAGCTCGCTTCTTGCGATAAGATCTTTTGCAAAAAGGGTCTTGGTTCGCTCAAGATTTTTAGCCGCATCCGCAAGAGTTGCCTCTGCTTTTTTAAGATTTGCTTTAGCTACAAGTACGTTCGCTCTTGCTTGCTCCACCTGTGCTTCAAAAAGGGATGGATCTATCTCTGCGATCACCTGCCCTTTTTTTACAGGCGAGTTAAAATCCACGTAGATGTGCTTAATTGTACCGGAAACCTGAGTGCCCACGAGAACCATCGCCACAGGATTTACCGTTCCCGTTGCAGAAACCGTTTGCACAATATCACCTTTTGTTACCTTTGCTGTAGAGAAGCCTTCCTCGGTCTTTTTGTCACCGATGTTTATGATAAAAACACAGATAAGAACGATAAGAATTACCCACCCAACGATAATTAAAATTCTCTTCGGTGTCATTTGAGTATCCTCTTCTGTGTTCTCTGCGCCCTCTGTGCTCTCTGTGGTAAAGTCAAGGCGCTTACCACTGAGCACACAGAGAGCACAGAGAAATTTCTTACCTTTAATGCGTTATGTAGCCAATTTTGCCTATTTACTTACTCCCATCGCCTTGAGAAGGCTGGCTTCGGCAATTTTATAATCGTAGAGCGCCTGGATGTATTCGACCTGGGAACGAGCATAAGCCACAAGAGCATCCGTCATCTCGATCGAGCTACCGGCTCCAACCCCATAACGACCTCTTGCCAGTTCAAGGTTTTCCTGAGCCTGTTTTGCAGCCAGTTCAGCCGCTTTGATACGTTCTTCAGCCTCTACCATATTAAGGTAAGCTTCTTTAACTTCAAGGTAAATTCTTTGCTTTAGAGCTTCTTCGTTGGCTTTCAACAATCCCAGATTTGCTTTGGCTTCTTGAACTTTATAGGTGGTTGAAAAGCCGCTGAAAATAGGCACAGAAAAACTCAGTCCCACGTCCCAATCATCTCCAGAAAAATTTCCGTTTTTCGGGATACTGTAGGTAATTTTAGTGCCGAGGTTTGGGTAAAAGTCCTTTTTGGCAAAATCGACCGATCTGGCGGCAGCCTCTACTTTGGCTCTAAGGCTTTTCAAGTCTGCTCTTTCTTTATAGGCTCTTTCTAGTGCTTCATCAAATGTGATCGACAGCTTATCCATGGTGAGACTGTCTTCAATTACATAATCAGGGGCGAGAGGAAGTCCCATGGCGTTATCCAGCGTTGCTTTAGCAATTTTCACGGCGTTTTCTGCCTTGATGAGATTAAGTCTGGCATTGGTAAGATCCACTTCAGCTTTTGTTACGTCTATTTTAGGCTTGGTTCCCACTTCGTAGAGCCCCTTTGCCTGGTTAAGGTGGAGTTCATACTGTTTGACAATTTCGGCGGCGACATCGCGATTTTTTTGAGCTCGGAGCAAGGAATAATAAGCTTGTTTTACATTGAACACAACCTGTGCCACAGTATTTTCGGAATCAAAAAGAGATGCCTGAGCGGTCTTTCTCTGGACATCAACCTGCGATGATGTGCGTCCGAAATCGATAAGATTCTGCTTGAGTGTCGTCTGGCCAATATAGTCGTTAAGGGATTTTCCCGTTACTTCGGGAGTTGACATTGATTTAGTATTGCTATAGCCGGTCGTAGCGGTAATTTGAGGATAATAGCCTGCTCTAGCCTGTCCGACTTTGCTTTCAGCTACCTGAACATTATAGCGGCTCGCCCAAATATCTGGATGCTGTCTCAAAGCAATATCAATACACTTCTGGAGGTTCAAAACCTCGCCTGGCCTGATCTCCACTGCTCCATCCTCCGCATAAGCAGAAAGAACCATCGCAACTAAGCTTATACCAATCAACCAAAGCATTCGTAAGCTCCCCATGGTATTTCTCCCCCACTTATATTTCCATCACTCTGATAAGATTAGTTGTTCCCATCTGCCCAATAGGTATGCCTGCAGTGACTACTATTCTGTCTCCAGAAGTGGCGACGCTATGTTCAACCACCCATTGACGTGCTTCCTGGAACATCTCATCAGTGCTGGTGAAATGTTTTGTAATGGCTGGTATTACTCCCCAGGAAAGACTTAACTGACGAAAAGTGCTTTCACGATGAGTCACCGCTATTATTGGCATGGAAGGACGAAACCTGGCCACCAGGCGAGCTGTCATGCCTGAAGCAGTAGAAGCCACAATAGCCGATGCACCTAATTCTCTGGCAATCTCCCAGGCAGATCGGCTAATGGCGTTCTCTACAGAGTTTTCGACCAACTCCCCGACGGAATCCTGTATAAAATCTTCCAGCACTGCTTCGGTAGCTATAGCTATTCTATCTAGCATCTTAACTGCTTCTATGGGGTATTGTCCTATTGCCGTCTCTTCGGAAAGCATCACCGCATCGGCTCCGTCAATGATGGCATTTGCCACATCCGAAGTTTCAGCTCTGGTGGGCTGAGGATTATTAACCATGGAGAGAAGCATCTGAGTGGCTATGATCACAGGCTTAGCCCTGCGTTTTGCTTCCCGTACGATACGTTTCTGAATTATAGGCACGTCTTCAAGTTTCATTTCCACACCGAGGTCGCCTCGAGCAACCATAACCGCATCAACTGCATTGAGGATAGCGTCCAGCCGCTCCACCGCCTGGGGCTTTTCAATTTTCCCGACAATCAAAGGAGGATCAGGCACATCCTGGATCATCTCCCGAAGAGGCTTTAAATCATCCTCGTGTCTTATGAAAGAAAGAGCCACGAAATCCACACCTAAAGAAAGCCCAAACTCAAGATCTTCCCGATCTCTTTCGGTGAAAGCTGGAATTCTAAGCGCACTCGATGGCAGATTCACCCCTTTGTGGGATCTTACCACTCCACCCACTAAAACCTTTGCAACAACAGCATCATCGATGATTTTTTCAACTAAAAGCTCCATTGTGCCATCGGCGAGCAAAATGCGATCTCCTTCTTTGACGTCTTCTAAAAGATAAGGATAATCAACAGGTAGGACGTTCTGGGATGACTTCGCCTTTTGCGATGGAACCATATAAACTTGAGAGCCGGTTGTAAGTTCTATTTGATCATCCGGAAGTTGTCCAAGACGAATCTTTGGACCTCCGAGATCCTGAAGAATTCCAAGACAGATATTTTCGTTGCGAGCAAAGGTTCGGATGTGTTCCACTCTAGCTGCATGTTCGGACTTGGTTCCGTGAGAAAAGTTTAATCTGAACACATTTACTCCTGCTCTCGCCAGTTGCTTTATGATATCCGGCGAATTTGAAGCAGGTCCAAGAGTGGCCACAATCTTTGTTTTACGCCGTTTTCCATTCATTTCCTGTAACCCTGCCCTTTCGTGTTTTGCAACCAAACGGCATTGTTCCGAAACTTTAGTGCATGTAAGTAGTAGCAGGGGAAGATCTGGATGCTACACTTTGGTCAGCATAGTAAAGGCGAGGAATCATTGCGAGTAGGACATCACGGTTGTTATCCTCAGGGTGATCCAGAACGTGCTGATAAAGAGCTTTTAGAATCTTTCCTACCGCAGGACATGGGCCAATATTAAGTACAGCCATTACATCGTTTCCGTTTACTGCGAGAGACTTAACCGATTTGGGATATTCTGATGACTGAATTTGAGCAATACGGTTTCTGAGCAGTTCCACTTCTTGAGTGTCAGAAGGATCAACACCGTGAGCTAGCCGGTCAGCGTAGAGAAGATCCAGCAAGTCTTCAATCAGATCGTTTCCTACTCGGTTGATAAGTCTCCTGATTGCTCCATCAGACCATTGGCTAACATTATAGATCATGTGATTCTTCACGAGCGTTGCGACTTCTTCGATAAGAGTATGGTTAGTTTTCCAGCGGTTAAGAATTTCTACCGTCATCTCGGCACTAAGAGCCTCATGCCCGAAAAATCTAAACCTACCGTTCAGTTTTTTTCTTACCCTCGGTTTTGCAATATCATGAAACAACGCAGCCAGACGCACTCTAAGTCTTGGGGGCGTGTATGCTACTGTTTCAACAATGTGTCGATAAATATGGAATTTATGAAAGCCATTTTGTCTTTTCATCCATCCTTCTAGAATCTCAGGGAAAAAAGCCTCAAATGCCCCGGATCGTCTAAGAATCTCCAACCCTTTTCTAACCCAACTCCCAACTATAAGCTTGAAAAACTCATCCCTCACACGCTCTATTGCCACGCCTTTGAGACAGGAAGAGTTTTTTTTCATGGCGCGGTATGTTTCTTGTTCAACAGCGAAACCATACTCTGCCATAAACCGAGCGGCACGGAGCACTCGGAGTGGATCTTCTTTAAAACGAGCTTCTGGATCGATCACCCCTCTTATGATGCCTCGTTTCAAGTCTTTAATACCGTCAAAGAGATCAATAATCGCTCCTACAGTGCAACCATGAGAGTCGCCTTCGCTTATTTCTACCGGCACGGCGAGGGCGTTTATAGTAAAATCTCGCCGAGCGAGATCAGCTTCAAGCGTTCCGATGGATGTTGTTTTGCCAATACAGGCAACTTCTACCGTCATGCCGTTCAGCACAACGACAATGACCCCGAAGCGAGCACCCACAGCAACTGTGCGATATGGAGACGACATAATAACATTGCAGGGAGCATCTGTAATAACATCCCAGTCTTTAGGAGGAAAACCCAACAGAGCGTCTCTTACAGCACCTCCCACAATCCATACGGAGAAACCTTTTCCTTTAAGCCACTGAAGGAAGTTACCAAGCTCCGACGGTATAGGCAGATCCAATTTAGCAGGAAGACGTTTTCCCATAGTGAAAATCCCTTTCCGGTAAGTTTATTATTCCGCTTCAATGAGACTTTCACGAAGAAGTTCCAGATCGTCTATTTCTTCCTCGAGATAGGCTTTTAGTTTTTGTTTCAAGCGGTTTTCTATTTGCCTTACCCGTTCTCGGCTAATTCCAAACTGATCACCTATTTCCTGAAGTGTTAAAGGTTCGTCGGCAATGAGTCTTGTATCGAATATAACAGCTTCTTTGCCTTTTAGGTGCTTTCTAAAATTCATGAGCTTTTCATGCAATATAGCTCTCGCTTCTTGATCGGCCATTTGATCATCAACAAGAGGAATGTTATCGGATAGGAAAGCGATATGTGTGTCCTCGGAATCTGAGGAGAGGGGGGCATCAAGGGACACTTCCGAGCCGCTTAAGCGTTGATCCATCTCTATGATTTCCGATTCTTTTACATGGAGTTTTTTGCTCAGAAGAGCCGGCGTTGCTTCAATCCCCTGCCTTTCAAGACGTTCCTTCTCTTTCCTTAGGTTGAAAAATAGTTTTCTTTGAGCTTGAGTGGTGCCGATCTTGACAAGATTCCAGTTATCCATGATGAATTTGATGATGTAAGCCTTAATCCAGAAGGAAGCATAATAGGAAAATTTATATCCTCTGTATGGATCGAATTTTTTAACCGCCTGCATCAATCCAACGTTGCCCTCCTGAATCAGGTCAAGGAGATTTTGCATCCAGTATTTCTGAAACTCCATAGCGATTTTTACAACCAGGCGAAGGTTCGATGTAACAAGTTTATATGCCGCTTGAATATCGCCTTTTTCGCGATATCTTTTGGCAAGTTCTATTTCTTCTTCACGGCTTAGAAGGGGATACTTTTTAATCTCCTGAAGATAGAGATAAAGCGGATCGAGAGCGGTTTTATCATCCACGACTATATCTGGAAGAGCCGGGAGCATTTCTTCATCAGAAGAAAGAGGCACAAGCTCCATTGTCTCTTCGTCGGGCAGTTCAGCAGGGAGATCCTGAGCAAGCTCCTGTTCCAGATCGTCCTTAAACTCAGGCAGAGCTTCTTCCTTTTTTGCCCGCTGTTTCTTTTTGCGCTTCATGCGATTCCCCTCTCTTTAAAAACGACTGTAATTTGTCACTCCCACTACCCCTTGCTGCTCGAGTGTTCCAAGAAGTAGCAGGCAGATCGCTTTGCTGAGGGCTTATCAATACCACAAAAACCACTTCATGGCAAACGAGAGCAGGATATTTTCTTCCATCATGACGTCATCCCGAACGAAGTGAGGGATCTCCTGAGGGATTCCTCGACACTTACTGCTTCGGAATGACAAGGTTGTTTGCTACCCTTTCATAACCCCAACAGGACGTAGTCTAACGACCTTCCTGCTGAGACCTGCATTATGCACAACTTCAACTACTCTGCTTACGTCTTTGTACGCTTCTGGCATTTCTTCCTTGATTGTCTCCTTACTTGCTCCCCTGACGTAAATGCCTCGTTGAGCAAGTTCTTGCGAAATCGATCGCCCTTTAGATGCTTTGATAGCCTGATGTCGACTTAGGACTCGTCCGGCACCGTGGCAGGTGCTTCCAAAGGTTTCCGCCATTGCCCTTTCTGTTCCGACCAAAACGTAGCTATAACGTCCCATATCTCCAGGTATTAAGACAGGTTGTCCAACGGATCGATACCCAGGAGGAATTTCTTCTCTGCCCGGTCCAAAGGAACGAGTTGCTCCTTTACGATGCACACAAACCTCTACCACCTTACCACCGATAGTATGTTTCTCAATCTTCGCGATATTATGAGCAATATCGTACAGGAGAGAAATTCCCAAACGTTCCGCCGGCATTTTGAAGAATTTTTCAAAGGTTTCTTCAACCCAGTAAGAAATCATCTGTCGATTTGCAAAAGCGAAGTTAGCAGCAGCTCCCATAGCTCCCAGATAAGCTTTGCCCTCGGGAGAATCTATAGGAGCACAACAAAGTTGACGGTCTGGCAGATCGATACCATATTTTGAGACGCTCTTCAGAAGTATGGAGATAAAATCGTCGCAAACCTGATGTCCCAGGCCTCTGGAGCCGGTATGAACAAAGACGGTGAGCTGACCTGGGAAAAGGCCGAAAACTTCGGCTACTTTTTCATCATAGATTTCTTCCACAAAGCCGAGTTCTATGAAATGATTTCCAGATCCCAGAGTTCCAAGCTGAGCCTTGCCTCGTTCCAGAGCCTTTGGTGAAACTTCTTCCGGATTAGCCCAGCGTATGCATCCTCCTTCTTCGATTCGTTCCAGATCGCTTTCTTTACCAAACCCCTTTCGAACCGCCCATCTAGCCCCCTCCGCCAGCACGGATCGAAGCTCTGATTGGGACAGCGAAAAATCCTTACGTGAAGAACCAACACCCGAAGGAACGTTCTCAAAAAGCGCATCAACCAGGGCTTTTATTTTTTCTTCTGATAAATCTTTTTTGGTTAAATGCGTGGTCATAAGTCTCACACCACAGTTGATATCGTATCCCACACCTCCAGGAGAAACCACTCCTTCCTTTAGATCGAAGGCTGCCACACCTCCTATGGGGAAGCCGTAACCCTGGTGAATATCTGGCATGGCCATAGAATAACCGACAATACCAGGAAGAGTTGCCACATTTGCTACCTGCTGAGCGCTCTGGTCCTGGATGATTAGATCAAGCATGTCTTCAGAAGCATAAATCAAGCCATCGGTTCTCATCTTGCCTTCTCTGGGTATTTTCCATCTCCACTGATCAATGGGCACACACTTGATCTTTCCCATAGTAAAAGCCTCCCTTATTCAGCGGATTTAATTAAGATTCCTATTCATCATAACCTTCAACTGCAGCAAAAAACAACGCCTGCATTTCATCAAATCGTCTGCTCATTTCCAGGAACAAAGACCGAATGAGTTCTAAATCACCGTTTTCGTGATCCAAAATCTTAAATAAAACAGATTGGGCAGAACGGAAGGCGCTAATAGTTTTGTCGGCGTGGCGCTTCAATAAAAGGATGGCTTCATCACGCGGCATCCCAGCCATAGCATCCGAAAGTTGCTCGGTCTTTTTACCGAATTCAATCGCAAGCTCTGCGAAAGCATCAAGCCATGTTTTTCTTTCTTCCATTTTTCTACTAGTCCTCCTTGCACGCTTTTTATGGCAAAACTCGGTCATGATTAAAATCGATTAACCAATTTTCGCAAACTACTGTGCTACTTACTGACAAGCAATTAGATGTGGGTGTTTTAATTCCGCGTTCCGTGAAATCCAGTGCTGTCTTGCCAAGCATAAGCGAAGCACCCCTCACTTCGTTCGTGGCGCCTGATAGGAGAAACCATCAAATATCGCTAAGAAGCAAATAAAAAAGGAGCTTCAAAACAACGCATTTTAGAACATCCCCAATTAGGCTCGTAGGTTAGGAAGGGTTAGGACGTGGCGTGATCTAATATTTTGCAACACAACTACTTGGGGGGTATTTTTCGCCGAATTTTCTAATAAAACAAACACCAGCAAGCTCCCGGTTTTATATACGTAATCCAACTTTTCCTCTGATTTGCATATAAAAACAAAGAAGATCTGCGCTAAAAGGTTTAATCCCACCTCAAGGCTAGATCCTGTATTCTGGATGGTGAGTTCTGATTTTTAGTCGGCTTTTCTCTCGTTATTGTCCCCGACTTTAGGGAAATAAAAAAGGATCGGCGGCGACCTACTTTCCCACGAGGTTACCCTCGCAGTATCATCGGCGCTGAGGGGCTTAACTTCCGTGTTCGGGATGGGAACGGGTGTTT
>Ga0080004_1129252_pt1 | contig 44963 bp, 43 predicted proteins | sample WasSprMetagenome_FD_69207 | JGI IMG/M metagenome (GOLD analysis project Ga0080004, IMG submission 69207) | Sulfidic aquatic microbial communities from Washburn Spring, Yellowstone National Park, USA - WS (SPADES assembly) (version 2) | ecosystem: Environmental > Aquatic > Thermal springs > Hot...
TTACAACTGCTATGTCATACTCCCCTGTAACTTCATAAACTTCCTTGATGTTTGGGGTTTCCCTAAGCATAGCTGAAATTTTTGATGTGGGAATTGAAGGGCTTACTGAAATGAGGGATAATGCTTCAGCTCCTCCTAAAAGCCCAGTTTCAACGGTGAATTTTTTTATAACCCCAGATTCCATAAGCTTTTTAATCCTTATTCTTACGGCGCCTTCTGAAAGCCCAACTTTCTTTCCAATCTCGCTGTAAGGGGCTCTTCCATCCTGTTTAAGAATTTGGATAATTTTTTTGTCTATTTCATCCATCGCCTTTTCTCCTAAACTTTTTTACGTTTTAAGTAATTTTATTGCTAAATCAGTAAAATAAGCTTTACTTTTTCCGAAAACTTTATAAAAAATGCTGTTACCTCAATGCTGTATAGTCATAAAATAAACGGCGGTTCAAACAAATGTTTAAAGGATGTTACACGGCGCTAATAACCCCTATGCTGGGCAAGTACGAAATAGACTTTAATGGACTTAAAACCCTAGTGAACTTTCAGATCTCACAAGGTGTAAGCGGAATCCTAGCTGTGGGAACAACTGGTGAAAGTGCAACTTTAGATTCTGAAGAACATACAGCGGTGATAGAAAGAGTTTATGCATGTTCTGCACGGTTAATGGTGATAGCTGGAACTGGATGCAACTGCACCCGCAAAGCCATGGAAAACACAAAGAAAGCCTACGACATAGGAGTTAGAGCGGTACTTTTAGTAGACCCATACTATAATGGGCCAAGTTCTCTTGAAATAAGGCGTGAGTACATAGCGCCCATAGCAGAAAAATTCCCTGACGTACAAATAATTCCATACGTGATTCCAGGAAGAACTGGAACCCAGCTGCTACCCCAAGACATCGCCATACTACACCGCCAATATCCTAACGTTCAAGCTGTGAAAGAGTCAACTGGAGACTTTGAAAACATGAAACTGATAAGGCGGCTGTGCGGAGAAAATTTCTATATCCTTTCAGGCGACGATGACAAAACTTTCAAAATGATGACGGATATGGAGATAAAGGCTTCAGGCGTGGTCTCCGTAGTCTCCAACATAGCGCCAGCAGCGGTTCAAAAAATGGCAAGCCTTATTCTTGAAGGTAAAGTTGATGAAGCAAAAAACCTCTGCGACAAGCTTAATCCATTATTCCAAATAGTCACCGTAAAAACAACCGAGGAAACTCCTTTCGGAAATGCCACAGTTAAGGCTAGAAACCCCTTGCCTTGCAAAACTCTAATGAATATTATGGGAATGCCAGCCGGACCTTTAAGACCGCCCCTTGGAAAAATGACGCAAAAAGGATTAGAAGTTGTCCTTAAAGCTGCCAGAGAAGTCTACGAAAAAAGTCCCGAAATACTCGAACCCGTCGAAGAATTCTTTGATGTTGACCTTTCAGAAAGACTTTATAACGAAAAGTTCTGGAAAGGATTAACCTATGATTAAGCTTTGCGTTGCAGGCGCCACTGGCAGAATGGGAAGCACACTAATTCGTGAAGCCTTAGCCAAAGGTTTTCAAATAGTCGGAGCTTTAGCCGCCCCCGGCGAACCAAGCCTGGGCAAAACCCTTCGCGAATTAGGAATAGGCAACTTAGACTTGACGGTTGTAGACCCAACAGAAATAGAAAACGCTGTTAAAAACGCAGACGTTTATGTCAGTTTTACCTCGCCGAAAGCTGAGTTAACAAACTTGCCTATTGTCGCGAATATAGGAAAACGCATAGTGATGGGAACAACGGGATTTGCCGATGAAGAGTTGAATAGGCTTAAAGAGGTTGTTTCTAAACGGGTGCCTGCAGTTTTTTCACCTAATTTTTCAATAGGCGTTAACTTCCTACTTAAAATGTTAAAAGCTCTTAAAATGTTGCCCCAAGAATATGACGTAAGCATTGTAGAGGCTCATCACATAGGGAAAAAGGATGCACCAAGCGGAACAGCGCACTCAATGGCAAAACTGCTCTCTGGCATAAGAGGCTACAAAAAGACGGTGCATGGAAGGGAGGGAATAAACCCCAGAAAACCTGAAGAAATTGAAGTTCTATCGGTTAGGGGAGGGGGAATACCCGGAATCCACAAAGTTATAGTTGCAGGCCCATATGACATGATAACAATTGAACACACAGCCTTCTCAAGAAGCGTATTTGCTCAGGGAGCCCTTTACGCGGTTGAATGGGTAATGAAGCAGACAAAGCCAGGGGTATATTCAATGGAAGACGTTTTTGGAGGCTGAATAAAAATGAGCAGTGATCATAGAAGGGTTGTTGTAAAGTTCGGAGGCGGAGAGCTGACATCTGGAAAAGCGTTTAAAGAAGCGGCAAAAATGGTTAAAGATTCAGGCTATAGAGAGATTGTCGTTGTCGTTTCCGCCATGAAGGGAGCCACAGACAACCTCATAAAATGCATGTCTGAAGTGGGAAAAGTGGAAGATCCGGATTACTCGGACATAGTAGCCATGGGTGAAAGAACAAGCGCAAGAGTTTTCTGTTCAGCCCTAAAGTCGGTTGGCGTGCGCTCAACATACTTTGATCCCCAGCAGGAACGATGGCCCATAATAACCAATTCAAACTTTAGAGATGCAACCCCAGACATAAACGAAACACGGCGCATGGTTAGAAAATATTTAGAGCCCATTTTGGGCGATTTTGTACCTGTAGTTTGCGGATTTATAGGCAAAGATAAAAATGGGCATATTACAACCCTTGGCAGGGGAGGCAGCGACATAACAGCGACGCTTCTAGGCAACTGTCTGAAGGCTGACGAAGTTATCCTCGTCAAAAACACAAATGGAGTATTATCTGCAGATCCGAAATTTGTTCCAAACGCCAAGCCCCTAGAAAGAGTAACCATTGAAGAAATGTTTTCCCTTGCCCAAGGAGGTGCAAAAATAATCCACCCAGAAGCCCTAAAATATAAGCTTCCAGAGCAGAGGCTGCGGGTTGTAGGTTTTCCTGGAAGCCTATCCGCAAACGGAACAGAAATTGTAGGAGTTTTTAGAGCTAACCCAGTAGAGGTAAGAAAGCATCATGGATTGGCTGCAATAACCCTTGTTGGGGAGGTGAACCCCTCAAACTTAAGCAGGGTTCTTCAAGTTTTTGACGGAAGAAAAATTTTTGGAATGGGCACAAGCAGAAATTCAATAACAGTGTTTGTGGATGTAAAAAATCCTCTACGGGTTGTAAACCATGTATGTCGTTTAAACTGTTTTAAGGCGATTAGTTTGCGGGAAAACGTAGGCGCCATTGAGCTTGTAAGCCCAAATTTCATCGACTCTCCAGGTTGGGTTGCAAAGGTGTCTGGAGCTCTTGCAGACAAAGCAATTAACATTTTAGAGGTTATTACAAACAAAGCCTCAATCACAGTGTTTGTGGACAAGGACAAAATGGATGAAGCTTTAACGGCTGTGAAAGCGAGGTTAAGTGAGGCTGCTGAGCGAGTGAATTTTCATGATTAAACGTCCCCTAGAAAATATTAACGGCGTACTTTACATCGACGGCGTTTCAGCTTTAAAATTGGCAGAGGAATACAGCACACCACTATATGTAATAAGCGAGAAAAAAATAAGAGAAAACTATAGGAGGTTAGCAGCCGCTTTTACAAGAAACTACGGGAAACTAAGGATTTTATATTCTGCGAAAGCCAACACAAATCTATCCGTGCTGAAGATTCTTAAAAGCGAAGGAGCAGGAATAGACACAGTAAGCGCTGGAGAAATATTTCTGGCACTTGAAGCAGGTTTTTCACCAAGCCAAATATTATACACGGGAACCAGCGTAAGCGATGAGGAATTAGCCTACGTTTTAGAAAAAAGCGTCATAATAAACGTTGACTCGCTTTCGCAATTCAGGAAAATGTTGAAAAAGACTGTGCCGCCTATCCTTTCAGTTAGGATAAACACGGAGTTCGGCGCTGGACACCATGAATACACGGTTACAGCAAGCAAAACCTCAAAGTTTGGAGTTGACGGAAAAACAGCAACAGAAATTTACAGAATGGCGAAAGATGCAGGTGTAGAAAATTTTGGAATACACATGCATATAGGATCAGGCATAATGCATGTGGAACCCTTCATAAAGACTACAGAGAAACTGCTTGAAGTCGCCGACGCAATTCATAGGCAACTAGGCATATCCTTCAATTTCATAGACCTTGGAGGAGGCATAGGCGTCCCATATAAACCCGAAGAAGAAGAGGTTGACTTGGAAAACTTTGCAAAAAAGCTTACAGACTTTTTCAAGGGAAAACTTGCAGAGTATGGACTTGGACAGCCTGAGTTGTGGCTCGAACCTGGAAGATATCTTGTTGCCGAAGCCGGCGTTCTGCTTACAAAAGTTAACATGGTAAAGGAGACGCCCTATAGGAAGTTTGTCGGGGTAGATGCAGGCTTTAACACTTTGATAAGGCCAGCCATGTACGGGTCTTACCATCACATGATTTTGGCTAATAGACTTAAAGCGCCTTCAGTTGAGAATTACGATGTTGTTGGGCCTTTATGCGAGTCCGGAGATGTGCTTGCAAGGGATAGGCCGCTGCCCAAAATTTCTGAAGGAGACATTTTAGCCATATTAAACGCTGGTGCTTATGGCTACGCAATGAGTTCCCAATACAACTCTAGACCAAGAGCAGCAGAAGTTCTTGTTAAAGACGGACACTGCGAACTTGTAAGGGAGCGGGAAAACCTTCAAGACTTGGTTAGGGGGCAAAGGATAGCTTCATGGTTAAAGGATTAAAGTTTTGGAAAATGCACGGACTTGGAAACGACTACATAGTCATCGACAACACGGACGAAAAACTACAACGTCGCAACTTAGGGGAGCTTGCAAAAAATTTGTGCCAGCGAAGGTTCTCGGTGGGGGCGGATGGGTTGCTTCTCGCCTGCAAGTCGAAAGTTGCAGATGTTAAAATGCGGATATTCAACCCAGATGGGTCTGAGGCGGAGATGTGCGGCAACGGGATACGCTGCCTAGCCAAGTTCTGTTACGAGAACGGCATAGTCCAAAAAAGCACGTTTAAAATTGAAACTTTGGCGGGAATACGACAGGTATGGCTTTCAGCTAATGACGAAGTAGATAATGTGAAAGTCGATATGGGAGAACCCTCCTTTGACAGAAAAACAATACCAATGCTTGGCGAAGGCAAATGCATAAACGAAGAACTTGAGGTGGACGGAGAAGTTTACAAGGTGACATGTTTATCCATAGGCAATCCCCACTGCGTCACTTTCGTCGAGAATGTAGCCTCAGTTCCACTTGAGAAGATAGGCCCCAAAATAGAGAAACATGAAAAGTTTCCGAAAAGGGTGAACGCCGAGTTTGTTCAGATTTCAAGCCCAAAAGAGATCAAAGTGCGTGTCTGGGAAAGAGGCGTAGGCGAAACCATGGCGTGTGGAACAGGCGCATGTGCAAGCGTAGCTGCCAGCTACATCCTTGGAAAAACAGGCAAAAAAGTTAAAGTGAACCTTTTGGGGGGAAGCCTTGAAGTCTCTTATAATGGAAGACTTTTCATGGAAGGCCCAGTTGCAAAAGTCTTCGCTGGAGAATTGTTTTAGGCTTTGGAGGGATAAAAGTGAATTTTGAGTTTTCAAATAAGATTAAACGGTTGCCGCCATACATTTTCTTTGAAATAGAGAAAATTCTGGAAGAGAAGAGGCGCGCAGGAGCAGATGTAATATCGCTCAGCATTGGAGACCCGGACCTACCCACACCCCAATTTATACTGAACACATTAAAGGAGGAAAGCGCAAAACCAGAAAACCACGGCTACTCAAACAGTAGAGGAGAACCCGAATTTAGAGAGGCAGTAGCCTCATGGATGAAAGAACGCTTCGGTGTAACCGTTAATCCGGAAACCGAAGTAACAGCCCTAATAGGTTCAAAAGAGGGAATAGCCCATCTCACGAGGGCATTCCTAAACCCTGGAGACAAAGTGATTGTTCCAGATCCTGGCTATCCGGCTTACCTAAACGGCGGCGTTATCCTTAACGAGGCGGTGCCCATCTTTATGCCTCTGACTCTGGAGAAATCTTTTTTGCCAGAAATTGATTTTGTTGCTTCTTCAAAAGCTAAAATGATGTTTCTCAATTATCCGAACAATCCAACAGGCGCCGTCATAGACAAGCGCTTTTTAAAGGAAATTGTTGAGGTTGCAATAGACAACAATATTGTCATATGCTATGACAACGCATACTCTGAGATCACATATGGGGGGTATGAGGCTCCAAGCATTTTAGAAGTCGACGGCGGGATAGATGTGGCAGTGGAGCTGCACTCCTTTTCTAAAACATTCAGTATGGCAGGCGACAGAGTTGGATTTGCCGTGGGCAACAAAAGCCTAATAGAGGGTATTGTAAAGGTTAAATCCCAAGTAGATTCAGGCTTGCCTAAATACATACAAAACACAGCAATACGCGCACTCAAAAGTTACATGAACGGGGAACCCCCAAAAGAGGTTAAAGCAAATATTGCCACTTACTGGGATAGAGTCAAGTTTTTGGCAGAAAAATTGAAGGAAATAGGCTTGGAATGTGAAATTCCAAAAGGAACATACTATGTTTGGGCCCGCTGCGGGGAAAACTCCATGCAAACTGCAAGAAAACTTTTGGATGCTGGAGTTGCAGTGACACCGGGCATTGGTTTTGGAGAGCACGGCGAAGGCTTCCTAAGGTTTTCAGCTACAAGACCCATAAAGGACATTAAAGAAGCTTGCAAAAGACTGGAGAAAATGAGAACAAACTTTCATGGTTCTTGAGGGTTAAACTTAAAAGATGCTTCAGTTTCTAATGTTAGAAATCCTTTTATACAAGAACCCTAAACCTAATTAGACAGCGTGTTAGGCGATGAGCAGAGACCACTTAAAGGTTCAGACAACGCGTTTTCTAGCGATGCACTACTTCTTTAAATACTACTATTATTATTAGGCGACAGCTAAAGCGGCGTAAAATTTCCGTTTTAGCTTTTTTGGCTTTGGGGGTTTAGGGTTTATGGCGCAGTTTAATATCAAGCCCAAAAGAATCGTGATCAAATATGGTGGAGCTAGCCTAGCGGATAGCGAACGCATACAGATGGCTGTTAAGGCTGTGGCTAAAGAAGCGGCGAAAGGAACGCGCATAGCAGTGGTTGTCTCCGCTATGGGGAAATCCACGGATCATCTTCTCAACACAGTTAAAAATGCTTCCGGCGGAAAAATCGGCAAGAAAGAGTTGGATGAAGTTTTAGCCATGGGCGAACGAACCAGCGTAAGAATCTTCGCGGCAGCATTAAAGGCAAGCGGTGTAGAATCACGCTATTTCGACCCCTCCGACCAAGACTGGCCGATAATAACAGATGACGCCTTCTCAAACGCTAATCCACTCTTGGAACAATGCCATGAACTAATAAGACGGAATGTGCTCCCCCTATTTGAAAAAGGCATAGTGCCTGTCATCGCAGGTTTCGTTGGCAGAACTGTCGACGGGAAAATAACAACCCTTGGGCGAGGGGGAAGCGACACAACAGCGTTTATCCTAGCGAAAGCTTTGAACGTGGACGAGGTTATTCTGGTCACAGATGCTGACGGAATTATGACTGCAGATCCCAAAATAATTAAGAATCCTCAAAGGATTAGCGAAATTGACGTGGGCACCTTGGTTGGACTTGCAGATTCAGGCACCAAATTCATTCACAGAAAGGCTCTAAAGTTTAAGGATCCCGCCATAAACGTAAGAGTGATTGCTTATACGCATGGAGATTTAAACTATGATGGCACACTTATCACCGGAGGGTTTCCAATGGAGTTAGATGTTAGCATAGCAAGCGCGTCTCCCGTAACTTCAATAACAGTTGTCGGACAAGGAATTGCCAATCCCGACATTGTTAAAGCGTTGATTGAGGAAGTTAAAACACGTTCGACGCTGCTTGGCTTATCCCTAAATCATCATTCGCTGGTATTGTTCGTTTCAGAGGAAAGAGAGCCAGATTTGCTTTTAAACAGAATTCACGAGATAGTTTTAAGGCATAAAGAAGCCATAGCCATGTCTGTTAGGCGGAATCTGGCGTTTCTCCGTATAAGCGGAGTCGGCCTAGAAGAGACCCCTGGGCTGATAGGCAGAATATCGGAGCCCTTAAGGCTTAACGACGTGAACATTTTCGGCATCTTAACAAGCACTTCAAACATACTTCTTTTTGTAAACTGGGAAGAGAAGGAGAAGGCTCTAAATTTAATTAGGAGTTCGTTGGGATTAAAGGAAGGTGATTCAAAATGTTGAAAGCAGCGGTTTTAGGCGCAACAGGCATGGTTGGCCAAATCTTCATCCGACTATTAGACGGGCATCCATGGTTCGAAGTGACAGCTGTTGCGGCATCTGAAAGAAGTAGCGGACTAAAATATTCAAAGGCGGCAAACTGGAAAATGCCAACTCCCATACCTGAAAGCGTTTCCGACTTAGAAGTCTTAGATGTAACTCCAAAAGCTGTAAAAAATGTGGATTTAGTGTTTTCAGCGTTGCCCGCTGAAGTCGCTGGAAAAGTGGAAGAAGACTTTGCCAAGGCAGGGCATGTAGTTCTTAGCAACGCGTCAGCCCACAGAATGGAGCCAGATGTGCCTTTACTAAATCCAGAAGTCAACGGCGACCACATCGCACTAATTGACGAGCAGCGGAGAAAGCGAAAATGGGACGGCGCCATAGTCACAAACCCCAACTGCAGCACTGCGGTTTTAACTCTTGCACTAAAGCCAGTTTACGACGGATTCGGCATAAACAAGGTGATAGTTTCAACTATGCAGGCGCTTTCAGGAGCTGGATACCCAGGCGTAGCCTCCCTTGACATTGTGGACAACGTTATTCCATTCATCAGAAACGAGGAAGAAAAAATGCAGAGCGAAACCTTGAAAATTTTGGGTTCTCCTTCAAAACCCGCCGACTTCAAAGTTTCCGCCAGCTGCCACAGAGTAGCAACCTTGGACGGACATATCGAAGCCGTTTTCGCCGAGTTAAAACGCGAGGCAGACCCTGAGTCTGTTGCAGATGCAATGAGTAAGTTCGTGGGAGAACCCCAAAAACTCAAGCTTCCAAGCGCCCCAGCAAAGCCAATAGTGGTTAGAAAAGAGGAAGACAGACCTCAAGTGAGATTGGATAGGATGGAAGGCGGCGGCATGAGCGCAGTGGTTGGCAGAATTAGAAGAGATCCCGCCCTCGGAGGAGTCAAATTCATTGTTTTAGGGCATAACACCATCAGAGGAGCCGCTGGATGCAGCATTTTAAACGCTGAATACTTGAAAGCGAAAAAGTACCTATAATGGTGAAAAGAGTATGAAAGAGCTTTGGATCAAAATAGATAAATCGGTTCCAAAAAACGTGAGAGAAAGCCTGCTTGAACTAGCGTCCAGTGCTTGCGACGTTGTGTACGTGGAAGAACCATTCTTAGAGGATGCTAAAAAGACTAAAGTTAAAACTGCATCCAGTTCAGGAGACTGCACAATCCAGGTCCTAGAAGTTTCCGGCGCTGCAAAGATTGAAGAGATTAAAAATGCGGGTAAAACGGTTGCTGTAAGAGTAATTTTGAAGGGGAAAGAGGATGAGGAAAAGGCGGTTAAAGTCGCTGGCTTTTCTCCCGACTATATAATTGTCCACTGCCTTGATTGGAAAGTTATACCTTTAGAAAACCTAATTGCAAAAACCCGTGGGAAAAGTAAACTGCTGGCTGAGGTTTCATCCGCTGAAGACGCAAAAACAGCCCTTGAGATCCTAGAGCTAGGAGCCGACGGGGTTGTCTTAAAAACTTCCGACCCTAACGAACTTATGAAAGTGGCATTTCTCGTTAAGAAGCAGATCCCGAAAATTAAACTAGCGCCTGTTAAAATTGTGGAAGTTAAGCGTATTGGAACAGGAGCTAGAGTCTGCATAGACACTTGCGACTTGATGAAAAAGGGGGAGGGAATCCTTTTAGGATGCCAATCCGCATGCCTATTCCTTGTTGAGGCAGAGGTTCATGAAAACCCCTTTGTGCAGCCCCGACCTTTTAGGGTTAATGCGGGGGCTGTATCACTATACGCGTTGTGTTCGCTGGACAAGACAAGATACTTGTCGGAGCTGAAAGCCGGAGAAGAGATTCTCATAGTTAGTAGGAATGGGAATGCTAGGTTAACAAATATTGGAAGAGTGAAGATTGAGTGGAGACCGTTAATTCTCGTTGAAGCCGAAGCCGAAGGAAGAATATTCAAAACTATAGTTCAAAATGCTGAAACCATTAGGCTTGTAACCGAGAAAGGCTCCATACCTGTTACTGAATTAAAGGCTGGAGACGAAGTTTTGGCGCATATATCGGAGGGAGGGAGACACTTCGGGACACTGGTTAAGGAAGAGATGGTGGTGGAGCTTTGACCATCCGAATCTGTGTCTCCATCCTCCCATCAAATGTTGATGAGGCATTAAGTCTTATTGAAAAAGCGGAAAAACATAAACCAGACTTTATTGAAGTGCGGCTTGACCGAATTAAAGAACATGAAAGGCTAGCTGACATTAGAGGCTGCACAAAAGTTCCTCTCATCGCAACAAATAGGACTCAAGAGTGTCAAGGAAAATTTTCGGGAAGCGAAGTTGAACGCAAACAGATACTATTGAAGGCTGCTCGAAGCGGTTTCGAATATGTAGACATTGAATTGTCTGCTTCCGGATTAAGGGATTTTGTTGGCAGCATCCACAAGGCAAATGCAAAACCGATAATTTCCTTCCACGACTTCAACGAAACCCCAAGCTTGCAAAAAATGAAAGAAATTCTGGAATGCGAATTGGCGGAAGGTGCAGAAGTGTGCAAAATCATAGCCACTGCCAAAAGAGTTGGCGATAACTTGACTGTGCTAAACTTTTTGCAGAGAGCCAGCAGAAAAGCAAAGGTTGTTTGCTTTGCCATGGGCCCGCTTGGAAAACCTTCCAGACTTTTAGCACCTCTTTTCGGAGGATTCTTCACCATAGCCTCATTAGAACGTGGCGGAGAAACAGCGCCTGGCCAAATGACAATACAAGAGTTACAAAACGCCTACAAAGCCTTAGGAGCAGTTTAGATGGAAATTTCAGGAAGAACGAGAGTATGCTGTGTTATAGGCGACCCAATAGAACACACGCTAAGTCCCTTAATGCATAATGCCGCCTTCAAACATTTGAAACTTGACCTTGTTTACGTAGCCTTTAGAGTTAGAAAGGAAGAATTGGAGAACGCCGTGAAGGGCATGTGCAGCCTAGGCATCCACGGTTTGAATGTCACCATGCCTCATAAAAACGCCATAATCAAATATTTAGATGAAGTAGACTCAACGGCGAAGTTTATCGGATCCGTCAACACTGTGCTTAACAACGACGGAAAGCTTATGGGGTTTAACACAGACGGCTTAGGCGCCCTAAAAGCCCTAAAAGAAAATCAAGTTCATTTAGATGGGAAAAAACTTCTGCTTCTGGGAGCTGGAGGCGCAGCGCGAGCCATAGCATTCCAGCTTGCATCAGAAGTGGAAGAAATCAGAATTCTAAACCGAGACGGAGAAAAAGCTAAACAATTAGCTAAGGCTCTAAGGGAAAAGTTTAACAGAAAAATTGTTGGAGACACGCTTTCAGCCTCCAATATAAAAGAGCAGCTTAAGGACGCAGACATACTGGTTAACGCTACTTCGGTTGGCATGCACCCGAACTCGGAGCAAACTCTAGTTAACCGTGAGTGGCTAAAGCCTAACATGGCAGTGATGGATATTGTTTACAACCCCGTAGAAACTAGGCTCTTAAGAGATGCAAAATCTGTGGGCGCCAAAGTTGTTTATGGCACCGAAATGCTTGTTTTTCAAGGAGCCGCTTCCTTCGAAATCTGGTTCAACCGTCCAGCTCCAGTGGAGGTCATGAGAAAAGCTGTTCTCAGAAGCATTAATGAGGTGAACGTATCGGTTGAAGGGGCAAGCTAAGGCGATAAGCTACGGAGCGGCCACTATAGTAAACGCAATTGCAACAGGTAAGGGAGCGGCCTTTGGAGTAGACCTATGGACAAAAGCTGAAGCCCAACTAACGAGCAATCCTGGAGTGATTGAAGGCGAAATTGCGTCAGATCCAACTGAAAAACCAGTGCTGATTGAAAAAACTGTGAAGAGAGTGCTAAAGCATTTCGGAGTTGAGGAAAAGTTTGGCGCAAAAGTGAAAACCTGGTCCAATATTCCAATTGCCAGAGGTTTAAAAAGCAGCAGTGCCGCTGCAAACGCCATAACATTGGCTGTGGTAGCTGCGTTAAACAAGGAGCTTGACGACTTGGCCATAATCAATCTTGGAGTTGACGGCGCCCTTGATGCAAGAGTCACTATAACAGGCGCCTTTGATGACGCTTGCGCCTCATATTTTGGAGGCATCGTAATCACAGACAATGTCAAAAGGAGAATTGTAAAACGCTTTGAAATAAGCGAAGACCTAACCGTCTTGTTTTACATTCCCGAAAAGAAAGCTTATACCATAAACTCTAATGTTGCTCGAATGAAACTTGTGGCGCCGCTCGTGAAAATAGCATATAGGGAAGCATTGAAGAGGAATTTCTGGTCAGCCTTAACCCTTAATGGACTGATTTATTCTTCAGCTTTAGGTTATAATCCTTCAATAGCCTTAGATGCTCTAATGGCTGGAGCATTGGCAGCTGGACTTTGCGGCAAGGGTCCTGCGATAACTGTTGTCGTTTCAAATGAGAAAGTTGACTCGGTGAAAGACGCGTTAGAGGCTTATGAAGGCAAAATTCTACAAGCAAAACTAAATCATGAAAAAGCTAAGGTTCTGAGTTGATTTGATGGTTGACATTGTTATTAGGCGAACTGAAGCTCTAAGCGGAGAAGTCAGCGCGCCTCCCTCTAAGGCTTATACGCATAGGATGCTAATTGCCGCATTGCTGTCTAACGGAGTTTCAAAAATAGCCAACTACTTGGTTTCAGACGACACTTCTGCAACTCTACGTGCAATCAAGGCTTTAGGAGCAAAGGTAAAACAACAACAAAACTTCTTGGAAATTGAAGGTGCAAAAACGCTTAAAACTCCAGAAAAGCCAATAAACTGCGGGGAGTCTGGAGCAACACTGCGTTTCATGATACCAGTTGCAGCGATCGCTTCCAAGCCAGTAACATTTGTTATGGGACAATCGCTAAGCAGAAGACCAATAAAACCGCTTCTCCAGAGTCTTAAACAGTTAGGTGTAAAAACCCACTACAGCGAGGAAAAACCCTCAACTGTAACCGTTCAAGGCGGAGGAATCGAAGGAGGAAAAACAGTTTTACGAGGAGACATAAGCTCCCAGTTCATTTCGGGGCTATTGTTTGCATGTCCCATGGCTAGAAAGGACACCGAAATAATTGCCACTACTCCCATGGAGTCTAAAAGCTACATTCAAATGACAGAGGAAGTCCTATGCAAGCACAACATTAAAGTTTCAATACTGGAAGATTTTAGGCAACTGCTGATACCATGCAACCAGAGTTATACTCCGTGCAGCCATGTAGTTCCAGGGGATTTCTCTTCTGCCGCCTACCTTTTAGCCGCTGCAGCCATAACCTCTTCAAGAATAAAAGTCACAAACCTAGACCAAAACACGAAGCAAGGGGATAAGGCGATTTTAGACATATTGAAGCAAGCTGGTTTAAAAGTAAGCGTCGGTGAAGGATTCGTTGAAGTGGAAGGCAAACTTCAAAAAGCCATCGAGGTAGATGCAAAGGATGTGCCAGACCTTGTTCCAGCATGCACAGCCATCGCATGCTACACAAAAGGCGTATCCAAAATATATAATGCCAAAAGGTTGAGATACAAAGAGTCAGATAGACTGACGTCTATTTATACTGAGTTGAAGAAAATGGGTGCAGACATAACAGTGGGCGAGGATAGTTTAACAATTAGAGGACCATGCGCAATGCACGGTGCAGTTATAGACCCCCACAACGATCATAGAATAGCCATGGCGTGTGCCGCGGCAGCCTTAGGCGCAGAGGGCGAAACAAAAATTTTAAACGCGGAGTGTGTGGGAAAATCTTATCCGAAGTTCTTTAAAGACTTACACTTATTAGGAGCGAATATTGTTGGCGGCAAACTCCATAGGTAAAGAATTCGCGGTAACTTGTTTCGGCGAAAGCCACGGCAAATGCGTAGGAGTAATTGTGGACGGTTGCCCAGCGGGTTTACCGCTAACAGAAAAAGATATTCAAAAAGAAATAGACAAACGGATACCGCCTAAAGCAGAAATTGTCTCTGGAAGAATCGAAGAGGACATTGTTGAAGTTTTGTCAGGAGTTTTTGAAGGCTACACCACAGGAGCGCCTATCTGCGCTTTAGTTTGGAATAAAGAAGCAATGCCATCCGACTATGATGTTGTAAGGGACTTGCCGAGGCCCGGCCACGCAGACTACGTAGCCCGAGTCAAGTATGGAGGATTCAACGATTACAGAGGCGGAGGAAGATTTTCAGGCAGAATCACCGTAGCCTTCGTCATGGCTGGAGCCATAGCCAAAAAACTGCTCAGCCTTTCTGGAGTGGAAGTTTTGGCTTACACAACTGCCATAGGCGATGTTAAAATGGATAGAACCCCCACCATAAGCGAGATACGTGAAAACACTTATCAGAACCCAGTGAGATGCCCACATTCAGAATATGCACAGGCCATGGAAAAAGCAATTTTGAAGGCGAAAAGCGAAGGCGACAGCCTAGGCGGTATAGTGGAATGCACAGTCCTAAACGTTCCAGTTGGAGTTGGAGAGCCCATCTTCGACTCTTTAGATGCTGATATCGCCAAAATTTTGTTCACAGTGCCCGCTGTCAAGGGAGTCGAGTTTGGAGCGGGATTTAGGGCTGCCAGCCTTAAAGGCTCTGAAAACAACGACGCATACATTATAGAGGAGGGAAAAGTGGCAACATTGACAAACAACGCTGGGGGCGTTTTAGGCGGTTTGTCAAACGGCATGCCAATAACAGTCAGAGTTGCCATAAAACCAACACCTTCCATTAGAAAAGAACAGAAGACTGTTGATCTTTCGAAAATGGAGGAAACTACAATGCAGATCAGGGGAAGACACGACCCATGCATCGTTCCCAAAGCTGTCCCAGTTATAGAATCAGCAGTGGCGATTATCCTAGCCGACCACATGATTCGCGGAGGCTTCATCCCAAAAGTTTTGAGGAGGCAAAAATAGTTTGGAGAAAGTTCCGCATCTGCGAAGAAGGATAGATGAAATTGACGAGAAGATTCTCTTACTGCTTAAAGATAGAATTGAAGTGTCTAAGCTTATTGGAAAGATTAAAAGAGAAAACGCGGTTCCAATAAGGGATCCGAAAAGAGAAGATGAAAAGTACCGCCATATCATGCAAATGGCGTCTGAACTGGGGCTAGCCTTAGATGATGTTAGAAACATCTACAAGATCATAATGGCCATGAGCATACATGCGCAGGAAAGCAGCTAAACGAATAGTGTAAATTCTTAAATATTTTCGCACCTTCATAGAGTAGGTTAACATGTTATACGAGATAAGCGAGAAAGTAATAAAACTTGAAAACGAAGGAAAGAAAATAATAAAATTTAACCTCGGAGACCCAGACCAGCCAACCCCGATAGAAATAATTGAAGCTGCTTATGAGGCTATGAAAAAGGGGAAAACCAAGTATTCTTCGTCCGCCGGCGAAAAGAAGCTTAGAGAAACACTGGCAAGCATTCATGGAGTCTCTGCAGATAACGTAGTAATTACTGCGGGTTCGAAGTGGGCAATCTTCGCTGCAATGTATCTGCTATTGAAAAATGGAGAAAACGTAATTATCCCAACTCCTCACTGGACGGCTTATGATTTAACCGCCAAAAGTTTGGGAGCGGAAATCAAGTTATTAAGAACAGAGCTTGAATCAGACTGGAGAATAGACCTTGAAAAACTTGAGGCACTAATCGATGAGAGGACACGGCTGATTATACTTAATAATCCTAGCAACCCTACAAGCAAAGTGGTAGACGGGAAAACGGTTAGGGAGATTGTGCGCATAGCAGACAATCATGGAGTGACAGTTCTAGCCGATGAGGTTTATGCAGACATCAGTTTCGTGGAAACAAAGAGCGTCTCAGACTTCAGCAGCAACCATGTGATTGTTAAAAGTTTTTCAAAAACATTTGCTATGACCGGATGGAGAATAGGCTATATAATCGCGAACAAGGAGCTAGTTGATAAAATTGTAAAGTTGAACCAGATAACTTTAACAAACGTGCCAGTTTTTATCCAAGATGGCGCCTTAAAAGCCTTAGAGCTGAGACATGAAATTATCCAGAAGATTCGCGAAGAATACCGAAGAAGAGCAGAATCGGCTTGCAGAATCCTGTCAAAAACCGATTTAAAGTTTTCAAAGCCTGAAGCACCCTTCTACCTCTTCCCTAAACTGGAAGGCCTAGATTCTGAAAAATTCGCCTTCGACTTGCTTGACAAAGGAGTAGCCATAGCGCCTGGCACCGCCTTTGGAAATTACAAAGAACATTTTAGGTTAGCCTTGACAGTCCCGGATGACGAAGTTGAGCTGGGCTTAAAGATAATTTCTGAGGCGTTAAAATGAAAGTGGCCATAATAGGCGCAGGGAAAATGGGCAGGTGGTTTGCAAAATTCTTCCTTGAACAAGGCATGAGCGTAGTGGTTTCAGACAAAGACCAAGACAAGCTTGCAAGAATGAGGGAAGAGCTGAAAGTGGAAACTGCCAGCAACGTTGAAGCGGTTAAAAGCGCTGATAAAGTTTTGGTATGCGTGCCCATCGAAAACTTCAAGAACGTTATATCGGAAATACACGCATACATCCGTCCGGAGCAAATAGTCATGGACATATGCTCTGTCAAAGAGCACCCGCTGAAAATAATGCACAAGTACATAAAGAACGGTGCCGTTTTAGGCACTCATCCCATGTTTGGGCCAGGCGTTAAAAGCATAAAAAACCAGAATTTTGTTCTCACTCCAACCAACGCCAAAGAGGAAGAGGTAGCTGGAGAATTCGGAAACTGGTTGAAAGAAAAAGGTGCAAAAGTTTTTGTTATGTCTCCTAGAGAACATGACGAGCTAATGTCCGTCGTGTTAGGGCTTCCATACTTCCTAAGCTTGGCAACATGCGACACCATCATCAGTTATGGCCGTTTTTCAGACGCCCAAAAGGTTTCAGGAGCCAGCTACAAATTTCTTTTGACATTGATTGAGGCTATAGCCTCTGAAGACGCGGAATTTTCCACAAGTCTGCAAATGAATTTACCTGAAAACGACAAAGTTGCAAGACTTCTACTAATAAAGGCTGCGGAATGGCTAGAGTTAATAAATAAAAGAGATAGAAAAGCCTTTGTCGATAAAGTTAAGCATTTAAAAAATGATTTAGCAAATATGGATCCTGGTTATTTAAAGGCTTATGAAGCCATGCACAAAATGCTTGAAGCCCTTAAAAACGGAAATTAGAATTCTCAACTGAAGCCGCCTTATAGGAACCGAGAATTTTTACAAAATTTGTCTTATCCCTTATAGCCTCTAAAGCTTCTTGGCAGTGTTTTTCGGTTCTATGCCCTTCAAAGTCCAAGTAGAAGTTGTATTCCCAAGGAGTTTGCTTAGTAGGCCTTGACTCAATCTTTGTCAGGTTTATGTTTCTCAAAGCAAATTCGCCTAGAACCCTGTATAAGGAGCCGGGAAAAGATTTGATTGAAAAAATTATTGAAGTTTTATCTTTTCCCGTGTAAGGTGCATCGGTCTTTGACAGTACAAAGAATCTTGTGTAGTTGTTAGGGGAATCTCCTATGTCTTTGGCAAGAATGCTCATTCCATGTATTTTTGCAGCTCTTTCGCTGGCTATGGCCCCAGCGTCTTTTAATTCTTCATCTTTTATAATCTTCACACTGCCTGCAGTGTCAAATGCTGGGATTACTTTGCACTTCAGTTTTTCAAGGAATAAGCGGCACTGCGCCAAGGCTTGAGGGTGAGAATAAACCGTTTTTATTTCTTTTAGCTTTGTTCCTGGATGAGCTATTAGGCAGTGGACGATTCTAACTATTACTTCTCCGCAGACCTTAAGCTCGTGGGTTAGGAAAAGGTCGTAGGTTTGGTTTACGCTTCCTTCTATAGAATTTTCAACGGGAACAACGCCGAAGTCGCTTTCACCGCTCTCAACGCTTCTGAAAACATCTGAAAGATATCGGCATGGTTTTGCCTCTGCTGATGGGCCGAAATACGCGTAGACTGCACTTTCGCTGTAAGCGCCTATTTCTCCTTGGAAGGCTACACGCATAATTCTACTTCCTCAACGCACGCCTCTTCAATAAGCAACGGTTTATTCCTTCTATCATGGCCTCTACGCTTGCCCTAACAATGTCTTCATTTACCGCCCTCGCGGACACAACGTTTCCATCCTTGTCTTCAACTTTCACCAGCACTTCGGCGACGGCATCAGAGCCTCCTGTCAATGCTTCAAGGCGGTATTCGCTTAGCTTTATATCTGCAAGGTTGCTTGTGACTTTTTGTATGGCTTTTATTGCAGCGTCCACCGGGCCGACACCTGTTTCTGCAGAAATGTATTCTTTGCCGTCGATGGTTAACTTTACAGAAGCCATGGGAACTATTTTAATTCCGGTGACTACCGCCAAATCGCGCAAAACAATGATTTTCTCTTCTGCGATAACTTCGCCCATAACTGCTCGGGCGATGGCCATTAAATCAGCGTCTGTCACAATTTTGCCTTTGTCTCCTAACTCCTTAACCCTTTTAACAATGGCTTTCAGCTGTTCCTTGTTGGGATATATTCCAGCCTCTTCCAACTGGGCTTTAATTCCCTGTTTTCCAGCCAATTTGCCTGCCTCAAGCCTCCTCTTTTGCCCAACCAACTCTGGCGTTATAGGCTCAAAGGTTAAAGGTTCCACAGTTACCCCGCGCGTGTGGATGCCCGACTTGTGGGAAAAAGCGTTTTCACCAACAATCGCCTTGTTAGGCTGTACGGGAATCCCAGTAAGTCTAGAAACCAGCTTAGATGTGCTGTAAAGCAAACTTGTGTTTATTCCTGTTTTATATTTGTATATGGCTTGGAGAGCCATAACCACTTCTTCAAGGGCTGCGTTTCCAGCTCTCTCGCCTATTCCGTTAACGGTGACATGCACTTGAGTTGCTCCCGCTTCAACTCCTGCAAGCGAGTTGGCTACAGCCATGCCGAAATCGTCGTGGCAGTGAATGCTTATAGGAACCTTTATCACAGCTCTTAAGTCCTCAATAAGTTTTCGCATGCCCCAAGGGGTCATCACGCCAACCGTGTCGGGGATATTTATTCTGTCGGCTCCTGCCTCTTCAGCTGCTTTGCATATTTCCTTTAAAAAATTCATGTCTGCTCTTGTGGCGTCCATAGGCGAGAACTCGCATATCAAGCCATGACTCTTGATGTATTCTACTGCTTCAATGGCTGATTTGAGCACTTGTTCACGGGTTAAGTTTAAAGCATGTTTTATTTGGATGTCGGAGGCTGAAATAAAAGTGTGAACCGAATCAACATCACATTGGATGGCCGCATCTATATCTTCCCTTGTGGTTCTGGCTAGGCCGCATATTTCAGCCTTCAAACCGGCCTTTGCTATCGCCTTTACAGCTTCTTTCTCGCCTTCCGAGGACATAGGGGAGCCAGCTTCGATAACATCCACCCCTAGAATGTCCAGCTGACGGGCAATCTCAAGTTTTTCCTCTATGCTCAGCGATACTCCTGGAGTTTGCTCCCCGTCTCGAAGGGTTGTGTCAAATATGCGTATATAGGTCATATTTTGCGCCACCTCTTTGTCCTCCATGAATTTTAAAGTGCAAAGATTTCATCAGCGACAGCCTTCCCCATCTCTATGGTTGAGGTGTTTCCTCCCAGATCTGGAACTGCCAAGCCCTTGCGCAAAGTTTGAGTAACAGCGTCTTCAATAGCTTGGGCTGCCGTTAAGCATTTTTGGTCAGTGTATTGCTCGCCCAGCCACTCAAGCATCATTTTGGCAGCTAAAATCATGGAACATGGGTTCGCCGTGTGTTTTCCAACTCTTGTTGGGGCAGACCCGTGAATGGGTTCAAATAGGGCAAAGTTGTCCCCTATGTTCGCTCCAGGCGCCATGCCTAAGCCGCCTATTAATTGGGCAGCTTCGTCTGATAGGATGTCGCCGAACATGTTTGTGGTTACAATCACATCGTATTCTTGGGGAGCCTTGATTAGGCGCATGGCAGCCGCGTCCACGTATTGCTCCTCGAAGGTTATGTCGCTGTATTGCTTAGCCATTTCTCTGCAAACACTTGCGAAAAGTCCGCAGGTAACCCGCATTACGTTCGCCTTATGAATTGCCGTGACCTTCCTTTTCTTGTTCCTTCTCCTGGCAATTTCAAAAGCTTTTTTGGCTATCCGCTCTGAACCCCGCCTTGTAATAACACGCAAGCACAGAGCCGTATCATCTATTGAAAACTCTAAACCCCTGTAAACATCCTCAGTGTTTTCCCGAACAAATACCAGGTCTATGTCTGGCCTTAGAACTGGAGCGGAAGGATAGGATTTTATTGGACGTATGTTTGCGTATAGATCAAACATCAGCCTAAGCTTAACTATGACATCGGCTGCTGTTTCGCCAACAGGCCCCTTTAGGCAAGCGTGAGAATTCTTTATCTCTCGGATAGTGTCCTCTGGAAGGGCTATGCCTCTTTTCTTGAAACACTCGTCTCCAGCCTCAGCTTGGACAAGCTTAAGCCTTAAGTCAAACTTTTTTTGGGCGGCATCTAAAACCTTAAGCGTTGCTTCTGTTAATTCTGGGCCTATACCATCTCCTGGAATAACCACTATTCTATACGAGTTCATTTCTTTTTAATCCTCCTCCGCAAATTTTCGATTAATCCTCCATCGGAGAGCATTTCCAAAATAAAAGGCGGAAGTTCAGCTGCACACAAAGCTATGTTTTTCGACTGATTTTTAACTATTCCCTTTTCAAAATCCACGGCTAACTCATCACCATCTTCAACCTTACTGGAAACGCCAGTGCATTCAACAGCGGGCAATCCTATGTTTATGGCATTTCTGTAAAAAATTCTTGCAAAAGACTCGGCAATCACACACTTAACGCCTGCATATTTAAGCGCTAAAGGCGCCTGTTCACGACTTGAACCGCATCCGAAATTTTTCCCAGCAACCAAAATTATGCCGCTTTTTGCTTTTTCAGCGAAATTTGGGTCTAAACCTTCCATGGCGTGGCGGGCCAACTCATTTGGATCTATAAATGTCATGTACTTAGCTGGCAGAATCACATCAGTGTCCACATTGTTTCCAAATTTAACAGCTTTCCCTGAAACAATCATTTATTCTGCCTCCAGTTCTCTAGGATCAGTAATTTTGCCTTTTACGGCTGAGGCTGCAACAGTGGCTGGAGAAGCCAAATAAACGTAAGCTTTTGTGCTGCCCATTCTTCCAATGAAATTCCTGTTTGATGTACTTATGCAAACTTCGCCGGGGGCCAATATGCCTAAATGTCCTCCAAGGCATGGGCCGCATGTGGGATTGCAAACCACTGCGCCAGCCTTAACAAAAGTTTCAAGTAGCCCTTCTCTTAAAGCTTGTAAATAGACTTCTCTTGAAGCTGGAATCACAAGCAGCCTTGTGCCTTCCTTTACTTTTTGATTCTTCAGGATTTGGGCGGCTAACCGTAAATCCTCGATTCGCCCGTTAGTGCAAGACCCTATGAAAGCTTGGTCAACCTCGACTCCTGCGACTTCACGCACGTTTTTTACGTTGTCTACAGAGTGGGGACAGGAAACCTGAGGCTCCAGACTAGAAGCATCTACTTCCACAATTTTTTCGTATGAGGCATTTTCGTCGCTTTTTAAAAACTCAGCTTGTTTCAGGTTTAGGTTAAGATATTTTAATGTTATTTCGTCTGGTTCTATAATGCCGTTTTTGGCGCCCATCTCCACAACCATGTTACAAAGGGTCATTCTTCCATCAGCGCTCATGCTGCGAATGGTGGAACCATAAAATTCTATGCTCTTATAAATGGCGCCATCAGCGCCCATTTTGCCAATAATAAATAAAATTAAATCTTTCGGAGTGGCGAACTTTTTGAAACTGCCTTCCACACTTATTTTTATTGCTTCTGGAACTTTCAGCCATATGTTTCCGGTGGCGAACACTGCTGCAGCCTCTGTGGAACCAATACCCGTTGCGAAAGCGCCTAGAGCCCCATACATGCAAGTATGTGAGTCGGCACCTACTATAAGCTTGCCAGGTGCAACGTATCCTTTTTCCACCATAACCTGGTGGCATACTCCTTCGCCCACATCATACAAGTTTTCTATTTTTTGTTCCTCGGCGAACTTCCGCATAATTTTGTGCAGTTCCGCAGCTTTCTCCGAGCTTGCTGGAGCTAAATGGTCTAAAACGATAACTATCCTCCTGCTGTCCCAAACATGCGGAACACCAATTTTTCTGAAAGCTTCCACAGCCAACGGACCTGTTAAATCGTTAACCATAACCACGTCGACTTTGGCTTCCACAATCTCCCGAGGCGTTACCTTCTCTTTTCCAGATGCCCGCGCCAAAATTTTCTCAGTTAAGTTCATAGGCTATTCTCCTAAGTGGAAAATAAGAGGATTATTTTTCGATTCCAGCCATTTTCCTTATAAATTTGCCGACGCTTTCGATCTGGTGACTTTCAACCTCTTTTATTAACGCGTCTAGCACTTCTTTGGCTTTGTCACCTTTCCCCACCCATTCTTTCGCAAACTCTCCACTTTGAACTGTTTTTACAACTTTCGCCATGTTCGCCTTCACATGGTCATCGATTACTTTAGGGCCTACAGTTAGCCCGCCGTACTTGGCAGTGTCCGAAACAGCCCTAAGCATCCCTACAAAGCCTTTTTGGTAAATCAGGTCCATTATTAGTTTGGCTTCGTTGCACACTTCAAAGTAGGCGAGTTCAGGCTGGTATCCCGATTCAACAAGAACTTCGAAACCCTTTTTAATTAGCTCAATTAACCCGCCCACAAGCACTGCTTGTTCCCCGACGAGGTCGGTTTCCGTCTCCTCCTTAAACGTGGTCTCTAAAACGCCAGCTCTTGTGCATCCGATGCTTTTTGCAATAGCCAAGGCTGCTTCCATAGCTTGCCCAGAGGGGTTTTGGTAAACTGCCACTAGGGCCGGCACTCCAAAACCTTCAAGGTATGTTTCTCGAAGCCTTGGTCCAGGCGATTTAGGCGCCACCATTATTACGTCAACAAAGGGCGGTGGGACTATCTGTTTAAAATGGATGTTGAAGCCGTGGGAAAAACAGAGCGTTTTTCCTTTGGTCATGTAGGGTGCAACTTGGCTTTTGTATACTGCTGGTTGTTCCAGGTCTGGGATCAGCATATGCACTATGTGGGCCTTTTGAACTGCCTCTGGCACTGAGTAAACCTCGAAGCCGTCGTCTGCGGCAGTCTTCCAAGAATAGCCGCCTGGCCTCAGTCCCAATATGACGTTTACGCCTGAGTCTTTCATGTTTTTGGCTTGGGCTTGTCCTTGGCTGCCATAGCCTATTATAGCGACAGTTTTGCCCTTTAGCGGTTCTACGCTCACATCTGAATCATAATACACTTTCGCCATTTTCAAACCTCCATAACGTCTTCATCAGATTTTATGTTGATGGATCTTGATCCTCTGGATAGGGCTGCTATCCCTGTTCTTACAAGTTCTTTTATGCCGAATGATTTCATCAAATCTAAAAAGGCGTCTATTTTGTCAGGTCCACCAGTAACCTCTATAATCAAAGTTTCAGGGGAAGCGTCAACCACATGTCCTCTAAATATATCTACGTAGTGTAGTATATCAGCTCTAGCTTTTGTTTCTGGAGCGTGAATTTTTATAAGGGCCATTTCTCTCGCCACTGCGTTAGCGGCGTCTAATCTGCTAACCTTGACTACTTCTATAAGCTTTTTTAATTGTTTAACCAGTTGCTCAACAGTTTTCTCGTCTCCCCTTATTGTTATGGTCATTCTGGCTAGGTCTCCGCGGTTTATAGGTCCAACGGTGATACTGTCTATGTTAAAATTTCTCCGCCTAAACATGTTTGAAACGCTGTACAGAACGCCTGGCTTATTTTCCACAACAGCGGAAATTATGTGCATTCTTTCTAAGCTCATCCACGCTCACCCAACTATCATTTCGTTTAATCCCCTGTCTGGGGGAATCATTGGAAGGACATCTTCCTCCGGGGAGATAGGCACATCTATAACTGTTGTAACATCGCTTTTCATTGCATTTTTAACAGCCCTTGTAAATTCTTCGAGGGAGCCGACACGAATACCTTGGGCGCCGTAAGCCTCAGCCAACTTGACGAAGTCAGGAACGCAGCCAAGCTTTACGGCCATATAACGCCTATTATAGAACAGCCTCTGCCACTGGGCAACCATCCCAAGTACTGAATTATTCAAAATTATGACTACAACAGGGATATTTTCCTCCACCGAGCAAGCAAGCTCTTGTTCGGTCATTATGAAGCTTCCGTCTCCTGCTATGTCCACAACAACTCTGTCGGGGCATGCAACCTTTGCGCCGAGCGCTGCTGGAAAGCCGAAGCCCATGGTTCCTAAGCCTCCTGAGGTGATGTAAGTTCTGGGTTTAAACACTTTATAGTGGAGAGCTGCCCACATTTGATTCTGCCCAACCTCTGTTGTGACTATAGCGTCTTCTGGAATTATTTGTCTAAGTGTTTTCAGCAAAATTTGTGGTCTTAGGCTTGTGCTGTTAGCGAAAGCATTATTCAAGCATTGTTCCTTTATTTCTTTAACTCTCCTTAGCCACGTGGAATCTTCCTTTTTCTCAATCTTCTCGGTTATCACCGTGTAAATTGCCCTAAGAGCCTTTTTTGCATCCGCCACCATTGGAACATCAACATCCACGTTCTTCCCTATTTCAGCAGGATCTATGTCTATATGGATTTTTTTTGCATCTTTGCAGAAAGTGTCAAGTCTTCCCGTGCTTCTATCCGCAAACCTTGTTCCAACAGCTAACAAAACATCAGCCTCTAAGATTAATTTGTTTGCAGCGGGGTTCCCATGCATTCCAATGTGTCCTAACGATAAGGGATGATTTTCTGGAAAACACCCTTTACCCATCAGCGTCGTTGCCACAGGAGCCAAAAGAAGCTCAGCTAGTTCTAAAAGTTCCTGGAACGCATTGGAGCTTGTAACTCCGCCTCCGGCTAATATCACAGGCCTTTCGGCTTTAACTAGAAATTCAGCTGCTTTCTTAACCTGCACGGGGTGGGGATCGGTTACGGGTTTATAGCCTAAAAGCTTGATCTCATCTGAGAAATTCATTTCCGCAGTATCTATCTGCACATTTTTGGGAAGGTCGATCAAGACCGGCCCAGGTCTTCCTGTTGTCGCTATATGAAAGGCCATTCTTACAGCTTTTGGAATTTCAGCAGCACTTCTCACTTGATAATTAAACTTGGTTATGGGGGTGGTTATTCCAATTATATCTGCTTCTTGAAAGGCATCCTTGCCTATAACATATGAAGAGCTGTTTCCATGCGTGCTCACCTGTCCAGTTAAGGCTATAACTGGGGAAGAATCCATGTAAGCGTTAGCAATTCCCGTAACAAGGTTTGTGGCGCCTGGTCCGGAAGTTGCCATGCATAATCCTGGTTTTCCACATGCACGGGCATATCCGTCAGCCGCGTGGGCAGCGCACTGTTCATGTCTCGATAGAATATGCCTTATATCCGAGTCGTACAGAGCATCATAGACTGGCATTATTGCTCCGCCTATTATGCCGAAAATCACCTTCGCGTTTTGCTGCTTTAAAGACTCTACGAGGGCTTTTGCACCAGACATTTTAGCCATTTAAACATTCTCTCCTTTTTCGCAAAGCATATACGAATCCTTGAAAGGGTTTGCAAAAACTTCGAAAAGACATAAGACTTCCTATATTTGCAAAAAAGTAACGGACGCAGTTTATACTTGGAGGAAGCGATCCCTCATTTCTATACCTCGTGGAATAGCTCTTCAAGCCTTAGCCATTCTCCTTTAAAAAGCTTTCGGTTGGCCATTAGCCACAGCTCCAGAATCTGAATTATTGCCAAATTTGTTGTTGGCTGCCATTAGCACGCCCATACCATTCAGCATAGCTTCAACGCTTGCCATAACTATGTCTTCTCGAACTCCCATGGCTGTGGCAGTCTTTTCGCCTTTCCTCAGGCGCACAAAAACTTCCACCATGGCATCTGTTCCACCCGTGATTGCCTTGACGCTATAATGTTCTAGATGAATGGGTTCAACGGCTGAAAACGCGTTTCTAACAGCGTTTATAGCAGCGTCTACAGGGCCAACTCCAATTCCTGTTCCGATAACATGTTTTTCGTTTATCTTAAGCCTAACAGACGCCGTGGGGGTAACTCTGTTTCCAGTAACCACTGTTATTTCCTCAAGCTGTATTGACTTAGCCCTTTGCAAGCCCATAACGGATTCTGCAACTGCTAATAAATCTGCATCCGTGACGGTCTTTCCTTTGTCACCTAGATCTTTAACACGTAGGAAAATCTCTTCAAGCTGTTTGGAGTTAGGGTGTAAACCCATCTGTTCTAGAGCGGATTCAATGCCATGGGTGCCAGCGTGCTTACCTACAACCATGCGCCTTCGTGCACCTACAAGTTCAGGAGGCATAGGCTCATAAGTGGATGGATGGGAAAGCACACCGTGGGAATGGATTCCAGACTCATGAGAGAAAGCGTTTTCGCCAACTATCGCCTTGTTCGGTTGCGGAAAAACGCCGGTCAACCGAGCTACTAGACGAGAAGTGCTGTACAAAAGTTCTGTTTTGATGCCAGTTTCCAAACCATACAACACTTTTAAGGCGGCCACTATCTCTTCAAGCGAGGCGTTCCCAGCCCTTTCGCCTAGCCCGTTTATGGTTGCGTGCACCTGGTTGGCGCCAGCTCTCAAAGCGGCTATTGAGTTGGCTACGGCCATCCCGAAATCGTTGTGGCAGTGGACGCTGATTGGAACTTTTGTGAAGGCGCCTCTTATATCTGAAAAAAGTTGGTACGCTTTTTCAGGCATTAATATTCCTACAGTATCGCAGACGCAGATTCTGTCGGCGCCAGCTGAAATTCCAGTGGCGAAAACCTTTTTTAAGAAATTGATATCGCTTCTTGTAGCGTCTTCAGCTGAAAGCTCAACTATTAACCCATGGTCCTTTGCGTATTGCACGCAGTCCTCGACAATTTTTAGAATTTCTTCACGGGTCTTTCGCAATTTATACTGCAGATGGATATCAGACGTTGGAATCACAAGATGTATGCTGTCTGCTTCGCTCTCTACAACAGCGTCTATGTCGCTCCTAACGCCTCTCGAGCAGCTGCATATCTCCGCTTTAAGTCCTTCCTTTACTATAGCCTTTATTGCCTCCATTTCGCCTTGAGAGACTGAGGCAAAGCCGGCTTCGATGACGTCTACTCCAAGCACATCTAATTGTTTAGCAATTCTCAGCTTGTTTTCAGGGGTTAGGGAGACTCCAGGGGTTTGTTCTCCATCTCTTAAAGTTGTGTCTAAAAATTTTATTTTTTCAGGAAAGCGGTTCGATAAAGCAATACCCCATGTTGATTCCTCATAGCTTAGAGTGCATTTGCGATAATTAAATATAAAGCTTTTGGTTTCATTTGTGGCACGAACACCAGATTAAGGAGGCTGAAGTTTGAGAAGCGACGAAATAAAACGGGGAGTTGAAAGAGCACCCCATAGAGCACTGCTGAAAGCTTTAGGGTTAACGGACAAAGAAATAGATAGGCCATTCATAGGCGTAGCAAACAGCTTCACAACCATAGTGCCAGGTCACACCCACTTGAACAAAATTGCTGAAGCAGTTAAAATGGGAATTGCAGCGGCAGGTGGAACACCCTTTGAATTTAACACGATAGCCGTATGCGACGGATTAGCCATGAACCACGAAGGAATGCGGTACTCATTGCCCTCAAGAGAACTAATCGCCGACTCCATTGAAATCATGGTTCAGGCGCACAGACTTGACGGCGTAGCACTGATCTCAAACTGCGATAAGATAACTCCGGGAATGCTTATGGCTGCTGCTAGATTGGATATCCCAGCAATCCTTGTAACAGGAGGACCTATGCTTTCAGGAACTGTTGATGGAAAAAGGGTTGGTTACGCCTCTGTCTACGAGGCTGTTGGAGGGGTACTTGCAGGCAAAGTAAGCGTGGAAGAATTGAATAAACTGGAGAACAGTGCTTGCCCCGGATGCGGATCATGTAACGGCATGTTTACCGCAAACACAATGGCTTGTGTATCTGAGGCTTTAGGCATGGCAATGCCTTATTGCGCCACTTCACCGGCTGTAAGTGCCCTGAAAATTAGAATAGCAAAAGAGTCCGGCGAGAGAGTTGTTGAAATGGTTAAAAATGATTTGAAGCCTTCACACATTTTAACGATGGAAGCTTTTGAAAATGCAATTACGGTGGACATGGCCTTGGGAGGCTCCACAAACACCGTTCTACACTTAACAGCCATCGCTAATGAGGCAAACGTCTCTCTACCACTATCAATATTTGACGAAATTAGCCGAAGAGTACCTCATCTATGCAACATGATCCCCAGCGGACCTCACGCCGTTGAAGAATTGGACGCTGCCGGAGGAGTACCCGCCCTTATGAAAGAACTGAGAAACATGCTTCATTTGGGCGCCATTACAGTTACGGGTAAAACCGTAAAGGAAAACATTGAAGGCGCAAAAGTTCTTGATTATGAGATTATTCGACCCTTATCTAACCCTGTTCATAAAGAAGGTGGAATAGCAGTTTTAAAAGGAAACCTTGCACCCAACGGAGCAATTGTTAAGACAGCCGCCGTCCCAGAAAAAATGCTCGTTTACAGAGGAAAAGCCAAAGTTTTCGATTCTGAAGAGGAAGCAGTTAAAGCCATAAGAGAGGGCGAAATACGCAAGGGCGATGTTGTGGTTATAAGATATGAGGGGCCTAAAGGAGGCCCGGGAATGCCTGAAATGTTGTCGCCTACTGCAATAATCGCAGGCATGGGATTAAGCGAGTCTGTCGCCCTAATCACGGATGGAAGGTTTTCTGGGGCTACAAGAGGCCTATGTATAGGACATGTTTCCCCAGAAGCGGCGGAGGGCGGCCCAATAGCATTTCTAAAAAACGGAGACTTTATTTCAATTGATATCCCGAAAAGAGCTTTAAACGTTGAACTCACCGATAAAGAGCTTTCAGAACGGTCAAAGGCTTGGAAGCCCAAGGCTCCGCGAATCAAAAAAGGCTATCTCGCTCGCTACTCAAGTCTCGTACGATCTGCTTGGACTGGAGCAACGTTTAAAACTAATTGAAGCGCCTTTCTCTCCTTTTATGAACCATATTATTCTTTCAAAGTCTTTATTGCTAACCATTGAAAAATAGATAAGTTTATAAGCAAACCTTTTGCATTTTTCTAGGCTAGTGATGTGAAGTGAGGGGTTGCGTTCACAAAGGGCGATTGCTTTCATTGAAATCAACAAACGTTTCCAATGGAACACTTTAAAAAACATAGGCTACTCTTTCAGTTTTAAAAACCCCTTAAGAGTTTTGCCCAACCCCTCTAAACTGTATAAAGAGTTTTTGTTAAATTCAAGAGGTGAAAAATGAGATGGTTAAGGTAAAGTTTGCTGTGCCAGCAGGTTCTTTGCAAAAAGCAACTTTTGAACTTCTAGAGCGGGCAGGATATCGCGTTTCAGGGCAAGATCGAAGCTATAGGCCAACCATAAATGACCAGGAAATTGAACTTCGCCTTCTAAGACCTCAAGAGATTCCACTGCTTGTAAGCGAAGGATCATATGATATTGGAATAACTGGTTTAGATTGGATTCAAGAAACATGCGCGGATGTTGAAGTGCTTCAAAATCTAGAGTATGGAAAAGTGAAAATTGTAGTAGCTATCCCGAAACAATGGGAGAACATAAACTCGTTTTCAGAATTCCTAGAGGCTTTCATAAGCCAAGGAAAGAACGTGAGAATTTCTGCGGAATACCTAAACGTTACAGCCGAATACATCAAAAAAAATGAGACCTACAAAAAACTCTTCGGCAACTTGGAACCTCTAATTGTAACTCCTTGGTGGAGGAAAGGTGAAAACCCGAAAGTCAGCATTTTCCTTTCTTTTGGAGCAACAGAAGCCAAACCACCAGAAGTGGCTGACGCCATAATCGACGTTACTGAAACAGGCACAAGCCTCGCACAAAACAACTTGAAAGCTTTGGAAACCATAATGGAGTCCACAGCTTTCCTGATAGCCAACAAAGATTCCATGAGTTCAACGGCAAAATGTGAAAAAATATTTGACATACAAGCTTTATTGAAAGGAGTGGTTGATGGTTCCAAACGCCTGCACATATTCGTCAACGTTAAAGTGGAAAATTTGGATAAACTGCTTCAGGAACTGCCAGCACTTAAAAGGCCTACAATATCTCCGTTATCTGACAAAGAATGGTGCTCAGTTAACACGGTGGTCGAGAAAGACGCTTTCTTAAAGATTCTGCCAACAATCCGCAAGCTTGCCCAAGGCTTAGTGGTTTATGAGCCAAGGCAAGTTTTAGCCTTAGATGAAGTTGGTTCAAAATGAAGGCTATAAGCAATAAAAAACCAGAAAAATCTATAATAAAAATCTTGGACGCCTCTTCAGCCGCTAAAAAATTGGCTGAAAGGGAAAGCACTCTTAAGGAGAAAGCTAAGCTTGAAAGAGAGGTAGAAGCAATCATAGAAGAGGTTAAGGCGCGGGGAGACGCCGCCTTAATAAGGTTCACAAAAGAATTCGACAGAGTTTCATTTGGCACCAAAAATTTGAGAGTGGATGCTGAAGAAATTGAAGAAGCTTACGAAAAAGTCGAGGAGGAACAAGTCTCTGCAATTAGTTCTATGAAAGAAAGACTGGAAACCGTTGAAAAACGCTTGTTAGAGAAAGTAAAATTGGATGCTGCGTTTGACAATGTTAATGTTAAAATTCGTGTGCGCCCAATTGAAAGCGTTGGCTGTTACGTGCCTGGCGGAGGCGCCTCTTACCCAAGCACATTGATAATGACTTGTGTTCCGGCAAAGTTGGCAGGTGTGCCTAGGATTGTGGTTTGTTCACCGCCAAATGTTGATGGAGCAATGAACCCTTTAACTCTTGTTGCCGCTGACATTTGCAAAGTTAACGAGGTCTATAAGGTTGGCGGTGCTCAAGCCATAGCGGCAATGGCGTATGGAACAGAATCCATAAAACCTGTGAGAAAGATTGTCGGCCCTGGAAACAAGTATGTGACTATGGCGAAGATTCTTGTCTCCAGAGATGTTGCCGTAGACATGCCTGCTGGCCCCAGTGAACTTCTTGTTTTAGCTGATGAAACTGCAAATCCACGGTTTGTCGCTCTTGACATGTGCTCCCAAGCTGAACATGGACCAGACAGTGTTGTCGGGGTAATAACAACCTCAAGGACGCTCGCTGAAAAAGTAGTCTTTGAACTTGAAAATATCGTGTATTCTACGCCTCGAAGCGAAATGATTACTCACGCTCTGTTAAACCATGGGTTTATAGTTGTCTGCGAAACCATTGAAAAAATGGTGGAGCTTGCAAACGCTTTTGCGCCGGAACATGTCGAGATAATGACAAGAAACCCTGAGGAAGTTGCGGACAAAGTGCTTACGGCTGGGCTAATTCTAATAGGCCCATATAGTCCGGTCTCCTTAAGCGACTACTACAGTGGAACAAACCATGTGTTGCCCACCGGAGGGTTCGGAAAAACTTTCTCAGGTTTATCTTCGCTAGACTTTGTGAGAAAAGTTGCAATCGTTAACTGCTCAAAGGATGGCTTGCTGAAAGCACTTAAGCCCATCAAAGTTTTGGCTGAAGCGGAAAATTTGCCGAATCACTACCGTGCAGTGGAGGGGAGGTTTAAGGTTGAAGATTCAAAGTGAAGAGTGGATTAGAAGAAAACTTGAAGAGGTCCAGCTTAGCGGTTACATCTTTGGAGACAGCGTTAAAAGCGTAGAACAACGCTTTGGCATAGAACGATCAAAAATCTTAAAACTTGATTCAAATGAGAACTTTTTCATACCCAAGGATAAGCTTGCCAAACTCATTGTAGAAGCAGTGGGAGAATTTGATCCTAGGCTTTACCCTCAAGAAGAGGAACAGGAGCTCCGAGAAAAACTAAGCGCCTATGTTCGAGCTCCCGCCGACTGCATAACTGTTGGAAGTGGAAGCGACGAGTTAATGGAGAGAATTACCCGCCTCTTCCTAGAAAAGGGCGAGCAGGCACTATCAATTTCGCCTACATTTTCCATGTACCGGCATGCTGTAACCCTTCAGAGAGCAGAGTTTATTGAAGTTCCGTTGAGAGAAGACTTCTCATTAGACATAAAAGGCCTCTTATCAAAGGTAACTCCAAAGACGAGGGTTTTGTTCTTATGCTCTCCAAATAACCCGACGGCAAACCAGTTTAAAACCGATGATGTAGAGCGTTTGGCTGAGGCTTTTCCCGGCATATTAGTTGTTGATGAAGCTTACGTGGAGTTTGCGGAAAACTCGGTTGTGCAGTTAACCCTAAAATTTGAAAACTTGATGGTTTTAAGGACTTTTTCAAAGGCTTTTGGCTTGGCAAGTTTAAGACTTGGATATTGTGTTGCTAATACTGGAATTGCAGAGACTCTTTCAAAAAAGGTTGGGTTACCATACCCCGTGAACACTATTGCATTAAAGGTTGGCGCAAAGATCTTAGAAAACGTGGGCATTGTGGAAAACGCCATCAAAAAAATGAAGCTTGAGAGGGAAAAGTTGACTAAAGCCCTCAACATTATAAGCGGGGTTAAAGCCTTTGACTCCCAAACAAATTTTGTTCTATTCCAAACCGATAAACCTTCAACGAAAGTTTACCAAGGCCTATTAAAAAGGGGAATAATCGTTAAAAATTTGGGCAGTATTCTTAAATTTAATAATTGTTTTAGAGCCACTGTTGGCTTGCCCGAAATGAACGTTAGACTTATTGAAGCTTTAAAGGAAATTTGCAGCAAAAATGATTGAAAGGTGAAAAATGTGAGAATTTCTGAAGTTTCAAGGAAAACCCGCGAAACAGAGATTTTCGTTAAAGTGAACCTTGATGCGACGGGAAAGGCTGAAGTTGACACTGGAGTCGCTTTTCTTAACCACTTAATTACTGCCTTAGCATCCCACAGCCTCATCGACATTGCAGCTCGTGTAAAGGGAGATCTTAAACATCACATTGTAGAAGATGTTGCCATATGCATAGGTGAAGCTCTCCGAAAGGCTTTAGGCGATTGCGAAGGGATAGTTAGATTTGGATTCGCCGCGGTACCTATGGACTGTTCCCTAGTTTTTTCAGCCGTAGATCTAGTTAAACGGCCTTACGCCAAAATAGACCTAAAATTTAGAGGAAAGAAAATTGAAGATATGCCGTGTGAAGACATCTATCATTTTCTTGAGACATTGGCTTTTTCCATGCAGGCGAATATCCATGTCTGGACTCAATACGGCGCAAACGACCACCACAAAGCAGAAGCAGCTTTCAAGGCTCTTGCGCTTTCACTTAGACAAGCAATAGCCATAGATCCTAGAAGGAAGGGAATCCCAAGCTCTAAGGGGGTGCTCTAGTTTCCCAAAGCAGTTATTGTTGATTATGGAGTTGGAAACCTTTACAGCATTAAATGCTCTTTGGAAAAAGTTGGCTTCAAAGCAGTAGTTGGGCTATCGCAGTCGCAACTTAAGCAAGCTGAAGCCATAATCCTTCCAGGAGTAGGAGACTTTTCAACAGCCTCAAAAAACTTGGCGTCTCTAAAAGAGGAAATATGCGCACTGGCTAGGGAGGGTCTTCCAGTTCTTGGAATATGTTTAGGCATGCAGCTTCTTTTTCAAAAAAGCGAGGAAGGCGAAGGCGAGGGGCTAGCGCTCTTAGAAGGCAAAAACGTGCAACTGCCAAGTTCTGTTAAAGTCCCACACATGGGATGGAACACCGTCCGCGTTGTGGCACAAAATAGACTGATTGAAGGCTTACAAGGCGAAACTTACTACTACTTCGCCCACTCCTATTACCCGGATCCAGTGGACAAGGATGTTGTCTGCGGTGAAACCATCTATGGAGTAACCTTTGCCTCAGTTATAGCCAAAGGCAATATCTGCGGAACCCAGTTCCACCCAGAGAAGTCTGGAAAGCAGGGATTGAAATTTCTAGAAAACTTCCTAGGTTTTGTGAAAAGGTGAGCCTCTAGGTGAAGATAATCCCAGCGGTTGACTTGATGAATGGAAAGGTAGTAAGGCTTTTCCAAGGCGACCCCAAAAAGGCCAAGGTTTACGACTACCTAGGAGAGCCCATAGCCATTGCCAAGAAATGGGAAGAAGAAGGAGCTGACGCCCTTCACATTGTAGACTTGGATGCTGCCTTTGATAAGGGGGATAACTTGGCAACAATTTCAAAAATAATCAAGGAGGTAAAATTGCCAGTGCAAGTTGGAGGTGGAATAAGAAGCCTTGAAAAAGCTGAGACTCTGTTAAGCATCGGGGCAGATTACGTTGTTCTTGGCACTTTGGCTTTTAGTGAACCTGAAGTTTTAAAAAAGCTAAGGGCAAAGTTTGGCGACCGTGTGATTGTAGCCTTAGACCATGCTAATGGCAGAATTATGGTTGAAGGATGGAAAAAGCCAGCGAACGTTGGAGTAAAAGAAGCCTTGTCAAAATTTTTGGGAATCCACGTTGAGACTTTTCTTTTAACGTCCATAAGCAGAGATGGAACCCTTAAAGGCGTAGACGCAGATGTCTTAAGCCAAGCATGCGCTTACAAGGATGCTAGAATAATTGCAGCGGGCGGAGTTGGCAGCTTACAAGACTTATACGTTCTCAAAAGGATAGGCGTTTATGGAGTTGTTATAGGGAAAGCCCTTTACGAGGGCTTTTTTACATTAAAGGAAGCCTTAAAAGTTGCGAGGGAGGCTAGCAGCTGATGCCTTTAGCAAAGCGGATCATACCATGCTTAGATGTTGACCATGGAAGAGTTGTTAAAGGAATCCACTTCCTAAATTTGAAGAAGGCCGGCGACCCAGTTGAGTTAGCGAAACGCTATTGCGACGAAGAAGCAGATGAGCTGGTTTTCCTTGATATAACAGCGTCTCCAGAAAAGCGGAAAATATTGAAGGATGTCGTTGAAAATGTTGCAGCTGAAATAAATATTCCCTTCACCGTTGGCGGAGGAATCCGAAACATTTCAGACGCGCGGCTGGTGCTGTGCAGCGGAGCAGACAAAGTGTCAGTTAACACCGCTGCTGTTGAAAAACCTTCAATAGTAAAGGAACTTGCAAGAACTTTTGGAGAACAATGCGTGGTAGTTGCCATAGACGCCAAAAGACGTTATGAAAAAGCAGAAGACAAGTTTATGGTGGAAACAAGTGACGGGGAATGCTGGTTCGAGGTCTACACTTACGGAGGACGCAAGCCAACAGGATTAGACGCGGTCCAGTGGGCGATAACAGTGGAAAAACTTGGGGCTGGAGAACTGCTCGTCACCTCCATGGATAGGGATGGAACGGAAAATGGCTATGACTTAGAGCTTACACGAAGCATATCTGAGAAAGTTAACATCCCAGTCATCGCAAGCGGAGGAGCGGGAAAACCAGAACACTTCCTTGAAGCTTTTACCTTTGGAAAGGCTGATGCAGCTCTGGCAGCCTCTGTTTTCCATTACAGCAAATATCCCATTCGCATAGTTAAAGAGTTCTTGAGAGATAAGGGGGTGAATGTGCGACTTTGACAGAGAAAAAAATAGATATAAAGCAACTGGACTTCGCGAAAAGCAACGGTCTCATCCCAGTGGTTGTCCAAGACGTTGTTTCAAAAGAAGTGTTGATGTTGGCATACACGAATATTGAAGCCTTAGAAAAGACGTTGGAAACGGGCTATGCCCACTATTGGAGTCGCTCTAGGCAAAAACTCTGGATGAAAGGGGAAACTTCAGGAAACGTTCAGAAGGTAAAGGACATTATTGTGGACTGCGATTATGATGCGCTGCTTTTTCTTGTGGAACAGAAAGGAAACGCATGCCACACTGGGAAGAGAACGTGCTTCCATAACAAGCTGTCGGGTGAGTGAAAACATTATGCAAAACTGTTTAATGGCAAAATTAAAGAAGCACTTTTAAGAGGTCAGCCTTAGTTATTATGCCTACAACCTTTCCTTTTTCAGAAACTAAAACAGCCGGGTAAACCTCTAGAAGATTCGAAACCAGTTTGAGGGGAGTTAGCTTCCCAACCTGTGGAAAGTTTTCCTCCATTATGCTCTCAACGGGAAGTTGGGATATTTGCACGAAATCCCTTCCAGAAGACACCTTTTCCAGCATCGTCTTTTCCGAGATGCTTCCGACAACTTGTTCTCCGTCAAACACGGGAAGCTGCGAATAGCCATAATCCACCATGAGTTTTACGGCTTTTGATACAGGCTCATTTTTTTGGATGCCAATAACCGCGTTGTGAAGCACGTCAGCCGCGTGAAGCTCCACTCCAGTTTCTAGGTTTTCAAGCGCGTCGAATATGGCTTTAACTTTATCATAGGAAGGCTGTATTTTTTGCGATTCTAATTTTGCGATTAGGGACTGGCTTACACCGGCTAATTTTGCAAGTTGTTTCTGAGTCAAACCCAGCATTCTTCTTTTCTTTGCTATTTCTTCAATCGGCGGCAGCATACCACTATTTTTGGAGCACCGTTTTAAATTCTTTTTGGAATAAAAATTTCAGAAAATTATTAAAATAAGAATTACGTTTTTAGCAAGCCATTACATGTTCAGGAGGAAACAGATGTTGGGAAAGGATACGCGCACCGTAGCTGAAATCAACGAGAAAATAAAGAAAGGCGATGTTCAGGTTTTAACTGCCGAAGAAATGAAAAAGCTTGTGGAAAAAAGCGGCGTAGAAGTGGCGTATAAAGAAGTTGACGTAGTAACCACTGGAACTTTTGGGGCCATGTGCTCCTCAGGCGCAGTAATAAATCTTGGGCATTCAGATCCCCCTATCAAAATTCAAAATGCTTGGATAAACGATGTCCCAGTTTGCCATCCCGGCGCAGCCGTAGACCTCTACATAGGCGCTACGCAAATGTCTGAAACAAGGCCCTTTGAATATGGCGGCGGCCACGTCATAGAAGACCTAATCAGCGGAAAAGAGGTTGAAGTTAGGGCCACTGCTTATGGCACAGACTGCTATCCGCGAACAAAACTTAGGACCATAATTACAAAAGATGACTTGAACCAGTTCTATCTGTTAAATTTTCGAAATTGCTACCAACGTTATGTTTGCGCAACAAACAGCCGCGATGAAACCATTTACACCTACATGGGTAAGCTTCTACCAAGATTTGGAAACGCAACCTTCTCCGGTGCAGGAGCCCTAAACCCACTAATGAACGACCCAGACTATGAGACTATAGGCATAGGCACCCGCATATTCCTAGGAGGAACCCAAGGCTACGTCATAGGGGAAGGAACACAGCATGATCCCAAAAATCTTTCAGGAACCCTCATGGTTCGTGGAGACTGTAAAAATATGAACACCCGGTTCATTAAGGGCGCAGCGTTCACAAAGTATGGCACAACGCTTTACGTAGGAATAGGCATACCAATTCCATTACTTAACATCGGATTGGCAAAAAAGACTGCAATACGAGACGAGGATATTCACATACCAATAGTGGATTATGGCGTTCCAGCGAGAAACCGCCCTAAACTGGGCACAGTTAGCTATAAAGAATTGAAGTCAGGTTCAATAATCATAAACGGTAAAAAGGTTAAAGTTAGTCCTCTATCGAGTTTAAAAGCAGCGGAGGAGATTGCGGAAACACTGAAGGCTTGGATTAAAGAAGGGTTGTTCTACCTTTCAGCTCCTGTTGAAAGGCTTCCAAGAGACACAGAGTATAAGCCCATGAAACAAAGCGAGGAAACAGTTTTGGTTAAAAGTGTAGCGCATCAAGCAGTAACATGCAGAGAAGACGAGAAAATTGAAGAGGTTGCTAAGCAAATAATAAGGTATTCAGTAAACCATGTGGTTGTTGTTGACGAATTGGGAAAACTTAGGGGAATCGTGACTTCATGGGACATAACAAAAGCGGTTGCGGAGGGTAAAGAAAAGCTCGCTGACATCGTTACCCGAAAAGTGGTAACAACCCAAATGGATGAGCCGCTGGAGGCAGCCTCAAGAAAAATGTCCCAGCATCAAATATCCGCTTTACCAGTAATCGACCATAACCGGAAAGTTCTAGGAATAATAACCTCTGAAGATATAGCTAAACTTTTAGGGAGGCAACAAAATGGTTAGAATTCTCTTAAGGTTTCCAGAAAAAATAGTTGATCAGCCCATTATAGCAGAGACAATACTAAAACATGGCATTCCGTTAAACATCATAGCTGCGCATGTGGATTTCCACGGAGGACAAGTCCTTGCAGAAGTCCCATCCCAAGACATTGAAAAGGTAGTAAGCGCCTTTAGAGAAAGGGGAGTCATTGTCACAATACCAAAATTAATAGAGGTGGATAAGGAAAAATGCATTCACTGCGGTTCATGCTTCTCTCTATGCCCCACAGGCGCCATAACCATCAATGAAGATTTTTCAGTGAACTTTGACAAAGAGAAATGCGTCGGCAGTTCCTGTGGATTATGCGTTGACGCTTGCCCCGTGAGAGCAATAACCCTCACTAGAGAGCCTAATCTCTTGGTGCAAAACAGTGAAAACAAAAAATCTGTTTAAAAAGGCATTCAAGTTTAAGGAAACAAACTGCACCATAATTTCAGACAGCGAATACTCTATTGATATGGCAATATCTTCAATTAAGCATCATAGAAAACAGCTTGAAATTTACACTAGAGAAAACCCAAAATTTCTTTACGCACTTAGTCCTATCCGCGTGGAAAATGGCCCAAAGATAGTTAAGTTGATGGCTGAGTACGCAGAAAAAGCAGGTGTGGGACCCATGGCTGCGGTGGCTGGAGTGTTAGCTGATCTTGCTGTGGAAGAAATGCTTCTTGCTGGAAGTGAAGTGGCGGTTGTGGAAAACGGAGGGGAAGTTTCAGCAGTTTCATGCCAGCCTATTGATATTGCTCTGCTTGCAGGCGACCACCCCTTATCAAGGCGTTTCGGTTTCAGATTGGAGGAGTTCCCTACTGGTGTAGCCACAAGTTCAGGTCTCTTTAGCCACGCATTAAGCTTCGGAGAGGCAGAGGCAGTCTCTATTTTTGCTGTTAACGCTGGGCTAGCAGACGCGGTTGCCACAGCTGTAGGAAACTTGATAAAAGGCGAAGACCACCGCGAAATCGTTGAAAAGGGGGTTCAAAAGGCCATGAGTATAGACGGGGTTAAGGGAGCCTTAATAATTTACAGAGATTTTGTTGGAGTGGGTGGAAAAGTTCCTAAAATTTTAAAAGTAAAAAGCTAGTGCCGCAGTATTGTGAAAGGTTCTCTCGTCAACCTTCACTTAGCTTAAATTCCTCGTGAATTGCTTTAACAGCGGCCGCGCCGTCGACTTCTTTAACAACAAAGGAAATGTTCAGTTCTGAAGATCCCTGTGCAATCATGCGAACGTTTATTCCTTTGCGCGCTACAGCGGTAAATAATTTAGAAGCTATTCCAGGAGTGTTCTTCATTCCAGCACCCACGGCGGAAACCGCACAGACATCGTCTTCAGCTGTTATTTCACTGATTAAACCTCTTCCAAGAAGCGCCACCTCCAAAGCATTAACAGCTTTCTCCAAAACACTTCTTCGGACAACAAGGGAAATGTTAGCTTCTGAGGCGCCTTGCGAAATCATTAAAATATTAATGTTACTTTTTCCGAGAACTTCGAAAACTTTGGCAGCTGTGCCTGGAGCACCAATCATGCCAGCGCCGCTTATGTTAATTAGTGCCACATCTTTGAGAATGGTCACAGCCTTCACGGTTGCGCCAGGCTTTATTTTTTGTTCCTTCATTAAAGTGGTTCCGGGGTTTTCTGGATTGAAAATGTTTTTTATTCTGACTATGGTGTCTCCGTCCATGAGCGGCTCTAAGGCTCTTGGATGCATCGCTTTCGCCCCGAAAACAGCCATCTCCAAAGCTTCTTTGAAGGAGATTTCAGGTAACGTTTTCGCGTTGGGAACAATTTTTGGGTCAGAAGTCATTAACCCATCTACGTCGGTCCATATCCAAACCTCCTGCGCCGCTAAAGCAGCCCCTATGATGGTGGCTGTGTAGTCGGACCCCCCGCGGCCAAGGGTTGTGGTTACTCCGTCCTGAGTTGCAGCTATGAAGCCCGTTACCACAGGGACAACTCCTTTACCCAACAACGGTTCCAGCCGCTCTCTAACCTGAAGCTTGGTTACATTCATGAGCGGAACAGCCTCTCCAAAATTTGAGTCTGTAACTATTCCGGCTTCGCTCCCCGTTAAGAAACAAGCTTCTACTCCAATATCTTTTAAAGCGCCGTAGACGATGGGTGTTGACAGTCTTTCGCCAAAGGACAAAATATAATCTCTCGACCTTGGGGTAAGCTCTCCAACGTAAATTATCCCAGTTAAGACCTTCTCAAGCTCGTCCATAGTTGCCGTTGTTATTTTTTGAATCTCTTTTCTCACCGAGGTTTTTTTGAGGGCTTCGTCAGCGACCTTTAAATGTCTATTTAGAAGCTCTTGTTTAAAAGAGTGGATGAAGTTTTTGTCTCTTTTCTCCGCTTTTTCTGCAGCCTCTAGAAGTTTTTCGGTAACTCCGTCTAAGGCTGAAACCACAGCAACAATCATGTTACCTTTGTGGGTTTGAGAGGCGATTAAATTTGCAATTCGCCGCATATTTTCTCCGCTAGCTACAGAGGTGCCGCCAAACTTCATCACAATCTTCATGGTTTCACCTCTAAATTTCAAGCCAAAGCTTGGCTGCCAATTTTTGTTTTATATCTAACAAGTCCCTTAATATAGCGCTGGCGGTTTCAACTCCACCCGCCCCACGTCCAATTATTGTCTGTTCGCCCGCAAACTCTGAAACGAAGGTCACGGCGTTTAACGTCCCGCTGACTGAAAGGGGGCTTTCTTTAGGCACCTTCTCAGGTTTAACTTCTAACTTGCCATTCACGGATCCTACAAGCTTAACTAGGCAACCATTTTTGGCTGCCTCTTCAATGTCTCTTATTGTAACATCCCTTATGCCTTTAACCCGAACATCTTTCAAAGTAACCTTTTTGCCCATAGCCCAATTAGCCAAAATCACAATTTTGCAAGCAGTATCTATTCCATCAATGTCCATGGAAGGGTCAGCTTCAGCATACCCAAGTTCTTTAGCTTTTTGAAGCGCAACCTCGAAGGCTACGTGCTTTTCAGCCATCTCTGTAAGAATATAATTGGTGGTTCCGTTTAGCACACCTTTTATGGAGACGATTTTCTCGCCGAAAAGGCATTTTTTGGCAAACTCCAATATGGGAGTGCCAGCCCCCACAGATCCGCTGAACCTGAAATAAACCTTGTTGTGTTCGGCTAGTTCTGTTAGGGCGGGCAATGCCAGGGCGAGAGGCCCCTTATTTGATGTGACAACATGCTTTCCAGCTCTAAACGCGTTTTTGATGCGGGATAAGGCGGGTTCTCCATCCTTAACATTCGTAGGCGAAACTTCAACCAACGCCTCAGCTTCCACAGACTCAATGACTTCAGAAACGGCAATTCCCGGGCGACCGTAAACGCTGTCAGCTGCAACAGTTCGCTTCTCAGCTTTTACCCTCAGAATCCTCTCAAGATCTAAACCCTTAGGGTTTATGGCGACCCCGCCTCTATCAGCTATGGCTACGACTCTAGGGTGGAAACCGTAATTTTTGGCAAGCTCTGCCCTACGGCTTATAAACAGCCTTGTTAGGCTTTGACCGACAACTCCATATCCTACAAGGATTATTCTCATCGCCATCACTCATGGGTGGTCATGTCTTCTGAAGTGTAATCCCTAAAAGCTTCTCAATAGACGATATTTCTGCATCAACTTCGTAGGGTTTCTCAAACATTTTTACCACTATGTCTGGATCCTTTAACCCGTGTCCTGTGGCTATGCAAATAACAACCTCGTCTTTTCCAATTTCTCCGCTTTCAAGCATTTTCTTTAAACCAGCAATTGACGAAGCGCTTGCGGGTTCTACGAATAAGCCTTCATACCGAGCAAGCAATTTTTGAGCTTCTAAAATCTCTTTATCAGTCACAGTTTCTGCAGTGCCTCCTGAATCTTTTATGGCTTTCATGGCTTTTTTCCAACTTACTGGAGCGCCTATCCTAATGGCGCTTGCAACTGTTTCAGGTTTTTCGATGGGCACAATTGCGTCCTTCCCATTTTTAACTGCCTTTGCGATAGGTGCTGCACCTTCAGCTTGAATCCCAACCATTTTAGGAAGACGCTTTATTAAACCAAGTTTATTGAACTCTGTAAACCCTTTCCATATGGCGCTTATGTTTCCAGCATTACCAACTGGTACAACCACTCTGTCTGGCGGTTCCCCATTCAATTGGTCACAGATTTCGAAGGCAATGGTTTTCTGCCCCTCCAACCGATAGGGATTAATGGAGTTAAGGAGGTAAATTTCCTTGTGCTCTTCTGAAAGTTTAACCACCATTTTCAAGGCTTGGTCAAAATTTCCACGGATCTGTATGACTTTTGCTCCGTAAATTATAGCCTGGGCCAGTTTTCCGAAGGCAACCCCGCCGGAAGGAATAAGAATTATGCAAGATAAACCTGCTTTTGCAGCGTAGGCAGCCAAAGAAGCTGAAGTGTTTCCCGTAGATGCACACGCAACAATTTTTATCCCGAGTTCTAATGCTTTGCTTACTCCAACAGTCATACCTCTATCCTTAAAGGAACCAGTGGGATTCTCACCTTCATTTTTTACATAAAGATTTTCTATTCCAAGAGCTTTTCCTAAACGGCGGCAGCGGTAAAGCCCTGTGCCCCCTTCATTCAGAGAAACCACGTTTAATGGGTTACGGATAGGCATAAAATCCTTGTATCGCCAAACTGATAAGGGTAAACTTTGCCAGTCACTTTTTTTAAGTTCCTCTTTAATAAGACCATAATCGTATCTAATTTCAAGTATATCTCCACATTTTCTGCAAGAATAAACAATTTCATCTATGCCGTATTTTTCTCCGCATGCGATGCAAACTTGGGATATCAATTATTCCGCCTCCCACAGGGAGACACCCTTCCCGGGCTTTGTATAAAAGACTTCTGCACTCACGCCAGTTGCTTTGAATCCTTCCTCCATAGCCTTAGCAACTTTGGATGCAACTGAATCATTCTCATCCACAACAGCTATCATGGACGGCCCAGCGCCGCTTATGGCAACTCCATATGCACCGGCTTTTATAGCCATATCCTTAACCATCTGATAGCCAGGAATCATGAAGGCTCTGGCAGGCTCAACCACAGCGTCAGACATGGAGCGCCCTATAAGCTTTACATCGCCTAGGGCGAAGCCCACAGCCATGGATGCCGCATGCCCCACATTATGCTTAAGCTTCTCCATAGAAACCATTTGGGGCAAAACAGATCTAGCCTTCTCAGTTTTCTTTGGCAAAGCAGGCACTTTGGGAACAGCCACGCATACGCCTAAATTAGGCGGCGCCTTTAGGCTGATAACCTCAAGGGGATTATAGGATTTTATAATTACGAAATCTCCATATATGGCGGCGGAAACATTATCTGCATGTTCGAAGCCAGCTGAGGCAACCTCGCCCTTTGCGGAGAATTGCACCAACTCTTCATAGCTTAGTTTAAGGTTGAACATGCGGTTTAAGCCAAATGCCACCGCAGCCGCTGAGGCAGCACTGCTGCCCAAACCTATGCCAGGCGGTATTCCCTTCTCGATTTTAATAACCAGTCCAGCCTTTAACGAAAACTTTCGCAAAAAATACTCGGCAACAACGCCAGCAGTGTTTTTACTTGGATCTGTAGGAATTAGATCTTTAGCTGTTCCATAAACTTCAATTTTGATTTCATTGGCGGCGGGAGTTATTGTAACTTTGTCGTATGGGTAATTCAAAGCCATGCCGAAAACATCGAAACCTGGGCCTAAATTGGCTGTTGTGGCAGGAGCCCTTACAACAACTTTACTTGAAAACTGCATTCCCATTCACCTACAAGGCATCGGACAGCTAAAGTTACATTTATTGGGGTTACATTTAAGTTCAACGAAATTCATTCAAAGAAATGTCTTAGCTTCCTCCTTTAGGCAAATTTTAATGTGTTCTTATTAATGGTGCAATGGGGGTTCTTAATAAATCGCCGTAATACTCGTTTAGAGAACATACTTCTGGTTCGCTGTTGAGGCGTTGCCGCAGCACTTCTACAAGAGTGCTTGCAAGCTCAAAAGTTGTCAAAACCGGAATGTTAAATTCAACAGCCAGTCTTCTAATAGTGTACTCATCTTCTAAGGCGTCGGCATAACTTTCAGGGTTATTTGTTGGAATGTTGATAACTAGGTGAACTTTGCCTTCTTGGAGAAGATTAAGGATGTTCGGCTGCTTGTCTGCCTCTCTAACCTTATATACGACTGTTATGTTGTTAACTCCGGCGCTGTGCAAAGCCTCTGCGGTGTGTTCTGTTGCATAAATTTTGAAACCAAGGTCGGCTAACGCCATCGCCAAAGGTGTAATCTTTTTCTTTAACTCCTTGCCGCCAACAGTTATTAGGACTGAACCACCCTTGAATGGAATATTGAGCTCAGCTGCCTGCATGGCCTTCAAGAGAGCATCTGCAAAATCCTTTCCTAAACATGCCACCTCTCCTGTACTTAACATTTCAACGCCGAGGACGGGATCAGCTCCGCTTAAACGCATAAAACTGAACTGGGGAACCTTTACACCAACATGCGGGAATGATGGAAGCTGAACGATTTCGGCTTGCTGAATTTTTTTTTTCAGCATCGCCA
>Ga0080004_1129388_pt1 | contig 44948 bp, 35 predicted proteins | sample WasSprMetagenome_FD_69207 | JGI IMG/M metagenome (GOLD analysis project Ga0080004, IMG submission 69207) | Sulfidic aquatic microbial communities from Washburn Spring, Yellowstone National Park, USA - WS (SPADES assembly) (version 2) | ecosystem: Environmental > Aquatic > Thermal springs > Hot...
GTTGAGCCATCGGATGGGTTGATGAAAATCGTCGCTTTAGGCGGAGCGCCTTTGCTTGTGAAAAATGCGGTTGGGCGAATTGCCTTCCGCCGCCCCGATGCTGGGCGCTGCAAAGTGACCGTTCTGGACGGAAACGGCTACCCGCTCAAAACCATCGGCACTGCTTCCAACTTCTCACTCCTTCCCGACACCCTTTACTACTTGGTCACGCCTTGAAACTCTTCGGAAGCCCTGTAGGACGGGCTTAGGGAGTTTTGTGGCACATCGGTCGAAGGGAGAGTGTTCTAAAATTACCCATGCCACTGGCTTCAGCCAGTGGTTGATGACAATTTTTCCTGAGCGCCGAATTCATTCGGTGAGAATTCGGGGAGCATGGCTACTACTGTGCCGAAACTCTTCGGTCGGGCATGAGCCTGACCCTCCGAGAGAAAAATTCGCCGACTAAAGTTGGCGCTCAGTTTCTGCGTCATCAACTACGGGCTGAAGCCCGTAGCATGGGAAGGAAATCTTTGACTTTTAGAACACTATCGGTTGAAGGTGAAAATACAATGCTGGTTTCGTTGGTGTTGTTGGTTGCGGGTTTTGCAAGTTGGCGAGTGGACTTGGATGGCGATGGGCAAGTGGAACAAATCATTTTTCGTCCACAAGTCAATGGCTCAATCGCTGTGCTCCGTAACGAAAAAGTCATTTGGCGTGGTGTGCCTAAGCGCTGGCAAGCGTGGAAGTTGGTGATCAGTGATGTGGACGGAGACGGGAAAAAGGAATTCCTTGTGGGCGTTAACATACGGACACGCTATTTCCCAAAGCGTCACAAAAGCGTTTTCGTGTTGGGTTGGAATGGCAAGTTCGCATATGCTCGTTGGCTCGGTTCTCATCTTTCCAAACCGATGGTTGACTTCACATCAGCGGAGTTGGATGACCAAGCGGGTGCTGAGTTGGTCACTTTGGAAATCACCCGTGACGGTCGCCGATGCATCGTCGTTTATCGCTGGATCGGCTTTGGCTACATCGTGATTTGGCAAAGCCAACCCTTCGTCAATGCACGCTTGTTCCCACAAGGGAAAAGAGTTGGCGTTAAACTTTCCGATGGCGATCTTTCGTTATCGTTCGTGCCGATGGCAAGTTAGCGCTCAGGCGCTACCGTTGAAGGCGAAAGCGTGAGGTGAGCATTGTGATGTCACGCTGGTTGGCAATTTTGGTTGCTCTCAATTTCGCCACTTTTGGCTTCGCTCAAATCAAGCCACAGGTTAAGCCCTATCGTGTTTCATCTTCGCTGAAGGAAGTCGTTAATCTTCACCAATTCGTCATCCCGAAGGAAGCCCAAGCGATGTTGGCGAAAAACCTGTTCGTGGTTTGCCCTGCCGACCATTGGCAGCCTTTCTTCGTTTACGAGGAGAACGCCTATCATGGCATCCCAAACTTCGTCACGGTTGACAGCGTGCTTCACATTTACCACTTGTTCTTCAACTTCGCATTGAGGCGCTTGGAAGAAGAGAAACTGAGTCCTTTGGCTGAGCAGTTAACGACGAAATTGTTGGCTCAGTGCATGCGAACCTACAAAGATGCGCCGACAAAAGAGTTGAAGGATGCAGCGTTGCGCAATGTCGCTTATGTTGCTGTTGCTGCCAACTTGCTCAACTTGAAACCAAACACACCTAAGGAAGCCCAACAGATGGTCGCAAGTGAGTTGAAACTAATCCAAACAAGAGCAGGGCTTAAAGTTGGGGCTATTCTCCCTTATGCCATTGACTACACGCAGTTCATCCCACGAGGTCATTACACACGCACCGAGAAACTCAAGCGCTACTTTCTGGCGATGATGTGGTATGGGCTTTTCCCATTCACACCACGCTACCGTGACAATAAGGGCAATTTATGTTGGTCGCCTGTGACAACTCGTCAGGCTTTGTTGCTCACGCATGACCTTTACGCTGCGAAGTTGCAGGACACTTGGGACAAACTGTTCACGCCCATCAATTACTTCGTCGGCTTTGCTGATGACCTGACACCTTCGGAAGTTAAAGGGCTTGCTGAAAAAGTTTTTGGCGGGCTCTCGTTGCAGGCTTTCGCCAATGAGGCAAAGTTCAAGGAGTTCATGGAGCAGTTTACAAAGATGCGGATGCCACAAATCAAACCGAAGGTCGCATGGATTGCTGGTGGACTTCCCTCGCTACCAGACCCAGAGACGCCACAGATGCGTTTGCTCGGTCAGCGCTACACGCCCGATAGCGAAATCTTGCAAGAGTTATCTCATCCAACAATGCGCCCAGTTCCTTGCGGTTTGGATGTGATGGCGGTCATTGGCAGTGAGCGGGCAAAGCAAATTCACGATTCAGGTTATCGTGTGCATGGGTTGCCAGGAGGTTATATCATGGGCACTTGGGATGACTACCCTAAGGTTCGCCAGAAGTTGACGGAACGCTTCTCACGGCTTAGTCAAAGCGAGTGGACACGCAACTTGTATTGGAGTTGGCTCTGGGTGCTTCAGAGTCTGCTTCAACCGTTCGGTGAAGGTTACCCATCGTTCATGCGCACTGATGCTTGGCAAGACAAATCGCTTCAAACTGCGTTGGCGTCTTGGGCTCAACTGCGCCATGACACGATTTTGTATGTCAAGCAATCTCTCGTGGTTGCAGAAGGTGGAGAGGAAACGCCCAAGTTAGTCAAAGGCTATGTAGAACCAAACTTGGAGGCGTGGCAACGGCTTTTGCATCTCGTTCGCCAAACACGCCAGTTGCTTCAGCCAAGAGGATTGTTGGTGAGCACCATCGCAGAAAAACTTGATGACTTTGAGAGCATGGTTGCTTTCCTGCTCCGTTGCGCTGAAAAGCAACTTCAAAACAAACCGCTCACAAAGGACGAGTATGAGCGATTGCAATTCATCGGTGGAGAGATGGATGCCCTTGCTCTTCATGTCGTCAGCGATGGTAAAGCCCATGATTGGAGTGAAGTTATCCATCCTGCCGATAGGAACATGGCATGCGTTGCCGATGTTCATACTGATCTGTTCTTTGCGTTGGAGGAAGCCGTTGGACATGCCCACGAGATTTTCGTCATCGTGCCTATTGAAGGCAAGTTAGTTTTGGCTCGTGGTTCGGTGCTCAGTTACTACGAATTCCTTCAACCTGCCGATAAGCGCTTGACTGATGAGCAATGGCAGGAGATGCTGAAAGAGCGCAAAGCGCCACCACAACCTGCGTGGGTGAAGTCATTCACTGTCCCGACAAAGATTCGCATCAAAGAAGTTCCTGTGCCATGAAGCTATGGGCATACTTTGATGCTACGGGCGTTGCATAAGGGTTTAAGTCAAAAGCGCCCACTTGATACCTCAGCGCAAGGAAGTGAATGTGAGTCGGACAACGGTGCTGTGTTATCATTTCGTATGGTGAAAAACGCCTCAAAGGGGTTGATGAGACTATGCATGCAAAGCGCATCATACCATGCCTTGATGTGAAAGAGGGGCGTGTTGTTAAAGGGACGCACTTTCTAAACCTTCGAGACGCAGGCGACCCAGTTGAGCTTGCTGAGAGATACGACTCTGAAGGTGCAGATGAACTTGTCTTCCTTGACATAACAGCATCGGTTGAGAAGCGGGGCATCATGATTGATGTTGTCAAGCGGGTGGCGGAGAAAGTGTTCATACCTTTTACGGTTGGTGGTGGGTTGCGCACGATTGAAGACATAAGGGCTGTTTTGAGCGCTGGTGCTGACAAGGTCTCAATCAACACCGCTGCGGTTCAAAACCCAGATTTGATACGCGAAGCATCGGAGCGCTTTGGCAGTCAATGCATCGTCATCGCCATAGACGCAAAGAGGCGCAATCGCCCAGATAAGCCGTTTGAGGGCGACGAGCGCTTTGAGCCAGCCGAGTGGGAAGTTTACACACATGGCGGGAGAGTGCCAACTGGTCTTGATGCCATTGAGTGGGCTGTTAAAGCTTATGAACTCGGTGCAGGTGAGGTGTTGCTGACAAGCATAGATGGTGATGGAACGCAGAAGGGCTACGACATCGCTTTAACAAGGGCTGTAGCAAGGGCAGTCCCAATACCGGTTATCGCTTCTGGTGGTGCTGGTGAGCTTGAGCACATTTACGAAGCGTTAACGATCGGTGAGGCAGACGCTGCGCTCGTCGCATCAATCGTCCACTATGGGCGATTCACCATACGGGAGATCAAAAGCTATTTGCGTGAGAGGGGCGTGCAAGTGAGGTGGCTCTATGACGAGCCATAGTAGACTGTGAGGTGAAACGGAGTTGAATGAGGAGGCGCTTGAGAAGTTTATCTCGCTTTTGCGCTTCAACGAAGACGGGCTTATACCAGTTGTCGTTCAGGACTACGCAACTGGCGAAGTCCTCACGCTCGCTTACATGAATAAAGATGCTGTGTTGCAAACACTAAACACAGGGAAGGCGTGGTATTGGAGGCGCTCTCATAGAAGGCTCATGATGAAGGGAGAACGCTCGGGCAGAGTCCAACTTGTTAAAGAGGTGCGCATCGACTGTGACTCAGATACGCTCCTGATACTGGTTGAGCAAGTTGGCGGTGCTGCATGCCATGAAGGCTACAGGAGCTGTTTCTTCAGGCGCTTGCGTGGCGATGGCGAAATCGAAATTTGCAGTGAAAGGCTTTTCGAGCCTAAGGAGGTTTACAAGGAGTGAGCTGTAATGCTGAGGAGTGCCATGTGAAGGGGCAACGCCTTCAATTCCATGAACGAAACACCGCAAAAACATTTGTGGGCACGCTTGCCCGATGCATGTTAGCGTGTGTTCTCTCTCTAACGCTGAGTCAGCCACTTCACAGTGCAACTGTTGAAAGCATTCATAAGCACCATGAGATGGCTCTTGAACTGCTTGAGAGCGGTTTGAAATACGAGAGTGAGGGGAAGTTCACCGAGGCTAAGACAGCGTATGAGAGGGCGCTAAAGCTCTCGCCAAAGCTTGATGACGCCGTTTGGCGGCTGGCTCATGTTGAGGGGAAGCTTGGCAATTGGAATTCAGCCATACGCCACCTTGAGAAGCTATGCAGGCGTCACCCGAAGGATGAAAGAGTTTTCCTCGCACTCGCACAGGCTTGCTTGCAAGCAAAGCAATACGAGAGGGCGGTCTCGGCAGCGAGGACAGCCGTTGCCTTGCGCCCAAATTGGCTCAATGGGAGGCTCACTCTCGTTGAGGCATTGAGCAAAGTAGGAGATGTTGATGAGGCTGTAAAGCACCTCAGAGTTGCTGTCCACATATCACCTAACGACCCAGAGATGCACCTTCAGCTTGGGCGATACTACTGCGAGCTCTCAAAGCCTGAGAGGGCAATCTATCACTTGCGCACAGCTAAAAGGCTTGCCCCAAATGAACCACAGCCAAGGTTGCTCTTGGCGAAGGCGTATTTTGAACTCGGAATGCACCAGAAGACAGCCGAGGAGTTGAAAGGCTTGATTGAGCTTTTGCCTAAGGATGTGCAGTTGCTCCACGATTGCGCAAGACTGCTACACGACCTCGGAAAGACAGATGAAGCGGTGAGCTATTACAGGAGGTTGCTCCATGTAGCACCATACCATGACTTGGCTCGTCGTGAACTCGTTGATGCGTATATGCAACTCGGCATGCACGCCCGTGCTCTGCATCACATAAGGTTTATGCTCAGAGCAAAACCAAATGATGATGGACTGCTCAAAGCGCTATCGGTTTGCCTCACTAAGCTGGGCAGGCTTGGGGAAGCAATGGATGTCCTTAAGCGCTTGCTTTCAATTCACGGTGATGATGCGATTGTGTTAGCTGAGCTCGCTCGCATGAAGATGCGCCTCGGCAACGCAGGGGAAGCTATGAACCTTTACATGGCATCAGTGAAGTGTGCTTCATCGTCGCGCTCCATCAGCAGGCAGGAGAAGTTGGGCATCATCTCAGAAGCTGTTGAGCTTGCGCTCCGCATGGGCGACTACGAGAAAGTCAAAGCTTTGTGCGAGATGGCGATACCAAGCGACCGAGAGAATGTGAGGTGGCGTTTGCTGAGGGCTCGCTCTCTCATTGAGTTGGGGAAGATGCGTAGCGCTACAGCGAGCCTGCAAGCCATCTTGAGAAAGTTCGGCGATTGCGCTGAGGCGAAGGAGTTGCTCGGCTTCATACACGCATGGAGGTTTGAATGGGATGAGGCTGAAGCGCTGTTTAAAGAGGCGCTCAAGGGCAATCGCCGTAGCTTCGACGCTACGAAGGCTTTGATGACGATTTATCTCTGTCAGGGCAGATACGATGATGCGCTCAACTTGGTTAGCAGGGCAGAATCTTCTGGCATGGATGAGGTTGGCGTAGCGTTGCTCAAATGCGAGCTCAACTGGGCGATGGGGAAAAGCGATTTGGCGATAAGTTCCTTAACGAAGACGAAGGCGTTCAGGCGCGGTGATGCTGAGATAATCTTGCGCCTCGCAAGGCTTTATCTTGAGATGGGCTTCTACGAACCAGCCTTAAGGCATTACAGCGCTTTGATTAAACGCTTCAACAACGATGATGCCACTAAGGCTCAGCTTCATCTTGAACTTGCTGAATCGTTTTTCCGAGCGGGCATGTTTGACAGGGCGCTCGCGAGCATAAGGGAGGCTTTGAGGCTGTCCAAAAAGGATAGCGATATCTTGTTGCGCTATGCCTACATCCTGATGCGCGATGGGAAGATGAAAGAAGCTTTTTCGGCGATGAGCGATGCTGTCGGGATGAGTGATGCGGAGCAGACGGTTTCGCGGTTTGCTGATATGTTGGTTGAGCATGCGAATGGAAGCTTTGAAGAGGCTTTGCTTGAGTGCGCCCGTGTGTGGGTGGAAGCACCATCTCGCTTCGTCGTAGATGTCGCTACGAATCTGGTTTTGCGCAAGCCGATATCGCGTGAGCTCTTAAGTGTGTTGCTAAAGGCATTTCAAACTGGTGGCGCTACACCAGCGCAACGCAAGATCGCTTTAAAGCTTTTGGGTGCGTCTTACTTGAGCGCTGGCATGAACGATAGCGCCATCGCAACATTGCAAGATGCGTTTTCGCTCGCCCCGTGGGATGCTTCATATGCGGTTAGTTTGGCTGAGGCATATTCAGCCTCTGGTGATGCGGGCAACGCTGAGAAATATTTCCTATGGGCGCTTCGCACGAACCCGAGAGCGTATGAAATACGAGAGCGCTACATACGCTTTCTGATGAACCAAAAGAGGTTTGGGGAAGCACAAACGCACATCCGCATAGCTATGTCCTTAGGCGCACCAAAGGAAGTGATGTATCCGTTGATGGTTGAGTGCAGTCATCGTGAGGGGAGGTTGCGTGAGCTTATCAGTTCGCTCTCGAAGCATGCTATGCGAAACATGGACGACCTCGCTTTAACAACAGCTGTCGCTGAAGGCTATGAGATGCTCGGTGAATACAAGCGTGCTCTTCAGTATTGGCGCAGGGCTTGCGGGTTGACGAAAGCCTCAGTTGACATGGTTAAGAGGTTGGCAGGTTGCCTTGAGAGAGCTAAACATGATGAAGAGGCGAAGTGGGCATGGCGCTTCGTGGCAAACGAAGAGAGGATGCGCTCGCTCAAGGAGGGATGGTAAAGTAAGCCATGTCACGAGTGCGCTTGCTTTACTTGCTCCAGCAGGTTGATTCACGAATGAATGAGATTGAGCATGAGCTTGAAAGCCTTGATGATGGCTCTGAGCTTGAGGCAACCCTCCGTAAACACTCAAGCGAGCTTGAGAAGCTAAGGGAACGCATAAAGTCGGTCAGGCGTGACGCTATTGATCTGGAACTCATGCTGAAGGGCATCGAAGAGAAGCTGGAGGAGATGCACGGGAAGATGCGCAGTGGAGCTATAAGGAATCCAAGAGAGGTAGTGCGCATAGAGGGCGAAATCAGAGCTCTTGAGAGGCAGAAGGACGAGGTCGAGACGAAAGCGCTCCAAAGATATGAGGAGCTGGATGAGTTGGAGGGGAAGCTCAAGTCAATGGAGAAAGAGCACGAGGAGTTGGTTGAAAGGCTCAACTTGGTTAAACGGAGTTACTCTGAAAGGCTCTTGCAACTTCAGGGTGAGCTTGAAGAGCTTAAGAGGCGTCGCCAAGAACTCGTCACTCAGATAGATGAGGAGGCGCTTGAGAAGTATGAGAGGCTGAGGGAGCGCAAGGGTGGGCTGGCAGTCGCTACTGTTGAAGGCGAGTTGTGCAGTGCTTGCAGGGTGACATTGACGGCGAGCACACGGCGCCAAATGGATGACCCACAGGCATTGCCAACTTGCGAAAATTGTGGGCGCATCATTTGCCCACCAGAAACTCAAGAGGCTGAAGAGGAGTAGTTTGGGTGGGGGTAGATGGGTGAGCACACCGCAAAGGAAATCAGGATCTACGCTGATGGTGCATCGATGGGTAATCCCGGACCAGCTGGCATCGGGATCGTTGTTGAGGACGAAAACGGGAATGTGCTTTTGACGATGAGCAAGCCCATCGGGGACGTAACAGCTAACATTGCAGAATACATGGCTTTGATTGAGGCGCTCAAGGTGGCAAGGAGATACAGGGTTGAGCGTGTTGTCATCAACTGCGATAGCGAACTCGTTGTCAGGCAAGTAAACGGCGATTATGCTGTTCGGTCAAAGGAGCTCCTTAAGTTGCACAAGCAGGTATTGAAGTTAAGGGAGCGTTTCAAGGAGTGCATCATAAGGCATATCCCGAAGTCAGAGAACAAGCGCGCACATAACCTCGCACAGGTTGCGATAGCTTCTCAGTCAGCGACTTGAAAGCGTGCTATCATAAAAGCATGGATGTTGCTTCCATGTTGCCATCGCACCGCTATTGAACGGGGAAGGCGTTTGCCGTTGACTTCACGACGAGCATGAGGCAACTCAGGAAACTCAAAAGGGGAAAAGGGGGTATGTTGCGATGGCGAAGACTGCGGTAAGGAAGCGGAAGTATGTTTACGACTTTGAAGAGGGCAGTGCCTCAATGGGTTGGCTCCTCGGGAACAAAGGTGCTCACCTCGCTGAGATGACAAAGCTCGGACTACCAGTCCCGCCCGGGTTTATCATCACGACTGAGGCAAGCAAGTATTACTTCAAGACGGGTCAATTCCCACCGGGGCTTGAGAGGGAGATATTGCAACACTTGAAGAAGCTCGAGAAGAAGATGGGGCGCAATTTCGGTGACAAGGATAATCCGTTGCTTGTCTCGGTTCGTTCTGGCGCTCCAGTTTCAATGCCCGGCATGATGGACACCGTCCTCAACCTCGGTTTGAACGATGAGACGGTTAAGGGGCTGATGAAGCAATCTGGCGATGAGCGCTTCGCACTCGATGCATACAGGCGCTTCATACAAATGTTCGGGAGCATAGTCATGGGTGTTCCACGGGATAAGTTCGAGGAGATACTTAGCGATGTTAAGCGTAAGTATGGAGTTGAACAGGACCACGAAATACCACCAGAGGGGCTGAGGGAAGTCATACGCAGATACAAACAGCTTGTGAAGGAACACACGAAAAGGGAATTCCCTTCAGACCCGTATGAGCAACTCATGATGGCAGTGAGGGCGGTCTTTGACTCGTGGAACAATGAGAGGGCTATCGCCTACAGGAGGATTCACGGCATAAGGCACGACCTTGGCACTGGCGTAAACATTCAGGCGATGGTCTTCGGTAACATGGGCTACGACAGCGGGACAGGGGTTGGATTCACTCGAGACCCAGCAACTGGTGAGAAACGCCTCTACGCCGAATACTTACCGAATGCTCAAGGCGAGGATGTGGTGGCTGGCATAAGGACTCCGATGGATGTCTCACAGCTCAAAAACACACTGCCAGAGGTTTATGCACAGCTTGAGAAGATAGCCCAGCTCCTTGAGCGCCACTACGGCGATATCCAAGACTTTGAGTTCACGGTTGAGAAAGGCAAGCTCTACATGCTTCAAACACGCTCTGGGAAGCGCACAGGAATGGCTGCCATTAGGATAGCCGTTGATATGGTGAAGGAAGGTTTGATCGATGAAAAGAGGGCGATCATGCTTGTCGACCCTAACCTGCTTGAGCAACTACTGCATGAGCAGTTTGAGCGCAAGGCGCTCAGCCAAGCTGAGAAGATCGCCGAAGGTATAGCTGCATCGCCCGGGGCTGCCTCTGGTAGGGTTGTCTTCACAGCTGATGATGCTATTGAATGGGCTAAGCGCGGTGAGCCTGTGATACTGGTTAGGCGTATGACATCGCCTGATGATGTGGCTGGCATGCACGCATCAAAGGGTGTGCTCACCTCAGAGGGTGGGAGGACTTCGCACGCTGCGGTTGTGGCGAGAGGTATGGGCAAACCTTGCGTCGTCGGTTGCAGGGCAATTTACATCGACTACGACAAGAAGCAGATGTCGGTTAACGGGAAGATCATCAAGGAGGGCGAATTCATCTCGATAGATGGAACATACGGGAATGTTTACCTCGGCAATATACCCACTGTTGAATCGGAGATAATCGCCGTTGAGAGGGGCAAGATGAAGCCGAGCGAGAGCCAGCTTTATCAGTATTACTCCACATTCATGAAGTGGGTGGACAAGTATCGCAAGCTCGGAGTGAGAGCGAACGCGGACACGCCAACAGATGCTGAGATAGCTCGCAGGCTCGGTGCTGAAGGCATTGGGCTTGCGAGGACCGAACACATGTTCTTTGCCGAGGATAGGTTGCCTCACTTCCAGAGGATGATACTTGCTGACACGCCTCAAGAGCGCATAGAGGCAGCAAACAAGATATTGCCAACGCAGCGTAAGGACTTTTATGAGCTACTCAAAGTGATGGATGGTCTCCCTGTAATCATAAGGCTTCTCGATCCGCCACTGCATGAGTTCCTGCCACACACCGACGAGGATATAAGGGAACTCGCAGAACGCTTCGGGATGGACCCAGAGGATGTTAAGGCGAAGGTGGAGAGGCTCAGGGAGAACAACCCGATGCTTGGACACAGGGGATGCAGGCTCGGCATAACCTTCCCAGAGATTTACAGGATGCAGGTGAGGGCTATCTTTGAAGCAGCATGCGACTTGAAGAAAGCCGGATACAACCCGAAGCCGGAAGTGATGATACCTCTCGTTTCGCATGTTAACGAGCTTATCATAACAAGGAACGATGTCGTTGAGGTAGCAGAGGAAGTCATGAAGCGCAAGGGCGTGCGCGTTGATTACCTCGTGGGGACGATGATAGAGGTTCCGAGGGCAGCTATAACCGCTGACAAGATAGCCACCGTTGCTGACTTCTTCTCGTTCGGCACAAACGACCTCACTCAAACTGTTTACGGTTTCTCGAGAGACGATGTTGAAGCCAAGTTCATGGCTCATTACCTTGAGCAGATACCAGGGAAAGAGGGCACACCGATATTCCTCGCAAACCCGTTTGAGGTGCTCGATAGGGAAGGAGTTGGAGAGTTGATAAAGGTCGCAGTTGAGCGTGGCAGGGCTGTAAATCCGAAGCTTGAGATTGGCATATGCGGTGAGCACGGTGGCGAACCAAGCTCCGTCATGTTCTGCCACGAGGCGGGATTGGACTATGTTAGCTGTTCACCGTTCAGAATACCAGTGGCGAAGCTCGCCGCTGCACAGGCTGCCATCATGGAAAAGCAGAAGGAAGGCGGCGAGCAAAAAGCTGAAGCAGTTAAAGCCACCAAAGCAACTCGAAAGGCAAAGAAGACATCGAGCAGTAAGCGCTCAAGGAGAACTTCAAGATAGGAAAGCAAGCTGGTTCAACATCGGCAGGGACGAAAGGTAGCATCGCCCGCAAGGGCGAAGATAGAAAAACAGTGGTGGTAGCTATCGCATGTTCTCAAACGGGTGGGCGCGTCATTTTGTCACGCCTCCACATTCTTCATCGGTAGCGTGTTGAGCGTGAATTCGTTCGAACCCAGAACAGGTGAAATGTTTATGGGAGACGATGAGGGATGGAGCACCGAATTTGATCGGGTCACTTCAAAGCTTGATGAGCTTAGCGAGGTTTTCCTCCCATGGCTTGCCTTGCACGATGAATGCGTCTTGGCGCTCAGCGAAGACGAGTTAAAGAGGTTGCTATGTGAGCCTGCGTGGGGTGGGCTCATCATCAAATCCGATGGTTCTGAGCAATCACTCGAACGGATAGCGCCAGCTTTGAAGCTCATAAAGTCCATCCCCGATAGCCCCAAAGTGCACATAAGCTTACCCATAGATGTGCTTGCATCGTTGTTCGGTGAAGAGGTTTGGCAACACGAACGCTATACAGTGTCAGCGCATGAGGATTGGCAAAGTCTGCTACCAAAAGATGGGTATGCGTTTGCGCTCTCCACATCTAACCCATCACATTGCGTTACGCTTCGCACACCAGAAGCTGATTTGAGCGCACATATCACGCTACCGACAGGGAAGCATGAACTCCACATATGGCGGAAAAGGAACTCCAAAGCAACTGCGGGTGGGTGCAGTTCGCCCCGAGAGAGGGTTGAGCGCTTGCGTTGTTTCCTTTCGTCGCTCGGTGGCATGATTGACGGCATCATAGTGGACTGCTCCAAAATGTTCGTCTTCAAGCGGGTGATGGGAAGACGCATACCAGTGAGGTGTTTCTTTGGAAGCGCTTTCTCTGGTGCTTTAGATATCGCTACAAGCGAGTGTGGCTTGTCTGAGGTTCAAGTTCTGCGCTCGGTTTGCTATGACCCATCGCTTGACGCAAACAGGACGAGGTTAAGCTTCTGGAGGGGGATTGCAAGTTCGTATGCCACATCTCTCATAGAGCCGCTGGCACAATTCGCGAGTGAGACGGGACTCAACTTCGGGCTCGATTGGAGTTGCTGGCGCAATCAACTCTCTCCGATATTGCTCTTTGGAGACCTACGACAGATGGCGAAGTGCATTAGAACTGACCTCGCTTCATCACTCGGTGTGAAGCCAATCGTCATCACGACCTGTAATGCTGTCGGGTTGCGCGTGTTCACAGCCCTGCTTGGCGAGCATTTCACCATAGCGGTGCGAGCATCTCGTGATAGCGATGAGCTTTCGCAAGCGTTTGTAGCGGCAAAGAATGGTGCGGATGTGTTCATAACCGAGGTGGCAACTGAGTCGGCTCTGCCAGACTGGCTCTCCATAACCGCATGCTTGAGAGCGAGTTGGTGGCTGAAGGCAAGGAGGACACTCAACGAGCAGATTAGCAGGCTGTTCGCCTTCGCCAACATCGGCGATGCACACTCCCCAGCAGCCGTCTTGATAACCATGCGCCACTTGCTCTCAAAGTCCTGTATGACGAGGGTGCAAAATGAGGCTGTTGAGATTTTTTCTGACTGGTCGGATTTGAATGGCTTGCTTGAGCGCTTCCACCTGTGTTGTGATTGGTTGCTTGACGAGGACCTTGAGGGCGCATCTGTTGAGAAAGACTTGCCGATGCAAATTGCGAGCACATCGTTTGAGCACTCAGGGCTTAAGATCAAAGGGCGAGTTTACACGACATTCCTTTTGCCAACGCCTGCTGGCTTATCCAAAGTGGCTTGGATGAAGCTCTCGGAGTTGCACGATGCTGGTGGGAGTATCTTCTTGGTCGGTCCACCGCCATCGCCTTCTGAGGTTATCCCAGAGACCGTTTTCCTGAAATGGGTTCAGGCGACAGCGAGAAGCTACGAAGTTAGGTTCATCTACGCAAAGGAGTTTGACATGCCTCTTGATGACCTTAGCCCAGTGACATACCAGAATCCTAACGGTGGATGCCTCGGCATGTTCAACTGGCGCATATGCCCAGATAAGGTTGAAGCCCCATTGATGGTGCACCGAATGCTCACCCTCTCAATCCGCCCGATGGCTGAAACGCATCACCCAACCATAAGGACGCTCGTTAGATGGGTTGAGGAAACACCGATAGTCACAGTGTGGAACGATTCGGATGAGCTATCGGAGTTCGCGCTGAGGGTGAGGTGCATCGGTAGAGTGCTCATATGGCGGATGGAAAGCGGTGATGGCGCACAACCTTATTTGCACTACGCCACTGTTGAGGACGAAGTTGATGCCTATGGGATGATGTGCATGGTTCTGTCAATCACCCTGCCACCGAGGCACTGGTGCGCAATCGCATTCCCGCCCGGGACGGAGACACATGTCATGGCATCCAACTTCACCGTCACCGATGTGAAGGTCGTCGGGACAAAAGTGAGCATTCGTGGCTTCGCGAGGAAAAGGCAACTGCGGGCTTCAGTCTGCGTCGGTAGGAGGTTGATCGAATTTGAAGCGGATGAGCCATCCATACCTGATGATGAACATGAATTGGGTAGGCTGGTTAGAGTCATTTCACAGCAGGCGAGCATCATCGTTGTTGGTGAGGTTCGTTTCTCCGAGTGGTCTTGCAGTTACCGATTCCCATGGTCACTGATTCACCGCAAGTTTTTGTGGCATCAGGTAGCGGATGAGAGGGACTTGATATCGGTCTCACATGCTGAGCGCTTAAGTGAGTTGAAAGTGAGGGCAAGAATTGAATGCCCACCGAATTGCAAGGGCTTCTTCGTCAGGGTGCGCAACTTGCCGGGCGAGTGGATTGCGATCAACCTTGATGACAAAGCAGTAGCTGTGAATGCTCGCTTGGGCAGTGAATTGCTCCAGAGGCTGGCAAGCGACAGGAGTTGCGAACTGATCAGTGGCTATGACACACGCTGGTTGGAGCTTACGGAGTCCGTTGGCGACGGCACACATCACCTCATCTTATCGCTCCTCCCACCAGAAGGTGGTCAGGTGAGCCTGCCAAGGGTGTATGTCATGATGGAGCTTTCAACCGAAGATGTGGGGCTTATTGAAGGCTTGGAGTCTTCCATCGTCATGTCTGGTTGCTACGAGCGCTTGAGAGTCATGCGCGGGTTCAGATGCGACTTGAGCGTGCAGATGCCAAAAAGCGTTGATGAACTTCAGTTGACTTTCACCTCACGATGGATTGGTGCAGCATTGTTCGTAGACGCTGACGGCGAAACGGTTGCCACATCGTTTGGGAGAGTGAGGGTGCAACTCAAAAAAGATGGCGCTCTTGAAAAGCATTTGAAAGCCCATGTTGGTGAAATTAAACTTGGAGATGTGTGTGCGAAGGTTGAAGCGCCCTTGAATTGGGTTGTTGCGCTCGGCGTGGATGTGACTTCGGAGGTGAGTCCACATAAGACGGCTTAAGGTTGCGGTCATAGGGGCTCGTGGCATAGGGAAACACCATGCCAAATGGTATGCGTTCATCGGTTGCGATGTTGTAGCGATAGTTGGGACAAGCGAAGCACGGCTCATGGAAACAGCCAAGACGCTACACCAGATGTTTGGCTTTGATGGGCGCACATACACTGACTGCGCCGAAATGCTCCTTAAGGAGCGTCCCGATGCGGTTTCAATCTGCACCCCACACAACTTGCATTACGAACACACGATGCTTGCGTTGTCTCATGGAGTCCATGTCCTTTGCGAGAAGCCGATGGTTTGGGATAGGACGCTGAGCCACGATGAACTTATCAGGCAAGCCCGTGAGATGGTTAACATGGCGAAAGAGAAAAAGCTCCTGTTAGCTGTGAACACGCAATATGCAGTTGTTGGTGAACGCTTGCGCGAGCTTTATGAAAGGGTGCGTGGCGCTTGGGATGAGCCGTCAACATTTGAGATGCACATGGAGTCAAAGCCAGTCGGCAGGGACGAAGCTGGTGCGGACTTGTGGATGGATTTGAGTGCTCATCCAATAAGCGTCCTGTTTCGGCTCTTCCCATCACATGAGCTTGATGATGAGACGATCGAGACGCTCTCGTTTGGGAGCTTCATAAAGGTGCGTTTCAACCTCAAGCCAAGTGAGCCTGAGAATGCCCGCTCAAAAGTCGAGTGTGTGATAGCGTTAGGACGAGCACAAACGGGTGTGCGCAGGTCAATCAAGATAAACGATTTTGAGGTCAGCATCAGCGGTAGGGATGACGAGCATGGTATTTACAGGGCTTGCTTGTCATCCAACGGGTTTGAAGTAGTCTGCGAAGATTTCATGCACACATCAATTAGGAAGTTTGTTGAAGCCATACTTGGCTTCGGTGAGCCACTGTGCTCCGCCGATGAGGGTTTGAAAAACCTCTTATGGCAACTGCGCTTCCTGCGCCGTATGGAAGCCTGATCATCAAGCAATGGAAAAGCCGTTCACAGAATTGAGGTTCTGCTCATGCTCACTTTTCCCACACCGCTTTGAATGCGAGTTCTTTAGCGGGTTTTATAGCATCGGGGTGGGTTAGGACTTCGCCCTTCCATTCAACGCCTCTGACAAGCAGTTCGCCACTGTATTCTGCCCCGATGGCATCGAAGAAGTATTTGACAGTCATGCGCACACCGTCAAACAGCTTCTCACCCGAAGTTGCTCCGACAGCTATCAAGAACCCTTTTCGCCTCCCGAGATTCATTCCGAGGATGTATTTTCGTGCCCACATCGCCTGCGCCCTGTCAATCAGGCACTTCAATTGTGCTGGCACATTGTAAAAGAAGACGGGCGTTGAAACGATTACGCTCTTAGCGCTCTCTATCTCCCTGTAGACCATTTGCATGTCATCCTCGATGACGCACTTCCCCGTGCTACTACATGAGTTGCACTCCGTGCATGGTGCTATCTTGAGCTCGCTTGCGTATATGCGCTTGACGGATGCCCTGAGTTTCTCCGCTTCCTTCAGGAGCACATCAAGCAGGATATCGCTGTTTCCGTTCCTCCTCGGGCTTCCGAAGATTCCCAACACAGTCATCGCAAAAGAAGCACCCCGATGGAAGTCATCGCTTTAGCACCGCATTCAGATTAGAATTATGGAGCTTGCGTCACCACCCTTGCAACTGCATGGCTGATAAAATTTGGTATGGCTTACTCTGCGTGTCATCAGTCTAAAGGGGTGAGCGAATATGACGGGCTATGAACGCTTCATGACTGCGCTTAGGCGTGAGGAGCCAGACAGGGTGCCGTTGTGGGAGCTTGTCATAAACGAGCCGACTCTGACAGCCTTCGGCGCTAACTCGCTTGAGGAGTTTGTTGAGATGGAAGACCTTGATGGGATTTGCATATTTGAGGACATGCGCCTGCGCCCGCTCGAGTCTGAAGAGCAAGAAGAACTCGTTTGGCGTGGGAGGACAATTCACGGTGGTGAAGGGAAGCTCGTCGTTGACGAGTGGGGCATCATCTGGGGCATGTCGGAGTTCGGAATACCCTACCCAGTTGATGGACCGATAAAATCTCGAGACGACCTGAAGCGCTATGAGCCACCGAACCCGAACGACGAGCACCGCCTCAAATCGCTCAGGGAAGCTGTGAAGCGCTTCAAAGGCAAGAAGGCGATCGTCTTCTTAACACACGATGGCTTTGAATTCCCGCACTACCTGCGAGGCGGTATGGAGAACCTTCTCTCAGACTACATTGAAGACCCATACATGGCACACTCCGTGGCTGAGATAGTGATTGAATACAAGGTGAGGCTTATGCAACGGGCGATCGACGAAGGTGCAGATGCGGTTGTCTCAGGCGATGACTACGCCACAAGGAAGGGGTTGATAATGTCACCCAAACACTTCAGGGAATTCATACTGCCGTATCTCAAACGAAGCATAGATGCAGCTCACGAGAAGGGTGCTTACTTCATCAAACATACCGATGGCAACATATGGGCTATCCTTGATGACCTCGTTGAAGCGGGCATTGATGCCATTGACCCACTTGAGCCGATAGCTGGCATGGACATAGGTGAAGTGAAGGCAAAGTATGGCGACAGGATCGCGGTCATTGGCAATGTCGATTGTTCTTACTTGCTCTGCTACGGGACGGTTGATGAAGTTGTCGAGGCTGTCAAAGAAACGATAGCGAAGGCATCACCCGGAGGCGGTCACATACTCGCATCAAGCAACTCAATACACCCAGCTGTCAAGCCGGAGCTTTACAAGGCTATGGTTGAGACTGCAAAGGAGTATGGGCGATATCCGATCGACGAAAAGCTCGTCGCCGAATACAGAAGCAGGAACTACATCGCTAAATACATCGCCGTGCGTTGATCGCAGGGCGATGTGATGAGGTGGTGCACAATGACGAGGCGAGAAGCGGTTGCTGTCGTTGGTGTGGGCGTTTTGGGCGTTGCTCTTCATGGCATCAGCATGCCCGAGGTGAGGAAGTTACCGGAGGCAACACCGAAAAAGCTACCGAGGTGGCGTGGCTTCAACTTGCTTGAAAAGTTCAATGTAAGCGCTAACAAGCGTTTCCTTGAGAGCGACTTTGAATGGATAGCGGAGCTTGGATTCAATTTCGTTCGCCTGCCGATGGACTACCGTTGCTGGATCGAGCCAAACGATTGGACGAAGTTTCGTGAGGATGTGTTGAAGGAGATTGACGAGGCTGTATCATTTGGCGAGAAGTATGGCATACATGTTTGCATCAATTTCCATCGTGCGCCGGGCTACACCGTTGCTCGCCCGCCAGAAGCTAAATCGCTTTGGACTGATGAGGAGGCAAGGAAAGTCTGCGCCATACATTGGAGGCATTTCGCGGAGCGTTACAAGGGTATACCTAACTCGCAACTCAGCTTCAATTTGTTCAATGAGCCACCTCGCATCGACCCAGAGGTGCATCGCAAGGTCGTTGAGCAGATTGTGGAAGCGATACGAGAAAGCGATGAACAGCGCCTGATCATCTGCGATGGGCGTGATTGGGGCAACACCCCGCCAACGGAGCTTATCGGGTTAAATGTAGCAGCTTCAACAAGAGGCTATCAGCCGATGAGGATCTCACACTACCGTGCCGGGTGGATTGGCGGCGCTGACAAATGGGCAGAACCAACATACCCTTTAAAGGAGGGTAACACCGTTTGGGATATAAATCGCCTGAGGGAGTTTTATCGTCCGTGGAAGGAGCTCGAAAACAAAGGTGTCGGCGTGATGGTTGGCGAGTTCGGTGCATACAACAAGACGCCACATAAGGTTGTTCTGGCGTGGATGATGGATTGCCTTCAGGTCTGGAGGGAACTCGGGTTTGGGTGGGCTCTTTGGAACTTCCGTGGTAGCTTTGGCATCTTGGATAGCGGGCGTGAGGATGTAGCATACGAAGATTGGCGTGGTCACAAACTCGATAGACAGATGCTCGAACTCCTTCAGGCTTTTTGAGGCTGGCTTTAGCGGTTGATCGCTTTTCATTTCCCTGTGTGTCCCACATGGGCTAAGACGATGGCGCCGTATACGCCCGCTTTGTCTCCGAGCCTTGCTGGCAGAACTTTCGGGCGGTAGCGCTCAGGATAAACCTTCAGCATCTGCTCGTAGTATCTTTGCAACGGCTTTAACAGCATCTCGCCCCTCGCGAGCATCCCGCCACACAATATGAGCACTTCTGCGGATGTGTGAACTGCGATGTTGACTAACCCTTGAGCAAGCCTAAATGCTATCTCATCCCATGCCTTTTCATCCTCGAGTTCGTGTGGTGGGACTCCGTATCGGCGTTGTATGCCGGTTGCTGAGGCGAATGCCTCAAGACAGCCATTCTGTCCGCAGTTGCATCTTGGACCGTTCGGGTCAAGTATTTGGTGCCCAGCTTCAACATCAAGCGAACCGTGATATATTCTTCCGTCAATGATGTGGAAGTAACCGATGCCCGTGCCGAGAGTGAAGCCAGCAACTACTCTCTTCCCCTTACCAGCGCCAAGTGTTGCCTCACCGAGCCCCGCAACATTTGCATCGTTATCAAGGAGCACATCGATGTTGAGCTTTCTCTCAAGGGTTTTGAAGCTCACATTCTTCCAAGGCAGGTTCGGCGTATCGAAAACAAAAGCTCTACGCCAGTCAAGAGGTCCAGGGGAGCCGATCCCGATGCGCTTTATCCTACTCACACCAAGTTCCTTGATTGCGTTGGAGAGCATCTCGATTTGGTCGCTGAATTTGGGTTGTGTGTGGAAGGAGATGAGCTTGAGCCTTCCGTTTGGTAGTATTGTGCCGACACGCGTGTTCTGCCCGCCTATATCGATGCCAACATATCCGACAAGGTCGCTACGCGAAATTTGCTTCCTTTGCACCTCGCCACCTACCTCCTTACAAGGTTTTTCTTTTCACTTAGCTGGTGTTGGAGAAAGCTTCTGTGGTTTCATCTGCTGTAAGATGCTCATTGGCACTGGCAGTGCAGTTGATACGGCAGGGTGCGAGACCTCAGGATGAAACGCCCTTTGCCTTCGCATGCTCGTAAGCAAAATGCTCATCGCTACGAGTATGCAGGCGATAGCGATGACGATGGTTGCTTTCTCCTTTTTGCTCATGGCAATCACCCTGTGCGCTTTTGCTTTCAACCAATATTATGCAACCATTTAAACCAAGGTGCGCTCACTCGTAATCTTCCGTGTCCCATATTTCTGGGTCTCTCAACTGGTCGATGGTGAGTGGCTTAACATGTCCGTCGCAGAATGCCACAGTGGCTCTAAGCGAATGCCTGAAGGCTATTGAGCCGTTTGGGTATTGACCGCCCCAAAGTGGGAGCGAGCGAACATAAAGCACTCGCGCCCACTGTGGCTTGCATTCGGGCATGTGAAGTATCTGCGGAGGGTCTACAACGAAGTAGCCTATGTCGTAGATGTCCTCTGGGTCGTAATACGAATCTGCAAGCATGACTGTTCTCGTTGGCGTATCAATCCTTGAGAGTTCAATAGCTGTTGAGTGAAGCGCGCCGTCCTCGTGTCCTCCCCAGAGCGGAGCTAAGTAAACCCAGTTCAAGCCTGTGTGTGCACATAGAGCCCAATTGCGCTCGTGGTCATACCCAGAGCCTTTCCTCCAGACACCGTATTTATCGCCCCCAGCAGTCGGACAGCGCTCGGCTTCCCAACTGCGAAGGTATGGCTGAACAACATACGGCCAAAAGACGGGACCCTCGTGGTAGCGTCCTGGGTAGTTTTGAAGGGGGTAGTAAATCCCATATGGGTCATAACTGATTGGCATGCGTTCGTCGTGGTCAACTGCATACAGCAATATCGCAGATGCCATTTGCTTGAAGTTGGATGCGCATGAGGCTGCGCGAGCTTTCTCCCTCGCTTTCATCAGCGTTGGAAAGAGCATCGCTGCAAGCACAGAGATGATGGCGATGACAACGAGAAGCTCAACAAGCGTGAAGGACGCAGTCAAAGTTTCATTGAGGCGTTCCTTCACAATTTCACACGCAGTATTGAACCGCGCTCTTTCCTCATGTGCCGTTTTGTCCAACAGCCACATTTCAGCCACCGATTGCTTTACGACTGGATAGCGAGTCTCAACATTCATTATGCTATCTTCATCGTTTCGCCTCAAAGGCTGATGCTTATGTCAAACTAATTTTGGGTGCTGTGGACAAAGACAGTTAGTAGCGAGGAGGTGGCATTGAAGCGATGGGTGGTGCATTGTTTGTTGCATTTGACCTCGGCGCTGAGAGCGGTAGGTGTGTCGTTGGGAAGTTACAAGAAGGCTTGTTGGAGATAGAAGAGGTGCATCGTTTCCCAAACGGACCTGTGAGGATCATTGACAGCATACATTGGGATGTCTTGCGCATATGGCAAGAGGTGAAAGAGGGGTTGAGGATCTGCGCATCAAAGTATGGTAACGCTATCAGAGGCATCGGCGTTGACACTTGGGGTGTTGACTTCGCCCTCTTGGGAAAAGGCGATGTGTTGCTCTCCAACCCATACCACTACAGGGATAAACGCACTGACGGCATGATCGAGGAAGCCTTCAGGCGTGTCAGCAGGGAGGAGATATTCGAGCAAACTGGGATACAGTTCATGCAGATAAACACGCTCTTCCAACTCCTTTCAATGGTTGTTGAAGGTTCTCCGCTACTTGATGTGGCTCAAACATTGCTCATGATGCCAGACCTGTTTAACTTCTGGCTCACTGGCGTGAAGGTTTCTGAGTTCAGCATTGCTACGACCACTCAGTTTTACAATCCGAGGGAGAGGTGTTGGGCTAAACGGCTACTTGAGCGGATGGGTATACCGACGCATTTCCTTCCACCGATAGTTCCCTCGGGAACTGTCCTTGGGAAGCTTTTGCCATCGGTTGCTGAGGATGTTGGTATGCCACAGGTTGAAGTTATAGCTCCAGCATGTCATGACACTGGTTCTGCAGTTGCAGCTGTGCCAGCGTCGGGCGATAGTTGGTGCTACATAAGCTGTGGGACATGGGCGCTCATGGGTGTCGAAGTGAATGAGCCGATCATAAACGAAAGGAGCTTGCAACTCAACTTCACGAATGAGGGCGGATATGGTGGCACGATAAGGTTCCTCAAGAACATAATGGGGCTTTGGCTTGTTCAGGAGTGCAGGAGGACATGGGCGAGGGAAGGCGAAGAGCATTCATATGCGGAGCTGACTGAGATGGCTTCGGCATCCAAACCGTTCAAGGCTTTCGTTGATCCAGATCATGTTGCGTTCCTCCACCCGGGTGATATACCTCAAAGGATGCGCGAGTTCTGCCTTCGCACATCACAGCCAGCGCCAGAAACGAAGGGCGAATTTGTAAGGTGCGCACTCGAAAGCCTCGCGCTGAAGTGCCGTTGGGTGCTTGACAAGCTTGAGGAACTTCTCGGAAGAAGGATTGATGTTGTGCACATAGTTGGCGGTGGCTCACGAAACAAGTTGCTCTGCCAGTTCTTAGCCAACGCTACAAGAAGGGTTGTCATTGCAGGACCAGTTGAGGCTACCGCTATCGGGAACATAATGATACAAGCGATAGCCACAGGCTATGTAGCATCACATGAGGAAGCGAGAAAGATCATAAGGCGTTCGTTTGAAGTGGAGAGGTATGAGCCGACTGACGGCGATGATTGGGAAGTAGCCTATGAACGCTTTATGAATGTGCTGGGGATTTCGGCTGAGTTAAAGTTATGAAGCTAAATGTATCAGCCTGTAGCCATCTCGCTCTCTTTGCCTGGTGTGAGGCTTCGCTCAAGGCGCTTAAGCAACGATTGCAATTGTTTCCTTTCCCTCTCTGAGAGCGTGCTGAAGAATTGCGAGATGCGCTTTTTATACTCAGGCAGGACGCACTCCAACAGGTGTTTGCTCTTCTGCGTTAGGAATAGGCGGTAGCACCTTTTGTCGTATGCGTCAATATGCCTCTCAACGAGACCTTTCCTCTCCATTCGGTCAATCAAGCTCGTTATGTTGCTTTTTGTTGTGAGCAAATGCTTGCTAAGCTCCTGCTGTGTTATGCCTTCGGCATTGCTTAAGAGCGTTATGACATCAAGCTGTATCGGTGTCAATCTGTAACGCCTCAGGAAGCGCTGTCCTTCCCTCAGTATGTTGTTGTAGACATGCCACAAGCGCCTAAGAAGGTGCATTGTTGGATCAGTGAACCTATCACGCATACACATCACCCTCAAAAGCGATAACTTGAAAGCCATCTAAAGCACGATGCGACAAGCCAAAATGTAGTGAGCGTCGCCATATCGCTTTCCTAATCAGTGCGTTCCTTCTGAGATTGCATTTTCCTAACCGCTTCCTTGATTGACTGCCATTCCCTTTCCATTGTAACCCAGTCGCCTCTCTTTTGTGCCTCTTCAAACCTCCTCATGTGCTCTGTGAGATGCTTGAGAGCTTCATCACCTTGTGCTGTTTGTGTTACTGCCTCTTCACCAGTGGTTTTGTGCTCAAGCGCGATGGCTGTCTCTCTCGCTTCAACCACTCCTCCAACAGCGCTATGTAGCGAATCAGCCATCACGACTTTCGTTCCAGAGACAGCGATTACTTTCTTGAGCTGTGGGAGTTGTGTTTGTTCGGCTTGCAAGAACAAAGGTTCTATGTAAAGCAAGGAGAAAGAGAGTGGGATGACGAGCAAGTGACCTCGTATGACTTGTGAGCCACGCTGGCTCCAAAGCGTTAAGTATTGCGATATGAGCGGGTCTTGATCTATGCGAGCCTTAACCTGCATCGGTCCTTCAACAAGCGTGCCCCTCGGGAACCTGAAGACGACTACTTTGCCATACTCATCGTGGTCACAGTGCGCAGCCATCCACGCGATCATGTTTTGCTTCTCTCGTGGCACAAACGGGAGGATGAGCATGAAACTCTCCTTCCTCTCTTGTGGTAGGCGCATCAGGATGTAGTAAGGTTCCATAAGGCGTAGGGTGCCAGCATAAACCTCCTTCGGTATCTCCCACACATCCTCCATGTTGTAAAACTGAACGGGGTTCGTCATGTGGTAGTGCGTGAGCATTATCGCCTGCGTCAGGAAAAGCCTTTTCGGATAGCGTATGTGGCGCCTGAGGTGTTCTGGCATGGCGCTGATAGGCTTGAACAGCTTCGGAAAGATTTTCTGGTAAGTTCGGATGAGCGGGTCGGGTCTGCCCTTCTCCTCAATCACATAGAAGTTCAAATCACCGTTGTAAGCATCGATGGTGACCTTAACCGAGTTGCGTATGTAGTTGACTCGTCTTGGGTCAAGCACATCTGGAGTGGAGTAAGGGAAGAACGGCGAAGCTGTATAAGCATCGACGATCCAGTAGAGACGCCCGTCGTCACCCAAAACAATGTAAGGGTCTGGGTCGAGCAGAAGGAATGGAGCTACTGCCTTAACGCGATTTTGTATCCTGCGATACATCAATATCTTGCTGTCCTTCGTTATCGTGCCAGTGAGCAGGAACATAAGGTCGGCAAAGCGCGCAGCGAATGCTAACCTCCTGAAGAAACTGCCAACAGGCACTCCCTTCTCTTCCTCGTAGACGCAAAACTTCGGTCCATCGGTAGCTGGGTAATCAAACTCACTCTCCGTGCTCCTAACGATCACATACTCTGGAGTTGGTGGGCGTTCCCTTTGGGGTGTGACTTCCACCTGTGGCTGTAGGCGCTTGCCAGATTCCTCAGGTTGCGCTTGCTCACCCGTCTCTTCGCTTGCCACTCTCACCTCAGTTGGTGGCTGTGGCGCTGAAGGTGTTTTAGGCGGTGGAGGTGGCGGGACAGGCGGCGGTTGATATAACTCGCCATAGTAAATTTCGGGACGCCTCACCCTCAACTCCTTCAAGAGCGACACGGGTGGGATGTCCTTTATGACGAACCTCGGTGAACCTTCCTCTGTGGCTTCGTTGACGAAGCTCATCACTACACCATACCCATGCGTATACTTCAAGTGGTCATTAACCCATGTCCTTGCTTGAAGGTGTTGCACGAGTTCCCTTGCTGCGATAGCGACTTGGCGGAGCTTCCCATCAATGATGTATCGGTCAACATCCACATCGATGAAGCTGTAATAAGGGCGTATCGACTGAAGCTGTTCATAAGCGCTCTTCAGCGGTTGTGTATCCCAAAGCCTTATGCTGTTAAGCAACTCACGGTTTTCAACCACGGTGTCAGTGCTCAGCTCACGCACATAATATGGCTGTTCCTCGAATCTGTCCAAGTTGTATGCGTATCTTGTGAACTTTATGTTGTGTTCAATGAACCGCTTCTCAAGTTGCAACTCGTTTGGGTTGACGACGAAGACCTGCACAAGCCCCGGGATGACAAAGCGCCCGACAAACGAAAGAGCAATAGCAACGCCAGTTGACCAGAGCAAGACTTTCATGTTCATCCTCTTGGTGTTGAGAGCGAGCACCACAGCAACTAACGCAAACACAAACACGAGCACCCACAATGCAGGTAGTGTGGCATAGTAGTCAGCGAAGCCAACGCCATAGACTCTCCCGCGCATCGAATAGAGCAATTTAAACATGCCAAAGTAGCTTCCGACGGATGCGATGGCAAACCACAAAGCACCAAGAAATGAGAGTATCCGCACCGCCGGCTCGCTCATCTCCGTGCCCATTTCAGTGAAGGAGATGTGATCGTCAAAGATGAGGAGCAGGATTGAGCCGGCAATTGAAATTGAAACGGCGTATGAGAGGAAGCCCAACACGAACGCATACAATGGAAACCTGAAAAGGTAGAAATCTATCGGCTTACCGAATATCGGCTCACGCATGTTCACAGGGGTTGGGTGGATGAACTGCAACACAGTCAACCACTTGTGGCTCGCATAGTAGCCAGCAATGAGAGAAGCTGCGAGCGAAATGACAAGTGAGGCATTCCTGACAGACCTATCAAGCGCCTCTAATTCGTCTGCCTCCAAAAGCCATTTGCGTGAAGAGGGTGGCGCGGGAAGTTTGAGTATGTAACGCCAAGGCACATAAAGGATCGCAAAGAAGCTCGGGAAAGCGAGCAGGAAAAGTAGAGACCTTGTAACGAGTATCTTGCCGTAGACTGATTGATAGCCGATGGAGACAAACCAGCACCATTCAGCGTAGACGGAGAGCAATTTCATGACGAGGATTACGCCAATAACTGCTATGGCGATGAAGCCAACTACGCGCCAGCCGTTCATGTCGTTTCTTCACCTCGTGTTTAAGTATAGCGGAGGGGTAGCGGGGAAATATGCGCAACGCACATTTAAAGTCTCTTTGAGCTTGCTCATGAAGGTGGCTGTCAGCGCAGTTAAAAGAGGGAACTCATGCACTGATGCTTTCTTTGGTGAGCTCGCCTAATGGCACTCGCTCATTCACTATCGGTGCGATCAACATTTTGACGATGTCATGATGCCTTAGAACGACACATTCAAGCTGAGGAGGTGTATATCGTCCTCGGGTGATGGACGATCTGAGAAAGCGTAATCGATGTGCATGTTTCTCATGAAGCCACCTTTGAAGCCCAGACCGAGTGTCAGCTTCCCATCAAGGACACCGATTCGTCCAGTGAGCGCTGGCGTTATTCGTCTTTCGAGACCAGCCCTTATAGCTATGCCGCTGCCTCTCCCGCCAGACCAGCCTCGTGTGTTATCTTCCAAGTCCCAGACATCAATTGCGAGGAGCGTGTCTTCATCGAACTGGTGTGCGATGCCGATGTTGATGAGCCTTTCGTCTCGTTTCCTTATCGTGCCGATATTGAAAGATGGGCGTGTTGTGTTGATTGACGAAATGCCAATCCAAGTCCTTGCCCCTATCTGCGTCAGGAAGCCTATGTCAAATGTCCAATTCGTTCTCGAGCCGAAGCCTTTTATACGCTGTTGGTGCATCTTTATCGTTGTGCCGAAATCGACTTCCCTGCCACGCCACATCCCTATCGGCTGTGAGATCACATACATAAGCCCGAAGTGAGTAGTGCTCCCTCCTACAACTAACGGGCTTTCATCCCTCGCCCACATGAGAGCAATTCCACCACCAAGCTTCCCATCCTGTGCGCCTTTCAGGTGACCAGCTATGAAATACCGTTCTTCAGAAGTGTTCAATCGGGCGTTCAATGAGGCGACTGCCTGTGGCAGTTTCGAAGTCGCTGCTGGGTTTGCAAGCATTGAGCCGATGTCACCAACAACTGCCACAGATGCACCACCCATACCAAGCGAGCGTGCGCTTATCCCATAGCATGGCATGCCAAGCGCTTCAACTTGCGCCATCAACCTGCCACACTGGACGACGATGAATAGCGATGCCACAGAAATCAAAGCCCATACCTTTACCTCACTTAGCCTCATCACATCCACCTCCAATGCTAAACGAGGATGTGTGGATGCTCCCCTGCACGAATTTCAATGTTAGCGTAACTCAATTTGGCGGATGATGCTACACCGAGCTCAATACACATATGAGCCAACCTCAAGGAACACCTTCCTTCGTGACTTCTGCCAGTTGAGGCTGACCCAAAGTTCTCCGAGACGATGCGCGAGCGATACATCATAGTCAGTGTATGACATAGCGCCATATGCTTGGTATGAGCTACCGATGCGGAGACGCCATCTTTCCCCGAGCGACCTTGTGATATGCGCATAGCAGTATAGGCTGTCGCTTGAGAAAGATTTGGAAGCCGATAGAGCCACATTCCAGTTGCGCCCAACGGTTCCATAAAAGCTCAACATGAGCGATTGGTTTTGTGAACCTCTCCAATAGAGTGCCGAACCGCTATCGTAGTTGTAGCTCAAGCTGAGCATGCCAAGCCTACCAAGCTGGCTGTTAAGCGACACTGCTATGTTCTTGCCGAGCTTGATCCCATCACCATAGTTGCTCGCCGATATCCCACCGCGTAGCGACATGGAAGTGGCTTTGCCGAGGCGGAATGTCGGTGAGTAAAAGTCAAGGTCAATGCCCTGTGAGAAGGAGCCATATCCATATCGCCCATTCCCGAGTGAGATATAGCCAACGAACGAATACCCGAAGTTGCTTTTCCCGAGCCTTCGCATCGGCATTTGGAAAACGGCTTGGGCGTTCCACGAACTCCCAAAAGATGTCTTGTTGTAAAAAGCCTCCACACCGACATCAAAGGTTCCAACCTGTCCTATGTAATCAAGCCGTGTGAGCAAATCTTTGCCACGGAAGAAGTTTGCGCCGACCCGTAGCATTGATTGATTGCCGAGTTGCTGTAGGTGTTCCCAGCGTATGTTCCTCTCAGGGCGTGTAAGAGCCTCAATTTCAAAGATGCCTTCTGAGCGCTCCCCGAGCACATATTGCTCCTCAAGCGATAGCGCAAACCCGGGGCGATAGACACCAAAGCCGTGTTTGCCGAAGTATTGCAACCTGAGCGCTCCAGTCCCTTTCGTGTCGGCGTGGAAGTATAGCGGGAAATCAATTTGAAGCCCTGCATACGAGTTGTATGAGACGATTTGGTTTGCGAAGCCACGCGAGCTCATGCGGAAGCCATAAGCCGACAACGGGAGCACATGGATTGGGAGCGAAATCAACTTGTTGCCCTTCGTGTAAAGTTGCGCACGCTTGAAAACGATTTTCTCGCCGGGATAGATGACGATCTCCTTCGCTCTAATCCAAGTCTGGTCAATGCTGTAATCCGCCTCTGGGGCGTAAAGCTTCGGTATCTTTTCCTCTTCCTCAACAACCGTTAGCCACTTTATGCCAACCTTCCTCGGCTGTGGCACCGTCTGGATCATCGTCCCTTCTTGGCGCTCGTAGTCAAACACAAGCCTGTCGCAAGATAGCTTGTTTTCGCCATCGCTTATGATGACCGAATTCTTCCCAGCCTCACCCTCAGCCACAATGAGGTTTTTGTCCAAGAAGATGTTCATGCGCACATCGCATTCAATCGTTATCCCCATGTGGATGAACCGTGATGGACCGCTTGCCGTGACGAAGTTATCGTTTTGCGAATACGCTAAGTAGTCGCCCCTGATGATTATCAAGCGAGCGTTCCTTGAGAGCGCAACCTGAGGCGGTAGGAGGCGCACCTCAACCGTCTCACGGGAGACACCAAAGAAAGCCGTCACAACCGCTATCCCCGGAGTGGTGCCACTTTTTAATGTCACCTTTGCAACCCTGTTGCGTAGGACCGCCCTCGGCTCTATCGTCGTATCTGGCATTGAGCTTATGAAGTGCACTTCCGTCCCATCAGGTATCGATGGATCATCAACTTGGACTGTTATTATGCTCGTGCTCTTACCGTTTGCCGGTATCTCCTGCGGTGTAGCCGTTATGAGGAATCTTACCGGTTGGACTGGTTGCACCTGAGCGTTAACTGGTGAGCTATAAAGGGCAAACAGCACAGCCATGAACAAGAGCACACCGTTCAAAGACGCATTGGGAGAGCGCTCAGCGCGCATTTTCATAAAAAGCCACCTCAATCGGCTGATGGGAAAACGACCGCGAAAAATTTTGCCCCGCACCGGTGCATGTTGAAACCAGCCATCGCTTATGCTTTTTAATCCACCGAGAACAATTTTATCAAACGGCGTGCTATGCTTACCAATTGGGCATGCCCCCTCCTTACCGCTTGCGTGCCCATGATGTGAAATGAAGGATAAGCAAGCTGTTCAACGCTACAGATGGGTGCGTGTCTTCATCTATCGCCTCATCGTTCCACTCCTGCGCGTTGCAGTGAAGCTGTTTTTCGGCTTGCGTGCTCAAGGCATCAGCAGGATACCGAAGGAAGGCGGATTCATCATAGCTTCCAATCATCCAACATACCTTGACCCGCTTTTCATTGGGTGTGCCTGCCCAAGGAGGGTTTCGTTCATAGCCAAGCGACCGATATTCTTCATGCCCCTCTTAAGAAGCTTGCTTTGGCTTGACGAGTGCATACCGGTTTCAAAGGGCGCTGGCGACATCGTGGCACTGCGTGAATGCGTTAGGAGGCTAAAAGGAGGCGATGCCATCGTCATATTCCCCGAAGGGACAAGGAGTGATCATGGGCGCATGCGTCCGTTCACCCAAGGCGCAGCGCTGATAGCGCTACTCAGCGGTTGCCCAATCATACCTTGTGCCATAGTCAACGCATATCAAGCATGGCAGATGGATGCACCACTTCCAAGACCACATTGGGGAGTTGAAGTCAGGTTCGGCGAACCGATCTATGTCCCACAGAAGTTGGATGGCTCAAAAGAGGAGATGCTCCAAGAGGTGACTACAAACTTGATGATGAAGGTCAAACAACTCGGCGCTTCATAAAACCAACACTCTGCGAGGGAGAGCGCAATGGAATGCTGTGAAGGACGAACCAAAAGGAAGCTTGCTTTGGCATTGCATGACGAGGGCAAGAGACATTTAGCTTTCACAGCCGTGATCGGTGTAGCATTGCTTTTGCGTTGGTTGAACATAATCCAGAGTGTTTTTGGCGTTGACTTTGCCCTCATCGTAGCCATCATAGGCGGATACAAATTCTTCTACGGCACGATCTATGAGCTCATCTTTGAGAGAAAGATAGCCGTTGACGCTTTAGTCGCTGTCGCTGCAGGTGCTGCACTTTACGCGAGTGAATACTTCGCCGCTGCCGAAGTCATCTTGATCATGTTGATCGGCGAGGCACTTGAACACTACGCAGTTGGGCAGACAAGAGCTGCGTTGAGTGAGCTTGCAAGCGCCATACCAGATGCAGCTCACCTCGTTAAAGGTGGCGAAGTCTTTGATGTCCCTGTTGGAAGGCTCAGCGTCGGCGATGTCGTCCTCATAAAGCCGGGTGAGCGCATCCCAGTTGACGGTGAGGTTGTTGAGGGGAGCTCAAGCGTTGATGAGAGCACGATAACGGGCGAATCGATGCCAAAGGATAAATTCAAAGGCGACATGGTCTACGCTGGCACGATCAACCTTATCGGCTCTCTCTATGTGCAAGCGAAGGCTGTCAGCAACGAGACGCTCATTTCAAAGATAATGCGCATGGTTGAAGAAGCCCAAGAAAGGAAGGCGAGCATTGAACGAACAGCCGATAAGTATGCGAGATGGTTTCTGGCGGTTGTAATGGTTGCAGCAGGTGTCACATTCGTTTTGAGCAAAGAATTGATGCGCTGTGTTGCCGTGCTCATAATAGCCTGCCCATGTGCGCTTGTCCTTTCAACACCTACCGCTATCGTCTCTGCGATTGGCAGGCTCGCAAGGGAAGGCATCCTCGCAAAGGGTGGGAACGCTGTCGAGGTTCTCGGGAAAGTTAACTGCGTCGTCTTTGACAAGACGGGAACGCTGACGCTCGGTTCGCCGAAGCTCACCGACATCTTTACACTCGGCGATTTCGATGAGCAAGCATTGCTCTCCTATGCTGGGTCTGTTGAACTCGCAAGTGAGCATTTACTTGGAAAGCTCATCGTTGAAGCCTCCAAGGGCAGAGGCGTCAACTTGGTGCACCCCGTAAATGTGAAGGTTTACCCGGGGATGGGAATAGCAGGCAATGTTGGTGGCAAGCGGATAGCGGTGGGCAATAGGAAACTTTTGTCAGCGCTTGATATCCCGCTACCTCAGGAAGCCGATGAGAAGTGGCGTTCAATGGAGGCGGACGGAAAAACGATTGTGGCAGTAGCAGTTGATGGCGAGGTTGCTGGGTTGATTGCTTTCTCTGACGAGCCGCGTCCCGAAGCCAAGGATGCCATTGATGCGCTTTCGGCGCTCGGGATAAAGAGGATAGCGATGCTGACTGGTGATGCGCTTCAAGCCGCCAGGGCAGTTGCGGAAAAGCTCGGCATAGGCGAAGTCCACGCCGAGCTATTACCGCATGAGAAGGTGGAGCGAGTAAACGAGTTGCGTGCTCAAAAGCTTTTCGTAGCGATGGTTGGGGATGGAATTAACGATGCGCCAGCACTCGCATCAGCTGATGTGGGCATCGCTATGGGAGGGGTTGGGACGAACCTGACAGCCGAGGCTGGCGACATCGTCATCATGACAGATGAGTTGACGAAAGTGCCAATCGCAATTGATGTTGGAAGGGCTGCGTTGAAAAAGATCCACCAGAACATAATCGCGTTCGCCATAGGCTTTAACTCTGTAGCTGTGTTGCTTGCTGGCTTCGGCTACATACCACCCGTGTGGGCTGCTGTCGTTCACCAAGCGAGTTCGCTTATGGTCGTGTGTAACTCACTCACACTGCTATCGAGGAGACGCGTTAAGCCGTTGCGGTCGCTCGGCGCTTTCCTGAGGCGAGTCGAGGAAGTAGCACAAGCGTTGCAGTGGGAAAGCATAAGCGAATTCGTGTCACATCACAAGAGCCTCCTCAAGCGCATAACACCAGTTGCATTGTTTGCTGGTTACATTCTTTCTGGCTTCTACATGGTCCGAGCGAACGAGCGAGCCATCGTCCTTCGGTTTGGCAAGTTCGTCAGGGAAGCGCCACCCGGGTTGCACTATCACTTGCCATCACCCTTTGAGAAGGTCATCAAAGTTGATGCGCTAACGAGGCGCAGGGTTGAAGTCGGTTTCAGAACGAAGCAACAGGAAGCCAGTAAAGAGCCTGTCGTTTACGAGTGGGCGTTCAAGCACTTGATAGCTGGCTATGAGCGTCGTCCCGAGGAGGGGATCGTTGTAACAGGCGATGAGAACTTGCTTGAAGTGAACATGATAGTTCACTACAGCATCAGCGATGCTTTCAGGTTTGCGCTCCGCTGTAACTCCGCTGAGGACATACTGTTGCCTCTCTCTGAGGCGGTCCTGAGGAGTGTCTTCTCACGCCAACCGATGTATGCACCCCTCGTTGAGAGGCGGAAGGAGATTGAAAGGCAACTCCTTTCATCATTGAGGGAAGCCCTGTTGCGCTATGGTGTTGGAATAACAGTGCACGATGTCAAGCTTCAAGATGTTCACCCACCACTTGAAGCTGATGTTGTGGATGCCTTCCATGAGGTTGCGAGGGCGCTCGAAATGAAAGCTCAACTCATAAACGAAGCCGAAGCCTACATGAGGGAGAAAGTGCCAGAGGCAAGAGGGGAAGCTATGTCACAGCTTTTGGGTGCGATCGCATTCAGCCATGAGCGCTTGAACAGGGCTTTGGGGGAGGCTTCAAAGTTTAAAGCAGTCGCAACACAGTATGCAAGGGCGAGGGAGATACACCGCTTGCGTCTCTACTGGGATACGCTTGAGGAGGCGCTGCCAAATTTGAAAAAGTATATCGTGGCAACGGATAAGGCGGGCAGGCATCGCATAATCTTCCTTCCCCAAGAGGTGACTTTGAAGGAGGGGACGAAACAGCAAGGCGAAATTATGGTCGCACCAACCGTTGAAGAGTTAGAGCACACAATCACAGGGGGAGGCAAGAGGTGAGCGAGATATGGTTTTAAGATGGTGGCATGCTCTCTTGGCAGTGCTATCCATTTTCATCCTGCTCAAACTCATGTTCTTCACTTTGGATGAGCGCTATGTTGCCCTCGTCACACGCTTCGGGAAGCCTGTGAGGAGAGTGACTTCGGCAGGGCTTCACCTCAAGTTGCCTTTTGAGACGGTCGTGCGCTTTGACAGGCGTCTCCAGCTGACTGAAATACCAGCGCGTGAACTTCTAACACAAGATAAAAAGAGCTTGGTCGTCGAGGTCTTCAGCTGTTGGTATGTAAATGACCCGAAACGCTTCCTTGAGGCGATAGGCACAATTCAATCTGTCCCTATAAGGCTTGAGGACATAATCGTTTCAGAGCTGGCAGCGCAACTCGGTAGATACACACTCTCTGACATACTCACAGTGGATGGCGGTAAATCCAAGATCGAAGAGATAAACCAAGAGGTGTTGAAGAGTTGCAGGGAACGCATAAGGCGCGAGTATGGAGTGGAGGGTGACCCGAACGCAGACCCGATAAAGCTCGTTGATGTGCGCATAAGGAGGCTCAACTTCCCAGAGCCGACAAAACAAAGTGTCTATGAGAGGATGAAAGCCGAGAGACAGCGTCAAGCTAAACAATACAGGGCTGAAGGGAAAGAGAAGGCAATGAAGATACGCAGTGAAACAGATAAGGAGGTTGCTCGCATACTCTCGGAAGCATACAGGGAGGCGGAGCGAATAAAAGGGGAAGCTGAGGCGAAGGCGATGAGCATCTACGCTGAGGCTTACAAGCGTGATCCCGAGTTCTTTCGTTTCTTGCGCACGCTCGAGGCTTACAAGAAGGTGCTGAATGACAAGACGACGGTCATCCTCTCAGCTGATTCGGAGCTTCTGAAACTGCTCACTCAAGGTGATAAGGCGCAAAAGAAACAATAGCTTCGGAGGCGATGCAATATGAGGAGAAGGGAATTCATCTGCATCCCACTTGGTGCTGCACTTTGCTTGCTCATTAAAGGTTGCGGTGGCTCTGGCTCGCAACAGCGGATTCAACCGCCAGACATCATCTTGAGCGATGACGAAGATCCTCAAAAGTTAGCCAAGCGACTCAGCGGTCTCTATAGCAAGTTGGAACAGCTCTCTAATGATACAAGCAGATGCTTGCGCATCGGTTTCAAGTGCGGTGGCAGGATGGATGTCCTAAGGCTTCATTTCTGTGATCCAGAGAATGGGGTGGCGGATTACAAACATGTGCGTATAGTGAGGGAGTCAACCGATGAGGCGATAAGGTTGATATGGGGGCGCGACGGCATTGTCCCGACCGTCAAATTCGTCAACGATGGTGGGGAGGTGCTCAAGGACAGCAACGGGAAAGAGATGGAGTTCAAGGTCAAGGACTTGACGGGGGCATCTCCAACGAAGCCAATTGATTGGCTTTCACTCGGTGCGAAGGTGCTCGCCATCGGGTTTGCGGTATGGCTCGGTGCTGAAGTCGCAAAGCTTGTCGTTTCAGCGATTGCCTTCATTGCGTTTAATGCGATGGTCATAGGCGCTCTTATGATGCTTGCCGGGCTCGTCAAATGGTTCATTGACCTTACAGGTTTGACTTGGGAAGATGTGAAATCGTTCATGAGCCAAACCGTTGAAAAGCTCGCTCAGGCGCTCGTTGACGGAGCAAACTTCATCATGCAGGCATTCTCTCAATAGCTCAAGTGATGCCCAAATATTGTGAGGTGTCAAATGCATGCTCAGGTGGTTTCATCTCGGTCGGATTGTAGTGTTGCCCATTTGCTTTGCCATCGTTTGCACTTTGTTCTACGGTTGCAAGGGCGCTCGTGATACAGCGAGCAAAGGTGAAACGAGGGGGCTGGGTGATAAGCGCAAGCGCATACTTACGATCATCTCACCTCACTGGGATGGTATCCAGCGAGAGTTCACGAACGCCTTCAAAGAATACTGCAAACGGCGTTTCGGGAGCGAAGTGGAGGTGCGTTTCCCTGATGTTGGAGGCACTTCGCAATGCCTGCGATACATACGCACTGGCTTCAGCGAGAACCCGAAAGGGATTGGCGCAGACATGTTCTGGGGAGGTGGCATTGACCCATACATTGAACTCAAGCGTGAAGGCTTACTCTTGCCGTATAAGCCCCCAGAGGAAATCCTTAAGCGCATACCGAAGCACATCGCAGGTATACCGCTTTACGACGACGAATATTTCTGGTTCGGGACTGCTCTCTCTGGCTTCGGTATATTCTTCAACAAGGTTGTGCTTAAAGAGCGCGGGCTCCCAGAACCTAAGGAGTGGGCTGACCTTGCTGACATAAGGTTTCACGATTGGATTGAGCTGACAGACCCAAGGCAAAGCGGTGTTGCCCACATGATGTTTGAGATAATCCTTCAAGCGTATGGCTGGCAGAAGGGTTTTGAGGTCATAGCGATGCTCTCTGGCAACTCAAGGGCATACAACCGTGGTGCGCAGGAGCCGATTGAGAATGTCGCAAACGGACAAGCTGCGTGTGCACCATCAATTGACTTTTACGCATGGTCAAAGATAGCCGAAGTTGGTGGAGACATACTTGGCTTCGTCTACCCGAAGGACATGACGGTGATCAACCCAGACTGCATCGCCATACTCAAAGGCGCTCCAAACATAAAGCTGGCTCAAGCGTTCATCGATTTCGTTTTATCGCCTGAGGCGCAAAAGCTGTGGATGCTCCCGAAGGGCGTGGAAGGAGGTCCAAAGGAGTTCACGCTTGCGAGGATGTGCGTATTGCCACAGCTCTACGATGAGCTAAAAGGGAAAGCTGTAGTTACGGTTAACCCGTTTGAATGGCGCACAAGCATGCGCTACGACGCGAGGCTTGGCGCTCAAAGATGGGAACTGCTAAACAGCCTTATCGGGGCGCTTTTCGTTGATGCGCACGACAAGCTAAGAGAGGCGTTCTCAGCGTTGATTGAAGCTGGCATGCCGACCGATCTACTCAAGCTTTTCACGCAAGTCCCATTGAGCGAGTCAGAGGCTATGAAGTTGAGCCGAGCTTGGACGAAGGATAAAACCTTACCGAGCAGGTATGAAGCTAAGTGGGCATCATACGCAAACGAGAAGTATGAGCGCATCATAAAGCTTGCGCGCCAAAGGGCGAAAGGAAGATAGCATGCTTTCAATCCCTCGCAAGTAGAGGCGCTCAGTTTCAGACGATGTCCTTTAGCACCTCCCTTTGCAGTTCAAACAGCTTTTCAATTCCTGCCCTCGCGAGCGATAGGAGACGGAAAAGCTGTTCGTGTGTGAATGGTGTGCCCTCGGCGGTGGCTTGTATTTCAACGAACTTACCGCCCTCAAGCATAGCCACATTCATGTCAACTGAAGAGCGTGCGTCCTCTTCATAGTTCAAGTCAAGCATTTCAACCCTATCGACGATGCCGACACTTATCGCTGCCAAGAAGCCAAACAGAGGTAAAGTTTTGCTCTGCAACAGGTTTTGCTCCCTCATCTTGTGGAGCGCTTCAACGAGCGCCACAAAGCCACCAGTTATAGCTGCAGTTCTTGTCCCGCCATCGCTTTGGAGCACATCGCAGTCGATGATGATGGTGCGCTCGCCGAGTGCCGACAAGTCAACTGCTGCCCTTAAAGCGCGCCCGATGATGCGCCCGATCTCAATGGAACGCTCATGCGGTCTCCCACGCTTAGATTCACGCTCGCTCCTCTGCACGCCAGACCTCGGTATCATCCCATACTCGGCTGTTATCCAGCCAGTCTTGCTCCCCGCAAGGAACGGTGGGACTTTATCCGTTATCGTTGCAGTGCAAACAACCCTCGTGTTCCCTACCTCAATCAAGCATGAGCCGTCGGCAAACTTTATCCAACCACGATGTAGCTTTACGGGTCGCATCTGATTTGGAGCCCTGCCATCTGACCTCTTCAGGATGACCTGTTGCACGCTCATTTGCGTCTCCTCTCCCGCATCGCAAGCTCGTTTAGTCATCAACACATTTTAGCGCTCATCGTAATCACGGGCGAAACACCCTCATGCGTTAGAATGAACCACGAGAGGCGATGTCAGATGGGAAGTGTAAACCGCTTGCGCAACATCTTAAGCTATCTTGTGTGCCCAGCTTGCAAGTGCGAGGTCAAAATCTCGGATGACGAAACACACCTTCTGTGCGAAGGCTGTGGAAGGCAATACAGGATATGGAACGGCATACCGATAATGCTACTTGAAGATGTTGAACTACCAGAAGTTGCAGAGGAGGAGCGAACGGGAGAAGGAGCTAACGGGGGAAGGGCTAATGTGTAATGCGAAGATTCTCCCGCCTCCCAGCAAGGAAGTCGATGTTTCGATCTGCATCGTCAACTTCAACACGAAGGACGATCTCGATGCGTGCATTGCTTCACTTGGAAGAGCGGTCTCCTCGGTCTCATACGAGGTGATCGTCGTTGACAACGCCTCCATTGATGGTAGCCCAGAGCTTGTGCGCACTAAATACCCTTGGGTGAAGCTCATAGCGAACAAAAGGAATGTTGGCTATGCAACTGCATGCAATCAAGCGATCCGTGTCTCATCTGGACGATACATCATGTTGCTCAACCCAGACACAATCCTTCATGAAGGTGCGATAGATGAACTCGTTCGGTTCATGGACAGCCACAAGTGCGTTGCGGTCGCTGGTCCGAAACTGCTCAACTTGGATGGCACAATCCAATACTCGTGTAGAACTTTCCCGACGATGCTCGTTGGGCTTTTGAGGCGCACACCGCTTGAGAAGCTGTTCCCGTCTTCCAAAGCAGTCAAACGCTACTTGCTTTCAAATCATAGCCACGATGAACCGATGGAAGTTGATTGGGTCTCGGGCGCAGCCATGATCGTTCGCAGAGAAGCGATTGAAACCGTTGGTTTGCTCGATGAAGGCTACTTCATGTATTGTGAGGATGTGGATTGGTGTTGGCGCATGCGCAAGGCTGGCTTTAAGGTCTTCTATGTCCCAACTTCCGTCATCACGCATGCCATCGGAAGGAGCAGTGATCAACTTTTTGTGCCGATGCTTCTCCAACGGCATAAGAGCATGCTACGCTTCTACTTCAAAAACTACATGCCCATCTTGCCACCGATATTTGCCCCCATAGTTGTCCTCGGAGTTGGCATCAGGTTGGTTGGCGTTCTAAGCAAGGTGGCTGTCTTGCGGATGGCGCTCAAGTGGAGGCGATGGCTCAAAAATGCGCTTTCATGGCGCTCAGGTTAAAGGTAAACAGAGGAAGGCAACGAGGCAAAGCACTTCAACCACCGCTCGCTCAAGCATCTTCGCTCTATTTGCCATCGCTGTCGTTGTAGCATTGTCCCCTTTCGTTTGGTCATTCCCTGAGCTACCGACATTGGAGTTGCATCCGATGCGCACACCAGCTATGGCGAATCTCATAGTCTTCCTTGTGGCACTGGTGTATCTGTTGCTTACCGACGAAGCTCGCATCAAGCGCAAAACAAATGACAGTGTAGGCAAGGCGGTTTTCGCTTTGCTCGTCCTATTCCTTCTGTCCTGTGTTGCAAGCTGTGTCGGCTCGATCTCAGTTTGGGAGAGCATCCTCGAACTGCTTAACACCGTCTCTTTTGCGATTGTCTTTTTCATCGTTTCGTCTATCGAAGCTCCGTTCGCTTTTCTCCTGCCCCTCGTTATATCGCTCGCAGGCTATGTTGAGAGCTTGCTCGCACTGCGTGAGTATGCTTTTTCACATGCAGTTGGTCTCAAGGAGTGGCGCGCCTTTGGAACGTTCCAGAACCCAAACTTGCTTGGCGGTTATCTTGCGATGTGTCTCCCTGTGATGCTCTCTTTAACGAAGCATCTAAGGCAAGGTTTGCTAAAGGTGGTTGGCGCTCTCATAAGCCTCATTTGTGCCATCGCGATAGCGGTGACTGGTTCGAAGGGCGCATTCATGGCATTGCTCATCTCGGTGCTTCTCTTCTCACTTCTGCTGTTTGCGCGCTTTCAGCGAAGACGCTACGATGTGTGGCTCTTGCTCTCCTGCATCACGCTACTTGTTTTAGGCTCAATCATCATGCCCACGCTTCGCCAACGCATCGTTTCGGCTTTTGGGACACAGTTGCATTCGTGGCTTTTTCGCATCTTCGTTTGGGAAGCCGCACTCAAAATAGCTATCGCCAACCCGATAAACGGTAGCGGTATAGGAACTTTCTACCTTGCCTATCCGAAGTTTACGAGCGTCGGTCCAACCTACACAGCTCACAACTCGTTTTTGCAGATCGCCTCCGAGTGCGGCTTTTTCGCCCTCATCGTTTTTATCCTTTTCATCGTGTTCTGGATGCGCCACTCAATCAGACTGATGAGGCAATGCGCACAAGCCGAGAGCGTGCTCATCATCGGAAGCATATGTAGCGTCGTGTCATTTCTCATCCACAACCTCGTTGATTTCACTTGGTATGTTCCAGCAACGAGGCTGACATTCGCCCTACTGCTCGGCTACACGATGGCTATGCGTGTTGGTGAACTGAGAAGCCAATCACAAATTCATCAAGACAAGTTTGAGCCCCTCACATCATGGCTACACGGAATGGGCTGGAAGAAGCTTGCTTTGAAGGGCTTAGCTGTGCTTGCTCTGATTTTATGCAGTTTCATTTCGCTCACTCATATCGTTGCCACTTTCCATGTGCTTTCCGGGCGGAGGGCTGGGGATGTGTTCTCTGCGACTGAGGCGTTTGAGAAAGCCATTTCGTGGGAGCCTTTGAATGCCCGTCATAGAGTAGCGCTCGCAAACGCGCTCCTCTCATTACCCGAACCTAAGGAGCGCAAGAGAGCGCTTAAGGAGGCTCTCATCGCTGTAAGGCTTCAACCGACAAGGGCTGCAAACTACCATGCACTCGCTCGTGCTTACATTGCACTCGGTGAGCGCTCAAAGGCAATCAAAGCTTACAATGAGGCGCTCAGCGTCAATCCGCATGATACTCTGGGGATGTGCGAACTTGCACACCTCTATGAGTCCATCGGCGACAAGGGAAAGGCTTTAATGCTTTATGAACGAGTCGTAGAGCTCATGCGCTCACCGTATGGGCGATACACGGCTATCGATGCTCCAACAGATGTCAATGCGCTGACAGCTTCGGTGAGAATGGCGTCGTTGAAACTACAAGGGAAGTTGAGCGAGAAGGAACTCTCAAAGCTCGCCGAAGATTTAGAGCTTGCGATAGCGCTCGGGGAAAGCTACCTCGGTTTCTTTCACCCGCAGATGGGTGAGGCTGTTGTTGCAACGAGGATAAAAGTTGAAAGCGAGCTCGCTCGAGCGTATGCATACTTTGCATTAGTCAAGGAACGCTTGGGCGACTTTGAGGGGGCAAAGAAGGCGAGGAAGAGAGCGCTTGAGCTTGCGCCAGAAATTGAGCATGAGAAGTTTATGGAAGGTGATGGAGGGCATGAGGAAGAGTAAGACGAAAGGGGTGTCGGCGAAAGCCTGTGGGAGCAAACGCAAGATAACAATCGCGGTATTTCACGGACCTAACTTGAACTTGCTTGGAGTGCGAGAGCCATCAGTTTATGGTTCTTTGACGCTCAGCGAAATCGATAGGAGGTTGAAAGAGCTCGCCGACGAACTCGGTGTCGAAGTGCGCTCGTTCCAAAGCAACCATGAGGGTGAGTTGATAGATGCCATTCACGAATCGCGCACTTGGGCTGACTTGATCATCATCAACGCTGGAGCATTAACACACTACTCGATAGCACTGCATGATGCTTTGAAAGCTGTCGGTCTGCCTGTCATTGAAGTCCACCTTACGAACATCCATGCGAGAGAACCGTTCAGACACAAATCGCTCATTGCCCCGATAGCAGTTGGGCAGATATGCGGTTTCGGCATACACAGCTATTTGCTTGCCTTGCGTGCTGCTGTTGCGCTTCTAACCGAGGCTAAGGAGGGTGGTGGAAGATGAGCACGGCATACGAGAAGAGGCTTGACAGCTTGAGAGAAGCGATGCGTGAGGCGGGGGTTGATGGCATGCTCGTCACGCATGCGCCTAACATACGATACCTCATCGGCACTCGTGCATCGGGTGTCCTTTTAGTTTGCCACGATGAGAGCGTGTTCATCACCGATGGCAGATACGATGCGCAAGCACACGAAGAAGTGAAAGTGGCAAAGGTGCGCATAACTCCTCGCAGGAAGGGCTACATTGAAGTAGCTGCGAAGTTGCTCAACCGATACGGTGTCAGGCGCTTGGGCATCGAAGCTGAGCGCATGAGCGTTGCGCAGTTTGATAAGCTGTGCGATTTGATTCGTGGCATCAAGGTGCATAAGCTTACGGGCGTGGTTGAGCAGATGAGAGCGGTCAAGGACGACGAGGAGATCGAACTGCTAAGGAAGGCTTCTGCGATTGCGAGCGATGCTCTTGAGTATGCCCTCTCATTGATACGCCCCGGCGTCCGTGAGCGAGATGTTGCAATTGAGGTTGAGCGGTTCATCAAATCGAGTGGCGCTGAGGATGTGGCTTTCAAACTCATCATCGCATCTGGATACAGGAGCGCGATGGCGCACGGCGAAGCCTCCGAGAAAACTATCGAAGCTGGCGAACTTGTAGTTATTGACTTGGGCGCTGTCTTCTCAGGTTACCACTCGGACATAACACGCACGGTGGCTGTTGGGAAAGCGAACAAAAGACAGCGTGACGCATACTCTGCGGTCCTTGAGGCACAGCTTACGGCGATTGAGGGCGTGAAGCCAAATAGGACGATGAAGCAAATTGAGTCGCTTGCGAGACGCAAACTGCGCGCAAGAGGCGTTGAACGCTATTTCAAACATAGCATAGGACATGGCGTCGGCTTGGAAATACACGAGTTACCAAGCCCGAAAGGAAAGGGTGGGCAGTTGCGTGCTGGCTGTGTAATCACGGTTGAGCCCGGAATTTACTTTGAAGGGTTTGGTGGCGTTAGGATTGAAGACATGGTTCTGGTGAAACAGGACGGGCACGAGGTGCTCACAAGAGCACAAAAGCCAAAGGAGCTACCAGTCCTTTGAGCGTGAGCGCATTCAAAGTCGGTGCGATAAATGTTGCAACTTCGTTGCAGTTGCGGAAATCTCATTGAGCAGGATCAAACGAAGAGGGGGTGAGAAGGCATGTTGAGCAAGTGCGTTGTCACGAGGCGTTGCTTCATTGGGGGTGCTCTGCAATGTGCAGCTGGGTTGACCCTCGGTGGCACATTCCTTTCAGCGCTCACTCATGCTGGGGAAAGCGCCGAGGCTGTTGAACCGTATTGTGGTTTTCGTGTTGGGTTGCAAAGTTATTCTCTGCGCAAGTTCGGCGCCGAAGAGGCTGCAGCTATGATAGCTGAGCTTGGGCTCAAGTATGTTGAGGCTTTCCCAGCACATCTGCCATCACGAATGGACATAGTCGAGGATGCAAAAGAGGTGCTTAAAAGGCATGGGTTGACACTCGTCGCCTACGGCGTTGTGCGCTTGACGAAAGACGAGAAGGCAATGAGAGGGCTCTTTGAATTCGCCAAAGCAATGGGAATTGAAGTCCTCTCTGCAGACCCAGATCCAGATAGCTTTAACTTGCTCGATAAGCTGACCGAGGAATACGGTGTTGCTGTTGGCATACACAATCACGGACCGGGGCATCGTTGGAACACAATCGAGGTTATGCGAAAGGCTATTGAAGGACACAGCACTAAAGTCGGCATATGCCTTGACACGGGGCACTTGGCAAGGGCTGGCGATGACATCGTTAAGGCAGTCCATGTGTTCAAGGAGAGGTTGCACGGTGTTCACTTGAAAGATGTGAACGAAAAGAAGCACGATGTCATCGTCGGCACTGGCGTCCTTGACATCAAAGGCTTCTTCAAAGCGCTCAAGGAAGTTGGCTTCAAAGGCTACATCGCACTTGAGTATGAGCTTGAACCAGATAACCCGATACCGGGAATACGCAAGTCGCTTGAGTTCATAAAAAAGGTTTGCTCAGAGCTTGCCTAACAGCGTTGCCTATGGTTGATCATTGAACACAGTGTTGGAGGTGAAGCTGAGAAAATGCGGTGGAGACAGTGGGGGGTTGTGGTTTGCTTATGTGTGGCGGTTATTTTTTTGTCGCTTGTGACCGCACAGCAGGGCAAAGCACCGAAGATACCGATAAGAGGCACATGCCAAATCTGTCATAAGCAACATGCCGATGAGTGGCTTAAATCCCCGCATGCGAGGGCATGGATAAGCGAACTTTTCAAAGAGATGAGCAACGAGTATGAGCGTGAAGAGTGTTTGCACTGTCATGCGCCTGAGCGTTTGCTTGATACAGGCTATGGGAATGAGCCGAAGCTGAGGGAAAGAACAAGGGAAGGTGGGGTTGATTGCGCCACCTGCCACGCCGACATAAAGGGCGCAATGCATGGTCCGTATGAAATTGAGCGCGAGTTCCATGAGAATGTCCGCAGCGATAAACTCGGCACAGTGGAGATGTGCGCAAGCTGTCATGCGAAGTTTGGGACGGTTGACGAATTCAAAAAGAGCAAATGGGGAAGCGATCCAACTGCCTGCATTGACTGCCACATGCCAAAGGTTGAAAGAACCATCGCCGAAATAGCAACGGTTGAGAAAAAGTATCCAGTCAGGGTTTCACGGAGACATACATTCAGTGGCGCTGAGGATTTGGATTTCGTTCGGCAAGCAATCAAACTTGAAGCATCAGTCGAAGAAGATAAGCTTACGGTGACACTGAGTAGCATCCAAGTCGGACACAAATTCCCAACGGGCTTCAATGTGAGTTCGGCTGTTGTTGATGTTTCAATCTACGATGGTGATAAGCTGGTGCTCTCGTTTAAGCATGTGCTCTCTGACGAGCGCGAGAGCGGTGGCAAAGATACACGCCTGTCGCCCGGCGAGAAGCTCACATTAGCATACCCACTCAACGGCAAAGGCAAAGTTGCGATTGTGCGCCTCCTCTACAAACGCCCCAAAACATTGCCCGACGAGAAAGCATTGGAGCTTATGAAAGTCGAAGTCCCAATCAAGCGATAGAGCTTACTAACTCGAAGTGGAACACGGTAAAGTGGAGATAAGGTTCAAGACGAGTGGGCAACAGTTCAGCGAAGATAGTAGTAGTCTTACAACGAGGGAAGGATGGGTTACTTGGGTGTGAAGATGGCTTGAAGTTGACTTCATTGACGAGGGCGAGGTCTTAACGCCAGCAGACGAAATGCATCACATAGATAAGCATCGTCTTCCTAACTTTGCAGCGGGAGGGATAGCTACGCCTGCAGATGCAGCTTTGATGATGCAACTTGGAGCAGAGGCAGTTTTTGTTGGCTCAGGCATTTTCAAGAGCGAAGATCCATACAAGAGGGCGAAGGCTATAGTTGATGCGGTCACATACTACGACTGTCCTGAGATACTCGCCAAGGTATCTCGAGGTTTGGGCGAAGCAATGGCAGGGATTGACATAAGGAAGCTTCGTGAGGAAGAAAGGTTAGCGCAAAGAGGTTGGTGACAAGAACCCTTTACATTCAAACCCTCATGAGGCATCATACATGATGGCAACCAAATTACCACGAGGGCGAAGTTAAGGAAGGGATGAATCAAAGGCATTT